>ERZ1292632.2896-Hain-H43-01um-R2-2896-length-13771-cov-7_pt1 | contig 13771 bp, 14 predicted proteins | sample MGYA00564407_ERZ1292632 | MGnify/ENA primary metagenome ERZ1292632 (study PRJEB36523, sample SAMEA6512637) | groundwater metagenome | collected 2019-01-08 | study: AquaDiva: Metagenomics assemblies of 32 groundwater samples
TATGTTTTTACTTGTTACAAAAGGAAGCTTTAAAAGACTTGAAAGAATATTTCTTCTCTTTTCCTTTTTCTTTATAGCTTATGCAATTTCAGCATTTACCCTAAAACCTGATTGGGGATCTGCTTTCTCAAGCCTTATTATGCCTCATATTGAATTTGATAAAGGATATATTCTAACTCTTATGGCTCTCATTGGAACAACAATTACACCATGGGGACAATTTTTTATACAAGGCTATGTCGTCGATAAAAAACTTACAAAAGATGATTTAAAGATTGAAAGAGGAGATGTATTTCTTGGAAGCTTTATTACTAATTTAATAGCCTTTTTCATCATTATTACCACAGCTGGAGCACTATTTGCACATGGAATACAAATTAATGATGCAAAAGATGCTGCGATTGCCCTAAAACCTTTCTTTGGAGAATTTGCAGTAATACTTTTTGCATTTGGACTTTTAAACGCTTCCCTTTTTGGAGCTGCAATTGTTCCAATTAGCACCTCTTATGTTATCACTGAGGCTTTTGGAATGGAATCAGGATTAAATTATAAGTTTAAACAAGCACCAGAGTTTTATGCCTTATTTGCAATATCACTTATTCTAGGAGGATTATTAGTTCTTACACCTTTCCTACCCCTAATTACTATATTAGTAGTCTCTCAGGCTATTAATGCTGTGCTTCTTATTCCAGTATTTATCTTCTTATATCTATTATCAAATGATAGAAAAATCTTAGGTGAATATGCTAATAACAAGATTATGAATATAATAGTACTATTAACCTTAATGGGAATTTCATTTACAGCAGTTTTCTATGTAGTTTCTACTATGTTTCCAAACCTCTTTTAAAGAAGAAACATTCTTAGAGTATTTAATCTAATCTTAAAAGGAACACCAAAAGCAAATAATTCACCAAGATATTCTCTTTTTCTATATACCCTAAGGGTTAAATAAGCTGCAATTACCATTATTAAAAGTGCAAAATACATCATCTCTCTTGTACTTGCTGTTGTTGCTTTATTTACAATCTTTGATCCTAAGACTGCCTGTGGATTTTGGGTATTCGTACTTAAAGTTCTCAAAGCATAATTACCAAATACCTTAAAAGAGCTTTGAGCTTGAGTAGAAATCTCATTATTATCAGGACCAATATTTCCTTTTGCTAAAGCCACAGCAATATATTCTCCCGGCTCAGCACTTTTAGAAAGAACTAATCCAGTAGTTATTTTATAAGACTTGCCCGCTTCAATATCCCCAATATTAAATACTCCTCCACCCCTAGATTCCCCGTCTTTAACCAAAAAGAGATTTAATTTTGCTCCATATACTTTACCTTTTCCAGTATTTTTAACTTTTATAAAAAATGTTACCGTATCCCCAGGATATACAAATTGTCCTACATTATTGCTTTGGGCAATACTTAACATTCCACCTTCTTCTTGCTTTTGACTTGTAACCTCTTCAAATGTTTCTTGTGTTTTTTCTATTGCTTCTTCCACTGTTATTTGTTTTTCCTCTTTTTGATTTAATTGATCAAATTCATTTTTTCCTCCAATATTTCCTTCAAACTCGCCAAAAATATTTAGAAATCCAAAAAAACCTACTGAATTTATAAAATTAGCATTAACAAAATTTATTAAAGATACTGTACTAAATGTATTTCCAGTATTAATATTTCCATTTCCATTTATAATATTACCTCCGCTATTTGCCAAAGAAGAAATATTATTTTCAACGTATGCACTGTTATAGATACTTACATTACCAGTAGCACAAGTTGAACAACCAATAAATCCATTATTTACTAAAGGTCCTGTCGAATAAAATGTTAATGCAGCACCTCCTGTTTGTGGATCAAATCCACCCCAACCAATAAAATCTCCTATCCAACTCCCTATTAAATTAATGTATAAAGCAGAAATTGTTGTACTTACAAAATTGGTATTAATTAAATTTAGATTATTTACAACTGATCCTGCCTTACCGCTTACAATACTACCGCTTCCATTAATAGTATTTTGTCCACTATTAGCTTTTGAATCAATATCGTTTACAACTGTTGCACTGTTTGAGGCAACAAGTGATATTCCACAGGTAGCGCATGATGCACTCGTTGAATTAATATCTGGCAAAATTATGTCTCCATTTAGTTTTCCAAAAATATTAATTGATACTATATGCATAACAGAATTCACTACTGTAAAATTTACTTTATTTAAAAGAGAAACTATAGAATATGAATCACCAGTATTTATAATCGCCTGATCACTTCCATTTCCATTAATTGTATTATTTCCACTATTGACATAAGAAACTATATTATTTGAAAGATAAGCATAATTATTAACATTTGTAAAAGCTACATTTATAACTTCATCATTAGGGTATTTAGGAATCATGCTTGATGCAATTACAAATGGGTCTGATAAGTTAAGATTTCCATTTGCATCAACAAAAATATTTATTGTTTGATAAACCGCCTGAGAATTGATAGAGTTTGTGTTTAAAGAATTATCTATTGTTGTTTCTGATACTGCATTTCCTGTACTAATACTTCCTCCACTAGATTCTTTGACCCCACAAGAATTATCCTGATTTACTAATACTTCTTCTTGTATTATGTTTTTTTCTGCAGAAGTTGTTGCAATTTGATTCTCTCCACTATTCCCTTCTGAAGTTATATTATTGGATGTATTTGAAATATTATCTATGGTTACAGAATTTGCGTTTTCATTTGTTGGAGTAGAAGTTACATCTGCCTCTAAATTATTTCCCACTTGTTGGTTTGGCAAACTTTCTGGAGGCGTTATTGAAGGTTCTGAAACAACCAAATCGTCTATAGGTACTGGAGTTGGTGTTAAAGTTAAGGTTGGAGTTGGATTAACAGTATTATCTCCAGTATTTGATGAGGACTCTATATTATTATTTTCTGACACACTATTATCAACAGTTGTAGTCGTATCCACTACTGATTCCTGCGTTTGCTCAATTACTGAAGTAGGTGTTACTTCATCAGCAAAAGTAACCATAGGAAACATGGATAAATGCAGTATTAAAAATACAATTAATAATAATGCTATGTATTGTTTTAATTTTCCTGCCATATTTATAATCTAATTTTTATTTTCTTAAGTCCCGGGGGAGAGCCCTAAAGTTTTGACCGCTCTCCCCAAGGACAAAAGACATTATGAGGATTAATCCTCACTTCCACCACCAATAATTGTGGTATTGACTAGGTTTTGTACCAAAGAAACTGCTCCAGCGTCACCCGTTCTGATTCTTCCAGAACCTGCATAGTTGAAACCAGTATTTGCAACTGTTGCAACATTGTTTGTAACATTTGCGTGGTTATCAACATCTATTTCTACTCTTGATCCATGCCTAGAAGCTAAGCATCCACAAAGATCAACGTTTGTATAATTTACATCATTGAGAACGTTGGTTTGTGCCAATGCATCACCTGTATTTATAGATCCACCACGGTTATTGTGATGTCTTTCATGATTACCTCCACCAATTTCGTTAAATCCAGTATTAGAAAGAGTTAAAACATTGTTTCTAACAGTTGCATGGTTATCAACTTCAATGTCTACCCCTCCCCTATCTCTTTCATGACGATTGGAGGCTAATGCAGGGATTGCAGAAGAAAGCAATAATGCTGCCGCTGCTCCTGTAACTGCTATTTTTTTAAAATCCATTATATTTCACCTCCTTTTTTTTAAAGATTATCAATCATAAAACTTAATGATTGATTTCTAAAAAAGGAGAGTTTTGAGGATTTAGATTTTAAGCTAAATATAAAAGCTTTCATAAGATTGCTTACAAAGCTAAACAATAATAATATTGTTAAAAAAGTTTTACTTACGTTATTCGTCATTAATAATTAAAAAAGGCACCTTATAATTTAAGGCGCCTCCGTTTACGGTCAGCAAGTAATTTTTGTAACTTATTTTTATACCACCCACCAATCCTTGTCAAGATATCATTCCATATCTATTAGGTGCAATCTGTTTTTTTTATATTTTTTTCTGTTATTTGTGTAACTTTAAAATCTTGAATGAAGATCTCAACACTTCCCCAACCTCTTATTCCCTGAATTGAAGATAATATTTCTTCTTTTAATTTTTCTGATATTGCTTTCGTAGAATACTTATTTGCCATAAAAAAAAGCCCTTTAGGGCAGTTCTTGAATGCAAATATAATCCTTTTAAACATTTTTGTCAAGTTTACAAAATTAAACCAAAGTACAAACTATAAATAATTCAAAGTTATAACTAAATATTGCTAATTATTATCCTGCTCACCTTTTTTCAATTTATAAATTATTAAATATTCTTTTTATAAAATTAATTATATTTTTTAAAACAATTTGAGCTAAGGAGTATTTTTCTTCTTTTTCTGTTAATTGTATTTTTTTATTATTATCATCTATCCTGCTTGATGGAGAAGAATATTTTGTTGTAGCTTTTAAATCATCATTAGTCTTTGTATCTAAATTAACATTAAATTCATAAATACCAGGTTTATTTGCATCTAGCACTTTTTTTTCACCGTTTACATCCACTTCTATATGTGTCTTAACATTTCCTTCTCCTTGTATATTTGTTTCAATATTTGAATATGAGGAAGAATTTCCTATTGTAATATCTTGAGCATAAGTAGGACGAGAAAAGAGAAAAAATAATATTAATCCTAAAAGAAAATACATACTAGATTCTTTTCTCATATTATTTTTGTACGCTTATCAATTTTATTTGTCAAATTTTATTCTTGTGGAATTGCACTAACAATAAGTCTTTTTTCATCATAAAATCCAGAACAGGTATAAAGTGTTAAGACTTCATTTTTAGTTGGGCTAATTACTTCAATTTGGTTAGGCAATACAGTTTTAATTTTATTTACTTTATATCTAAACCATTTATCTTTACTAAAAACATAAATTGTTTCACCTATTTTTACATCTTTTAAATTGTAAAATAATCCTTCCCTTGCATGAGCAAAAATAACAGTATTTGACTTACTCTGTGGATTGCCGCTACCTAAACCATAGGATGCGCTTACATCTGATGTTTCCCAATATCCATTTACTATTTTTGAAGGAGTTACTTTTAAATCAATATTATTTTTAGGAATAATAATTCTTACTGGAATATTTTTAACATTCTCTGACTTAAGTAATTTTGAGTTTATAACAATAGGATTTTTATCAACTGGTTTTGCTACTGGAAATTTCCAGGTAAGAATAAGTAAAGCAATAATTATTAAAACTACGGCAATTATTTTATTAAATAAAGGATTTTTAAAAAAAGATTTTTTGATTATTATTTTCTTCTTAGAAGAGCGAGAAGATTTCCTTTTTGCTTTAGACATTTTTTTTAAAAAGCTTAAAAGCTAAAATGCTTAAAGAAAGTGCGGAAATTAATTGAAAAAACTGAATCATTAAATTATTGCCTGAGCTTGTTGAAGAAAGTCCTAAAACTGCTTGAATTGGTGAACTTGATTTGCCATCTGATTTGCCATCTGATCTACCATCTGAAAGCCCATCTCCTGGTCCTCCACCATTATCATTTGGCTTATCTGTTGGAGTTGGCGTGATAATTTCAGTTGGAGTTGGTGTAAATTCTGTTGTAGGCGTTGGTGTTAATGTTACACTGGTTGTTGGTGTTGGGGTACAATCACAATCTAAATCTATCTCTGTTTGATTAATATTATTTTCTATATTATTTGTACTACTAGTATTACCAGTATTAGTCTGTGCAAATGTTGCGTTAACTAAAAATGTAAATACTAAAAATGTAAATACTAAACCTATAGATTTAAAGAATTTATTCATTATTCAAAGAGGCAGTACTAGGCAGTAGTTGTGCGATTATAAAGTAGATGATTTATATTGTCAACAGTTATTAATAAATATCTTTCCCTATTACTTGACTTATATTTTTATATCCATCTTTTTTTAATAAAATTATCAAATCTGAATTTATACTTGCTGCTAAAATCGGTCCTTCAAAAATTAATCCTGTAATAAACTGAACAAGAGTTGCTCCTAATTTAATTTTTCTATAAGCATCGTCTGCATTAAAAATCCCACCGCAACCAACAATAATAAGCTTATCTTTATAATTTTTATAAGTAAGACTTATTAAATGATTTGAGGCTTCAAAAGTAGGTCTACCGCTAAAATTACCAATAGGGTACTTAGCTATTTCTTTTTTATTTAACTCTTTATTTTTTCTATCTTTTTGAAGATTTCCAAATATTACCCCATCAATTTTATTTCTATAAATCACTTTTAACATCCTTAAAATTTCACTATCTTTTTTATCAATTGGCATTTTTATAAAAATTGGTTTTCTTATATTTAATTTCTTTACTGCTTTTAACAAAATATCTAATTTAAATGGATCATAAAAAGTAACTTTATTGTTTAAGTTTGGACAACTAATGTTTAATTCATAATATTTTATTTTTAAATTTGCACTTTCAGCTTTTTTAAAAGCCTTTATAATATCTTCTACAGCACTCTTTTGAGATAGTATTGTAGAATTGGTTTGGCCAATACTTATTCCAACTGGCATATCAAAAGTATAATTACGTAGTTTTCTACTCACTTCATTTATTCCTTGATTTTTAAATCCCTTATTAACCATTAATGATTTTGATTTTACAAGTCTTGCAAGTCTTGGTTTTTGATTTCCCTCATATGGTAAATTCGTAATTGTTCCAATTGTTTCAAAACCAAAACCAACTGATGGCAAAATTTGGGTAAGCTTTGCTTGGTAATCAAAGCCTGCTGCAAGGCCAATTGGGTTTTCAAAAACTATTCCTTTTATTTTTTGTTTTAAGATAGGGGATTTAACATTAAATAAAAAGCTTAATGTTTTTCTTAGAAAACCTATTTTTCCAATATATTCACCAATTATAGTCATCAAATCATGCATTAATTCACTATTAAATAAAAATATTATTTTGCTAAGCAAATATAGATAGGCTATATGATTTAATTTAAGCCAGTAATGTTTCATTTATTCTTTGAGGCAGGATTAAAATTTAGTGCACAAGAGTTTATACAATACCTAAGTCCAGTTGTCTCCTTAGGCCCATCATTAAAAACATGCCCTAAATGAGATCCACAATTTTTGCATATAACCTCTGTTCTCTTTGTTCCATAATCATTATCTTCTTCTAGGATTACATTTTCCCTATTTATAGGATTATCAAAACTTGGCCAACCACTTCCTGAATCAAATTTAGTATTTGAAGAAAAAAGTTTTTGACCACATGCAACACAGGTATATATGCCACTTTTGTGATTATTATATAATTTTCCACTAAAGGCAGGCTCAGTTCCTTTTTCTCGCAAAACCCTGTATTGCTGTGGCGTTAACTTTTTCTTCCAATATTCACTTGTCTTATTTTTCATATCATTCATAAGCTTATTATATCAAGATATTTCTATAATTGATTTAACTTTATTTATGATTATGATAATAAGAATAGATAGGGAGAAAATAATTGAAAATTGTATTAATGAATTTTTAAGCATTATATTATAATTTGTAAATATAAGCACAGCGTCTAAAATTATAAAATGAATAAAAAATAAAGAATAAGAATTTCTACTAATAAATAAATAGATTGATTTTAAAATTTTATTTTGCCAAAACTTTAATCTTCCAATAATTAATGCAAAGCATGTAAGAGAAAGTCCAAAGAATAGATAGTAAAAGTCTGGTGGATACTTATGATTATAAAAAATTAAAGATTTATCTATTGTTAGGTTATAAAAATAAAGTCCTAAAAATAAAATAAAAAATATCACACCAAATAATAAGTATATTTTGTCAATATTTTTAGCAACTTTTTCAGACTTTCCTTTTATTGCAACATACATTGCAAAAATAAGAACTAAAGACCAAGGTATCCACATTGTAAAACGATAAGTAGGGTATGAACCTCCAAAAAAAGTGAATATAAAAGTAATTATCCCTGATAATAAAAGGTAAAGAAAAAGAAATTTCTTTCTTTTAAAAAAAGTTGTAAAAATAGGAAAAAGAAGTGTTAATTCGACAAATAAGACTACAAGGAAATTGTAGTTTGTTCCGCCAATCAAAAGAGCTGATTTTGTAAAAAAATCAAGATTTTGCACAAGCCCTAAACCGTTAAAAATATTTGGGAAAATAATCCATAAAGCATAATGAGAAATTAGGTAAATAAAGAAAGGAATAAGTAACCTGATTAATCTTTTTTTATACCAAGCTAAAGTTTTTGAAACACTTGAAAAAGAATTTTGATAAATTGATGCTAAAACAAAACCTGAACAAAAAACAAAAGAAATAACAAAAAATTGAAGATTATTCCATAAAAAATTACTAATTGGATTTGTAAGATTACGAGTTAAAATATGAATTATAATTACCCCAATAATACCAAAAGCTTTTAGAACATCTACTTCGTCAAATCTTTTTCTATCCACAATGTTATTATATATTGCTTCCTGATAAATACAAAATGGATCAAATCATTAGAGTTATTTTGCTATCTTTCTTTTACTAGCACCAGATATAATTTTAGGATAATCTGTTACATATAATCCTAAAACTGCCTTACTTCTTGTTTTCCTGTCTCCTGTTAAATTAAGAGATATTACTTGCTGATTTCCTCCAGGAATTTGTAGAACTTGATATCCTGCTGTTTGCTCAAGATCTATAACTAGCATAGCAGGGAATATAATACTTCTTAACCTTGGCGTATGTAATTCCTCTGATGCACGGATCCTTGCTCCTCTAGCTGATGCAATCATAAATTCAAAGGCAGGAAGATCTTGATTAAGTAATGATTGTGTTGTATTTGGAAGATAAATCGGCAACCTTGATAGACCCTCCCTTACTGATGGATTTAATAAACCCTGTGCTGATTTTATAACTCTTCTCTTAGTTGGGTCTCCATTTGGATCTGGAAATCTTATTTCACTAGTAACAGAACAAGCTAATCCCTGTAAAGCAATTGACCTTCCCCTAAATTCATCCTCTATTCTTTGGGCAAGGGGTCCTAAAAGCATTGATTTTAATTTTTCACTTGGAGATAAATTATCGGATGCTAAATTTACAGGACGAACATACTGAATTCCTGGATGATCCCTTAACCCCAAGAGTTGACTAAATGTTGGACTATCAAAATATCTTTCTCTTAAATCTGGCAAAGGCTCTTCAGTAGGCAAACCTAATCCCTTTCTTATAAAAAGAAGAGCTGATGCATAATCACTAGATTTTACAGTTTCTATTCGGAATCTTTCTGTCATAAGTGGATATTTTATAATATCCTATAGCAATAATCAAGTTATCCTATGATATTTGGAGTTTTGACCATTTTTCAAGCCATTTTTTCTCTTTAATTCTTTTATTAAATATGTTCCTATTTTTATTAAACTTAGGCGTTGGCTTTAAAACTAAACCTACTAAATCACCTATTCCAAACGGCGCAATTAAAGTTAATTTACCCCTATTAAGTCTTACTCCTATGCAAGTTGCTGTTTCTACCCAATTTGACAGACTCTCTTTAGAATCCTTATAAGGTTTATCACTATGAAATAAATGCATCCTAGCTTGATTTGTAACGCTCCATTTTATTTTAGGCATTATTTTACTTAAAGCATTTTGATACTCTATTTCTTTTTCAGTGGAATATGATTTTTCTTCTATTTTTGTGAAATCTTTTTTGTCAAAATAAATTATATCTATATCTGGCACTAATGTTTTCTTTTTGTAACCGTGTAAGGCGTCCCAAACTTTCCCTCTTACAAAACCTGCACCTATCCACCAATCAGGTAAGTTTAAAGCTTCAACAGTCTTTAAAACATCCATCATCCATTTATCATTTTGTATTAAAAGAATAATGTCTTTTTTTGTCATTTGAAGTTTTAAAAATTAAATTTAATTACAGACAGAAGTTGGATAATAATTATCTGCTTTTGATCCAAATACTTCTTTTGATCCATTTTCAGACATATTATTTCCACATATTTTTCCTTGAGGTTCTGTTTCTATTTTTAAACCTCCTGCTTGGTTTTGCTTAAAAGTATTACCGTAGACATTGTTTCCAAGGCCATAAATAATACCATCTACTGTATGGCCACCAAGCCTTACTCCTGCGCCTTTATTTCCAAACGTAAGATTGTACCTAAATGTATTTTTATCACCTCTTGCGTCCAATCCACCTGATTGGGGATCCATTTGGCCAGTGCATGAATTATACTCAACAATATTCTCACTAGATCCTTCTTTTATATCAACACATTCATTTCCCTGTGTGTTAATTATATTGTGATGAATATAATTTTTTGTAGATTTATCAGGACCACTTGTTGGATTTTTACCATCACTCCATTGATCTGCAGAAGTTCCTAAATAAATACCCTCTCCATTTTTATTATCACTTTCAAATTTAAAATCAAATACACCACATGGACCAATTGTGTTATATGAAACTTCACTTCCGACTACAAAATATCTTAATCTAACGCATTCTCCTCCAGAATTTTGAATTGTCATTTTAGTTATCTTTAAACCAGTAACTTCATTTTGTTGTTTTTTACCTAATACATATATCAGTTTATCTCTATAACTTTTTTCATCATTTGGATCACCTACTAATCCATCAATAGTAAATCCTTCTAAGTGAATATTGTTATGATTTATTTCAATTACACGTGGAGAACCTGCTCCCCTTACGATAGCCTGTTTTTTTCCTTTTATGGTAATTGGTGCATTACTTAACCCATCTCTAACGCTTACAACATCTTGAAAATAGTTTCCATTTAAAAGATTAATAACGTCTGAGGGATTTGCCAAAACTAAGGCTTTTTGTATAGTTTTTAAAGGCAATTCTTTACTTATCCCAGTATTGTTATCATTTCCTTTATTTGGATCAACAAAATAATTGATACCTATCTTGTCATCACTAGTAGTATCGCTACTAGACTTATTGGTTGGAGACAAAGATGCGCCAACCCCAATATTTACTTCTTCACTCTTTTCTTTTGACTTATTATTTTTATTAAATAAAGCAAAAACTATTGAAAGCGAAAGTATAACGATAATAATAACTGCAAGTATTTTTATCATAGAATTTGACACAGGTTTAACTACTTGTTTTTTCTTTTTTTTAGATCTTACGATTTTAGACCGAGATTTTTTTCTAACCATTTTTATTATGTAGAGTATAGACTGGGATTACAAGAAGTGTCAACAGAAAAATATATTTTATAATATATTTTTTACTTCGTAGGAGAACTCATGAAGACCAAGTCGTCTAACAAATACGTCGTTTACGTCAATTACTGTTTTAAGCAGTGATGCATCAAAACCTCTTTCTGTTGCCCAATTATAAAATGCTCTGGTGTCTTTTGGTAGACAACTTCCTTGGAATGGTCCCATGTTTCTAATTCCATATTTTGGATTCCACATTCCTTCACAGCTAATTGCAGTATATTTAAATACTTTATCTGCATCTACATCAATTTTTCCTGCGATCTCTCTCATTTCATTGTAGAAACTGATTTTTGCTGCGTTAAATAAATTATGGACATATTTTTGCATTTCTGCTTCCATTAATTTACATCTATCCATTGGACATGTAAATTTATCTTTATAAACTGCCTCTAACATGTCACCTGATTTTTTATCATATTCTCCGATTAAAATTATCCATGGATTTAGGGTATCATCATATGAGGTTTCTTCTCTTAAATATTCTGGATTCATGCATGCGCCAAAATCTACTCCAACTTTTTTACCAGAGTATTTTTCAATTAATGGGATTACTAAATTTTCTGTAGTTCCTGGAGGTACTGTGCTTTTAACAACTACTAAATGATACTTATCTGTTTTTGCTAATCTTTTTCCTAAATCAGTTGCTGCGGATTCCATTGGCTCAAGATTTATTTTTCCCATTTTTGTTGGAGTTGGAACTGTTAACATTGAAATATCAAAATCATATCCGCCATCCATTAGGTCTCCTCTTTCATATGCATCAAAACCCTCTTCTCTTAGTTTTTCAATTTTTTTAATATTTCCACCTAAAAATGCAACCTTATAACCTTTGGCTGCGAAAACTTTTCCGGTTGCTTGACCCACAACTCCTGGACCAATAATACAAATTTTAGGATTATTCATTTTTTATTGAAACTTAAACTTTATTACTAAGTAGACCTTTCGGGGCAGAAAGTTTTAAGTTTTATTATTTTAAATTGTTTCTGTAAAAAAAACAATAGGGAATTTTGGCTCTTATGTAGTTTAAGCACGTAACGATTTAATATAATAAATATTCTTCAACTCCTCTGAAAGCCTAAAAGAGTTAGTATGAGAAAGATAACCTAGATAAGATTGTAGCGCTTGATAATCGCTGCCCTGTATAACTTTTTTTAATATTCTTCTTTTTGTTTTGGTTCTAGGCAAAATATAATGGGGTAGTACGATATATCCACAAAAATCTATTCCCCATTTTAACTTTCTTATAGCAATTTTCTTAGGATGAAGATCTAGCTTTAAAATATTTTCTAAAAATTTTTTAATAGACTCAAGATAAATCTCTTCCCATTTGGTATCACAGCTTGTATTAAGAATTAGAAAGTCGTCAGCATAACGCAAATAATACTTTATCTTAAGCTTATGCTTAACAAATTGATCCAATTCATTCAAATATATATTTGCAAATATTTGACTGGTTAAATTACCAAGAGGAATACCTTTGCCCTGCCCAAGGTCTGAGCTAAAACTGTCAATTACATTATTCAAAAGCCAGATGATATTCTTGTCTTTAATCTTTTTTGAAATGAGATTTTTTAGAATATCGTGGTCAACTGAAGCAAAAAACTTTTTAATGTCACATTTTAAAGACCAGCACTCTCTTGTATAGTTTTTACTTACAACTCTTGCAAATTGTTCAAGTCTTTTTACTGCTTTGTGAGTGCCTTTTCCTTTTCTGCAAGAATAAGAGTCGTAAATAAAGTGCTTATCAAATAATTTATAGAGATATTTATATAGCAGGTGATGTAGTACGCGGTCTTTTACTTTTGATTTATGAATGTGGCGTATTTTAGGATCAGTTACATAAAAATCTTGATAGGTACCATGTCTGTATGTTTGCTTTTTTAACTGTCTATATAACTCAAAAAGATTATCCTCCAAATGTCTTTCAAAAACCTGAACATCCTTTTTGTTTCTTTTTTCTTTCTTGAACTCATCCCACGCTTGAAACAGACGATCAATTGTTATAATATCAACGTAGCTTAATTCCTCTGCCTTCATAATTTTTAATATGCCGTTGAGTAAGGATAATCACACACACACACACACACCTATAGTTTAGAAGATATCCCAATCTTCATTAAACTTTACGACTTTTATAAAACCCTAACTCCGATTATTGTTTCTTTCCCCAAGACCAAGCGGTACACTCTTGGACAGAGATTGGACAATATAACTTTAGATATGCTTGAGCTGTTATTTTCCGTTCCAACATCTTCCGATAAGGTTGAGGTGCTACAAAAAATTAGTATAAAGCTCGACCTTGTAAAGGTTCTTTTAAGACTGGGTAAAGAAACTCAAGCAATTGAAAACAATAATTACTTAGCGCTTGAATCAATACTTGCCGAAATAGGCAGAATGCTTGGTGGATGGATTCGTTCCACCAAGCAAAATTTACCAGAACAGAATTCTTCTTACTAGATACTCCCAGAGGAGCTGCAAAGACATTGTCATTGCCATTGTC
>ERZ1292632.2899-Hain-H43-01um-R2-2899-length-13759-cov-6_pt1 | contig 13759 bp, 25 predicted proteins | sample MGYA00564407_ERZ1292632 | MGnify/ENA primary metagenome ERZ1292632 (study PRJEB36523, sample SAMEA6512637) | groundwater metagenome | collected 2019-01-08 | study: AquaDiva: Metagenomics assemblies of 32 groundwater samples
TCACCGGCATCATAGCACACCTCCTGGTTGCGAGCATCGACAGTGTAGGTCGCAATGCTGGCAGGTTAGGCAAATCGTCCGGCTCAGCCCCCAGCATCTGCAGGAGACGGACTGCGCTGACGTGGCCCCGCAACAGCGACAGGTCCATTCGACTCGGCCAGGAGCCCAGCGCGAGCAAGGGGCACACAGACCCTCTGTCAAGTCCGCGCCGAGCAGAGAGAACATCGGCGTCAGCGTCCCGCAGCGACGGCATCTCAACTCGACAGGACCGCCACTACTCGCCCGCGAGGAGGTCAATCCGGGTAAACCGTGTTCCCACTCCATCATCGCTGCCTAACCCATCGAAACTGCCGCATTTCTGCCACACGTATCAGCAATGCAACACCTTTGCACGCCGCTTCAAAAGGACCGACGCCACGCGAAGCACCCATCGAGACGCCTGACAAGGCACCATTCTCACGCACTTGTATCGAGTACCTGATGCGCCATATGCACGGGTGCCTCCTCGTCTAGACCGCACAGCTCACACCGAGCCTCCATCCCGGTCGCAGCGTACCAGGGATGGAGAGCCCAACCGCCCCGCAGCTCTTGCACCGTACCGCCTCTTCGCTCACGTCGTCCCCTCCGGATATAAACTCGCTGGCAGGGCTCGACACCTGCTCCGCTTTTGGCCAGGTCGCCTTCCGGCGTCACCGGCGCGCACCTCCCCGATGTCTGAGCCTGGGGTTGTACCCGGGAAACCGTTGTCCATTGGCATCGGGCCTCCCTGCCTCACCGTGTCCTTCCACAGCGCAGCGAGCCTCTACCACCGTCCCCCTCGTTCGATCACCTGTTCAATCTGCCTCGCTTTCACCCAGGCGCGTACCGCCTCCACCGACCACATCCGCGTCGCCTGGAACCCTGAAAACACAAGTTTGGGCTGCGGGAAGTTTGGCTCCGTGGCCCAGCGCCGCACGGTCCCAGGCGTCACGTTCAGCATGTGCGCCAGCGTCAGCGCGGAATACATGCCGGGTGCCGCGCACTGATCCGATTCACCCATCTCCAGACCCCTTCGAGGCTTCGGCGTCGTTACACCGGGTCAGGCCGCCCAGCCGGGTCAGCTTGCGGCCCTCCAGACATCGCCGAGCTGTCCTTGCTGACCATGACCGGCATTTCGGCGAGCACTTCGACGCGCTGCTCGTCAACCCACTCCTGGTCAATGGGCTTGCCGTCTTTCAGCGTGGCCGACTGAATAGCGATCCTCGAACAGCCGAAGAGGTAGTCCGCCCGTCCCACCGCGATGCCCTCGAATCCCGTGATCGTATCCTTGACCAGACTCCCCAACTTCACCATGCGCGTTTCTCCTTTTCAGCGGCTTTCGCCAGTTTGCCTCGCAATCGCTGAATCGCCACCTCGACGTCCAGCATCTCGGCTTCCACGTCCTCTTCATTCGTCCTGTCTGGCCGGTCAGGGTGAGTGCTCGACCAGCCGAAGCGCCGAGCCTTGCAGATCGCCTTCATGAGTTCGGCGCACTCTTCCATGACGATGACATCTAGTGTCCCGACCTTCTCGTACCGAGGATCAGCCACGGCTCGCCTTCCAGGCTTTCACCAGGTCCATCGCATGATCGGCTCGCTCCAAGACGGTCCTCCGCATCGCGCTCACCTCCTCAAACTTCGCCGCCAGCGCAAGCAGCGTGTCCACGTACCCCTTGATCCACTCCAGCGGGATGGCCTGCTCTCCCATTTCCTCACTCCTGCGCGTCAGCGCATTCATCGCTACAGACGCGCACGTGCTCCAGCATCGCCCAGCCCGTCAATTCACCACAACTCACGCATGGCCCCGTGCCGATAGTTTTGACCAGCACTTCGGCGTCGCGGGCCACGGCGAGCAGGGTGGGATATTTTAGGTCATATTTCATCGTGTGGCCCAAGGCGGACCCGCCCCGGCGTTCGCGTCTCGGCTCGCCAGAGCGCGAGCACCTGTTTCCGCTCCTGTTCACTCATGCCCATCGACACCCAATCCTTGTCGAAGACGCCACCTTCGGATTGCGCTACGGCGTCCAAGATTGCCACGACGATCACCGGCCAGCGGTCATGCTCCATCACTTCGCCTCCTGGCCTTTCCGCAGGTGCGCGACAATCGCCTCTGCCACGAACTGTCGGCCCGGTCCAGAGCTAAAATACTCATGCTTCAAATTTGATACGGTGTTTCATATTACTTGTTTCCCGCCGACTTATAGATCGGTAGGGAGGGCAATTCTAGGCATCTGTTTCTCCCTTCACGCGGAACCCCACCACATCCGCCAATATCGTCCTCAAATCGTCTAACACCTCACCTTGTTTACGCACGAGCTCAACAAGATTGGAGAGCAGGGAGAGGGTTAAATCTTCGTAGGCTGTCATAGCAGGAGCCTTGACTTCAAGATTGCGTTCCGGCATGGTCACACCCATTTCACCTCCTCCAGCACCCTTAATTGGGATTTCTTCCCATTCGTAGGCCATAATAATCTCCTCTCATAAGTCCCACGCCAGCACTCGGCCTGAGCCTCGCCCCGTTCCAAGCCGAGGGTGTTGACGGACATGCTGGCGTGTAATCTGCGTGGCTGGTCCTCACCCTGGGCTTACCGTCGGCTTACCAGCGCAGAGGACCAATGGGCTGTGCCTAGGATCGCCTGAGCAGCATTTACTACGGTCTCTCACCCGTTAGCACCCAACGCTCACGCGCCGCACGCAGACTCTATTTCTTCCCTAATCCTCCTGGTGCCTGGTCATATCGTTTCTGTTTCGGTGAGGGCTTCGCGCAGCCGCTCTTTCTCTCTCACTAACTCCCGAATCACCGCGAGGGCGATGGGGAGGTCGGTGCGGGCGGCAGGAATGAATACGGCATCCGGGTGGGTTGTCTCCATTTCTACCATGTCATAATCGCGCCGGAATCTGATCCCTACCCGATAATCGCGTTCATGGTCTGCGCTGTTCTCAAACTCAACGAAGGGCAAAAAAATAACGCTTTGTCCGTGAATCTTCCCGATCAAACACGGTGTCCCGTCATGCACACCCCAAGACCACGGCCCTTTCGTCGCCGCCGCGCAATATGTCTCCACCTGCTCACACCAGGCGAGGAGATTAAGATCAGGCATCGATGGCACAGCCGCACCCTCCCCAGATTCTTTCAACGGGCGAAACCTGCCTTCCCCAGTATCCATTACTTCCTCCTCTCGTACATTAGGCAGAGCGGCGGTACGGATATACAGACTCGTTACCCCGCATTACCCCACCCCTCCTCGCTTCCCCAACCGCTTCACCGTTCTCCGCAATGGCGACGGCTCCCAGGAGTACGGGACGATGCCGCGCCGTTCGAGTCCGCTACCACCTGAGACAGCTCACCCACGATATTGCCATACTCACGTGACCACCATCCCGACAAGTTGAGAATCCGCTTCGCCACCACGCGAGCTATCGCATCCCCCGTCGCGGCCTCACGTAAGATGCCGGCTCGGGACCGCCGCATCTCCTGCTCATGGGCGTCCAGCGTGCGAGAGAGGCCGATAGAGTTGAGGTCACGGAGTTGTCCGGTGCGCCCGCTCATGGCGTCTCCTTTTTGAACCACAGCCGATTGATCCAGCGTCCCACATAACAGCTTTTCACCGCGACCAGACGCCAGCCCTTGCCGGGAGAGCGGCGAGACCAGAGATACCAGCCAGCGCCCACCTTAGAGTTCCATGCTACATTGCTCTTTCGGCGCTGTTTGATTGTATATCGCTTCTTTGATATTGCACATGGCCTGTTGATAATAACTCACCTTCAATTCAATCCCGATAGCCTTGCGACCGAGCGTCAAGGCCCCATAGACTTCTGACCCAACGCCCATGAATGGCGTGAGGACCGTCTCGACGGGATTCGACCACAGTGTGAGCGCCCGTTCAATAACGTCCAACTGAAGCGGATGGCAGTGCCGTTCGTCTTCCTCGTCCCTGGCCGCTCGATGAGGCAACACTCGATCCAACCTGACATCATCCCAAAATGCTGAGGCATATCGCTGCCAAATCCAGTGCGAGAACTTGTTTTCAAGCTGGCTTCCATCCCACCCTTCAAACTCGGCATGACTCGTTGGCATAGGCCGCGCTCCCGCATAAGACGTGAGCCCCTTCGGATGGGCAACGGGAATCATGTTCTGTCCAGACCGGCGGAAGATCAATAGATAATCAGCGTTCGCAATGCTACAGCGGGTCGAGTCTATCGTCAGCATTTTGTGAGATAAGGATTTCGTCATCGTCCGGTTGCGAACCGTCAACGGCTCTTTCCAGACGTGATAACGTGCGACATACTGAAACCCACATCGCTGATGCAGCCGGATCACATCCCCTGGGAAATCGGTCAGATGATCGAGGCCGGTGTTGCCGGTCGGGATGTCCATACAATGCACAGCGGACATGCGCCCCGGTAGGGTCAGGCGGTGAATCTCTCTGATCACGTACTCATAGTGTTGAAAGAACTCGTTGTGGTTCAGGGAATTGCTGAGGTCGCGCTCATCGGAACTGTAGACGTAGAGTCCGGCGAATGGTGGGGAATAAATCGAAAGGTGAATGCACGCATCTGGAAAGGACTTCATTATAGGGATACAATCACCTTGATAGATGGCGTACTGCTCGGTCACATCCTGAGTCGTCATATCCATACCGGCACCTCTACCTTCCCTCCTGCGCGAGAGACGCGCTCGATCTGCATCGCGTCGGTCATATATTTCGTCAGCTCAGTAAACATATAATCTGCGGCTCCCGCCTTTCGGATCATGCTGTCTCGGACCCGGACTTCGCCTCTCGTTGAAATAATATCGACCGTGACGGGCCGCGTCTGTCCGAATCGCCAGCACCGACGAACCGACTGATAAAACTGTTCATAAGAGTGACTAGCGAACGTGACAACATGATTGCAATGCTGCCAGTTCAAGCCCCACGCGCCGATCTTCGGTTTAGTTACCAACACACGAACCCCACCAGAGGCGAAGTCCTGATAGGCTTGTTCTTTGAAATCATCTGTATCCGCACCTTTGACTTGACGGCAATCTGAAATCATCTGTTCTAGCGTGTCGCCCTCGATATTCAGATGACACCAGACCACGGCTGGCCTATCATGCCGAACGGCCTCAGCAACGAATGCACACCGCTCATTTAGGGTGCGCCGCCGTTCTTCACGCTCTTCATTCAAGCCGAATGCTGGGAGCACAAAGAGCATCCCATCGGCGGGCCGTTGTGGCTCAACGACATGCTCGCGCTGAATCAATGGAGGGAGAAGAAACCCGTTATCGTCAAATCCAAGATCACTCGGCTTTCGACACGCTCTCGCCCAGGAAGAGATCCAGCGCCAGAACGGAACGATCGCGTGGCCTTTGAGTCGCCATTGCCCGATTTGTTGGGAGACACGGAAGGCGAGCTTGCCGTAGTGATTACTGTCTCGCTCTTTCCTATACTCTTTGATCTCCTGCATCCGGTGCGGCTTGTTGTCGGTCTGTTTGAAAAAGCGAGAGAGCATGTCACTGTATCCAAGCTCCCCTAGTGCCTCGCTACTTGTGCCCAGTTCAATATAGTCATTCGGGGCCGCCGTCGCCGTACACAGCAGGCGATAGGGAATCTTCAGCATGAAGCGCGTAACAGCCTTTTGTGTGGCCCCTGCAAAATGTTTGAGGATGCTGCTCTCATCGCACACGACCCCAGCAAAGTCATCAGGAGTAAAGAGATGGAGCTTTTCATAATTGGTAATGACAATCTTGCTGTTTGGAAGCACTCCATCGCGTGATCGCGCACAGTCGATGCTGAACTTCTCGCCCTCCAACATTGTTTGCTGGCCTACGGCAAGCGGCGTGAGAATCAGCACGCGCCCATTCGTTTTTCGGACAACGTTTTCGGCCCATACAAGCTGCATCGGGGTATTATGGGTCACTATGAAATGCTCGGTTACATAACTGCCGTCCTCTGAATCGACTGTAAGACACACCGTTTCTTGTCGCCCCTCATAGTTAATATGATCAATCCATCGACCATTATCTCTCGGCATTGGATTCCATCGCGCAGCCTTTCGAGAGAGCAAAAATGGGTTATGTCGCTTCAGGGAAAACGTGACTACTGAACACTGTCTTCCTGCTTTGCCATTGCACTGTGTTTGCTTTGCTGATACCGTTGGGCACCCACCTAGACTTTGTAGGAGATGTACGACTCCATTAGCGAGTTCTTCGCTCGTACTATAAAATTGACAACAGCCATCTGAACCGATATAGCCATCCGTGTCCATCAATCCGCGAAGCAGGTCAAGCCGTTCTTGCGGGGAAGAAAACAGATATGCCTGCGGAATAAACTTCTCATGGGAGAGTTTTCCTAGAAGTCCAACATCATAAAGGGCTTGACGGAATGGATGACGGACACAGCCAGTCGGCCCAGTGAACAATCTCCAGTCATAGCGAGATTTGTGCTTAAGCGTAACTCCAGCAGGAAGTCGCTTGTTGAGCGTCTCTATAATCTCTTGATCTGCGGTTGACAGAGATACATTGCCTTTCAGGTGTCCATCACCGAGAAGCACACCGAGAACATAGGGATCAATTGGAAGTGAGGGGCCCTGAAACGCTACATCTCCAACAATAGGAATATCATAATTCCTAGACCGTTGAAGAGTGCCATAGCGAAGATTGTTCTCGCTAAGAAGGTCTTGTGTGCTTAGGACGCGCCACGGTTTTCCACGCTGGCGATCATTGTTAGTGCGGCAAATGTGCAGATGATCTCGATCAACAACAAAGTTTGCTCCATCCGAAAACCAGACACGAAATGTATCTTGTTCTGATTTCGGATAGATGCCCTTGATCGTAGCTTGCTGACCGTTAGAGGCAATAACAGAACTACCTACCTGAAGCTCCTCTATCTTTTTATAGCCTATCGGAGTCAAAATGAGTGTCCCATAAGGGTGGCCTTTACCTAATCCACAATCTGCAAAGATCGCGGCCTTCCCCTTCCGGATCGCCCAATCGACAAGTGCCTGCTGGAAGTCAAAGAGAAATGACGGCATCCATACAGGATCGAACCCGGAGAATCCGCCAAGCTGAGACTTCTTCTGTAAGAATTGCTCATAGGTGTCATGCTCGATAACCTTGCTCATCACGACGGCCCCTTCACGCGCCAAATATCCTCGAACCACTCCCGCTGCGCCTTCGAGATCGCATCTATCCCCGGCGTCAGGTTCGACAGCGTACCCTCGACAAACCCCAGCTCTTTCGTCGTCAGCCGATTCAGCCGAAGCGTGAGCAGGCTCTCCACCGCCTCAGCATCGTCATGCGTCCAGGGCGAGCAGGGTTTCCCCATGAGACTCCTCAACTCGAAATGGTTGGTCGGGGTGCGAGGACTCGAACCTCAGACCGCTCGGCTCCAGACCGAGTGCTCTTCACCAACTGAGCTACACCCCGAGTCGTCGAACAGAAATCGCGCTGGCTGGCCCGCCCCAACGTCGGCTGTCATGCCGAGCGGTATTCGACCAAGCGGTCTTTGCAGGCCGCATCTGTTTGGCTCCATCACGAGACGGAGCATGTCGTGGGCCAGCCAGCACGTTCTTCGCCTCCCGGCCTAATGTCGGCCTATTTCCCCGGTCCATAGGGGAAGATAAGGGTTTCGAGCCTATCGGCACAAATGAGGCCATCAGGGACGTCAGCGAAGGCATTAAAGCTCCCCGGTCGGGATACATTTTACCAGCGTCGTCACGAGTTGGATTATATGCCCCACAGCTGGCCCAACCATATCGTCAACCGCCTTTCTAATGTCAGCAGTTGTTCCGTCGAGTCGCATCGTCACCCCACAGCAGCGCGACCAGCCTCCAGAGAGGCACCGCGAGAAATTAACCTCGGCGGTGTAGCCGCAGGTCTGACAGCTTACCTTCGTATCAAGTCCCGGTAAGGTCCAAAACATTTTCTGTCTAGGTTCTTGTCTTGCTATTCTTTGCCTTATCTTTCCATCGCTTAAGCCTATTCCAATCTATTGATTTCTGGCCAATTAATTTCACTATGCCACTGTCATACTCAAACACATCCTCAGGTGGGAATCCGACAGGCATCAGCGCATCTTTGCCCGCTACTAATTGCTCAAGTTGCTGATCGTCAGTGATATACACGACCTTCTGATCCGCATCCCACACTCTTCTAACGAGGGCCTCCCCTTTGAAATCTCTCACGATCACCATATCGCCCCGCATGGTTTCTCACCTCCTTAATAGTGAGTATAACCATGCCAAATAGCATTTGCAAATAAAGTCGGACTATATGTTGACATGGAATTAATGGTATGGTATAAACTATTCAAGTCCCATGTCTCCCATGCCGACTCTCGCCTCGAACGCTCGCCACAATCCAGAGCAGCAGCCGCTCATACCAGGTCCGGTGATCCGAGTACCCGACTTTCAGCACCGCCTGCGGCCCGAGCACAAAGCCACGAGTGAGCAGCGCCCTCCTCTGCCTTATACCCAAGCAGCGAAGCAAAGTCAATTTACCCCAAGCGCTTTTTTGACCTGCGCGGCATTCCAATCCATCAGCCACTCCTCGACCTCCGTGCTTGTGAGTTCCAATGTGTCGCCTTTCACCGGCGCGATCTTATCCCATTTGAAGGCTTGATAGCAGGCGGGCTCCCGCACCCGTTCATAGTCCGGGAAGAGCGCAATCAGGATTGCTCGCGCCAACTCGGCTGGCCCTGAGCCACCATAACCGAACTGAAATCCATCGGGAGAATGCCGCACCTCCAGCGGTCGCAAGGCGGGGAGCCTGAGCGGATTTCCATTGATCGTCACGAGGACTCCCCCATCAGATTGCCCGCGCTTAAAGGCTTGAATCAGTTTTGGTGACTGTCTCACTGTCCGTCTTCCGATAAGGTCCGCCGCCGACCGCCTTAAAAAACAGGTGGGCGAATTGCGCCAGGTCTTTCGCACCCCCGCGCTTATTGCGTTTGATATCATGCCAGCGGTTGTGAATCGGCCAGACATCGAGCCGTCCATTGACTCGCAAAGGGTACTCCGTCTTTTGCTCGACAGTGAAGCCCTCTTTTCGCAGCGCGAGTATGGTCGCCGTGCGTATTGGAAGTCGCTTCGCTCGTCGCGCTCGCTGTTGCTCTTTATAATCGTCCAGCGCCGCTTTCAGATCATCGTCCATCTGGCATCTCATTCCACTAGCGGCCATCGAGGAGGCGACCGCCGGACTGTGATTGCCGACTTATCGCCCATGCTCCGCCTTCACCTTACGCCACAAGTCCAGGAGCTTGATTGGTTCGAACGATCTTGGCTCTGCTAGTGCCTCAGCGAGATCAACTTCAGCCCAACCTGCATCGCATTGAGCGCGGCACTCAGACGATTCAGGTCTCTCATTTCCTCTTGCAACCGAGCAAATTCTTCGCTCCCCTCTCCGTAGTGCACCATGACCGCCCCAACCGCAGCACGGAATCGCTCATCTTCATTGGTCACCAACCAATGATCCACGGCCTCATTCATGGCCGCAGAGAGTTTTTCCGTGAGACCACCTGGGGTTATATCAACAAGTGGTTTAATCTCAAGAATCGCCAGGCTCATCCCAACCGGAATAGTTCAGATACCGATTCAACGCCCGCACCGAGGGAAACGCTCCGATGAATAGCGAGCGCAAGATGCCTTTGTGCGCTTTCCCGGCGTGAACCGCGCTGCCCTGCCGAGTCGCAAACACTCGATCACACCTGAAGCAGTACCAGCGTTTATAGCCGCCACCTTGTCCAGCCATCACGCGCCTGCTGGCCCCAGCGCATCACGAAAATGCGTTCCGCAAGTCCGCTTGTACCCCGTCGCAGTTGGCATCCCACAGGTCACCTCTTCGCCGCAGCCCTCTTCCGCGCACTCCATGTCAGGGCATGGCATCGGGTCAGCGTAGCCCAACACGCGGAACGCCGATTCCAGTGCCGAGAGACCGCCAGTGTGCATCTGCAAGATGTCATCTTTAACGGCGCGATAGCAGAACTGATGCACCATGTCTGTTAGGGCGTCCCGCGCCTCCGCTTCATCCACCATTTCGACAAACCGAACGAGATGGGCCAGCCCTTCCATCCCGTAGTCTAGTTTGACCGACTTCTCAATCAGGCAGCCGATACAGGTTCCAGCTCGCTGGCAGCAACACCACACCTCCATCACGTACCCTCCTTTGGCTCCATATGAACCGTGCCGTCCGGTATCGCACCAGAGGCTTTCCACCGAGCGATCATGACGGCATTCATGTCGAACCCTTCGGCCTTCGCAATATTGGATATTGATTGTAGCGGACACCATCAAGGAGCGTACCCATCTCGGTTCTGTAGGCCGCGCTCTGTTTGAAGAAGAACGGGACCGATGCCTCGGCGAATTCGTCGCGGAGCCTGCGTGCCCACATAAGGTCCATCGGCCTGAAGCCTTCGCCTGATTCTCCACCCACAATACCCCAATCGAGATGAACGTTATCATAGAGCCATCGCTTGACTGTAATCTCTTCGATGAGAGGCTCGGCAGAGATAAAATGAATTGCACCCGGAACCGCTAGAAGTGTTGGAATTCGCAGGTCGGCATATTTCTGCGTTTCAACTGACGTCCCAAGCCAGACGTTGTGATACCCGTCGCCCCAATCTTGTGGTAGCATACTTGAAATGTTCTCCGGGCGCTTTGTTAGAAGCTGCCAATCCAGATAAGGGGTTGAGCGGATGAGGGAAAAGAAGCGTCCCCGCGCACTATTCGCAACAGGATGCTCCTCGAAGACATCACAGAGCGAGCCTGAAAAGACTCGCTCTCGCTGGCCCGCTGCCCTCGCTGCTGCATTCCATTTCTCCGGGCCGATCCAGTTGGCATTACTCGTGACCCTTCGATCACCCTTCGGTCCCCACAGGTGCTCTCCCATTTTATTGAGCACTAGGGTCTCCGCATAGCAATGGAGACACCCTGGAGAGACGCGGTGGCAGCCGATCCAGGGATTAAAAGTATGATGCGTCCAGGATATGCCTGTCTTTTCACCCATAGTTTATGCTCCTCATTCTTTGCGAAGGATCAGACCCCAATAGGTGACCTCAGATGGTGGGAAGCGTTTTGGGGTAATGCGGACGGCCCGCTCGACCGTGATCTGAAAGCCATTCCAGTCATGGAGTACCCATCGAATAACATCATCATACCAGCGATTAAGTAGCGGCGCTGGGCGTAGATCGTGAAACCCGATGCGGGTTCTGATGAAGGCGTTTGAGTAGCCGTTCTTTAACCCGCGCAGGATGCCGCATGTGACGACGGCGAGAAACCGCCCAGGCTCTCTGAGACGACAGACATCCGTGAGGACGGCCCACGGATTGCTGTAGCTATCGGCGTCAAACAGATTCCATTCCGTTTCCATGACTGATGGAAGCAGTATGCGATTGTCTCCCTGGAGGCGGTTCGTGCCTGGACGGTCGGCACAATCAATCGAGAGATGTTCAGCGGCCCCATGATAGCAGGCATCATAGAGCACCCCGGTCCCTCCGAAGAGTTCGAGAACGCGGGTTTGATCGAGACCACCAAGTTCGGCAATCGCCCATTGTCGCAGATCAATCTTCTGGCGGAGTGAAGTATGGTCTATCTGTTTATGCGGTGTCATGCTCAGACTCGCCCTCTCCCGAGTGACTTGCAGCAGGGAGGTCGGAGCGCTCTAGGCGTCCAACCAACTGTGCCTCTTCAAAGTAGCGTTGGAGCGTGGCCGCTCCAACCTGATCAGTTTCAATCAGAACCCAGGTAGGCTTCGGCCTTGGGGAGATATTAAAGTCCCGCATATCCCGCTGGATCGTTCGCGGCTGGAGGCAGCGAGCAAAGTCCCGCTCCGACATAGCGAGGCTGCTTCGCAAGCCCTCTACCTGAGAGAGATTTGGCGCGAGGCCACCGACAAGTCGCTGGAGCTTCACGTCATCAGGGTGGCCACGCAGCATATTGAGCCGGACGGTCTTGATCCGCTGCGTCCGGTCGTCCCACTCCGGCTTGATGATCGCCGGGAGCTTCGTATATTTGAGCATCCGGCCCGCGTGATACCGATGCTCGCCGCCGATGATCCGATAGCGCGCCGTGCCGGTTTCCACCCCGTCCACGATCTGCGACTCCCCCTCTCCGGTCGGGACCACTTTCAGGGGTTCATCGAAGCCCTCTTGCTGGATTTCCTTGACTAGCTCATTAAAGGTCTCAGCCGTCTGCTCGTTGGGATTAAAATCATTGACCTCGAAGTTCCCAATCGGGATCATCACCGCGTCATTGAATTTGTCCATTCATCGCTCCTTCTGTCTAACGCTATAACACATATCACATATTATACGCTGTGTCAAGCAAGAATCGCCTTGATCGGGCGTTTTTTCTTCGGCACTCCAGCCGCCTCTCCTGCCGTCCCGAGTTCCGAGATGATCAGGCACCCGTCACGCCTCGTAATCTCCAGCTTATTCTCCTCGACCAGCCTGTGACATCCAGCACAGAGCGTCAGCCCGTTCTCAATCTCATCTTTCCCCCCGCGAGCGCGAGCGAGGATGTGATGACAGGTCACGTTGCGCCGGGATTTGCACCACGGGACTCGGCACATCCAGCCGTCACGTTCGAACACCCGCCGAATAAAGCGGCTATACTCCCGAGAGGGTCGGCGCAGCTTCGTCGGCTTGTCGCGCATTTGTCTGACTGGCTTTGGCGCGGAGATCATGGTAGCCCTCCTCTTCGATGTATTCGACCCCAAGGCGGTCGGCGTCAAGCGGTACTTTGCAGCGATGACGCCGCCAGAGTTCGCGCACGGCGGAAAATGCAGTGGCGTAATCGACCGACTTCGCTCTCGCCAGCAGCGTGATTGTATCTGCGTCTGCGAGATCGACCGACTTTGGCGGGCGTCCGCGTCGCCCGACGATTCCCCCTGCCTGCGTGAGCCATGCCTCCACCGCGTCCCGCGTGAAGACCCATTGTTTTCCACGGCGGTCTTTTCGCAGGCACTTCGATGCTTTGAGATGCCCCAGCTTCACCGCCTTGAAGACGCGCATGACGCTGCATCCGGCCAGGTGAGCCGTTTGAGTCAACGTTAGTTCGCTCGCCTTCCACGCATTGGGCGCAGAGCAATCAGCGGTGCGAGACCTGGCATCTCCTCGATCATCTGCCTGGCGATCAGCGCGATGTGGTTGTTGTTTATCTTGAACCCGTCTATTGACGTCCATTGAAACTCCACCTCCCATCGAACCCTGTTGACGATCAACCAGAAGCTCGCCTTCTTCCCTCGGTCCAGGACGCGCTGAGACATCTCCCGGATCAGCGTCATGGCCGCCGGGTTCTCGCTGGCCCATTTCCGGTACGCGAGTTCGACCTTACCGACAACTGGCAGGTCCGGTTGCGATGGCATCGAACTCCCCGCTCCGCTGCATCTGTCTGACGAGGCCCACGAAGGTCTTGCGCTTCTTCACAATCCAGGGTTTCCCATAGTTGGCCCCGCGCCGTTGTGTCGGCCAGGGCCAGCGAAAGAGACCCGCCTTCACCTTCACCACAAATCTCCCGTCTTCAAAGAGCCAGGCGTCGATTAGGTCGCCGTGGGTGATCTGCGCCGCGTGAAGGATTGTCCCGAGTGGGAGCGCGTCCAGGCGACTCGCACCGTCAGGGAGGCGGATCATGGCACATGCTTCCATGTTGAGTAATTCAAAACCTCATCGATGCACTGGCGAGAGACGCCACGTTGCTTGGCCAGCTCGCTTGTGGTCATCGCGCCGCTCTTGTGTTGCGCTCTAATGATAAGAACTCCATCTTCG
>ERZ1292632.2900-Hain-H43-01um-R2-2900-length-13758-cov-5_pt1 | contig 13758 bp, 16 predicted proteins | sample MGYA00564407_ERZ1292632 | MGnify/ENA primary metagenome ERZ1292632 (study PRJEB36523, sample SAMEA6512637) | groundwater metagenome | collected 2019-01-08 | study: AquaDiva: Metagenomics assemblies of 32 groundwater samples
GGCGGCATCCCGCATCTTGGTTTTGCAGTCCCCAATCCTGCCGCGAAGAGAATTCAGAAGCCTTCGCCGGCCAGCAAGCGCGCACCTCGACATCCTTCTACGTCGTCGATGAAGCCAGCGCTGTCCCGGATGCCATCTACGAGGTCGCTGAAGGCGGACTGGTCGCTGGCGAACCCATGATCTTCCTGTTTGGAAACCCGACCCGATCGACGGGGGCGTTCCATCGCGCCTGTTTTGGCGCGCAACGTGCCAAGTGGACGAGCGTGATCATCGATTCCCGCACCTCGGCCTTCACCAACCAGGCCGAGATCGCCGAGTGGATCGAGGAACATGGCGAAGATTCCGACTTCGTCCGGGTCCGCGTCCGGGGACTCCCGCCCCGCGCCTCCGACGCGCAGTTCATCGATCTCGACACCATCGCCGAGGCCCAGCGCCGACCCCTGCCCGTCGTGCTCGCCGACGAACCGCTCGTCGCCGGGCTCGATCTGTCGCGAGGGGGTGAAGACGAGACCGTGATCTGGTTTCGGCGTGGCCTGGATGCCCGCTCGATCCCGCCGATCCGCATCCCCGGCGAAGAACTCCGTGATTCGATGCGGCTCATCAGCATCATCGTGGATGTGCTCGCCCGGTCGTACGACGGGCACCCCATTCACACCCTGTTTCTTGACGCCACGGGCGGGTCCATCGGCGGCCCCATTCTCGATCGGCTCCATCAACTCGGGCACACCAACGTCATCGAAGTCCAATTCGCGGGGAAAGCCCCAGACGTGAAATGTGCGAACATGCGAGCATCATTGTGGTCGCAAGGGCGCGACTGGCTCCGTCATGGGGCCATTCCCGCTGATCCGCGACTCGAAACGGACCTGCTGGGCCCGGGCTACGACCATGACAAACGCGATCGACTGGTCTTGGAATCGAAGAAGTCGATGAAGGCGCGCAAGATCGCGTCGCCCGATGCCGCGGATGCCCTGTTTTTGACGCTGGCGTATCCGGTGCGCCTCGGGCGCGCCCCAGCCCGCCATCCTGGCGGCTGGAGCCCGATCCACCTCAGCGGCGAAGGCTGGATGGCGTAAGGCCGCCTCGTCACTCGTTACAAAATCTTCATGGCGAAACGCCCCAAGGCCCAGACCGAGCGACTCCTGGAAGACCTCTTCAAGGACTACCAGACCGTCGGCGATGCCGAAGGCGGGTTGCGCGCCCGCATGCTCGCCGATTGGGAGTTTGTCGAGGGGGAGCATTGGCCCGGCCACATCAAGAGCCAACGGGAAGCCGACGGGCGACCCTGCCTCGTGATCGATGGCTTGAGTGGCCCCATCCGCCAAGTCACCAATCAGATGCTCGACATGCGACCGGGCATCCAGGTCCACCCGGTCGATCAGGAGGCCGATCCCGACACGGCCGAGATCCTGCAGGGCGCCATCAAGCATATTGAGACGCAGTCGGACGCCGACGCCGTCTACGCCCTCGCCGCCGAACACCAAGTCAAGATCGGCCGCGGGTTTCTGCGCGTCCTCACCGAGTATCTCGACGACCAGGGCACCCAACAGGACATCTTCATCCGCCCGGTCGAGAACCCCTTCGCCGTCTACTTCGACCCGCGCGCCCACTACCCGGATTTCACCGACGCGCGCTTCGCCATCATCCCCGAAGACGTGACCGAGGAGGAGTACGAAGACCGCTTCGGCGCCGCGGCCCCCAAAGCGGCGCTCGACGCGCTGCGCGGCCAGGGGGATGTCTCGCCCGACTGGTTCCCGAAAGACCGGATCCGGATCGCCGAGTACTTCAAGGTCCGCTTCACGACAGATCCCGTGCGCCCCAAGCGGATCCGGCATGTCCACTGGTATCTCCTGAATGCCGTCGAGATCCTCGACGACCGCGAGATCCCCGGTCCCTACATCCCCATCATCCCGGTCATCGGCGAGCGCACCATCGTCAACGGCCAGCTCGATCTCAAGGGCATGACCCGCCGGGCCAAAGACCCCGTGCGGATGGGCGATTACTGGGAATCGGCCCTGACCGAGATGATCGCGCTCGCCCCCAAAGCGCCCTACATCGGGTACGAGGGCCAATTCGCGAGCCACGAGAAGGAATGGGACTCCGCCAACGTCCGGAACTGGAGTCGGCTCGAAGCCAAGGCGACCGTGCCGGGGGTGGCGGGGATACTCGACTTGCCCAAGCGCCAAGTCGCCGAACCGCCCATTCAGGCGATGGTCATGGCCTCGATGCGCGCGGAAAACGCCGTGCGCCGTACCACCGGCTTCTATTCGGTCGAAGTCAGTGAACCGAAGAGCGAGATGTCCGGACGCGCCATCCTGGCCCGCCAAGCGCAAGGCGAACAAGGCAACACCCACTTCATGGCCCACCTCGCCCAAGCCATCCGCGTCGTGGGGCGCATCATCATCGCCTGGATCCCGGTCTACTACGACACGCCCCGGATCCTCCGGATCACCGGCCAAGGCGGCCTCGAACGCCAAGTGCTGATCGGCCCGGGCGTGAAGGGTCAGCCGAGGCCCGAGGGGATTGATGCCGTCGCCGACCCCAATGTCGGTCGCTACGATGTGCGGATTATGGTCGGCCCCAGCCAGCAGACCCAGCGGGTCGAAGCCGTCCAGCAGATGACCCAGATTTTCCAGGCCGCGCCGGAACTCCTCAAGCTCATCGGCCATCTGTATTTCGGGAACATGGATCAACCGTGGGCGCGCGAAGCGGCCGAGATTTTCAAAAAGATGCTGCCGCCTGAACTTCAGGCTCAACAACCGGGCGCCGCGCCGGCGGGCCCGCCGCCTGAGGCCATCAAGGCGCTCGTGGCCCAACACGAGCAGATGACCCAAGCCCTCCAACAGTTGACACAGGAACGCGAGGCGAAGATCCTGGAACTTCAGGCTGAGCAAACGGCGGCGCAGGCCAAGGCCCAGTCCGCCGAGGCCATCGCCAAACTTGAGGCCGAGACCAAGATCCAGATCGCCCAGATGCAGATCGACAGCGACCAGGCCATCGCCCGATTGAAGGCCCGGACCAGCATCGAAACCGAGATCGCCGACTTGCAGACCACGACGATGATGGCGCAGACTGAACCCGCGATGATGACGCCACCCGAAGGGATGGGCCCCAGTGCCGACTGAACCCGTCACCCTCGACCCGACCCCGACGCCGCCCGCGACGTTGGCCGATCTGGCCGGGTCGTGCTCGATGCAGGAATATCGCGCCGTCCGGCAGGGCCACAAGTCCGTCAGAGAGGTCGTCGAGGCGCGCGAGACCCCGCCGTCGACCGAGGCCGAGCCACCCCCCGACGCCGCGGTCACGCCAGACGGCGAGACCGTCACCGACGCCGCCAAAACACTCGCCGCGCGCAAAACGGGCCTAGAGAAGCGGAAAGCCTCGCTGCAAGCCGAGATCAACGCCATCGTTCGCGAACGAGAAGACAACAAGCGATTGAGTCAGCGCGAAAAGGACCAGACGCGCGCGGAAATCGACGCCCTGAAAGCCGAGCTCGCCACGCTCAAAGGGACGAAACCGGGTGAGACGCCGCCCACTGGACCACGACCGGCCCCAGGGGAAGCCGAACCGACACCCGACCAGTTCGAGACCTACGAACAGTTCGTCAAAGCCCAAGCCCGATGGGAAGCCCGGCAAGAAGTCAAGGCCGCCCTCGATGCCGGCCGCGAAGCGGCGGAACAGAGGCAGCGCGCACAAGCAGAACATGACGCGATGGGCACCTTCGAGGTCCGCAAAGAGGCCGCCCGCGCGAAACACGCCGATTTCGATGAGGTCGTCGCCGCCCAAGCCGACCTCCCCATGTCCCCCGCCATGAAAGCGGTCCTCGTGGGCAGCGATCAGGGCGCCGAACTCGTCTACTACCTCGCTTCGCACCCGGAAGAGGCGAAACGGATCGCCGCCCTCCCGCCCGTGCGCCAGATCCATGAACTCGGGAAACTCGAATCCCGCCTCGAGGCTGTTCATTCCGGCCCAGCCGCCCCCGTGGTCCCGATCTCGAAGGCGCCCGCACCCATTAAGCCGGTGGGTGGGGATGCCACCACCTCTTCGCCCTCACTGGAACAGCTGGCGATCGCGGGCGACATGAAACGGTATCGAAGCCTGCGAGAACGCCGCGCCTGAGATCCCCGAGACGCGAGGAGGCTCCACGGAGTGAGTCTCCATGCCCAATACGATCCTCGTCCCCGACCAGGTGGCGATAGAATCGCTGATGCACTTTGAGAATGAACTCGTCGCGGCGAAGATCTTCTCCAATCAGTGGGAAGAGAAGTTCGGCCGCGACGGGGCCAAGATCGGCGATACCTGCCGCCTCCGGAAGCCCGTGAACTTCACGGTCCGCGAAGGCCAGAAATTCACGGCCCAAAACATCGAAGAGTCCTCGGAAAGCCTCAAGCTCGATATCCCGCTGGGGGTCGATTTCACCCTGGGGCGCAACGAACTCAGTCTCTCGTTCGATCGGCTGAGCGAACGCTACTTCAAGCCGGCGATGCGACGACTTGCCAACGACGTCGATCGGCGCATCCTCGGGCTCTACAAGAAAGTGCCGAATGCCGTCGGCACCTACAACACCGCGCCGACCGCCATCACGACCTTTCTCTCGGCGAAGGCGAAACTCGACAACCTCGGGATCCCGGATGACGAGCGACACTTCATCCTCGATCCCACGACCGAAACGACGATCGTGGGGAATCTGACCACGGTCTTCCAGGCCGTGCCGGAGGTCGGGCGCCAGTACATGAAGGGCGGGATGGGGAAGGCGATCGATGCCGTCTGGCACAAGAGCCAGAACGTCAACACCCACACCGTGGGCGCCCTCGGCGGCACGCCTGTCGTCAAAGGCGCCAGCCAGACCGGCGCCACCTTGCTCGTCGATGGATGGACCGCCAGCGTCGCCAAGTGTCTGCTCGAAGGCGACATCATCACCGCCGCCGATGTGAACGCCGTCAACCCCCTGACGGGACAGGACACTGGAGAGCTCCGCCAATTTACGGTCACCGCCGACCAGGATTCGGATGCCTCCGGAGAGATCACGATCCCGATCTGGCCGTCCATCGTGACGAGTGGGGCGTACAAGACCTGTACCGCGTCACCCCTCAATGACGCGATCGTGCTCATTCACGGCAGCGCCTCGGCGTATCAAAACGTCGTGGCGAAGCAGCCGCTCTACGCCCATCCGGAAGCCTTCACCTACGCCATCGCCCCGCAGGAGATTCCGCAGGGCGTCCACATGGCCGCGATGAAGAGCGATCCGGATTGGGGCCTGGGCATCAGCGTCGTCATGGACTACGACATCGACGACAACCTGTTCAAGGTTCGATTCGACATCCTCTTGGGGCTTCTGGCGCAGTTGCCGGACTTCGCCTGCCGCGTCTACACGAGCTAAAGGAGGATGTCATGACAAGGACACGCATGAATCGCTTCATCGTTCGTTTCACGCTCCTGGCGTTCGCTGCGTTGGCGTTCGCCGCACCCGCGTTCGCGCAAGCGAGTCTCACCCAGACGCGCTTGGCGACGCGCATCAGCTCGCCCAGTCAGACCGTCATCACGGTGTCGTCGGGCACGGGCTTTGCCGTGGGGAACCTCGTCTACATCGACCGCGAGGCCATGCTCACGCGCGCCGTCGCGACGGCCACGATCACCGTCTCGCGCGGCTATGCGGGGACGGCCGCGACCGAACACGTCAACGGATCGATCGTCTGGACGGGCGTCGCTCACTACTTCTACTTCGGGGATCCGAATCCCGGCGCCTGCGTCCCGAACCAGCAAGCCGTCCTGCCGTACATCAACGTCTTGACGGGCAACATCTGGTACTGCCGCAACGACTGGGGCGCGGCGCTCGGCGGGAAGTGGCAGGGCATCAACGAGACGCCGTTTTTCGCCTCCCTGCCCGTCACCCATCTCGCCTTGGCGACAACCGGGTCGCTCACGACGACCAGTTACACCGCACGCCTGGACGATGTGATGATTGCCTTCACGACCTGGACGGGGGCGATTGAACTCTTCTTGCCAGGCGCGACGGGGTTGATCGGGAAGACCTACATCATTCAAGATCGGGCGGGCATTTCGGCGAACGCCGCGAACACGATCACGATCCGGCACATCTTGAATGGGGGGGCGACCTCGAACACGACGATCCAGACCAATTACGGCACGCTCCGCTTGATCAGCGGGATCACGAGCTTGTCGGCGTACTACTGGTTCATCTGGTGACGAAAAGGAGAGGTCACGCACCGGGTGAGATTTGAACTCACAAGTTCCGGATGAACCGGCGCCTTCCCTGGATCCAGCGTGGGCGCCTCTATCTGGACCCTTTGACTGATCTCAGTTGTCTGCTCTCAGTCGGCTGACCGGCGCGTGACGGGAACATCCTAGTCGACGTCACGAAGGAACGCAATGTCTCGACCGATGCTCGGGCTGTGCGGGCTGCTGCTGACGCTCTCGTTCGGCAGCACGTACACCCGAGCGCAGGTCTGGATCAGCGAGCACACGCTCTGGACCGATGCCGTTCGGAAGGCCCCGCGTAAACCGCGCCCCTGGATCAATCTCGGGTTGGCGCGCGAAGTGGCGGGCGACATCGACGGGGCCTTTGTGGCGCACCAGACGGCGCTCGCGCTGTCGTTCCAGCCGCGGTTGACCGAGTATCAGCAACGGTTCTCGCGGATTGCCTCGGAAACCAACATCGCGCGGTTGCTCGCGCAAACCGGACGAGAGGAGTTCGCGCTGCCGATGCTGAACGACATCCTCACGCGGCATCCGCTGTTTCCGTGGGCGCGCTACAACCGCGGCGTGCTGCTCGCGCGGCTCGGACGCTGTCAAGAAGGTCGGCCGGATTTCGAGCTCGCCGAGCGATTGGATTCGGCCTTGGAGAACCCCGGATGTCCTCCGGAGCCGTAACCGGCCTGCTCGTCGGGCTCGCGGTGGCGACCTGCGTCGCCTATCTGCCCGTGTCGACGGCGGGGTTCGTGTACGAAGACGCGAGCTACATCGGCCCGGCCGCCCAGCCGATCACGCTCCAGACCGTCATGGCGCCACGTGGCCTGACGGCGCTCAGTTTCCGTGTGGGCGCGCTGGCCCGGGGCGTGGGGGCCCATCCGCGCGTCTTTCACGCGCAGAACGTGCTCTTGCACCTCGTTGCCGGGCTGGCGGTGTATCTCCTGGCGCGCCGTCTCCTCGCGCCGCCGTTCGCGCTGATGGCGACCGGACTGTTCTGGCTGCATCCGATGCAGACGGAAGCCGTCGCCTACATCGCGGGCCGCGCCGAGATCATCGCCGGGACGGGCGTCGCGCTCGCCCTGTGGGCGATGGCCGCGCCCGTGCTGACCTGGACCCACGTCGGCGTCGCCCTCTTGGCGGTCGTCGTGGCCATCGGTGGCAAGGAACTCGGCATCATGGCGATCCCGCTCATCGGGTTGTACGCGCTCCTGTTCCGCCAAGGGCACTGGTCCTGGCGCAGGAGTCTCGCCCTGGGGCTGGCTGCCCTCGTCTTCGTGGGCTTGACGCTCATGGTGATGCAGATGCGTCTCGTGGGGAATGAGTATCTGAGTCGCGCCGAGCGTGGCGGGTTCGGCTATCTCGCCTACCAAAGCGCCGCGCTGTGGACGCTCATGGGGCAAGTCGCCTGGCCGAATGCCTTGACCATCGACCACGACATGGAAGGGCTCTCACGGCCCCAGATGGTGTTCGCGCTCGTCAGTGGGGCCTGGACGGTCCTCGCCTGCTGGCTCGTGCGGCACCGCTGGCCCGTCGTCAGTTTCGGGGCGCTCTGGGTCGTCGTGGCGCTCCTGCCGCGTTTCTTCGTGCGCATTCCGGAGTACCTGAACGAACATCAGATGTATGTCCCGATGATCGGGATCTCGCTGGCCGTCGCGGGCACCTTGCAAGCGGTGGACGCCTGGGCTCGTCAGCGATCAAGGGAGTCTCTATGCGTGCCCGACTGTTCTTCATCCTGAGCGTCGCGCTGAGCGCGAGCGCGGTCGTCCTCGCGCAGACGCGGACGTTCGAGAAGTTCCAGGTGACCGACACCGAGGTCGGGATCGCCAGTGCGACGCTGCAGCCCTCTGGCCAGATCCCGGTGGCCAAGTGCGAAGGACGACTCGAAACCGCGTCCGTGCGGTATCGATTCGACCTCGGGACGGTGGGGAGTACCACCGGCCTCTTGCTCGAAGTCGGTGACGTCCTCGCCATCGACGATCCCGTCTCCGCCGCGAATCTCCGGATGGTGAAAACCGGCTCGACCACGGCCGTCTTTCAAGTGAGTTGCTGGCGATGAAACGTCTGCTCCCGATTGGCCTCGTCGCGCTGATCTTCTCGCTCTTCCTGGCGAGCACGCCGGAGGCGCAGGTTCGAATCGTGCGGGGATTCCGCGCCGCCATCACCTTCGTGGTGAATGGCCTCGGGACGACGACCACGGCCGGACTCACCCTGGAGAACCAGACCGCCGCCGCACTCGGCGCGCAGCAGTACTCGCCTCGCTTCTCGCAGATCGGTCAAGGGTTTGCGACCAGTACGACAGCCTCGATGCCAGTGGAGCTAGGCTGGGAAGTTCGTCCAGTGCAGGGCGCCGCGGCGCCGAGTTACGAGTACTACCTCACGGGGCGCGTGAATCAGGGCGCCTGGAGCACGCTCGTCTACACCAACAATTCGGGCGACTGGATCGCCAGCGGGAATATCGCCGTCGCAGCCGCGCAGAATTTTGCCCACGCCGGTCGGAGTTACATTACGGCCCCAGGACTGGGCCTGTACAATTTTCATGCGGACGGCGATGTGGCGGGCCTTCGGTTTCAATTCGCGGGCGTGCCCAGCATCACCACCATCGGCGCACAGTTCGGCGGTAGCGCCTCGATTCTCACCGGATCGACCGACACCTTCGGATTCATTCGTGTCGGTGCCGCCACCGAGGGCGTGATTGCCTTCGCCACCGACTGGGGGACGAATCTCCAACAGGGCTGCACCGCGAACAACGAGGACGGGACGCCGACTTACGTCCAGGTCACGGACAAGACCATGCGACTCGCCGGGGGCACCCGCGCCGTGCCGGTCGCCTGGACGAGCAGCTCCGTCGTGAACTGGGTCTGTGGAGGCTCACGATGAGACTGACCTTGGCGATCGTCATCACAGCCTGCGTGACATTCTTTCTGACCATCCTGTTTCTGAGCGCCGGGATGGCCGATCAAGTCGAAGCCGCGCTCCAAGCCTGTGGAGGCGCACGATGAACGAGTACCCCGCCTGGCGCTATCACCGCAGCCTGCCAGCCAAGATCGTCCAGACCGCGAAAGAGGATGCGGCGCTCGGGCCAGACTGGGCCGATACGCCCGCGGCCTTCAGCCACGAGAGCCCTGAGCCAGAACCCGCGATCACCGAACCGACGCCCGCCCCATCGCGGCGCGGACGTGGGCCAGGATGGCACCGATGAAAGCCCGAGACCTCATCAAGCGCGGCTTGCAAGAGATCGGCGTGCTCGCGCAAGGCGAAGTCGCCAGCCCCGCCGACGAACAGGACGCGCTCGTGGTGTTGCAGCGACGCCTCAATGCGTGGGGCGCCGAGCGGTTGACGATGTTTCAACTGCTGCGCACCGTGAAGGCCCTCACGTCCGGCACGCGCGACTACACGATCGGGAGCGGCGGATCTATTGATATCGTGCGCCCCGAGTGGATCGACCGTGCCAGCGTTATTCTGGACAGCAGCGCGACCGATCCGATCGAGATCCCGATCGCGATCTACACGGAGCAAGACTGGGCAGACGTGCGCCTGAAGACCCTCGACGCGGGCGTCATTCGGGCGATCTACTACGACCGCGGATTCGCCACGACCGCGACCCTGCGCGGCACGATCAGCACGTACCCGACCATCAACACCGCCAACGTGCAGCTTGTCCTCTACAGCCCGGTCGCGGTCGCCGGATTCGTCAATCCGACAAGCGAATACGTCTTTCCGCCCGGGTACGAGGATGCGTTTCACTACGATTTCGCGTATGCGTTGCAGCGTCCGTTTCGCGCCCCGCTCGATCCGCTGCTGACGGTTCAGCGGAATGACGCAATCGCCCGCATTCAGTCCGCGAATCGGATGCCGGTGGAGTTGCGGTGCGACGCGGCCCTGGTGGGCTCCGGCGGGTACGATATCGAGACTGGGGGCTACCGCTGAATCGGCGCACATGGTTGTTGGCCATGATGGGCGGCGTGGCGGCGGCCCATCGGATGCTCTGGGCGGCGGGATCTGACGAGGAGAGTGTCATGAATACGTTCGACATTCACGAGGCGCATCAAGGCGACTTCATCGGAGGCTCACTGCAGCAGATTCTCGTGCCTGAACCGGACGAAGGCATGGTCCGCGTGCCCCTGCTGGCCAACATTCAGAATGATGGCGGGATGAGATTGTCGTATACGTGTCACGGGATCTTGCGGCGCACGGCCTCGGCGCCAGATCCCGGATGGACCCTCAATCTCTCCTCGCCCTCGTGTATTCTCTGGACGCGCGAACTTCTCCCCGATCTAATGGTGGGGGGGGAGTGGTTCGTCGAAGTGCCGACGTTTCGGCTTCCGCGTGGGTTTGAAATCTATGTCGAGTGGAATGCGCCTGGCGGCGTCAGTGGAGGCCATGCCCATCGGACGCGCTGCGTGAGCGTCCAAGTGCCGGCTGCGTCTGTAGATTGGAGTCGCGTCGGACCCGCCGTGGCGAATTCACAATTTCTCGTGACATGAAATTCGACGCCTTCCTCGGCAGTTCGTATCAGAGCCAATCCATCCTGGCCGACCAGGAGCGGACGGTAAATCGCTATCTCGAAGTCGTCGAAAGCCAGCGAGGGCCGTCGCCCGTGGCGCTCTATCCGACGCCCGGCTTAACGCTGTTTGCGACGCTGCCGCAGACGCCGATTCGTGGCCTGTTTGGCCAAGACGGGCGGTGTTTCGTCGTGGCGGGATCGGGGCTGTACGAACTCAGTGATTCCGCCGTGATCACCTTGCGTGGAGGGATGGCCCTTGACGTCAATCCGGCGACCCTGTGTTCGAGCGGTCAAGCGGGGGATGAACTGTTCGTCACGAGTGGCGACAAGGGCTACATCTTGGACCTGCTGACGAACGTCTTTACCAAGGTCGTGGACGATGTGACGTTCGGGGCCTTTCTGGATGACTATTTCATCGGTCTGGATGCCAGTGCGTCCACGATCAAACTCTCCAACCTGCTAGACGGCCTCACCTGGGACGGCACGCAAATCGCGCAACGCGCAACGCGCGGCGATCGGTGGGAAGCGATGATCGTCGCCAATCGCTTGATCTATCTTCTGGGGAGCCAGAGCGCCGATGTCTGGTACGATGCAGATACCTCCCCGTTTCCCTTTGAGCCCATTCAAGAAGCCTTTCTAGACCAGGGGGGCATTCTTGCACCCTTCTCGATCGCCGCAGGCGCGAAAGGCCCGATCTGGCTTGGACGACATGCGCATGGGCAGGCCACCGTGGTACGCGGTTCCAGCGGCGGGGCCCCCGAACGCTTGAGCAATCATGGTCTCGAACAGCAGATGAACGGCTACAGCACACTGGCCGATGCCGTCGCCTTCACGTACGAAGATCGCGGCCACCCGTTCTACGTCCTCAACTTCCCGACCGCCAATGCGACCTGGGTCTACGATGAACTCTTGCCGCCCGCGATGGGCTGGCACGAACGCGGCTACTGGAATGCGCCGTTGATGCGCTACGACGCGTACCGGCCCCAATATCACTGTCACGTCTTCGGCAAGCATCTCGTGGGCGATCGAAGCTCTGGAGCCGTGTATCAGCTCGACCCCGCGTCGTACCTGGACGTGGATGGCCAACCGATTCGCCGGATGCGGCGCGCGCCCGCGATCGTCAACGAAAACAAATGGATCTTCTACGATCGCTTCGCGCTGGACGCCGAAGTGGGCGTCGGCACGATCACGGGGGCCGGCGCGAATCCCGTGGTGATGCTCCGCTGGTCCGATGATGGCGGACACACCTGGAGCAACGAACATCATCTCGCGCTCGGCAAGATCGGCGAGTTCACCAGACGCCTGGAACTGCGACGCTTAGGGCGTGGCCGCCGCCGCGTCTGGGAAGTGACCGATGCGACACCTGTGCCCCCACGATTCGTGGGCTGCTATTTGGATTTCCGGGAAGGACTGTCGTGAATGCTGCAACCGTATCCCACTGGCGCAGCCCTGATCGACCAGGCCAGGAAGACCGTGACGTTGGTCTGGAGCCGCTGGTTTACCGCCGTGCGCGCCGCGATGAACAAGCGCGCCGAAGTCGTCGGATCTATTGCCTTGACGGCGCAGACGGCCTCGATCGCGTCCACGACGCTCCCGACCAGTCTGTTGGTCCACGCGCGCTACCGCGTCAGCTTCCAAGTGCGCGTCACGACGGCGGCCGCGACCTCCAGCGCGATCCAGGTGACGATCGGCTGGACCGATGGCGGCGTGGCCCAGACGCACGTCGGGACGAATCTGACGGGCAACCTGACCACGACGCGGGAATCGGCGGTCATCGTGATCCGCTGCGATTCCGCCTCCGCGATCACGTACACGACGACCTACGCCTCGAACCCAGCGGCCGCGATGGCGTACCAACTGGACGCGATCGTGGAGCATCTGCCATGACGACGCGCCTGCTGCCGCCAGAGGAATGGGCGCGGTTGGCTGAGACGGAGGGTGGCGAGGTGTGGCGACTTTTCGATCAAGAGTCCACGAAAATCCTCGTCGTCGAACGCGATGGGCGGATCATCGGGCGGTTGGCCGTGTTGACCATTCAGCACGCAGATTTCTTCTGGATTGATTCCGTCTCCCGAGACAAAACGAGTGTCTGTTGGCAACTCTGGTTCGGGCTCAAGAACCTGATCCGTTCAGCACCATATGGCGGGGTCATTGTCTCCATCTTGTCCGACCGGATGCGCCGATTCGTGACGAAGGCTGGCGCGGTGCCGATGCCAGGCGAGCATTTCACCTGGGATTTGAATCAGCGCACTGAGCATCGACAGCCGCTTTGGTAGGAGACGCAAGACAAACGAGGCTTGAGACTCATGGATCCAGTAACCGGATATGTCATCTCGAGTGGGCTGGCAAGTTTGTTTGGCGGCTTGTTCGGGAACAAAGGTTCAAAGTCGCAAGCGAAGGCGTCAGTGAAGAGCACGCAGATCGGCTCAGCCGCCGCGACCGAAGCGGCGAGAATCGAAAGCGAGGCGATGCTGAAAGCCGCGGAGATGGCCGCCAAGGCTGAAGAAGCGAAACTCGCCTTCACGCGCGAAACCGAAGCGACGCGGAAAGCTGAGTGGCAAGCCGTCCAGGACAAAAACTACGCCGAGTACATGGCCCGAGAAGGGCGTCTCACGCCGTACCGACAGACGGGTGCCGGGGCGCTCGGGCGCCTCAACGCCAGGATGGGCGGCGGGGGTGCCGCCACCGAGACCTTGGGAGGCTTGATGGCGCCGCAGACCTTCGAGCGACCGACGTATCCGCCCCCGCCGTCGACCCCCGGCGCGCCCCCGCCCGGCGCCAGTGCGCCGCCACGGGCGCCGTCCACGGGCCCGCGTCCGTTGTGGGATACAACCGGGCAGGTCGTCGCCTTTATCTTGCCGGATGGCACGATTCAACGGCTGAGCCCGCAACAGAGCTTGGCCCGACGACGCGGAGAGACACGGGGCACACTCGGGGCGCTCATGCGCTGAGGATATCTTCATGGCTCGACGCCCTTACGAGATCGGTCGCCGCCCGCCCGACGAAGAGACCATCTACTCCTGGAATTGCGATCCGCCAGGGATCGG
>ERZ1292632.2901-Hain-H43-01um-R2-2901-length-13757-cov-13_pt1 | contig 13757 bp, 32 predicted proteins | sample MGYA00564407_ERZ1292632 | MGnify/ENA primary metagenome ERZ1292632 (study PRJEB36523, sample SAMEA6512637) | groundwater metagenome | collected 2019-01-08 | study: AquaDiva: Metagenomics assemblies of 32 groundwater samples
GGAAAAGGAAGTGATGTATGCCTAAAGTAATATGTTTTGAAGGTATTAATAAATCAGGGAAGGGAACTCAGATTGAGCGTCTTAAAAATTATCTTAAAGAACTTTTCATAGTAAAGGTAGTGAAGTTTCCCAGTGACACTAATGAGTTTGGTATTAAAGCTAGAGAGTTATTAAGTAAGGAACATGATCCTGTAGTAATGCAATGCTATCAGACAATAGATAAATACTTAGGGCAATCTAGTATTTTTGGTTCTATAGCAGATTACGTGTTAATAGATCGTTTTCAACTTTCATCCTATGCATATGGCTATGCTACTGGAGTTTCCAATTACCATATGCGTAATCTTGCGCAGTTAATTGACTTAAAGCCTATCTACATATACTTAGATATTTCCTTTGAAACTTCTCTTAAAAGACAGCCAGAGGGAAGAGATCTTTATGAAGTAGAAAAAATAGAGAGTAAAGCATTAGAAAGATTCAGGCAGCTTGCAGAGTGTGATGCAACTCTTTGGGCTGTATTCAAGGTAGACGGGGAGCAATCAGAAGAAGAGGTGCATAAAGAGATATTAAAGAAATTAGGGTTAATGTATAAAAAGGAAATAAGGGAGTTGTATTTACCAAAATAAAAAGGATAATTTTATGGCAAACAATTATAGTGAGTTTGTTACTAGCATAAAAGATTTAACAAAAGAAGAAAAAGAATGGTTAAGTGATACTTTAAAAAACATGAAAGATTCTGAAAGAGATTTTGCTTCTCAATGGGATGACACTACTTTATGGCTAAGTTCTTTAGGAAAATCCTACAATCCTGTAATCGTAATTAAGTTCATGCAAGATTTCTTAAAGAAATTCAGGAAAGATGGTTATCTTTACTTCACAAGTGCCTTTACTTGCTCTGTAGCAAGACTAAATGAATTTGGGGGCGCAGCATTCTTTATTACTGCTAAGAATGTTAAGTCTGTGGGAACTCTTGATTGGGCTCAAGCAGAAGTAAGAAAATTTGAGAAAAGGAGAAGTAAGTAATGGAAGAATTAAGGGGAGCAATATTTAATCTAAGTATTGAAATAAAAATTGGGCATATTATATCACCAGAAGAAAGACGAAACATAATAATAGATCAATTAAGAAAAGTCATACCTATAGAATTTTTATCTTCCCCTACATTCCATAATATAATATTAGAACAAATAGAATCGGATCGATGTGGAGTTTTCTTAAGAAAGGTAGAATGAATGCAGAAATATATAATTACAGACTTAGATGGCACACTTGCTTTAACTAATAATAGGAATCATTTTCTTGAAAAAGAGCCTAAAGATTGGGATGGGTTCTATGAAGCGTGTGATACAGATACTATTAATCTTCCTGCTTTGCTAGTAATAGAATCTTTGAGTATTAATTATGGGTATGATGTAATAATAGTTACTGGAAGAAGTGATTTAGTGTATCTTAAAACTCGTAAGTGGTTAAAACATTATCGAGTACCATTTTCTCATATTTTTATGAGAAAACACGGGGATCATACTGAGGATATAATTTTAAAAGAAAAATGGTTAAATGAAGGTATTTTGCCTCCTAAAGAAGATATATTCTTAGTATTAGAAGATAGAAAACGAGTAGTAGACATGTGGCGTAAACATGGTTTAGTTTGTTTCCAAGTTGCAGAGGGGAATTTCTAATGAAAGATTTTATTGATTTTTTTGATGTACATAATATTGAACATATCCAAGCACTAGATTATTATTTAAAGAATAACTTTGTTTGGGAGAGTTATAAAAATACAGGGTTAAGTTTTATCCCGCCAGATGTGAATCTTCCTACAATTAATGATTTAAGAGTTATTCATGAAAAAATGGCCCAAGCTTGGATGGAAAAAATTTTAAAAAATTATGTGAATAAAGGTGAATACATTCAAGATGAATGTACCAAATGTGTAAATGGAAAAAATTATTCAATGATGAGTCCAATAGCAATTATAGACAAACAAGCTGATGAATATTTAATTCGATTTGAATGTGGTGCGGAATATTGTGGGAGGATTACAGAAGTAAAATTATCTAGATTTTATATCTTAAGTAATGATTACTTATATAAGAGATTACAAGTATTAGGAGCTATTTAATGGAATACATCTACCAAGTAACGCTCGGAGATCCTTTTCAGGATGAACATGGACAATATGAAAAAATTAAATTTAAGACGAATAAGACTAAAGAAGAGATAGTAGAAGCATATTTAAAAAGTTGTAAGTTAACGGGGTTAAGGTTTCATTATATTAGCGGGAAAGATCCTAGTGATGAATTATTCTGTGAATATGAACAAGCATTTTTAACTAAGTATCAAATTGAAGTATTAGAGCATCATAACTGTCCTTTTGAAGAATTTTTTGACAAGCATGAAGATGATCAATTAGAAGATACAGTGCTTTATAATGATGGTTTATTTAGAATGATTATATGGTTTATCTCATTAAGTCTGAATGATTTTCAATATGAAGAAGTAGAAGATAAGATTGAAACAATAAACCTTAATTGCAAAGTAAATGGTGTAGCAACTAACTTACTTTGGGGGTATGGGACATTCGAATGAATCTCTTAACAATGCGTAATATGGGCAGTAAAAAAGCAAGAATTTTATTGTTTCACGGAATTACTTCAGTGGAACAATTAGCTAATCTATACGGAACAAAAAAAGAGTCTATAGTATTAGCTGCAACTAATAGAATAGAAATAGGCGACTTAGAGAAATTAATAGATAAAGCAAACAAGACATTAAGAAAATTTAATGTTGAAGGGTGGAGAAGAAACAATGCAAGAGATCATCAAATCTAAGTATTAAAAATGAAAAACGTGATACTTGAAGAAAGGTATTAAAATGGGGATAATTCTTGGTGACGATCTGGATTCTTATTCAGAAATTAGTTTCGTAGGTAAAAATACTATTCATTCATTAGCATTACAACTAAACAATTATGGAGGTGAATTTAATCAGATTATGGGAGAACGGGTATTTCCTGCAATACTCGATTGGCATAGTTATGGATGGGGGTATAAGAATAAAAAGCTTGAAGTTTATTTTGAAGATAAATTGTTTCAAACAATTACGTTTGAGAAAGAACCAGCCGTAAAACGGAGAGAAGATAACGTAGTAATTATAGTGGAAAATCAGGTAGTAATACTGTTATCTTCTGTTAAAGAATTTAATTATTTAGAAATTTATAAAGGTAAGTTAAAAGAGTTACAAGAATTAATTGCTTGTGGGAATAGAGAGTCAGAGAGAGCTTACAAATTGGAAAGCGAAATGGATAAGGTCTGGAAATTTTTAAGCAATGAAGAGATTGAGAGTTTATAATGCGTGTAAAAAAATTAAGATATTTTATAATGTTAATAAAGAGAATAATAGGACTAGATTCCCATGTAGTAAAAGAAAGGGGGCTGACAGGCTGGTATACTTACCATATAGTAACTACTAGCAATAAAAATGTGCCATTAGGCCAAACAACATTAACTATAGTAGATGAAATTGATGATTTAGGAGATATGCTGTTTGGAGAAGCTCAAGGCATGTATAATTATTATGATCTAAAGGAATTTACAAAACAGGTAGAATTGGAGTATTTTAAAAAATGGCCAAGGAAAAACTTAATTTAAGGCTAGTAGGTATAAATGGAAATGCTTTTTCTTTAATGGGGGCATTTCAAAAACAAGCAGCAAAAGAAGGGTGGACTAAAGATGAAATTGATGATGTAATTAATGATGCAATGGATGGAGATTATGATCATTTAGTAAGAATACTTTCAGAACAATGTATTAATGGGGGTGCATAATGTGGGATTCATTATTAAATATTATAGGTTTTATTTTTGGAATTTTAGTAGGATATTACTGTGGAGATGCAGTAGTAGTTTCTTTTAAGGATTTTATAGAATATTATTTTACGAAAGACAATGATGAAGAAGATTGAAGAATTAGAGAATCTGTTTTCAAGAGTAGATGTAAGTAAAAGATTAAGAGAACTAATAGATTTTACTTTATATATGGATGAATTCATTCCTCTAACGTTACTATCAAAAGGATTACTGATGGAGAAATATATTTTATTAATGTTTGACGATCTTCAATCAATTACCTTTTTTCTTATTCCTATTAATGATTTGACCCATAATGAAATTCAAATGTTAGAATCAGCGCATCAAAAATATGTTAATAGTGATGAATATGATAATGCATTAATGTTCGTGAGTAATGCAACATGTGAGAAAGAAGAATGGTGTGATGTGGATTGCACGAATGATGAATGGAAATGTAAATTTCTTAAGTATAAGATTGGAAACCAAATAGAGACGCCAGTATTAATAGATAGAATAATAATAACAGGTATAGTATGAAGCGATGGCCCACAGAAGAGGAGCTAAAAGAACTGCAAGAAAAAGAAAATGAACGAGCCCATAAGCAAGACGATTTTGCAGATCCAATATGTGATTGTGGTGAACCAGGATGGGCCTGTCAATGTGAATATTTAGCAGAAGAGTTGGGTTATTACCCTAGTGGAGAACCGTATGAACGAGAAAGATGAAAAATATTTAAAACGAGTAAACGAAGACATGGATATAGAGAGACAAGCACGAAAAAGATTTTTAATTAAATACTCTTATATAGAAGGAATAAAAGAGGGGATTACACGATATGCATGGTGGAAAGACGGAGAGCAATATGTGGGTACTACAGGGAAGACTTTGAAAGAAGCATTAAAAGAATTAGATCAAGAATTTGAATGTAAGGAAGTAGAAAGAATAATAGGGCTACAGTAGTCGAACTGTCCAACCATAATCTCCTCCATTCATAGTTTCAAAATATTCCCTATCAATTGTTCCATAACCTCCAAAACCGTATAACTTACCCCAAGAATTTATGAACTTAAACTTTTCTTTTTCAAAGCCGTACACAAATATTGCATGGAAAGTAATAGGTTTAGGAGGATTCTTGGGGTATTTTATGTAGCCTAAATTAATTAAGGATTCTCGTATGGCATCATCAAAAGTAGCGAATGATGCAATGAATGGGAACCCCTCATTAAGGCATTTTAATGCATCATCAAAATTACTTATTTTTAAATAAGTGGTTTTGTTAGCTTCTTTTAGTGCTGCTTCATTAATGGATTGAGGGGGTCGTGCATTAATATGATTAGGGAAGAAAGGCCAGGAATTCTCAGAATTATTAATGTCACATTCAGGAACAAAACCATACTGAGAGACTGCTTTGCAACTACTTCTAAGTGAGCATCCATTATCTTCAATGTCGTCTTCTTTTCCTTTATTATCTAAAACTCTAGCCCAATAATAAAGGTGTAGCCTTGATATTTCATTATAAAGATTATTTTTCTGATTAGAATTTTTAATCAGGAATTCTTGTAAAGAAGAACGAGCATGAGCGGAGCATGAGCCAGTCTTATATTGGTTCTCCACAGTAGGCATTACTGACCTATTAGATAGGCTAATCTTGGATTGAATCTTATAGAGCTTTTTTGCTGGTTCGTATGTGATGTCTCTAGTATCTTCTTGATCAGGAATACATCCGAAAGAAATTTCATCATACTTTAACATTAGTATTCTCCTTAGTATTTTAGTGTGGTAATGTTGCATTATATAATCATTGGAGGAAAATAGAAATGACTTTACTTAAAGATATTCAGAAAGCAATTAAAGAATTACTATCAGGTAATCTTATTGTAGTTAAAATAATATGTTCACCAGATATAGAACATATGATAAGACAATTAGAAGAGAAAATAGGTAGTCCTATGCTAGGACTAAACTCTAGTATCTATATAGAATCAGATCCTGAGATGCCTCCTCAATCATTCTTAGGATTCAATAATCATGGAGAAATAGTAAAAGTAGTATTTAAAAAAGAGTTAACAACAGAAAAACAAATGAATTATATTATGGAGAAATACAATGGAAAAATTGCGTGACGGGGTTTATTCAATACAATATTATTCAGATCAAACATTTGAAGAAGTAGAAATTAGTTATGCAGAAGATAAGTGGTGGGTTAAAGATAAAGAAGGAACATATTTTACTTTACCAGAATTCAATAAAATGGCTAGAAATTTTAAATTCATACGTGCGTTAAATCCTAAAATAGAGATTAAAAAAGTTGAAAATTTTTTTCAAGTAGATGAAGCAGAATTAACAGCACAAACAATGCAGAATCTGAAAGAATCAATCAAGAATCATTCTAGGACTAATAATTATCTTCCTTACCCTCCAACTCCTGAAATATTACCGTTCCCGTTTGAAACTATTGATCATCAAATATTCGCATTAAGTCAAAACATTAAATCATTGAATGCTTTCTTTGGAACAGAAGTATTTTCCAACTTTTTAAGTTTTCTTCAATTCCCTTATGAACTTAAAAATAATATCTTATATGTTTATGCTTCTAATGTGAGAAGAGAAGTTATTTCTAAATTAGACATTACTAGCTGCAAAGAGTTTATTAAAAACAATGTTATGATGGTAAAAGGAGATAATGTAATTTTGTTTCTAGATACTAATAGAGAGATTAAGGAGTGAATATGAAATGGTGTCTTTACAATGTTGAAGATCACGACATTCAAGAGATTTATTTTAATAGTTTTGATGGAGCAATAACACATTACTTAACTGCTCCCCCAGATTTCAGAGTAAAATATGATATGGTAATAGTAAATAAGGATAAAAAAGCAATTTTCTTAAGTGAAATTATAGCAAGTTTAGGTGATGTTTTTAAAAAAACTTTTAACGATTTTATTGAAGAAGGAAAAGAAGACGAAACAGAAAATGAGGAAGAAGGGGAGAATAAGTATAAATTAGTAAGAGGGTATGACATTCAGAAAGTAGAATCAGAAGTTAATAAGTTCTTAAAAGAAGGCTGGATACTATTAGGGTTTCCTAGAATATACCCTAATGGTGAAATCTTACAAGCATTAGAAAGGTAAATTATGTTTATAACCGCAGATCAACTTTTATGCCACTTAATAGGTGATTACATTTTGCAATCTCATTGGATGGCTACAGAAAAAATAAAACAATCTTTTGCTTGTTTTATGCATGTTTGCATGTACACTCTTCCTTTTTGCTTTTTAGATTCTTCTTCAGTTTATGCATTAATATTTATTCTTATTTCTCACTTTTTAATTGATCGTTTTAGACTAGCTAAGTATGTTTGTTTTTTAAAAAATAATATTTGTCCTAATATTCCTCTAGTTTGGAAAGATCATAATGGTACAGGTTACAATAATAATGACCCTGCGTGGCTTACAGTGTGGTTATTAATTATTACAGACAATATTATGCATATTATATGTAACGGTATTGCTTTAAAATTTTTATAGGAGATAATGATTATGGGTATCACAAAAGATTTTATGTTTTTAGAACAAGAATTAGAGCAAATTACTGAAAATTGTGAAGGTTTAAGAGGGGGTGTAGAGTCTGAATTTGAATCAGATTTAACTGTTATGAGTTTAAAATCTTTACTGGAAAGATTTAGGTTAGAACGAGTAAACTTTGAAGAAGGCACTTATGAAAAACTTCTTTTTACTATGTTTGGAAGAATTTTAGATAGCCAGACAGATGAAAGTAGGTTAGACGAAATGCATAGTGTAATGAATGAATGGCTGGATTCCCAACCAGAAGAAGAATGGGATGATCATGAAGACCTTATTGAGGGGGAAGGTTGGGATGATGAGGAAGAAGATTTAGAAGAGGAGGATGATTATGAACAAGATGATGATCATGATTAAAAAATTCTTATGCTATATAGCGTGGCATTCCTGGAGTTATGATATTATTGGTTTTGATGGATGCTCAGTTCATGCAAGATGTAAGTGGTGCAATTATGAAGGAATGCTTGATAGTGGAGGTAATTTATTCTAATGAAATGTCAAATATGCAACGAAGATATGTATCCTGGAGAAATAACGGTTACATTAGTAGGTTACAGTAGACAAGGACTACCAGAAAAATGTAATCATAATGATAACTGCAGAAACAGGGTTTACAAATGTATTAATAACCATAAAATTAAATTTTCTAAGAGGAGAGTATGCCCTAATTCTGAATGTGATTGGAAAGGTTCTGAAGAATGCTTCTGTCATCATGGAAAGAAAGTAGATGAGTGGCCTGAAGTTTCTATTTCTAAGGCATATATAAATTTAGCTAAAAAATTTCTTAGTGAAACAAACATAAATACTTATAAGGGGATGTTAGAATTAAATAAAGTGAGAGACTCTGATTATGTGTTATATTCTGTAATCTATAATCAAGTTCAAGGAGAATAGTATGGGAATGATCTATATCAAAGGTATAAAAGAAATTTGTACAAAATGTAATAATTATAGACAATACTGTAGGTGTGGAAAATAATGAAGTTTATTCAGAAATGTAAACAATGTAGTAAAGAGAGTGTGTTGACTGTAGTTGTAGAAGACAAAACAGTAAACACACTTCGACGAGGAGTAGTCACTAACCATTCTTATCTTTGTAACCACATTAAATTTTTTCCTATAAGTGAGGTTGTGTATTTACCTATGTATTACGCAGCCACGATTTATGATGCTGTAAAGATAGTAAAGGAAGGTGATAGTGAAATTACTATTGATGAACTAATAGGGAGGAATGATCATTTTACTTGTGTTAATCATAATACTAATAATAATCTAACAAGAATAGGTAATTTTTATTTTTGTAAAAAATGTAAACCAGATGAACTTTGGGAGTAAGAAATGCATTTCCTTTGGCTTGACCTTGAAACAACAGGCTTAGACTATGAGAATGATTATATATTAGAAGTTTCTTCTATCATTACGAATGAGAAATTAGAAGAGATTTCTACTTTTTCTAAAGTCATAAAATATGAGAAGGAGAAAGTATGGCTAAAGATGAATGAGTTTTGTAGGACTATGCACACTAAAAATGAGCTTATTAATGAAGTAGAAAATGGAGAAGAGTTGCCTAGAGTGGAAGAGTTACTAATAGGTTTTATATTAGAGCATTTTAATAGGAAAGATAAAATATTCTTGTGTGGGAATTCAGTTGATTTTGATCGAACATTCATAAAATATCACATGAAACATCTCTTTAACTTAATTCACTACCAAGTATTAGACGTGACGAGCCTCCAACTGTTGTTTAATACTATGTGTAATAAGAAAGTATTTTTAGGGAAACAATACTATCATAGAGGATTACCTGATCTAAGAGAATCAATTAGAGAATTGAAATTTTATTTAAACTTTATAAAAGAAGGGATGATAAATGGAACTATCCTGTCGTGATAAATTAAATGAATTGATGAAATATGCTTTAGCAGAGAACCAAGTAATCAAGATAGGGGATGAAGAAACAACATTACAAAGAGTTGTAAATATTTTGTTTGATAAATTCTTATCAGAAAAGGACCGAGAAAAAATAATGTTGGATAAATTTAATGGTTTAATAAATGATTTAAGTGATGCAGAAGTGAGAAGTTTGGTAGATAATATTTACGATAAACATAAAGTTGAGATTTTTAAGAATATAGACATTTAACTTAGACTAAATTAGGAAATTATTATGACTAAAAAACAAGGTGAAATCTTAATTTTAATTGCTTTATTATTAGGATTAGTTTCTCTTATAGGATCTTTAATTTATGCAATAAGGTGAATAAGATGTTTATCAAAGTGACTAAAACGAGTGGTAAGAGAATAACCATAAATCTATTTAATGTTTTTGCCTATTATGAAGGTGATGAAGGGAAATCAGTAATAGATTTTATAAGTGGGTATTCTCTATTGGTGAAGGAAAATGAGCAGCAGATTGACTTATTAATTCAAACTCAGACAGTAAAGAATAATTTAATGGGAAGAATGATGTAATGGAAGAAATAGTAAAACAAGCAAGAGATCTTGCAATTAAGTGGCATGGAGAGCAGAAGTATGGGGATAAGCCTTATGTAGCCCATTTAGACGCAGTGTATGAGACATTAATGTTGTGTGGTGATATACATCATTTTGCAGAAAAATGGAGATTAAGAGTAGAAATTCTAGCATATTTACATGATATTTTGGAAGACACTAGAATCCCTGAGAAAGAGATACTCGATGCATTTGGTAATGATGAATGGATCTTAGATGCTCTTCGTCTGGTTACAGGAAAAGGAAGCAATAGAAAAGAAAGAGTGGCTTATACTAATAAAAAACTCGGAGGTATTGGAACTAGGTTTGAGTTAGCAATTATTGTGAAAATAGCAGATAGATTATCCAATGTAACTGAGTGCATTACAACTAAGAATTACGCATTATTTAATATGTATAAAAAAGAATATAAAGAATTTAAGAACGCAGTGTATATGGCAAGAATGTGCGATAAAATGTGGTATATTTTAGATTATATGCTTACTAAGAATTGGGATTGGAGTTAATATGCGTACAGCAGAACAAATAATAGTTTATTGTGTTAGGCAAATGCACCAGTATAGAAATAAGAAAAAAATGAATTCTGGGGATCAGGAGTATAATAACTGTTGTGATAGTATTATTGAAGAATTAGAGGAAATTATAGCATTTATATTGGGGGATAGTAATGAAAATTGATAAAGATCATCCTTTAGCAGATTGGGTAGAAATATACTTAAATGGAGAAATTAAAGGTTGTGTTAAATATGCAAATGAAGAAGAGGGGTATATCGTGCAATGTGAATATGAAGTTACAGACGATAATCAAACTATATTCAAACTTAATGAAAAAGGGGAAGCTATACTTAAATTAACGCAAGGAAAAGTTGAAATCAGATTATATTTTTGTGATAAATCAATTCCTGAAGGATTACGAAGAAATTATATTATAGAAAGAATCTCTGAAAGTTTTAATAAATTAAGTATTGAAGATGTGCTTAGTTATTACAATACAAATCAATTACCCCCCGCATAATTTTTGTAGAAAGAATTACCATGATTAATCGCTACAATACTCCTATCATGAAAAGTATTTGGTCAGAAGAAAATCGATTTCGAAAAATGACTTTCCTTTCAATAGATTATTTACTTTACTTAACTAAAGATGAAAATAGAGACGCAATACAAGTTTTAGTTAATAATATTGATCGTAAGAAATTTGTAGAAGAATTTCAAGAAGAAGAGAAAGTTACTCGGCATGAGACAGTAGCTTTTCTTAATACACTAAGTAAATATATTAGCCCTTATGAACACTATTTGCATTATGGCTTAACTAGTTCAGATCTACTAGACACAGTTTTTTCAATGCAATTAAAATGTGCTTTGTTAGAAATAGAAAGCCAATTAAGTAGATTATTTAATGAGTTAAAGACTAAAGCATTAGAATACAAGGACGTTTTAATAGTGGGAAGAACGCATGGAATGTATGCTGAATGCACTACAGTTGGGTTAAAATTTTTATCTTGGGCGATGGAAATAGGTCGAAGTTTAGATAGAGTGTATAGTGCAATGAGGCATTGTTCCGTAGGAAAACTTTCTGGTCCAGTAGGCAATTATACAGTCTGTAACCCTGAGATAGAAAAAATAGTATTAGAAGCGCAAAATTTATTTCCTGAAGTAGTATCTACTCAGATAATCCCTAGAGATAGGTATGCAGAAGTGTTTACTACACTAGCAATTCTAGCTTCTTCGATAGAAAGAATAGCTACAGAAATAAGAAATCACTCAAGATCAGATATTGGAGAATTTCACGAAGGAAAATCAGCAGGGTCTTCCTCTATGCCTCATAAAGAGAATCCTGTAGGTTCAGAAAATCTTTGTGGTTTAGCACGTATAATTCGTGGGTATGTGATCCCTGCATTAGAAAATGTCGTGTTATGGCATGAACGCGACATGTCTCATTCTAGTGCTGAAAGAATAATAGCTCAAGATGCAACTTCATTGGTTTACTATATGGTTACTAGACTAAGAGAAATCATAGAGAATTTAGTCATTAATAATGAGAGGGTAGAAGAGAATATTAAAAGAGCGAATGGTGTGGAATATTCTCATGCTTTATTATGTTTATTAGTTAGAAAAAATCTTAATAAGGAGAATGCACAAAAAATACTAAGTAATATTGCAGAACATTCAAGAAAATCAGGAATTAATTTTATTAATTTATGTAAAGTAAATGATGATCTCCTAAGAATTATTACTGTAGAAGAAATTGATCAAATCTTATTGCAAGATATTTTCAGAAAGAATGTAAACATTATTTTTAAGCGAGCGGGGGTAAATTAAAATAGAAAGAGAGAAAGATAAAATGCTAAAGAATGTAGATATAGATAAAATAGTGTTAGATGATTATATCCAACCTAGAGAGAAGATTGATTGGGGTGTAGTAGATAAGTATGCAAGTGTGTATTTAGACAATCCAAAAAGTATGCCTTCAATAGTTTTGTTTGAAGGTAGCCAAGATAGATACTGGTTAGCAGACGGGTTTCATAGATATTGGGCACGTAGAAAACTTAATTGTACAGATGTTTGGGCAACAGTTAAAGAAGGAGGAAAACTAGAAGCGTTGCGTTATTCTCTAAAAGTAAATGCAGATGAAAGAAAGAAAGGGAGTGTACAATTTCGTAGAACTGATGCAGACAGAGATAAAGCTTTAATGAAATTATATTTAGACGAAGAATTAAATAAATTACCTGATAGTAAGATTAGTAGATTATGTGGAGTGAGTGAACAATATTTAAAGGAAGCAAGAGAAAGATTAAAATTGCCTAATGCAATACCTAATAATATGGTTGTAAGTGTAACTAAAGCAAAGAAAATAAAAACAAAGAGATCAAAGAAACATGACTACACTCTACAAGACTTATTTAAACAAATCATGCAGAATGCAAATTTTGATACCAAGAATGCATGTATAGTTAATGAAACAAAAAAATATAACATGTATGTGTATGGGAAAATAAGAACGATTCATGTAATCCTATATGCTTGCTTGAATAATTGGAACATGAATTGTTTAAATAGTTATCCCCAAGAATTGATTTGGTCCCATAAAATCTGTAATACTGCTTTTTGTATTAATCCTAAGCATTTAAGAGCATATGATTCGGTAAACTATCCTAAAAACAAGACAATATATGATTTAATGAAGGAGGTAAATATGATTGTAGATTTAAAAGAACAACAGAGTAAAGACCCCTTTGTAGTTAAGATAGATGTAAAAGAAGCACCGCATAATACTGATAAACTAGCTAATACTAATCAAGTACTCATTAATGATAAACAGACATTAGTAACAGAAATAGTTGAGAGTTGTCTTCATGCAGTATGGGAAGAGTTCGCATCTGAAATGAAGGAAGATAATGGGAAATTAGTAGTAATTGCGAAAGAATGCATGTTATGGATAGGTGCAGTAGGTTATCGTGGAGAACCTATCTTAGATTATGTTTGTGGGCACAGTGGAGTAGAGTATGAAATTAGACCATTAATAGCAAAACATAGTAAACATAATTTACTGATTGAACCCACATGTAAAAATATTAGATGTTTGAATAAGAGTCATTTTTTAAAAAAAGAGAATTCGGCGAACTAAACAGTTAATTTAGAGGGTATTATGGCTGACGTGCTTATAGGGCTGCAATGGGGAGATGAAGGTAAAGGGAAGATTACTAATTACTTAGCAAAGGATTATGATATTATTGCAAGATTTCAGGGAGGGGGGAATGCAGGGCATACTATCTATACTGAAAAGCAAGAGAAGTTAGTTCTGCATCATCTCC
>ERZ1292632.2902-Hain-H43-01um-R2-2902-length-13754-cov-6_pt1 | contig 13754 bp, 16 predicted proteins | sample MGYA00564407_ERZ1292632 | MGnify/ENA primary metagenome ERZ1292632 (study PRJEB36523, sample SAMEA6512637) | groundwater metagenome | collected 2019-01-08 | study: AquaDiva: Metagenomics assemblies of 32 groundwater samples
TGTTGCAGCCAGAGGAGCCGTCGCCGCGCCAGCGGGACGCGAAGCCATTGCAGCCAGGGCCGCTGCCAAGGCGGAAGCTCAACTAGGGGGGAAACAGCCGTGGGAGATGACACGCCAGGAGGCATGGGACTATTGGGGCCGCATTGCTGATTTGCCTCCCGAGAAACGACCGGGCGGTATGGCAGCACCGTTCCATGCTTTTGGGAACGTTGGTAAGAGCGAATTGATAGAAGCCGCCAAGCAGCGGGCTATTGCTTGGGCAGAACAACCCAGACCGACCGGGGAGGCAGTGGGCGCAACAGACTTCCAGCATCGGTGGGCTATTGAGCGTGCCTTGGCCGAAGGCAAGCCCGTGCCTCTCGAAGTCTTGCGCGACTACCCTGACCTGGCGGCATCGCAACTAGGCGCAGCTTCCGCGCGGAAGAATCTCGACGCCATAGCGCGGAAGGACTTGCCTCATATAGTGCGGCGGGTGGAAGGTGCTGGCCCCTTGCGCTTTACTACCGAGGCGGGCGTAGGCACGCCGTCTGTGGCTATGCCGGAAGCACCGTTCAAGGCAGGCGCAGCAGCCCCTACTGAGCAGGCCGTGCCAGGACGCGGCGGCTACGTGCGCCCTAAGGAGATGGCAGCCAGCATCAACCTGGGTAAGATTGACGCGCCGCAGGACGTGATAGACGCCATCCGCGGCACGGTCGAGTTTGCGGGCGGGGCCGTGGAGCGCCAGCGCCGGGGCGTAGTTCCGTGGGCAGAGACCGAACGATTGGCCGACACGTTGAGCATGTCGCCGAAGCAGCTTGCCAAGACGCCAGTCGGCAAGACCTTCAATGCCCAGCAGCTTTACGCCGCCAACGAGGTTATGATCGGCACGGTGAAGGACCTCGTGGCGAAGAGCAAGGCGGTGGCGGGCGGCGCAGACAGCAGCCTCGACAGAGTGGAGGCGCTGGAAAGGCTGTATCAGGCAGGCAGCGTCGTCGCCTCCGTTGCGGGCCTCAACACCGAGGCGGGTCGTGCGCTCAACATCCTCAAGCGCATCCGCCAGGCGCGCACCAGTAAGAGCGAGATCGTGATGCGGAACGTCCTCAAGGAAATGAAGGACGTGGAGAAGGGCAGCGAGCTGTGGGGCAAGCTGGCGGGAATGAATCCCGACAACCCGCAGGAAGCCATCAACTTCCTGAAGGCGCTCAACCGCCCCAAGGCGCACGACTATCTGGAGGAGATTTGGTACAACAGCGTTCTATCTGGCCCTCCCACGCACCTGATTAACGCTTTCTCCAACGGTGTTTATGCGCTTACCAACATTCCCGTGCGGGCGCTGGGTGTCGCCATCGAAGCGCCGCTATCGCGCGTCGCTGGCAGGGAGCGACAGGTGTACGGGCGCGAGGTGCTTCCCGCCATCGTGGGGCTGGGCAAGGGCTTCCCTGAAGGCGTCCGTAAAGCAATGTATGTCCTCAAGACTGGCAACACACTGGACGACGTGGGCAAAGTGGCGAGCGAGTACGGGATGCCCCGCTTCGAGGCTTTCACCGGGCCTGTGGGCGCTGCCATCAACGTGCCGACGCGAATGCTCGCCGCCGCCGACCAGTTCTTCAAGGGCATGAACTATACCAGCGAGATTTACGCGCAGGCAGCCAAAGCCACGGCGAGGACCAGACTCAAAGGGAAGGACGCCGCCGAGCACATGGCCTATCTCATCGCCAACCCGACCGATGCGATGATGGAGGCGGCGGGCAAGTTCAGCCGCCAGGCTACGTTCACCGACAAGCCGGGCACCATAACCCAGAAGATAATGTCACTAAGGAATGCCGTGCCCGGCGCTCGCTTCGTGCTGCCTTTCCTCAACACGCCGATCAACCTGTTTCAGCGCGGCTTAGAGTTCTCGCCCGTGGGCTTCCTGAAGGCGGCGTTTGCCACGCCGGAACAGCAGGCAGTACTCGCGGCCAAGGCAGCCATCGGCACAAGTATCATCGGGGCGCTAGGCGTGAAGATCGCCGATGGGACTCTCGACATCACGGGCCAGGCCCCAACGAGCCAGGCTGAGCGCGATGCGTTCTACCGGCAGGGAAAGCAGCCGTACAGCTTGAGGATAGGGGATAACTGGGTGCCCTTCCAGCGGCTAGAGCCATTCAACACGCCACTGACGATGCTGGCAGCCATCGTGGACGCTTACCGCACTGAGGGCGCTGAACCGAACCCAGCGATGATAGCCAAGATAGGTGCGGAAGTCGGGCAAAACCTGGTGAGTCAGACGTACATGAGCGGCCTGTCGGACTTGCTGAATGCCATCCAAGAGCCGGAGCGGTACGGCGGCAAGTACGGCGAGCGCGTGCTGGCCGGATTCGTGCCTTATTCGAGCCTGGGGAGGACGGTCGAGCGAGCCACATCACCGACCGTGCCGGAGACGAAGAACTTTGGCGAGGCGATAAAGGCGCAGACGCCGGGGCTATCCGAGGGGCTGCGGCCACGACTGAACGTCCTGGGCGAGCCTATCGTAGCCCCAGGCGGCGGCGGGGCAATGGCACTATCGCCCATCAAGATCACGCGCCAGACGAAAGACCCGATGGAGAAGGAGTTAGCCCGCCTGGGGATCACGGTCGGCTACACGGGTGATAGCATCGGGGGTGTGGCGCTGGATGCCGACCAAAAACGTCACTACCAGGAGCTGGCAGGGAGGGAGACAGCGCGCAAACTGAGGGCGCTTGTCGGCAGTAGTAGCTATGGTCGCCTGGGTGACGCAGAGAAGGCCGATGCGCTAGAGAAGGCGATACGCGAGGCACGGGATACGGCGCAGACCGAGATGAAAAAGAGCTTGCCTATCAAGCGGAAGGTTGGGGCCAAGTGAGCTCCGTTATCGCTCGCTGGAAAGAACAACTGGACGCACGGGTAGCTCCCTACCTTCCCGTGGCGCTGAAACAATCGGCAGCTTTGCAAGTTATTCTTTACCTTGATACCGATGGACAGGTGGGGGAAATTAAGATTACCGTGAAGCCGCCTCTCGAAAGCAAGGCTAAGGCATAGATAGTATAGCACATCTAGGCAGTTGGCAGGAATTGTGGTATAACAATAGGTAACTGAATAGCGCCGGTAAACGCCCGTGCTTTGTGAGGGGCGATAAGTTTCTGGGATGAAACTTATCGCCCTTTTTTCATGCCGTCGCAAGACCGCAGAAAGGAAAGAATAATGCCCGACGAGTTGATTCCCGATGTAGCCGCCCCGACTGACTCATCGCAGCCCGGGCCAGGCGACGATGGGGAAAGACCCATCACGGCGAAAGAGTTGAGCGCGCTGGTGGAGGCGAACAGGGTGTCGCAAGGCCAGTCGCGGCGCGCCGAGGCTGTGGCGCAACAGACACAGGCGACTGTGCAGGCGCTTCTGGCGCGGATGGACCAGCCGCAAACGAAAAAGGCGCAGGAGGGCCTCGATGACCTGCTTGACCGCTTGGACGACAGCGACCCTGCCCTGGCCGTGGTGAAGCAGGCGCTCAAGGCCGACCGCGACAAGCTCCGTCTACTGGAGGATTACGTGGCTCGCAGCCATGCCAGCCAGCAACAGCAGACCGAGCGTGAGTACACGGTGACGCAGTTGGCGCGCGTAGCCCGCGCTGCCAAAGTCCCCATCGAGGTAGTTATGACCAGGGTAGGCCACCTTCCGCCCGTGCAGATGTGGGCCGAGGGGCTGGACGCCATAGACGCAGTTACTACCAGTGGCGACGCAGGCGCCCCCGAGGACCGTATCCGACGCGAGGAACGCGAGCGGGTGGAAAAGAGGCTGGGCGTGTTTCAAGACCGGAGGCCCTCCGGCGGCGCCGGGGGCGGAGACGATGAGTTTCTCAAAGCCTACGCGAGAGGACAGTCTAGCGACCACGTCCGCGCAAAAAAACTGATGAACCAAATGCGTTAGCAGACTTTCGTAAGAGGAGCAAACCAACATGCCTACGGGATATACGACAACCGGCTCATTGGCTGATAGCCTCGACACCGTAGTAGCTTCGGCTCGCATCATCCGCGAGTTCGAGGGCGTGATGCCCCAACTGGTTGACAAGGTTACTCTGGACGACGGGACCGGACTCGACTGGAAAGAGATTTCCTACGCGCAGCTCACGGCCACGGCGGTTACAGAAACCACCGTCAACGAGAACTATCAACAACTATCCGACACGGCGTTCACCATCACGCCGACGATGGTACAGATCGCTACGCTCATCACCGACAGGGTGAGGGCGCGGCTCAGTAAAAAGGGCCTGGCGAAGCTCGGCAGCCTGGCGCAGAATGCCATCCAGCGGAAGAAGGACGAGGATGGCATTACCGTCCTTGACGGTGCGGGCACCTCTCTCGCTGGCACCGGCGTAACCCTCCACAGCGGCCACATCGCCGCCGCTGTCGTTCGCATCCAGGGCAATGCTACCGAGCCGGGTCTGCCGCCATTCCGGTGCGTGCTTGCCCCATACCAGCTTTACGATATTGACGCCGAGTTGAAGGCGGGCGTTGGCACCTATCCCATCCAGGAGGGGCTGACGGCGCGGGTCTTCAAGGAGGGCTTCAAGGGCATGATCGGCGGGGCTGAGGTCTTCGTGGACGGGAATATCGTCGCGGACTCGACCCCCGACGCGAAGGGCGGAGTCTTCGCCAGGGAAGGCATCGTGCTCGTGCAGGGCATGGTTCCCAAGACCGAGACCGAGCGCAAGCCCAACATCGGTGGCGGCGCGGACATCGTGTACCTCCGCGACGAGTACGCCTACGGCGAGCGTGGTGCGAGCAATCCCTGGCTGTTTGAGATCATGAGCGATGCAACCGCCCCAACTTCGTGATAGATGAACCGCCGCGAGATATGGGCAGCCAAACACGGCCCGATACCCAGGGGTTGGGTTGTCCATAATCTCAACGGCAACGTCGAGGATATGCGGCTGGAGAACCTGGCAGCCGTGCCTCGTAAGGCGGATAACCCAGGTGCGATTCTGGCGCCCTATCGGGTGAGAATCCAACAACTAGAAAGGCAGCTAAAGCTGCAAGAAGGAGAAAACAGTGAGCATTAGCGGACAGAGCGGTGCCGGAAGAATCCGGCTGTTCAATGATTTCTGCGGCCCCGAGTTCCCCGTCGCCAACGCAGTCGCCTATGGCACTTCCCCAACCCACGCCTACCTCGGCGACTTCAGCATCAAGGGCGACTTAGCCGAGACCGATACCGGCGTAGTTAGCCTGTCGAAGGCTAGCGGTTGGGTTCGCATCAGCGGCAACGATGAGAACGGCAAGGGCGTAGCCATCTGCACGGAGATCGTCTTCAGCCCTGCCCTTAACGGCACCATCGTAGTCGAGGCCCGTGTGGAGTTGCAGGCGCTCACCACCCGCGTTGTCTTTGTGGGCCTTTGCGGCACGGCAGCCGACGACATCGCCGAGCCTCTGACGGCGACCGGCACGACCTTGACATTGACGGCAACCGACTTGTGCGGCTTCCTGCTGGACAGCCAGCTTACCTCGGCGGCTGTATGGCACATGCCCTACAACGGCGGCACCACAACGGGCAAGACCACATCGACAGACGTGGACTCCAGCCAGAGCGCGGTCGCGGCTGAGGCCGACATCCTGCGCCTCGAAGTGGACCCGAACGGCACGGCCCGCTGGTACATCAACGGCAAGCTGGAAGCCACCGTAGCGAACGCCGTCTCGACCACCGCGTTGCAGGCAGCGATCCTCGGCTGCTGGGGCACCACGACCACAGCCGCCGACGTCGACGCCGACTATTTGCTCGTCGAGGCAAACAGGGACTGGACGAGATGAAAAGTGTAAGCGGTAATAGCGCATAGAGCTAATGGGGCCTGGCCTCTAACAGGCCCCTTCACCTCATCAGGTGCCGACCATTCGGCTGAAGGAGAATTGCAATGGCAGGAAGCATAAGGCATAGGGGCTGGAAGTGGTCTACCAGAGACGCTTCCAATCCTGCTCTGGTGGCCGTGCTCGACAATACGAGCAAGGCCCTGCACATCACAGATGGCGCTGACCAGGATACCGACTGGAATGTGGCGGCTGACTCCCACCCATCGGTGTACATTCACAGCGCCACCACGCCCGCGACGGACTACCTCAAACTCAATCACGACGCGACCAACGGGTACATCAATGCGGTAGGCGGCAACCTCGCGTTACAGGTCGCTGGCACCACCGTTCTCACGCTGGCGGCGGCTGGCCTGACTATCCCTGACGATGGGCTTCTCGGCATCGGCACGGGGGACACTGCACGATTGTCCTGGGATACCACCGACGCCAACGCCAACGAGCTTCTGCTGCAAATGCCCGCTGGGGGCGCTGTGGACGTGCCCGTGTTGGCTATCGGCCAGTCCATCGAGAGCGTTGACCTCGGCCTCTACAATGGTGTCGTAGACCCGCGCATTGCCATGTTCGGCGTGGGGGCGGTAGCCACTGGCCCCGGCCTCGACTTCCGCAAGGCGCGGGGCACCATCGCTGCGCCAACCGTTGTTACCACCGCTGACGACCTGGGCACCATCCGGGCCTACGGCGCGGTTGCCAACGGCGAGTACGTGCAGGCTGCCGAGATTCGCTTCGACATGGCAGGGACCATCGCTACCACCCGTGGCCCTGGCACCATCACGTTCCTCACGGCGACAGACGCCGCCCCCTCTGTGCTCACGCAGGCTATGATCATCTCGGCTGCCCAAAAAGTTACCATAGCGTCGGGTGAATGCACGGCGGACTTCAAGTTGGCCCTGACGCTTACAGCAGGGGCTGACGGCGTAGGCGCTTCCGGTGAGCAGCTCACATCCGGCGGTGCTGCGGCAGAGACGAACTGGGCGGCGGCTGCGTCCCTCGCGGAGTTCAAGAACATCATCGGTGAGCGACAGGATGCCGAAGCTGCACTGGCGATGCTTCGCAAGACGCCTGTGTATGACTTCCGCTACAAGACGCGGGAGCAGTACAAGGGCCGTTTTGACCACCCGCTGACTACCGGCGACCACGAGACGGTGTACACGGGGTTGCTGGCCGAGGACGCGCCTTGGGCGATGCACTATCACGGCAAGATACTCAACCCCGTCAACACCTTCGGCTACACGGTGCTGGCAATCAAGGCGCTGGCCGCCGAGGTCGAGCGCCTGCAAGCCATCGTAAGCAACAACTGAGAGGATGCTTGATGAAACTGACGAACGGGGACATCTGGAACGCCAGAGGTGCGCTGCAAAAGCTGGCCCAGATACCGATGCCCGCTAAGGTGAGTTGGCAGGTGGCTAGGCTGGCGGGGAAGGCGAACGGCGAGCTTGCGCTCATCGAGCGCATCCGCGTCGGACTCGTCAATAAGTACGGGGTGCCCAATGACCAGGGCCAGGCAGCCGTCCCACCTAATACGCCCCAGTTCGCCAGTTTCGTCAAGGAGTTCGAGGAGCTAATGGCGCAGGAAATAGAACTGGATGGCGCAGTGATCTCGCTCCCTGGCTCGCTGGAAATCGAGCCGTCCGCGCTGATGGCTCTGGAGAAGTTCGTTGACATCGGGGAGTAATCTCGTGCTGGTGACTGACCGGGTTTTCCCCGACGACCCGGCTTATGGCTTGTACGAACTGAACTACCCCGCGCAGGGTACGGGGTCCTGGCATCGCTATCAGATAATCCAGGTGATGCGAGGTGATAGGGTGGTTGAGCACCGAACCGACTTAGGGCCAGCAAAGAAGTACAGCGCCATACCGCAGATACGAATACCTGGCGGCGTGGTGCTGGACAGCGGGCGGTTCGAGGTCGTCCATACGGTAGGGGAGTTGCGGGAGATAGCCGACCAGATGCGCGGGCTAGAGCCGCCGCACCATGAGGTGCCTGACCTGATTGGCGGCTATCACAAGGAACTGGACAAACGCAAGGATAGGAGGAGAGGCAGAGTGCGCTTTGCCGTAACACAGAAATGGTAGCTACTGAGCAAAATGAGGCCCCGGCTGAGGAGATGGCTGAGCTTTTGCTGACCGCAGAGAAGGCCCCTGAGCCGGGCACACTAACGATGCGCGAGATTCTCCACAGGGGCGATGAGGACTTGCCCGCTGCGATGGTGGTGAAAGCCCTCGACAGCGCAGGTTGGGTCTACCTCTACGACACGCAGACCCGCGAGCGTAGCCTGTGCAATCGGAACATGCTGCCCGACGCGCTGAAGAAGAAGCGGCCCGATGGGTCGCGTATCTTCACGACGGTCAGCCCGAAAAGCCCAGCCGCCAGGGGCAAGGTGAAGTGTATGCTGCACCCGAAGGGGCCGGACCGCGCGCTCTACGACAGCATGGGGCTGCCGGTTTGCACGTCGGGCCATTTACAGAACGATTACGAGCTAGGGCGGCACATGCGGAACCGCCACCAGAGCGCGTGGGAGGCCATCCAGTCGCTAGAGACTAAGAAAAAGGAGCAGGCCGAGTTGGAGTTCAGGCGGCTGTTGCTAGAGCAGGCCACCGGGCGGGCCGAACGGCCCCCCGTTCGGGGGAAGAAAGCCTAGTACCCTGGCTGGGATCCTCTCGGATTGAGAGCCGGACACCGAAGGTTAGCTCAAGAGGAGTGTATATTATGACAACCGAGATCATCGCAGGACCGCTCGGCGAGATGCGGGCGGCAAGCACGGCAGGTGGTGGGACGGCGCTCACCACCACCGCCACGTTCATTCAACTGCCAATCAAGAGCGATCACATCTTCATCACGCCGCGCAACTTCGCCACGGCGGTCGTGGCCCAGTTCGCGCTCAATCCCTGGCTCGTCGTACTGAAGACGATTGACGGCATGGCATCAACGCCGACGGATTACAGCGACGCCGCCCAGGATGCCGACACAGCGACAAGCGTAGACATTTCGGAACTCGGGGCGCTGACAGCGGGAGACTTCCTGCTGGTGGGGGCTGCGCTCAAGTTCCGTGGCGTGTACTTCGATATAGACGGCACGAACGGGCTTGGAACGGCCGCGCTTCAGGTAGACGACTGGCGGGCCGCTGGCTGGAACGCGATGACGACTGCGCTCGGCACGCTCACCGATGGCACATTCTCCACGCGCACCTTCGCGCAGGATGGGCTGGTCTCCTGGACGCCGAATGCTGGCTGGTTGGCTGCGACGCTCCGAGAGATATACCCGACAGCCCCGAACACCCCGTACAGCGATATGAAGCTGTTCTGGACGCGCTGGACGGTAAGCGCCGCGATCACTGACACCTCGGTTACGATTGACTCGATGGTGGCTGCCAATCGCAGCACGGCTTATGCCGAGCTTATGAGCGGCCAGACGTTCGAGGAGCGTATCAGACACGGCGAGATAGGCGGCTTCGGCTGCGTTGAGGCGCTGACGGACGCGGGGACGGCCAACCTCATCGTCAACGTGGCTACCTTCCCCAGCGGCAAGTACAGGTAAGGGGGGCGAGATGGGAATACATACTAGCGGCCCTATCCTGATAAGCTCATTCGCTGCCCCTACGAACGTGGCCGACGCGCTGACCTATGCTCGGGCTGTGCCGCCAACCCTCATCCTGCCCACAGGCATCAACGGCGGAGTCGCAGACCTCGCGGCTGGCGGTGGCGCGGCGGCCAGCTACGAGATAGCCCTGAACGGGTTTCACACTACCGCAACGGCCAGCGCGGTCTGCGGGCTCCGCTTCAACAGTTACTTCCTGTCTATCGGCGCGGGCCGCAACCGCATAGACTTCGATGACTTTCTTATCATCGAGGTGCTCTATGAGCGACAACAGTCCGTTGCCAACAGCGTCGCCTACTTCAAGATCAGCGCCGACAGTGGGCACAGCGCCCTATCGAGCCAGGGTATCGGCGTTTCCTTCGCTAACCTGGCGGCCACGCTGAACGTGTATGACACGGAGCTACGCTCAACGTCGGCAAGCTGGTCTATCACGGCGGCAGTTACTACGCGCATCACGCTGATTCATATTCCGAGCGTCGGGGCCTACCTGTACACAGATGACACGCAGAGGGCAGCCAACACAGCCAACATCCTGTCGGGCGACCCCGCCGCTGGACACTACGTCGTCCTATCTCTGGCGAACGGCGCGACGGCCACCGACCAATACTTCTGGCACGGTGCCATCAAAATATGGGTTGCAAGGTCGTAGGCTATGAGTAACGGCTATTTCAAGAAGGACGCTGACCTGGCAGGGCGGATACAGGCAACTATACCCGAAGCTGACGTTACGTTCAACGCCGGGGCTGGCCACAACCACGACGGCAGCAACAGTCGCTCGGTAGCGGCTGGTGGGGATATGCTGAAGGCTACCTATGACGCGAACCTGGATGGGGTGATAGCCCTCGCGCAACTGGATACTGGGGTGTCTACGTTCAAGCAGGCCGACCATGATGCGCTGCCGAATCCGCATCACAGCAATGCCAACGACCTGAGCGCAGCGCAGAAGACGGGGCTGACTGGCGGCGGCGAGACAGCATTGCACTCTCACGCAGGCGGCGGCCAGGCATTTCCCATCGGCTCGGTCTTTCTGGCTGTTGTTGCCACCGACCCAGCTACGCTGCTCGGCTATGGCACCTGGGTACAGATAGCGCAGGGACAGTTTCTTGTTGGGCAGAAGGCCACGGATGCCGACTTCGACGTTGCTGAGGAAGTTGGAGGGGCGAAGACGCATACGCACGCGGGGCATTCCGCCCACGTGGTTACGCAGCCCAGCAACCATGTTGTCACCCAGCCAGCCCAACATGCTGCTGGCCTGACCGATACACAAACTGGGACACGCAAAGGTGGCACATCAGGGGCGGCTACTCTGACAGATAGCCACGACCATGCTACACCAGCACTAACCCACTCTGGTACAGCAGTGGATGCCCATAGCGGAGCGGCGGTGGATGCCCATAGCGCTCACGATTCACCCAGTCACCTGCCGCCGTACTTTACCATATACTGCTGGAAGCGGACGGCATAATGGGAGACGGCCTGTTCTACGCGCTGTATCATCGTCTGATGTACGGCAGCGCGTTGAAGATGAGCTTCACCGAATGGCTACGGCAGGACTTGCTGCGCGAGCCACTGGTTTACCTCGCAGCCGTCTTCGTTATTGGCCTCTGGCTCGGGCTGCTGACCCGGGGGAAAGTAACGGCGGGGCTGACGCTGGCCGTGATAGTGGCGGTGCTCATAGGGCACGTCTGGGGAGCAGGAGGATGAGATGCCATTGAAGAAGGGCAGTAGCAAGAAGGTCATCAGTGAGAACATCCGCACGGAGATGCACGCAGGGAAGCCGCAGAAACAAGCAATCGCCATCGCCATGAGAGTGGCGGGAAAGAAGAAGCGATGAAACTGGCGGAGCATGTCAACATTGGTCCGCACCGTTATTCTGTGAAGTACAGCGACCATGAGCGAGACGACGGGCGACTGGGAAGCTGCGTCAACGCCAAGTGCGAGATAGCCATCGCGCCACATCAAGCTGAGACGATGCAAAAGTCGGCGCTGTTTCACGAATGCATCGAAGCTGTGAACTGGCAGTTGAACGTCGGCCTCAAGCACCACCAGGTAACGCTGTTGGAAGCAGGCCTATACGACCTGATCGAAAAGAATCCACACATCTTCAAGGAAAGCGAGGAGAAGTAGGTGAAAGGCAAGATGCCGAGCGTGAAACATCCACCAAAGGGGATGCCACCGAAGGGTAAGATGCCCCCAGGGATGCACAAGATGCCTGGCGGCGGGATGATGGGTGACGAGCAGATGGAGAAGACGCATAAGGCGAAGTCTAAGTATTAGGAGGGGGCTATGCTAGGGCAGATGGGACCAGGTTCGACCTTTGACAATATGCCGCACAGCACCCAGGCTGACGCCAAATCTTTTAGCCAGGGCGGGCACTGCGTTGCCGTCACTGTAGCTCTGGCGAATAGCCAGAACTTGGTCAGCAGTCAATCTGGCACTGCCGTGTCGCTCACCTCTCGCAGTGCGTTCTGGATGGGTATGTTGGCCATGCCGCTCCCCTCTAGGCACTCGCTCAGGGTGCGTGACCGAGGAGTGCCGCCCGTTGTCCGCTGTTGCCATTCGGCCTTTCTGGGTTGCGTCGCGCATGTTGTCAGTTCGGGTTCCTGGAAACAGGTGCTCAGGTCGCACGCAACGGCGGTAGGTCTTATCACCGACAGGATAGTTGATATCGCACGAGTGGCATACATGCGGCTTGTCGGCTGGTGGCTGCCCAAACGCCAGGATATAGGCAAAGCGGTGGGCTGTGCTTCGGCGGGAATTGTCTGGCCCAGGACTGAAAAGACCGTAGCCAGGCTTGCCTATGTAGCCAGTCCAAAGCCAGCACTCGCCGGACTTGTCAACATGGGACCAGAATCGCTCAACGTCTTTCGTGGTAAACTGAGGGTACATGCTGAAGCTCCTTTCAGTGTGTCGCGCCCTCGGCTGTTCATAGCAGCGCGGGGGCTTTCTGCTGCCCCGATTATATCACAAACAGGGGGTGCATGTTGAGCGTCACCGTTGCTACGATGGAACAGGAGTTAAGTAAGTTAGTCGGGGACTACATCACCCTCGCATGTTCCTCGAACGGCGCTGCCGATGGTTCGACGTTGTTGAGTTCCTCAGAAGATATTTCCAGCCGTCCCGCGCAGTCCTGGCAGCGGTATACGGTGGAAATTACTTCAGGAACGGCGGACGGCCAGGTTCGGCCCGTATCGAGCGTGAGTCATTCGGCGGGCGTGGCTACCTTCACTGTGTCTCCCGTCTTTTCGGCGCAAATCGTAAGTGCAGTGACGGCGCGGCTGCACAGGTTTCCTCGCTTATGGAAGGTCGCCGCCCTTAGCGACGCGCTGGGCGAGATCGTCGATGTTCTACCGCGCGTCGTCATCGAGGAGTTCCTGTCGGGCGAGTTAGCTCGCAATGTCAACTTCGAGCAGTGGCGCGGTAACACGCCCTACGACTGGGAGCTTATCGGCAGCCCCACCGTAACGAAGGAGACTACCACTATCTACCAGGGGAAGGCGTCGTGCAAGATAGCCGCCGTAGCCTCCGACAAGTCGGTGCGTCAGCTTATCGTTCCGGCTCGGGACATCCGCAGCGAGACCATCAGCTTCGAGGCTTACGTGAAAGGCGCGGCCACCAACGGGCCATACGTGGCTATTACCACCGGCGGGGCGACTACGAACGGCACGGCGGTAACGAGCACCGACTGGACGAAGGTAACCGTAACAGCCGCCATCAGCGATCCCGCGCAGCCCGTGTACATCGAAATTCACAAGGGCAGCAGCAACACCGACACCTACTTCGACGCTGCCCACTGCAAGGTCAACGTGCAGACCAGCACGAGCGTCATTCCCATCAGCGAGGCCATCACAGACTTAAGGAGCGTGGAGTGGCGGCGCGGCATAGACCAGGCTGCCAGCACCTTGCAGAGCGAATTGGATTATACGCTGAGGCCGTATAGCAACTTCCCGATGCCCCAGGAGATACACGGCGGCTACGGCCACTACCGCGCCACGATGACACGCGACGACTTCATGCGCGTCATCGGCAACGGGCTGTGGCCGACCGTTACGGCAGACAGCGATACGGTGGACATCACGCTCGACCAGGTGCCGCTGGTGGCTGGCCGGGCTGCGGTCAAGCTGCTGGAGCACGTGCTGGCCGACGGGGGCTATGGGGATACCGCCGAGTTGCAGGGCACAATGGGGCGCATCCGGGCGGACCAGGCGACCAAAGAGCGGCTCCTGCGCGTGAAAGCTCCCACGAAGCGCATCGCGTTACCGCTGCGCTAAGGCGCAGTAAGTTAAAGATGGCTAGTTCTGTTCTCACTTATAAGAACAACTGGGCCGACGG
>ERZ1292632.2462-Hain-H43-01um-R2-2462-length-15412-cov-5_pt2 | contig 13752 bp, 14 predicted proteins | sample MGYA00564407_ERZ1292632 | MGnify/ENA primary metagenome ERZ1292632 (study PRJEB36523, sample SAMEA6512637) | groundwater metagenome | collected 2019-01-08 | study: AquaDiva: Metagenomics assemblies of 32 groundwater samples
CGCTTTTAGCTTGTAAAAATTCCAATTTTTCAGCCTCTTTTTTAGCGCGAAGCTCCTGAATTATCAGTTCGGCCTCTTTTATCGGCACATATTTGCCGTTTAACACCATATACTGCTGGCCATTCAGCCACACTGGCGGCAAAATAGTCTCATCAAGGATGGCCATTTTTCGCTGCTGCGCCACGCTGGCCAGCTCTTTGGCTCGCTCGCGCTCAATAATCGCCTGCCGCGCCTTCTCTTTTTCCTCCACGGTCTGCGGCTTAATATACGCTCCCCGGTCTATCAGCTTGCCGGCCACCAGCTCACAAAGGCGCTTGCCGATGGATGTTTTTACGATAATTTGTTCCATATAAAAATTATTAAATTTTATGGTTGAACGGGCGGGACGGCTGGCTCAACTGGCAATGGAGTTGGCTGTGGCGCGACCGCCTGCCGTTGCTCAAGGCAAGAATAATTAACCATATTCCAAAATCGCTTTCGCCAATCAGCCTCGGCCTCATTTTCCCGCTTTGCCGGCTGGATTTCAATTAGCGGGCAGTTGTCGCCTTTCGCCGCCAGCGCCGCGCTTAGCTGGCTTACCAGCTCCGCTCCCGTCTCTTGCCTAATGGCGTCTGTAAATTTCAGATAGCCCTGATAGCCGCCATAGGCAACCAGCAGGGTAACGATAATCACCGTTGCCAGCCATTGCTTTTTAATAAATAAGGTTGCTTTTTTAATGGATAAGCCCTTTTCAACGGGAGTGGCGTCCACGCTAAACCCCGCATCTAATTCATCTAATTTTTTTAGCTTTGGCGCGATTATTTGTCCCATAAAAAGCGTTTAAGAAGTAAATTCTTGCCCGTCATTTTTTAGTAATGGCGGACAATGACTAATTCTTACCCCACTTACGAGAGCTACTACCCAATAGTGTCTATATTATAACACTTTTAGTTAAGTCTGTCAAAAGCACGAAGTTGTACTGGTGGCAAACGGCTGCCGGTTGGGTGCGCTGTCACTCAAATAAACGAAAATATTTTCGCCGTTCTCTTGCCCGGCATACATACAAAATCTACCGGTAGAGATGGTTGAGGTGGCCGCGCCCGTGCCCGCCAAGCCCGCGCCAACGGTCAACTGCGCGAATGGCGTGGATGAGCCGATGCCTACCTTTTCTGTTGAGACGTCCGCGAACAGCAAGTGCGTGTTAGTCGTGCCGTCCCAGCGAAAATCAGCGATGTCTCCCGCGCTAACGTTGCCGCGCAAGACGCCGTTGCTGGTAACCTGCAGGTAAGTTTCAGTGGAAGAACCAATCACAAACGAATTTTCGCCCGCGTTGGCGTTAATCGCCAATTGCGCGAACGGGGTAGATGAGCCGATGCCAATGCGTTCAGTGGAAACGTCCGCAAATAACAAATGAGTGTTGGTTGTCCCGTCCCACCTTAGGTCGGCGCTGTCACCCAGGGTCTCATTACCGATTAAAACGCCCAGGGTATTGACTCGCAGATAGGTCGCGGTGGAAGAGCCGATGGTAAAGGCGTTTTCGCCCGCGCCTGTGTTGATTGACAAGGTCGCAAATGGCGTGGAGGTGCCGATGCCAAACCGCTCCGCCGAGACGTCCGCCAACACAAAGTTAGTGTTGGTTGTCCCATCCCATCGCAGGTCAGCCGAGCCGCCCAAGCTCTCGTTGCCAAGCAGAACGCCGTTGACGTTTACCTTTAAATAAGTAGCCGTGCTTGAGCCGATGACAAAAGCGTCAACTCCCGTGTTGGTATCTATGGAAAGAGTCGCGTAGGGCGTGGTCGTGCCAACGCCAACCTTATCTTCCGAAACGTCCACGAATAGGTCAGTCGTGCCAATGGTTAAGTCCCCGCTGCCGGTGATGTTTGCGTAGCTTAGGTTGCCCGTGCCGGAGAGGTTCTCATCGCCGGTGCTGATGGCTCCCGAGCTGTCTAAGATGGAGCCGTCTGACAGCACCAAACCGTTGGTGCCGCCCACGTAAAGGGTGGTCGCCACGCTATCCAGGGTGGACGAGGCGTTAACCATCGTGGTTAAGCCCGTGATGCCCACCGTGCTGGACAAGGTCACCGCGCCGTCAACAATTAAAGTGCTGTATAAACGAGCCGCGCCGGTGCTTTCAACCGTGCTGGACGCTTTCAACGCGCCCTGCAGAGAAATTGCGCCGGTATCTGATGTCGTGGTCGCCATTCCGCCCCAGTCCATCGCGTTGGCCGAGGCGTCCCAGGTGACTGCCTGCCCGGTGGTGTCGCTGTAAAGTAATAGGTCTGCCCCCGTGCCGCTTGCGCCGATGGTCACCTTGCCGGCAAAAACTGAATTGTTGCTGGCGCCGGACACGTAGAATTGAGTGCTGCCGTCCGCCGGCGTGGAGGTGGCCGAACCACCCAAGATTAACACGTAGGGTGAACCGCCCGCGTTGTTGATGGGGTACATCCCCAGGTTAGCGCCGTCCGAGGTAAGCACGTCCGAGGCTGCGCCGCCGGTGATAGTCGTCCAGCCGCCACCGCTATTCTTAAACTGAATATTGCCGCTGCTGACGCGCAGGCCGCCGCCGCCAGAGGTCAACACCACGCCACTGCCGTCTATGATGGCCGTGCCATCAACGTAGTAGCCATCGGTCGTATCAACGTAATCAAAGTTAGTTCCGCCGCCTAAGGTTTCTTGGCCGCCCAAATTAACTATCCCACCCGGCTGCACGATAATCTGATAGGGCTGGCCGGCTAATGACTGTTCTGTTGCGTCAGCCGGCAAGGTTGGCACCTGCGCCATTAGCGGCAATGCCACCAAGAGGGTGGCCACGGCAGAGACAATGATTGAATATAATCTTTTCATATTATTTTCCCTTTCTCTGCCGTCCCGCCTTTGGCTCTTCAGCCGCGACGGGGTTAGTAGCCTCCAGTTTTTCTTCTTTAGCGCGCGCTTCAGCCCGCGCCTCGCGGTTAGCCTCGTGGCGCTCAGTTGCCTCGCCGCGCACCTGCGCGGTGTACTCCGCGTCCCGCTTAGTTTTTTCTATCGCCGCAGTTTCATCATCTTTTGCTTTTTGTCCCAACTCGGCCTCTAATTTTTCCGCCGCCTCGTTGGTAATTTCCACGTATTCCAAGACCGGCATCAGCTCCTGCAGCGCATCACCGATGATTAAGTCAACCACCTTGTACGAACCAACCGGAATGACAACCTCCACGCCCTTAATCCGCACGTCTACCTTTCGTCCCGTTGGGTTATAAACTTGTTTTTTCATAACGATAACTTAATAAATTAACTTTTAGCTGGAATAGGCCGCCGCGTCTCCCTTGCTGCCCCAGCTTCCCCTGAAATTCTTGTGCCCAAAGCAATAGCGTGAGTAATAATCGTAGACGAGGTTCTTATTGGAGTTGCGCACCCAGGTTGACGGGGTATAGCCCTCGCGCTCCAGCTCAATAAATGGCGAGAACATACTATCAATCAAAAACCACGCGGTGGCCGAGCCGCCGGTGGCGTTGGCGCCCACCCACTTGGTGGAAATGCAGGTAACGATGCCATCGTAGATGTTCAGGTCGTTGTTCGCCGTGCCGCTGCGCTTGGCGGACTTGGTAACGATAACGGCGTTCTTTTCTAAATCTGGCGGTATCAGCAAGATTAGCCGGCCGGCGCCGTATTTTTGCAGCAAATCCTTGTCGTCTTTTTGATTTAAGAGCGCTAATCGTCCAGTTTCAAGGTTGCTCTCGCTAAAGACAATGCCAGTGGATGAGGCGTTAGACTGCGTGGTGTTGCTGGTGGTCGTGGCCGCAATCGGGTGCAAGGTGCTAAACAGCGGCACCCCGTCCGCGTAATACGAAATCTGGTCAGGCAGGGACGCCTGTGCCGTAAAGCCGTAGTTAAACGGGCTAAACGAGTGTTCGTTGCGCGTCTGCATCCAGCCCACGCGCATATCAAATACCGCGTCCATCACGTCGGCGATGTTTCGCTCCACGTCATTGCGCGCCTCCAGCGTCATCTCCACGCTGTCGGTAATCTTAATTGGGTTTAACTGGGTCTGATAGGTGCTCTCGCGGCTGTCAGTGGCAAAATCACTGCCCTCTGGGGTGATTGTGCCCTTGCCAACGCCAGTCTTGGCGACAATGGTCTCCCGCCCCTGCTGGGTTGTCCGCTTCTTTAAGAGCCGTGTGGCCTCTACCGCCTCAATTCCCAGCGCGCCGGCAGAGGCCAGCGAGTAGGCCATATCCGCTTGATTTTCCGCCTCCAGCGCCCGCGCGCCAAAGCCGGCAATAAAGCCCGCGCCCCAGTTAGCCCGTGTTTCAATGGTAGCCATAAAAAAAATAATTAGTAATGCTCCAGTAATTTAGTCTTGGTCGCTGTCAAACTCGCTCAGCGCGATGCTCAAGAGCAGCCGCGATGAGTTGAGCGGGTCAAGCCCGTGCGAATACAGATGCGCCGCTGTGCCAATGGTGCGGGTCGCGGTGCTTTCCAGCACGCGCGCGTAGTTCGTGTTCGCGCTGTCCACGTCAATCCGGCAGCCGCGCTTGTTGGAATTGCCAGTCGTGCCCAGCGTGCCGCTGACCGTGGTGGAATACTTGGTGTTCTTATCAGTCAAGAATAGCCCCCAGTAGGTGCTGTTGGTTACGTTTGACGCGCCGGTAGCCTGTGAGACCACCACTGGCCGCGCGGCCGTGCCGGCGGTGATGGTGGTATTGGGGATTGGCTGCCCGTACTTATTCACAATGCCCTGCAAGACCCCAAAGATTGAGACGGCCGCCGTGGCGTGCGTGGCCGAGCCGTCCGTCTGGCTGTATGACTTAAACAGCTCTCCCACGACAGCCGTGATGCTGTCCGCCAATACCGCGTGCTCTAATGAGCCGCGCGCGGCGCCAGTTTTTTGTCCTCTTGGTTCAAATGCCATAATAATAAAACTTAGGTGGGAACGGCTTTACGCCCTTGCGCCCACGTTCTAAGTTATAGTAATTAAAATTCCAGTTAAACTTTCATTATTCGGATAAAATGCGCATCACATCATCCGGCACGCTCCGCCGGCCAGCCAGCACCTCTGCCCGCCATTTCTTAAACGTCTCAACATTTAACCCGAAGGCCGGGTTATTGACTATCTCCAGCTGCCGCTCGGTTAGCTGGTCAGGCAAAACATTTGCCGCCCCGGCGCCAGTTGGCGTAACTGCCGCCTTTGGCGCAATAACCGCTGGCGCGGACGCCTGCTGTTCTAATTTGACGTATTTATACGCCCGTTCTAAATCCTCTAAAAACCCGTCTACCGACGTGCCGTTCTTGCGCGCGTACTCGCCGCGGATGAGAGACCAAATTGTCTCGCTCACTTCGGGGTGCGCCTGCACAAACTTGCGAACGGCAATCTTTTCGTTAAACTTTTCCTCCACCTGCGTGCGGGCATTTAGGGCATTATCGGCGATGCGCCGCGCTTCTTTTTGCCAATCCTCTTCAGCCGGAGTTTCAACCGGTGCGGGTACAGCCTCTGCCTTCTCCTCGCTTAGCTTAAACTCATCAGCTTTTTTGGCCAAAAGTGCCGTCTTATAATTTTCATTGTCAACCTTGAGCTTATCCACATCAACGCCTTGTTCAGCCAATATCTTTTTAGCCTCCGCAATTTTATCCTCGCCTACCTTTTCCGGTTGGCCAGCCCCGGCAGCGGGCGCTTCCGCTGATTTTAAGCCTTCATTTCCCTTTTTTTCACTCATATTTTTAAAACCTTTATTTTAAACGGCTATGGTTCTTGCCGTCTTATAAGTTAAAAGCTCGCGTTGAATAGCGAAGCCCCGCGAGCAAAATGACGCAACTGGATTAAACGTCATCTTGAACGCAGGTCTCTGCCATCCAAGTCGTTGTTAAATTAAATTATCATAATTTTTTTTTGCCTTTTTTAATTGCTTCCCTGGCGGCCTGCGCCCTAACGCCCCAGCTCAACAGCTCCAGCCGCCGGCCATTTTCTATCAATGCCTGCCGGTCGTCTTTCTTGTTTACCGCCTCGGCGATGGCGGTCAAAATCTCCAGCAAGCGCGTGTATTGAAAGCTGTTAAACCCAGCATCGTCAAAGATGACGCTAAAAAATTTTACCTCTTTGTCATCATCGCGATTTGATTTTTCAATGATAATCGGCTGGCCTTGCGGCTTAGCGTTGTCTAATTTTTGCTGTAATTCCCTGATAACGCCTTTTAAGACCGCCACCTCCCGCGCTTGGGCTTGAATGCGATTTGATTTTTGGTTAAACATAATTATTCCACTCCGCTTAGCTGCGGCATTGCGTTAGCCATCGCCGGTTGCCGCTGGCCGCCCTGCATCCCCTGCAGTTGCTGCAATAACCCCATCGGGTTGCCCTGCCCGGCCTCCAGGTATTTGTTTGGGTCATCCTCGTACGCCCTCATTAAATCCTTAAAGAATAAATCCTCGGCGGCGGCGAATTTCTGGGGAAACAGGCTGGCCACCATCGCTATCTTTTGGTTAATAAATGAGATGTTAAGCGAACGGCTGCGCTGAAACGCGCTCTCGGTGACGACCGTGATGGAATACTCAACGTTGCTTAAATACGCGGCGGTGATGTTCAGCCGCTCCAGGTTGATGCCCTGCAGCTCGGCAAAATCCTCTATCATCTGCAGCTGGGACGGCGTCTCGCCCGCCTCCGGCTTGCCGATGACCTTAATCTCCCGCGTGCCGCTCTCATTGCCGACCATTACGTTTTCAACCCTGAACACCGTGCCCGGGATAAGCTGAAATTGAATGATGTTCGGCACCCGCAACCGTGCCTTTTGCAGCACGAGGTTCTCCATCATCATATTAAACTGCGACAGCAGCTTGCGCGCGTTCTCCTCGGCGATAACCTGCCCCCGCGCCGTAACGTTCGGCACGGCTTGTCCCTGCGCCACCGGGTCAACCGAGGCAAAATCTATGTTTTGCCCCATCAGATTGATAAAGTTAAAATACGATTGGTCGGGCGAGCTAAACTTCAATTCCCTAAACTTATCGGGGTCAGAAACGATAATCTTGCGGCCAGGCAATAAGATGGTATCTTGCATCTCATTTTCCGCCGTTGTCAGCTGGGGCGGATTGACCGCCAGCTTTGCCTGCTCAATGCCTAAGTTATAAAGCGTGTCCAGCGCGCCAATGTCCCCGCCCAGCTTAAATGCCAGGGACATTCCCGCCCAAAATTCCCCGCCGGCAAACGGCGCGCTTATCGTCTTAGAAAATGGGTACTTTTTCGGCTTGCCGTTGTTAAGCGGCAGCGGCGTGTCCTGCATCACCACCCCGTTGGCAACAATCACTAACCGGTCGTTCCAGCGGTCGTAAACCCGAATGACCTCAATCCTGTCCTCCTGAAATCGGCTTTGCCACTTCTCGTAATAATAGGTCTCAACCAGTTGCTGCGGCACGGCCTTGCGGCTAAGCACGGCCTTAATATTTTTATAACCCGCAAACTCATAGTCAAAGTGCGCCTTCTCGTACATCGTGCGCCAGGCCACCAGCGGCTGTTTTTGAATATCCCTGATATAAAACGACCAGACATAAAAATCCTCTGGCTTTATCTCTAACGAAAAGCACCGGTCGGCGATAAAATTTTCCGTCTCAAAGTTAACTTCTCCCGTGCTGGGGTTATACTTGGTGATGACCTTGCGCTCGTGCTCTTGGCTGTCATATCCCTCGTATTTAATCGCCAGCCCATCCGCCTGGCAGTTAAACGCCTCAAAAAAATATTCGGTGTCAGCCGTGTCGTCGCGCTCAATGCCATCCTCGCTCCACTGAAACAAGTCCCCGATTATCATTCCCCGGTCTTTGTCCACCTGCTTGTGGCGGTTGGTGGCCACAACCTTAATCTTTGGCCGGCTTATCGCCACCCGCGCCAGAATTGCCATCAGCTTGTTGAGCGGCGTTACCGACTTAATGTTGCTGCGCCCGTCCGCGCGCGGCTTGCTCATTAAATTAAACAGCTTGCGGCTTTCATCTAAATATTGCGCGAATGTTTTATCGTTAAACTGCTTGTACTGCGCGGTTTGGTTGTTCCACATTACCAAAAACTTATCATAAGCCCACGCGATTGCCTCTTTTTCCTTTTCGGTTGGATTATAATTTAATAATTCTGCCATTTTGTGTTATCCCAGTTAATATCCCGTGACGCTCTCGCCCATTGGCTTGTAAGGCCGCTGCTCTTGGTATGCCGTCACTGGCTTGATGCTTTGAATAAACGACAGAGCGTCTATCCTGTCAACCAGCCGGCCAACGGGGAACTGCACCAGCTCGCCCTCCAGTGCGCCGCGCTTCATCCACGCCCGGTGCTTAATTACCCCGGTCTTATACAACGGGATTAAGCCCCTAATCCTTAGGTTTTTATCCTGTCTGGTTTTAATCTCGTTAATGTTAAAATACTCTTGCCGCTTGCGCATCTCCTCCTTAAAAAAATACATATATGCCTCCTGGAAAGCCACCGTCTCAATCCAGACGTCCACCGAGGCCATTGGATATGTTCGCTTGTACTCATTTACTTTCGTAAAGGTCATCTCAATCACCTGCAGCGGGTCAAGTTTGCCGCTGCGGTCATCCAGCACGTGCCAGAATGGCTGTTCCGTCAGCTTAGCCACATCTATCACGCCCGTGTTGCACGCCTCGTCCCGCTTGGAGATGGCCGGGTCAATCAAAATATGAATTGCCATCCGCTTGTCCTGTAAATCCAGCTCATCAAAGTATCTAAAATATTCCTCCCTAAATTCTTGTGTCTCCGCTAAAATCGGCTCTTGCTGATACAACGCGGAAAAATCCAGCAAGCCAATCGTTTGTTTAATATTCTCAATAACCTGCTTGCTATACTTACTTTCCCACAGCGGCTCACCCTGCTGGCGGTATTTTTCATCCTCTATCGCCAGCGCCGGAAATTTAACTATCTCCCACCGCTCGCCGCCCTGCTTTTCCGCCTCAACCAGCCTCCCGGCCAAATCATCTAAGTGCCACCGGGTAAGGATAAGAATAATCGCCGCGTCTTTTTCCAGCCGCGTGTAGGCGGTAGAGGTATACCAGTTCCATACCTTATCCCGAATTATCACGCTATCCGCCTCCTCCCGGTTTTTAATCGGGTCGTCAATAATCAAGATATTCGCGCCCCGCCCGGTAATCGCCCCGCCAATGCCCACCGAGGTATAAGTTCCCTTGGCGCTTGTCATCCACTTGCTCTTTGACTTTTCATCCGGCTTTAATGAAACGTTAAATATGTTTTGATAAATCTCGTCTTGGATTAAATCCCGCGTCTTGCTGCCGAAGTCTACCGCTAATTCTTGCGAATACGAGGCGGTAATAATTTCCCTGTCGGGGTTGCGCCCCAGATACCACGCCGGAAAGCTGATTGAAGCTAATAAACTTTTTCCGTGTCTTGGCGGCAGCATCAGGATGAGCCGCTTAATCTCTCCTCGCTCCACTGCCATTAACTTTTGCGCGATAATCTCGTGGTGCCAGCCGGCAAAATAATCTTTATGCGTCAGAATACAAAATGCAATCAAATCATTCCGCGCCTCCTGCTCCATCAGGCTGTTCTCTTCTAATAATTCTTTCTGCAATTTTAGCGCGCTGTTCATTGTCATAATTTAAACTCTCGCCCTTTGTCGTATGGTCAAATTTTTCTATCATTTTACCATAATATCTGTTTAAAACATCCTGATAAAAATTAAAATTACCTTTCAACGCCTCAGTTATTCCTTTTTGGTGCAAGCGCACCCAAGCCTCCTCTTCGCTGATATTATTAGCTTTGGCAACAATTTTAACCGCTTCTTCCATTCTACGTTCTAAAATTGTCTGCTTGTTCAATGTACCCACTGGCCGACCAGTTGGATTTGCAATAGTTCCCTCAAGAAAACGGCCATTTTCATCTCGTTTAACGACTTTTTCGCCATTTGATAATGGCTTTTTTTTTTAATGTCTTCACTCATAATTTTATTGCTTTAATCCCCATTGATTGTTCATATCTCTTTATAGCTACGTCCACGAATTTCGGGTCAAGTTCTATGGCATAACATTTTCTTTTTAATTGCTCACAAGCCATCATCGTTGACCCAGAACCATTAAAAGGTTCTAAAACTATATCTTTAATCTTACTATGTTTTTTTAATGCTCTTTCGGCTAATCTTATTGGTTTTTGAGTAGGATGTAAGTATTCGGATATTTTATCTCTATTTTCATACCAAACATTTGTTAATTCGCTGAAATCATAAATATCTAAAGCAATTATATTCTTAAAATCTTTTACTATTTTTTTATTATTAAAATGTTTATCTCCCTTTTTCCAGCCAAAATAACAAGGTTCATTCGCATATAAATAATCTAATCCTTTAGAAAAGGCACAACCATTTTTTAACCATTGTAATGTTTGCGCCACATACCAACCAGCTTGTTCTATTCCTTGCCTAAATAAATATTCCGTTTTAGAAGCGTGCCAACAATAAAAAACACTTCCTTTTTCACAAAAATCAAAACAATTCTTAAAAACATATTCAATAAATTTTATAAAATCTTCATTGCTTTTTTTATCGTTAAAAACGTTAAATTTATTTTTTCTTACTCTTCCTTCAACATAAGTTATTGTATAGTCATATCCCACATTATAAGGCGGGTCGGTAAACACAAGGGATGCCTTTTCTTGCCCCAAAATTGCCTCGTAGGACGCTTTTAAAGTGGAATCTCCGCATAATAACCGATGTTCGCCTAATTGCCATAAATCACCCATTTTTGACACTGGCTCCAAAATCTTATCGTATTCAGCTTGCGCATCAAAATTATCTTCCTGCACGTCAACCAATAAATCTTCATCAAATCCAGTTAAATTAAACATCTCATCACTCAATTCTTTAAGTTCATCAATCGCTAATCCTAAATCCCACTCGCTTTCATTTAATTTATTATCCGCTAACCGGTATGCCTTCACTTGCTCATCAGTCAAATCATCGGCCTTAATTATCCACGGCTCTTTTATACCTTCCGGATACTGCTGATAAGCCAACCAACGACCGTGTCCAACTATAATCACGTTATTCTTATCCGTAATGATTGGCTGACGCCAGCCAAACTCTTTTAATGAATTTGCTATTTGTTTTAATTGTTTATTGGGGTGCTTTTTAGCGTTGCGTTCGTAAAGTTTTATTTCCATTTTTTTTATGTTCTATTGCCAAAACCTGTCCCTGCCTGACGCCGCTCTCCGGCTCAACGTCCAATATCGCGTATACTTCATTTAAAATAGGAATATCATCCGCCTTAAACCGCTTATACAATACCCTGTCGCCCACTTTAATGCTTTTTAAAAAAGGATTTATAATCGCCTCCGGCACGGCCACCACCTCCCCCCAGATGTTCACGCCCGCGTCCCCCTCGGCCGCGCTCGTCAGCACGATGCCGTTGATGATATTTTCACTTTCTATTTTTTTAACAATGATGCGGGTGCCAAACGGGATTATTTTTAGCTTTTTATTCATACCTTATTTGGCTAATTTCTGTCTTTTCCTCATCCTCAATCACGCAGGCGCTGGTCAGCAAAAACATCCCCGCAAAGCTCACCGCGTGCTCAATCACTGCCCGCACCACCTTGGCGCTGTCAATCACCCCGCCCGCGAATAAATCCTCAAACACCTCGGTCTGCGCGTTCCAGCCTTTCTCTCCCTTGGGCTTTTGGTATTTTACGCCGGCGTTCTCGGCTATCTGCCTCGGGATGGCCTCCAGCGCGCTCTTTAATATCTTGTTGTCAGTCAGCTCGGCCAAGCGCTGATAGGTAACCCCGCCACCGGCCACAATGCCCTCCTCAATGGCAGCCCTGACCGCCAAGATGGCATCCTCCACCCTTAGGTACCGGTCACCCGCCTCCACATCGGACGCGCCGCCAACGAATATCCTCCCAATGCCGGCCGAGAGGGTGTCTTTCCTCGCCTGCAAATCATTTTTTTCAAATTCTCCTTTAGCCTTGTGCTTGTCAAACTCTATCCCATCCAGCCGCTCTTTTATCTTTTTTGGGTCGCCCTGCGCGCCAATCAGGATGGTTGATTTCCGGCCGGCTATCACCTTTTTAACAAAGCCCAAAACGCTTAGCTCGGCCGTTCGCAACTGGAATGCCTTGGCCACCACCTGCCCCCCGGTCGCTATCGCAATGTCTTCCAGCGCCCCCGCTTGCCTTGGCGCCTCCACCGCGCACGCCCAAAAGCCAATCGGCTGCCCCTGCTGGCTATGATTATCGGCCGCCTCCTTTAGGTTAAGCGCTAAAAAGTTAATTGCCTCGGCGACCTCCGACAGCTCTTTGGTAATGACCAAAAGCCTGATGTCCCGCGTCGTGCCCCCCTTCTCTTTTACCTCCGCCAGCATCTTGTTGACGAACGGCATAACGTCTATCGCGTCCTGCAGCTTCTCATTCACGCACAAGACCCGCATATCAGAATAAACTCCCTCCATCTTTCGGGCGTTTGTGGCAAAGGCGACGCAGTTCTTAAACCCGTTTTGCCAGTGCACGCCCTCAATAATCTCGGTAGTTAGCCCCCGCTCGGCGGTCTGCTCCACCACCCCGTTAAAATTCTTGCCTAATTTTTCATAAATTTGCCTAACGCTCTCGCCAATTTCCTCGTCGTTGTTGCCGGCGATGGCCGCCACACTCTTGACTTGTTCCGAATTTTCAACCGGCTTGGCGATTTTTTTTAGCTCTATGACCAATTTTTCACCCTCAATCTGCAGCTCTCTCTTGACATCCACGGGATTTTTACCGGCCTCAATCTCCTTTAATCCCTCTGAAATGAGTGCTTGGCTCACTATCGCCGTGGAGGTCGTCCCGTCGCCCGCCAGCTCGTTTGTCCGGCGACAAATGTCTTTAATCATCTCCACGCCGGCGTTGACCACTGGGTTCTTGTGCTGAATGTACTCGGCAATCCGAAAGCCGTCGTTCATTGAGTTGGGCTGAAAGCTGATATTTTTCACCACCACATTTCTGCCTTTCGCCCCCAGGGTGGTTTTAATAATGTCACTGACAAGATTTATGCCTTTCAGCAATTCTTTGCGGGCTGGCTCGCCCACCCTCACAATTTTAATTCTCATAATCCAGTTTATTTATGAACTCCCCTGATTTTTCCCGCGTTCGCGCTCGCGTAAAACACCCGCTTGGCTTTTTTTTCCGAACCATAGGTCTTACGCATTGAGCGCATTATCTTAGTCCCCTTTTTTGTCAATGGCACAAATTTATTGGTCTTCTTAGAGAATTTATAATTCTACTAACATAACCTTGGTTAATATTAAAAATATTCGCAATAATTTTTTGTTTTAATCCGTCAATTAAATATAAATCTTTAATACATTTTATTTCCTCATTTTTTAATTTCCAAAAAGGACTTTTTTCGTTATAACCAACATAAGTTCTTCCTTTTAAACATCTGTCTTTTGTATTATCTTGAGTAGTGCCTAACCATAAATGTTTCGGGTTTACACAAGATGGATTATCACAGCTATGACAAACAAATAATTTTTCGTTAAATTCTCCGTAATAAATTTTATAAGAAATCCGATTTGCTCTTTCATTTTTACCATTCAACCAAAAAATCCCATAACCAAAACATTTTCCTCCTTGCCAACCCCAACATTCATTTCCCCCTTTTTTATTAACTTTTAACCAAAATCTTTTTATTTGTTCTTTTGTCAATGGCATAATTTTTAGATTAAACAAAAATTAACGCTACATCATCTTGGCCTTTTGCCGCATCATCTTCGCGTGTTCCGCCTTTCCCATCATCATCTTCTCCGTCGTTTTCTTGCCGCCTTTTTTTGTCT
>ERZ1292632.2905-Hain-H43-01um-R2-2905-length-13744-cov-17_pt1 | contig 13744 bp, 23 predicted proteins | sample MGYA00564407_ERZ1292632 | MGnify/ENA primary metagenome ERZ1292632 (study PRJEB36523, sample SAMEA6512637) | groundwater metagenome | collected 2019-01-08 | study: AquaDiva: Metagenomics assemblies of 32 groundwater samples
CTGCCTCGCAGAATACGGCGTTCATCAAACAACTCCAAACCCCTGCTTCTACGGGTGCGATAGATACTGCAAAATCACCCTTTTTTAATCCTAATGCGGCGACTGAAGAGCGAAGATTCGCGTCCGCCCCTGCTGGGACACCGATAGTTACTCCAGTTACGACACCAACTCCAACTCCTGTCCCGACACCAACTCCAACTCCTGTCCCGACACCAACTCCAACTCCTGCTGGAATAACCGCAGAACAAGCGCGTGAATCTATTCCCCAAGCACCAACAGCCGATGAAGTTCTTAACACCATTCTTCAATCTCCCGGATTCCAGAACTTCCAGCAACAAAAAGACCTTTCAAAAGAATTAAACATCGGCGAAGCAGAATCACAAAGACAACAGCTAGAATTAAAAAGTGCGGCAGATACTAAACAATTTCTTGAAGGGTTGGCGACAAAAGGAATGACATTCTCTGGTGCTTCAATTACGGGCGTCCAGAAACTCGCTGAATCTCTTGCGGCTTCAAAATTCGGCGTAGACAGAAAACTCGCAGGACAACTTCTACAATCTGATTTGGACACCAAAGAAAAGATTATTGACCAAGTGGGACAAGTTGTTAAAGAAGCCCAACAAGGAAGAAAAGACGCGATTTCTGCTCTTGAAAAAGTCGGACTTACAGTGATAGGCGACCAAGTCGTACCGACATTGGCGGCACAATCGGCAGAAAGAGCAGACCAAAATGCTCAATTGGCGATTCAGAGAGAAGCACGTCTTGCTCAAACTGCCGAATTCAACCAGCGAGCGACTTTGGAACGACTTGACTTAGCCCAACAAGCGGCTCAGAACGCCGAGCAACGACTTTCAATGGCGATTGAAAATGCCGCAGGGGGAGGAAAAGTAACCAGTGGAGGTCTAGTCCTATCTAAAGATTCTATAGGAAAAGTGGCTGTCCAACTAAACAACGCGAGGGGAGCCGACGGATGGACTGACCCGAATCTGTATCTTGCTGCTTATACTGATTGGACATCGAAAAAAGGACTTCCTCAAGATTTCAAGACCTCTTTTCCTCCGACTGCTTACATAAATCCTCAAAACAAGACTCTTCCTGTTTTTCTCCAGAATAAGCCAAATAGTACCATCATCATAAGTCCAACGGACATTTCAGCGCAACTCGCTGGTCTAAATGCTAACCAATGATATGCTTTCATCACCCACAGCAGTCGGGGCTATCAATTTTGCAAGTGGGTTGAATCTAAAACCCGCAACGCAACCCACGCCCGAGTTTTTCAAACCAGTAAAATCAAAAAAGGCAACTTCTTTTTTTGACCCTATTGTTACTGAAACTATAAAGGGACTTCCTCAAGCTACCGTTGATGTCGCAAAAGGGATAGGGACAAGCCTCAAGAAGCAATTTACTGACCCTAGTCCCGAACAAAAGAATCTTGAGTCTCTTCTTGGACAGCCCAAGAATCCTATTGAAAAGTATGTGGCACTTCCTATCTTCAAAACTGTCTCTCGGTTCTTGAGTCCAATGTTTCAACCCTTCGCAGGAGATGTTGCTGATATTGTTGAGGTTTCTCGTAAGGGAGGAATTGCTGACATGGTTTCACAAGGAAAACTACCTCCAGAAACTCTTAACGAATTCGCCGTGCTTCAAAAGACTGCCCCACAGATTGTAGGGGATATAGCTCAGGCGGTAATAGCAACAGGAGCAGGGGGGTTATTTACAAGTGCGGCTAGGAGTACCGCGGGCACAGGTGCCTTAGCTGCTCTCAAATATGGTGGAGGAGAAGGGCTAAAGGTTGGGACTGCTTTTGGCGTCGGGCAAGCACTTTCAAGCGGAAGTAAAGACCCATTGGAACTCGCATCAATCGTCGGCACAAATACTGCTATAGGCGGTGTTTTAGGAGCTGTAACTTCAGGGGCAATTCCTGTTTCTAAAGCCACTCTTGAGAAAGTCGTGGAGGCCAAAGCACTTTACGATTCAATGACTCCTGCGGAGCGACAAGCAGGATTCGCGAAAAACCCACTAGCTTCTGAAGAGAAGGGCAAGAAACAACCCCTCGCCAAAGAAGCAGAACTACCAGTTGGAGAAGTCAAGCGAGATTTCACGAAGCAAACAGAAAAGATTTTTAAGAACCCAGAGCAACAAGCAGGATTTACGACTCTCATTGACACTCTTGGTTTAGGAACTCGGAGAGTTACGTCCATGAAAGAGATTCAGGCGGCAGCGCAGGAGTTGGGAACGACACCAGAAGTTTTATTGAAAGCATCTGATAGACCATCTGCAGGGGTTGAGAATCAGGCACTAAAGAATCTTATTTCCGGCAATGGTCGTTTCGTGAGAGAATCGGAAGCAAAGATTGCAAACAACCCCTCGCTTGAAGAATCTTTAAGACCGAAGATTGACGCGGCAAAAGCGCAGACAGATGCAGCTGTCCATAAATTACTTCCAGAAGTGAGCAGAGCTGGTCTCGCACTTCGCGCGTTAAGAGAAGATGCGAATAATACGCTTGACCCGATTTTCTGGTTGCATCGCGCACAGAAAATGATGGGTTCTCGCAAAATAACTCCTGAAATTGAAGGGACACTTCTCGATTTGGTTGATAAACAAGACCGTGGAGGATTATCTCAGTATGTTTCGATGCTTCGTTCCTCTACATGGGCTGAGAAAGCCGCTTCTCTGTGGAAAGCTGGACTTCTTACTGCCTTTAGAACACACGAAGCCAATATCCTCGGTAACACAACAATGGCTACATTGGAGACGACATCAGCAGGAGTCGGAGTTCCGCTAGATGCCTTCCTCTCAATCTTTCCTAAGACAAAATTGACGGGACAAAGGACAATTACAATCTCCACCGCAACCATAGCCGCTAAGGTAAAAGGATTGATTAAAGACGGGCCTAAAGAGGCGTTCCAATTTCTCAAATCCGGCGTATATCCTCCTGAATTATTGAAGAAATACGATGTTCCAAACAGGACAAACTTTGAAACACCTTTTCTTGATGGTTATGTAAACGGAGTCTTCCGTGTTCTCGCATCTGAAGATGTCGTCTTCAGACGGGCTGCGATTTCAGAGTCCTTGGCTACCGAAGCAGAGGTGATTGCTAAAAATGAAGGATTGAAAGGAATTGAATATAAGGCAAGAGTAAGAGAACTTCTCTTAGAACCTACGGCAGAGATGCAATCTCATGCTGTTAATGCGGCTGAATATAATACGTTCCAAACTGAGTCTAAACTTGCGGGTAAGGTATCTTCTTACAAACAGGAAAATCTTGCTTCAAATAAGATTGGAGAACAGACGGCCGGTTTGGTAGGAGAGGTAGTAGCTCCTTTCGTGGGTACTCCCACAGCAATAGGAAAAACTATCATTGATTATACTCCGATTGGTTTCATCAAAGCTGTGGTTCACGCAATCATTCCTGAGAGCCGTTCACAAAGGACTTTCGTCAAAGAAATGTCAAGGGCAGTAACGGGGACAGGTGTAATCTTTCTTGGGAGCTATCTTGCATCAAAAGGACTAATGACAGGTGCTGCTCCTTCTGATACAGCCGAGAGAGCGCAGTTTTATGCAGAAGGTAAATTGCCTTATGCAACTCTTGTTGATGGTTCATGGAGAAGGATGTCTCGCGTTTCTCCAGTGGGAAATCTTTTAGGCATCGGAGCATCCTTTGATACCTTTGCTAAAGAAACTCAAGGAGTAGAACTCTATTCCCAAACAGGTTGGGCGGGAGTAAAGACATTGGCTGATATGACCATGCTACAAGGTATCTCAGGGGTCGTGGGGGTTATCAATGACCCAGATAGAAATGCCATGAAATACTTACAACAGATGTCAGGTTCTCTAGTCCCTGCATTGGTTGCTCATACGGCACACGCAATTGACCCGAAAATGAGAATACCAACTGGAGTTATTGAGTCTGTTGAAAACCGTCTACCCGGACTTACGGGTCAAGTCCCTGTTCGTAGGGATATATTTGGTAATACTGTAACTTTCGCTGGGGGGAGGAACATCCTTGACCCATTCGAATCTTCAAAAGCAATCAATAATCCTATAATTAACGAGGCCAAAAGTATCGGTGTTGCTATTGGTTTACCTGACCAAACAATATCAGGTACTAAAATGACTGATGCAGAATTCTCCGTTTATCAAATCCTTCAAGGAAAGACTCTTGAGGCTAATCTCCAAGCTCTTATAAATTCAGAGGGATATAAAGCCCTCTCGATTCCTGAAAAAGAGAAGGAGTTTAAGAACGTCATCACTCTTGTAAGGCAATCAGTAAACGATACTGTCTTTCCTGCACTCATGGTGAAGAGATATAATCTATCGAGTGATATAAATCCGCAGTTGCTTCGTGCTGTTCTTGCTGCGCTGAACAAGGAACCGAAATTCGTGAAACTGCCCGTAGAGAAACAAGGTATAGTTATTAAGAACTTAATGACTCCAAAAACGCAATGAAAATAAAAAACGCAATCACGATGAGAACGAATGAAGCGAAATCCATACCCCTATACTACCATGCCTGACGAACCTTTCAGCAACAGAGAAATCAAAGAGATGTTTAATGATATGTGTACTAAACTTGACCGCATTGAACTTCAGACAAATCGCACAAATGGCAGGGTTTCTTCTTTAGAAGTATGGAAAGGGGGAATCGTAGGAGGCATTTCAGTTCTCACGGTTATAGTTATTCCCCTCTTGAGCTGGGCGATGTATACTTTATCTACTTTCCAAAATGAGGTGCAAACTTCAACCCAAATGGCATTAGACAGAACGTTATCAGCGTATGATGTTAAAATACAATGAAAACTCTAAACATCAGGAGAAGAAAGGCGGTCTTTAAGAAGCTAAAAGCAAGCCCGACATATAGGAAAACAGGAAAATACGCCTAATAAAATGACACCTCCGATTTCAGGTTACAAGCATCTTTCTTATCCCGACGGGAATGTAACGCAATTCTTCGGAGTTAATCAGGCACTCTATAGTAAAGTTGTCTGCTATCCCGACAACTCTTTGCCTGAAAAGAAATACTGTCTTCACGGACACAATGGAATTGATATTGTCGCTCCGTGGGGAACTTTGCTTTTAGCTGTAAAGGATGCAGTTGTATCGGAGGTGAAAGATGACGCAGGAGGATATGGCAAGCACATAAGGATTATCCGCGATTGCGGAGATGGGCGGGCAGAAGAATGGACATACGGGCATTGCTCCGAGATACTCGTTAAATTAGGACAGCAAGTTAAGGCTGGCAATGTGATAGCAAAAATGGGAAACACTGGTTTTGTTGTTTCGGGCGCGACTCCTTTCTGGAAGTATAACCCGTATGCGGGGACACATCTTCACTTGGGGGTGCGATACTACAAGATTTGGGACGGAACAGGACAATATAATCTCCAAATGGGCGGATTGAAATTAACATCTGTTCTAAATTACTATAATGGATTCTACGGAGCGGTTGACTTCGGACAGGAATTGGCTCTTGCCACTGGCGCGGTAGATACTCCGGCGATTTCTACACTTCGACTTACTTTGTCTTCTCTCTATAATCAGTTGGAGAAGCTGATTAAAAACTCCCGAAAGGTCGGATAATTTAGAGGCATAAATCAAGATAATTATGTTAAGTGGAAAATGGACATTCTTGACGGCAATAGCGGCTGTCCTTTATGGAATTGCAGGTTTCTTATTCGGTTTCGGCGATGCTAACCAGAACATTGAGGCGATATTGCTTGGCTCTGGTCTGTTCGGTCTTCGCAGAGCGATAAAATAAACCCGCGCGGTTGCTCTATCCTTATGGGTGAAGCGCAGGAGATGTAGAAAATAACTTATAGCTCGGCAACTATACACGGACGCTAGCTGTGTTGCCCTACTCTCTTGCGCCCTGCTCGTAACAAATAGCAGTGCTCTTTTGGGCAGATCTTTGACTTGGAGGCTTTATGCGGAAATTGCTTTTAATTGTCGCAAGTGTTTCAATCGTGCTCATCATCTGGAAAAACCCCAAGAGGAATCCCTTCTTCGGTTATCTGTACGGGTGATTTCATGAAAAATCCGTTTCAGAACTACGATGTGCAAATCTGTTCGGCGTGCGGTGGAGAAATCCATACCCATGTTGACCGTTTCCGCAGGGTAACGGCAGGACGGACGGTGTATTTTTATCATCTTCCAACGTGCCCGACAAAGGAGACAAAAGATGCTCCGAAAACTCTGGCGTGAAGTCCGTTTTGGTGTCACGTTCGCAGTAGCGATACTGCTTATATGGGCGATTCTCACGGGACCTGCATGGCTTTGACTAAATCCCTTCGGGGTCGGGGTTGATTATTCAGCCCCGTTGTTTTAGGGAATGATTTTGACTTCCGCACCATCCTTACACAAACGCTCAAATTGCACGCCATACTCCGTCCCGCCCATATCCTCATCCTCGTCCACTTTCAACGCATACTCAAGAGCATCATCCCGATTATCAAAACGCTTCGTGGATTCACCTATCCGTAATTCGTTTATGCGCGAGTCATCAAACGTCTTTTTCTTCTCATCATAATGTACCCAGCTTTCCGCTTGGATATTCTCAAACACCAGCCATTTGCCATTATGAGAAACAACGAGGGTCTGATTATTTGCTGAGATAAGCCTTTTTTTTATTTGATAATCTCTTCCTTCGTGCAAGCTCTCTAATAACCTCAGGCAGATTAGCAATCTCTTTAAGGGACTTGCCGTGTTTGTTCGGATTCGTAGCCATGTACTTGACGTAGGTTTTCATAGGTCTTTATCTTTAGTGAACTTTCTCGCCAGTGGATTGAAGTTGAGATTTCTTCCTTGAATGGTGATGCCTGTTTTCTTTTAGGGCGGTTTTACTTTCTGTAACTTCTTTATATTCTTTTGGTATTCTTTACTGCCGACAAAATCCTCAAAAGAGTGGTGGCGGAGGCCTGAGGGGTCAATTCCTAACTTGGGTATGACGGGCGGGTCTTGCGGTTCTAATGGGTGCAAGGGCTTGTCTTCCTCTCGTTGTTTTTTAATCTGCTCAAACACAATCTTTTCCTCGTATGCCAACTGTTCGCTTGGGTTTCTTTCTGGCTTATCTTTAACAATCTCAACAGCTATATCAATCTCTTTACGGAGTCGCGCCCGAAGTTCCAGCTCGCTCAATGATAAGTATTCTCTCATAGAAAAGTAAAGTGTATGAACTCTTTTCCCTTTTTCACGTCCACTTTCTCCACTTCTAGCTTATACACGCGCTTATCATTGAACTCGTATCCTTTGGAAAGGATGTCAATAAAGGGCTTGAGGCAATTATCCACGTCCGAGTTTTTACTGGAAAAGCCGAAGACAATTTTCAAGTGCAGTTTCCCTTCTGGGATTTTGATTAAAGGGAGTTTCATAAAAAGCTCTTGTTCGTAATCTGTGTATGCCAGAGTCTTAAAACGTCTACCGCGCCAAACCTGATTAACGGACAATGGCTTTACGTCAATTTTCACTGTGGAATGCCCTTTCAGGGGCTTTCTAGGCATATAACGTCTTTTGGGCATACTTTTTATAGCGGGCTAATTTACCTGCTTTTTTGTGCTTAAAGTGTACAGAAATTGCAGTATCACGGGCTGTTCAGATTGTAGAATTTCCCTATTGGTGGGAGGAAATAGAAAGTTTTTCAATTCGTTATTGATTTGGCGCAATTCTTCATGTGTTACTGGATACCGATATTCTTTACCATCGCGCAAAACAATAATCCACCAATCATTATTCTCGCTTGAAGGAATAATCTCAACTATTTTCCGTACACCCCTTCTTCTCGTGAGGGTGGAGGTTAGTTTCCAGCGTTCGAGTTCTTTTTGGGATAGAATGTTGAAGTTCTTTTTCATACAGTTGCGTGTGTCCAGTCTCGTAATCCCATAGAGTATTCTTTTGGGATTTTGAACGCGCACCGGAACTCTGCATACTTTCCCGCTTTCCGATGTTCTATGTAGTAAATATAATTGGGGCTGACGAACTTCCCCTCTTGTGCCAACTCAAATGCTCGGCGGTCTGCCTGTATTCCCAGATAGCCCCAGTCTGTTTCTTGTTTGACGAGGTCGTAGCTCGGAGTCCATTGCCCCATTCTGGCCGCCAAATATCTTACAACTATTTCCTTTTGACTGAGTTTCATATCATGTCCTATTATATCCTTGTAATAATCTTTGCGAATTGGCTCACAAAGCGTTCCTCAAAATATCCTTTCCATTAGGGTTGTGGACGATTAAAAAGGTACTTCTTCTAAGATAATTGGTGTGGCGGATTTTTGTGGCTTTTTTGCTACTTCGCATTTATTCGCGCACCGATACACGGTCTTGGTTTCCTCATCAAATCCGTATTCGTTCTCGTTCCACTCCAATTGTTCACCGCAAGTTTTGCAAAACTCTTTGATAATCTCAATCTCGCCTTTCGCGCCACAATTATCACAATCAACTTCATACGGATATTCCTCTGTGCCAATATCAATCTTTCCATGCCCCGCACACATCGGGCAATCAACATCTTCCAAGTGTTTTACGAGTAATTTCATACAACCTTACTTTTAAGACGAGAGTGGGAGGCGTGGGTGGCGATTGCTTTTCTTCGTGCCGGACTTAATTTCTTTGCGCGGGCTTTTCCGCCGAGTGGGGCAATTCTTTTGAGGTGGGCGTGTAATGATGTCATAGATGTCCTAATTTCTGATAACGATGCCAGAATACTTTTCTTACTTGATGCCAGAACTTAGATACGGTTGCTGTGCATTGCCCTTTCCAATTCCAGTATGTCGCGTGATGGTCTTGACCGCACGAAACACAGATACTTTTGGGCATCGGCTCATATTTAGGTTCATCGGGGAATAAGTCTCCATGTTCAAGATAAAGCATCGTATTATCTGTAAAGAACAAACTCATTCCTAATCTATTCATCTCCCTACGCCACGACAGTATCCTTTTTCCTGTCTTGTGTTCAATGAACTCTAGCCATCCCCCGTCGTAGCGTATCTCTCTATTTTTTGTCAGAGTTGCCATTGAGGGTGAGTGAGGAAAGATTTATTGTCGGCAGTTTTTCTATCAAGTTATTGACGAGCGATTTTATGTCTATGATGTCGGCGTTCAAGTCTGTAATCTTTTCAAGCATTTGGTTTTCCTTTTTCAGCACAGCGTTCTCTTGCTTTGCTTCCGCTATTTGTTCGCGTAGTTTCACAATCTCATCGTCCTTAAAATGTTTCAACTCAAACTCTTTTTCTTTTAAAGCAAGTTCGTGGTTTTTCTCTAATTCCAGACGTTCCAAACGGTGTTTTGATTCAATCTCGTTCACTCGTTCCTTGTAATTCGGTTCTGGTGCTGTCTGTGCCTGTTTTCCCCACATATTATTTAGAAAGTAATTCTTGTAATTTTGGCTCAATAATCTCTAACATCCTCGCATACCCTATATCTTGTAGAGCAATTTTAATTCCATTTTGCTCTACAATCCCACCGCTAATTAGTTTAATAAAATCCTGCTCATCTAATAATACTCTCATATCCCCTATCTTACCATAGCAAGATAAATCCTGCAACTCTCAAACGGGGATAACTTCTTGGTAGGGGGCGGGGGGAAGAAGTTATGCAATAGTTGTCCACAGGTACTCCTTATAGGGTATGCTTACAATATGTTATACTCTCTCTATGGCGAAAAAAGGAAAGTTGAATAAACAGCAGGTTCTTGATATTCCGAAGCTCCTAGAAACGATGAGCATGGCGCAAATTGCCAAACACTACGGAGTAGTAGACCAAGCTATCTATTATTGGGTTCGTAGGTTGCGCGAAAAAGGAATATCCATTAAGACCCGAAGTCCGGGGAGTAAAAGTGTGATTTTATAATATGGCAAGAAACCGAATGTTGAATCCAGAGTTTTGGCTAGACGAAGAAGTGGCAACTATATCGCCTCATGCCCGCTTGTTGTATATGGGATTATGGGGAATCTGCGACGACAACTACGCCACATTCCCCAATCGCCCCTCATGGATAAAGATACAAGTATTCCCCTACGAGTCGGTGAGTATTCCCCAACTACTACAGGAACTCGAAAAACTAGGGAAAATAATAAAGTTTACAGCCGAAGAATCGGAATGGTACTGGATAAAAAACTTCTTTAAACACCAGCGCGTAGAAAAACCCTCGCGTCCTAAATACCCCAAATATCATGGTAGTAGGGTAGTAGTCGGGGAGGAGTCGGGGACTAGTCGCTCTGAAGTAAGTAAAGTAAAGGAAGTAAGTAAATTAAAAGAATCCTCTAAAGAGGAAAATACAAACCCCGAAGAAGTTACAAAACACGGATTGAAGATAAAAGCCGATATTGCAAAAATGCTTTCTTCTAAGAAAATATGAGTGAAAAGATAATCTGCGGAGACGCTCTTGATGTCCTGAAAACTCTTGATAGTGAGAGTGTGGATTGCTGTATTACGAGTCCGCCATATTGGGGCTTGCGGGATTATGGGGTTGAGGGACAACTGGGGTTAGAGAAAAGCCCCGAAGATTTTGTGAATAAGTTGGTGGCGATTTTCAAAGAAGCCAAACGAGTATTAAAGAACGAGGGGACGCTGTGGCTTAATTTAGGCGATAGTTACAACAGCACTCCAATAGGAAGGCAGGTAGACCCTAAGAGGTTGACATCAAATGGTGAGTATTCTTATGACTTCAAGAAACCATTTTGGGATGGATTGCCTGCGAAAAATCTTATTGGCATCCCATGGCGCGTAGCGTTCGCTCTCCAAGCAGACGGTTGGTATCTCCGCCAAGACATCATCTGGGCTAAACCTAACCCTATGCCCGAAAGCGTAACGGACAGGTGTACCAAATCACATGAGTATATCTTCTTACTCTCAAAGTCCCCGAAGTATTATTTTGATAATGAGGCGATACAGGAACGGGCGACTGGATATGACGGTAGAAAAGATACGATGATGAAAGGTAGCGAGAAATATGCTGACGGTAATTATCTCGCGGGTGGTAACGCTAATTCGCTTTCCATAAAGGGACGCGAGCGTTGGAAATGGCACAAAAGCGCGATAACACCCGGACAAACTCCGCATACGAAAGCATTAAAGAGAATGGACGGAGAGAAAGACCCGCAATATCCAATTCGCAACCGCCGCTCCGTCTGGACAGTAAACACAATGCCCTACAAAGAAGCCCATTTCGCCACCTTCCCAGAGAAACTTATAGAGCCGATGATACTGGCGGGATGTCCGAAAGGCGGGACGGTACTTGACCCATTCTCCGGCGCAGGAACGACAGGGGTAGTAGCTAAAAAGTTCGGCAGAAATTACATCGGCATTGAACTAAACCCCGAATATGTAAAAATGAGCGAGAAAAGAATTAACGCATTAACACCTCCAATGTTTTAACTCCCCCCCACTAGGGGACTAATACAAACTCCGCCCCCCACTCTTTTCTATATTAGTGGAATTGTGTAATGCACAATATCGTGTATGTCCATCGCGCTCCTGTTGTTGAGGCAACTTCCAGCAATCACAATATAAATGTTTTCCTTCTTTTTTTTCTATTTCATTCATGGTTGGGGGTGGTTATTCTTATATTCTTTATAAAGACACGGCAGACATGACTTCAGGATAATGGAGTAATTACAGTGTTCTTTGAAGTGCCGTATTCGTTTCTTACACTTCGGACAGATGTGATATTTTGGTTGTTTTCTCATACCTTCTTCAGTGCTTGTTGGAGGTCGTCCAACGCTTCATTTCGTCCATAAACTTTTCCTCTAACCCACGCTTCTGGACTGTTCGGATTATCACCCAAATCAGTTCTGCAATCCTCATTCTTCCTCCCCTCACACATCCCAATAACAGCAGTGATGATTTTCTGGTCGTGGAGGGCGAGCCAAGACATGATTTCTCTTTTATCTTCTCCTCCAATATACGCATCAGAAAACTCTTCTGAAAAATACTTCCGTTCATTATTAAGTAAAGTTTGGAGGGGCATATTATTTAAGTTCAGCGTATCCGCACACAACGCAATACGGTTGCCCGAATGAGAAATGCTTGCCGAATAAATGGATAATTCTCTCTTTGAGATTGGGCGTGTAGAGTAATGGTCGCGCTGGTTTCCACTGCATTGTCTTTGTATCAAGAGTAACCGTATCACCAGAAGTCCACACTTCGTCTTTTCTTATTTTTATGTATTTCATACCCCTATTATATTATTCTATTAAGTCTTTGGTGTGGCATTTAAAATTACGGCAAGAGGCACTCCCGCAGGAAGTCCCACCACAATTTGCGTGTTTACACCCATTCTCCTCGGAAGCAAAAGTCGTTACCATACTTTCTTGGAGCTTCTGCTGTTCTTCTCTTTCTTTAGGAGACATAGAGTCAAGATAATGCGCATCTTCTTCCTTCTCCTCGTGATGGTGGAGGGAGAGAACATCGGTAATAGCTTTTTCATAAACCATTCCGTAGTCATCACCCGGACAGCATTTCCCGCCCTTTTCCTTGAAAAAGATTTCCCAACCCACCGCTTCCATATCCTGCTCAAGCAATTTCTTTACTTCATTTTTCCACTCATCATCGCGGGTTTTCAAATCCTGTGTGCAACTTGCAATTCGTGCCTCTAATTCTTTGCGGATAAATCTCTCCATTAACTCAACGTCAAAATCTCGGTTATCTTCGCCCTCAACGTAAACAATGAAACCGCCGTCTTTATCGTAGCTTTCGGTTTTCTTGCGCCATTCGGCAACTATAGATTGGATTGATTTCATACGCGATAAAAATTAACCATCTCCCCCATTTGAGTTGATAAGAGGGTGGATTTGCTGTACTTCTTTCTAAAGTCTGCTTCGGCGTTAAAATGTTTAATCCGCGCTCGCATGGCGGATTCCTGCTCGGGGCGGAATGATGCCTGTCGCTGATGATGCCACTCACACATGGGAAGCAACGTATAGAGCTGATTCTGACGCTTGGAGGCATATTGGAAAGCGTGTTGCCAAGTTATCCGGCCTTTGCATGAGTCAAAAGGAACGGCTTTCTCAATGATGCACGTTTTCATAAACGGGTCTTGCGACAACTGCTCGCGCATCGCCGGAGGGATTTTGCATTGCATTACCATGAAGTTCCTGCGTTATTTTTAATCTCCGAAAGTATTTGCGTTCTCTTATGCCCCAATCCTTTGAGATATATCTTCAGATACGCCTCGCGCCGTCCGTCCGATGTCGCCGCGTAAAGTTTATCAATCTCTGCGACAGTCGCTCCATTATTTGCCTGTTTCATTTCAAGCCACGCAGTACCCGAACGCTCGGCAATTCCCGCGAGTTCTTGGTGTAGCGCGTAACTCTCATCGCTGATTTTTCTAAAAGAATCTTCTAGTTCCTTTGGTAACAATTTCATACCACTTACGAGTTTTCCTCATCAAAATACTTTACCGCCTCGCTAATAACTCGCGCGATTGATTTCCCTTGCAGTATAGATAACTGTTGCAGAAGTCTTAATGTACTCGGATAAATGCGGATATTTTTTGTGGCGAGTTCCCGCTTCGCCTTTGGTCTTGACATGCGAAAATACTACTACAGAAAGGAAAACAACGCAAGCGGAGTTATCCACAGGTGCATAATTAAACGCTTGCAATTTATTTTATACCTGATACAGTTACCTGAGAGAAGTGGTAACGGCAAGTTTGCTTCGGCTCGCTTGTACGACAATCACAGCTTTAGGAATCCGAAAGGAAACCGCAAAACGTCCTTGTGTTCTTTCAGTCCTCATATATCCGCGGTCTTCCCTTC
>ERZ1292632.1516-Hain-H43-01um-R2-1516-length-22220-cov-4_pt2 | contig 13739 bp, 17 predicted proteins | sample MGYA00564407_ERZ1292632 | MGnify/ENA primary metagenome ERZ1292632 (study PRJEB36523, sample SAMEA6512637) | groundwater metagenome | collected 2019-01-08 | study: AquaDiva: Metagenomics assemblies of 32 groundwater samples
CAGTTCCGGCATTGGTAATTCTTATGCCTAAAGCGTAGGTTGGAATAATATCGGGTGTATACCAAACAAAATCGTCTCCCGCAGTTGGAGTAAATGTTAGACTGGAGTTCGTTATAATCCCTCCATTTGAACCTATTAAATCAACTGTGAAAGAATTATTGGCCACCCAAGGTTCTCCATAAATTCTTACTTCCTTTACTGTTATCTTTTTACTGAAAAGCTGAGTCTGAGTTTCATAGACTCCAGCTAAAGCAGTTCCGAGACCAGTGGGGACAGTAGTGAACTTATAAAGTTTGTAGGCAGTAGTGGGAGCAGCCGAGGTTTCAAGAGTGGAAAAGTAAAGTTTCGCCGATCCTATAAGATTTTGAGAGTAGCCAGCGGACGATGAGCCATAGAATAGATTGGAAACAATAGCACACACTGGCATTTGAATTACATCGGTTTGCGCTCCTGTGGCGGAGAATCTTAAAAATCTAAATAATCCTTCGGGAATTTCTTTGTCATATTGTCCGTAGGTCATTATCGTCCCTTTAAGAAAACTAGCATCCTGTTCTGGTGAACCAAAACCTAAGAGATTGCCCGTAGAAAACATTGAACCGAAATTTGGCGAGAGAGAATTAGGAAGCGAAATTATCTTAGTTCCTCCAGTATAGATAGCTGCTCCGCCTAAATCATATCCCATTGTGTAAGAGTAGGGTCCAAAAGAAGTATTAGCATTAAGGGAATAGGCGTTAAAGGGATTGTATGAAGTATATCCGGTATCCACTCCATTCCAATATATAAAGTACGAATCAGCCGAAGAAAGAGAACTGGTATCTTGAGTCGTAGAGGTCATATCAGAAGCAGGCACGCGAGAGACCACAATTTGTGTGTAATTTCCATCTGGGGAAACATCTATATCTCGTACCACTGTTCCCACTGGGAAAGCAGGTGAAAGTCTAGAGTAAGAAGTTACTGTTGCTGTTGAGTCAATTTCTAAAATATTTACCCCGTTTCCGAAGTAAAGTTTACCGAGAAAGTTCACAGATGGTCGAGGGACATTGGCAGTATATGAACCTAGTGTACCTACCAAGGTTTCGTTTGTCCCTGCAAAATCTACCCTAGTTACACCTAAATCATGTCCTATGTAAATTCTCTCCGTTGCTCCAAAGAATTGAATAGATGAGCCATATTTAAAAGTTGGACTAGACGCGGTTAAAGTAGTGAGCAAGACTGCGTTATCATAATTAGGATTGTAAGTTGTTGGATCATTCACTTGAATTTTATAAAGTCTGCCTAAATGACCAATAGCATAGACATAGGTAATACCCGACTCTAACCGAGGACGAGCTGCTACAATTAAATCGGTAATAACCGAAGCCCCAGAGTCTATTCTGGTAGCTTGTTCAAACCAGGTAAGATTTCCTGGACTGGTAAAAGGATCGTTCCCAAAAGTTGAAGTATATTTGGCGTAACCCGAAGTAATATCCCCGTCATTATACCGAGTAAGTCTGCCTGTGAAGTTTTCTATGGTTAAAGTTTTTATCATAAGAATGTTGTTATTATTGCCATACCTTTGCCACCTTCACCAGAAGAAGCTAGGTTGCCGTGTGCGCCACCGCCACCACCGCCAGGAATAGAACCAGCGGTTACAGAAGCATTAGCACTTCCCATTATCGAACCGCTACTACCATTTCCTCCTAGTTTAGATATGCTACCAACTCCCATTGCACTGGAGGTTGCCGCTCCGCCACCACCACCGCCGTAAAGAACGGATGAGGATGTACTAACCGCAGTGCTATTTGACCCACCTCCACCACCGCCGTAAACCGCTTGTACAACGGCGGTTGCTTCGGTTGCGCCATCCCCCCCAAAAACACTAGCAAAAAAAGTGCCTCCTCCAGCGCCACCCCCAGTACCATTGCCACCATCGCCACCACTCGCTGTTAACCCACCACCGCCACCGCCACCACCTTTAGAAGTTGTTCCCTGTCCACCTCTGCCACCACTATAGGCCGTCAGCAAAGATGACTGAACATCAAAAACAGTAACCCCACCAGATCGCCCATCGGTATTATTAACAGAGTTACCACCTCTACCAACCTGGACGATTACTGAAGAAGATAATACGGAAGCTGTGAACCAGCCTTCCATATATCCACCTCCTCCACCACCACCTGCCCCACCATTAGAGGCAGCGGCAGCTCCACTACCACCACCGCCCCAAAGTTGAATAAGCACTCTTGAAGCTGCAGTTGTGGCGGCAGGTTTAGTCCAAATAGAACTCACGGCAGTAGTAGATGAAATAATCACCGCTGGGGCTATTCCCCATTTTATGCCTGCGTTTTGTGCTGAATCGGCAATTAGAACTTGGTCATTTACACCTACTGCCAATTTAGCAATTACTGAACTAGAAGTGGCTACGAGTGTATCGCCTTTAGTAAAAGTAGTCTGCCCTGTGCCACCTTTATTAGCTACTTGCACATGTCCTCCGCCGTCTGAATCAGCACTGCGTATCTGATATATAAGAGAACCTGCCACGGAATTGTTTCCATCTCGTCCGATAACTTCTTCTATTTGCCCAATGGCAGAACTTACCGTGTTATGCAAAGCTGAATGAGACGGACTGTTTAATCGGTCTGTAGTGGAAGGTCTATTGAAAGATGAAAATGTACTAGGAAATGGCATAAATTATGATGGTTTAGAAATATTTTGATAAGTGGTGGTACTTGGTTTTGATATTGTGGTATAAAGACTTTCATTAACTCCGTCATAAAAAATATTACTATCGTCATATTCTATGCTTGCTTGGTCATACTGTTCTTTACCCTGAGTATTCTGTGGTGTGTAAGAAGTATTTGAAGGTTTTGCGACATTTGTATAATTGGTCATTTATCAAAATTCCCACCCCGAAACTTGTAGAACGGTAGCGGTAATTGGTTGTGAAGAACCTCTGCCTAATGTTGTAATGTACTCTTTAACTCTTTCCTCGTATTTAAGATTAAAAGCGTCTCCCTTTTCTATATCTCCTAATGAATAGAGATACATAGCGGCAATTCTCCAGCCCAATGTAGCGTTATCTTGACTTTCGGGGTAAACGACTGTGTCGGAAGTGGATGTATAAAGCGTAGGTTTAAGGTAATAGAATAAGCGAATTGCATTAGTGAGATTATTGTTCGCTATAAATGCCGGGAATACTTCATACCAGTCTCCCCTATCGTCAAATTTGGGAAATAGAGTGCTTTGATTAAGTCTTAACCAAGAAAATGAGTTATCTCCTGAAAGATTAGACACATCAATTTGCGTAGCAGTAATGTAATTTTCAGCGTTAGTGTCCGTGTAATTTATTTCAACAGTCTTTAGGGCTAGACAATCGGTGGGGTAAGTAAATGTGCTTCCATTGCCTGATGCCGGAACTGTAACTGTCGGAACATAAGTTTCTTGCAGTTGAGAAGCATCTACGCCTCGTTTTACTAATCTGCGGTGAAAATCCACTAAGGCTTCGTTGGCGAAGATTATGCCTTTAGCATTTGTTAAGCCATTGCTATCGGTTTGTGCTTGTTGTCGGCTAAAAGCCAAAACATCTGATAAAAGTGCCACTGTATTCTACCTTCTTATGACGTTTATAATGGCACTCCCGACATAAAGTGCGTCCATTTGCTATTGAAGTCCTTAATTCTGGGAATTCTGAAAATAATCTAATATGGTCTGCGTGTAAGACTATTGTTTTTCCATTTCCATTTTTAGCTCCACAAGATTGACAAGTATATTCGTCCCTTTCAAAAACTGCTTTTCGCCAAAGGATATACTCTTTTGAATGTCTCTGAAGTTTGGCCTCTGTCGTTATGCCTCCTTTCCAATTCCAATGTTGGTCTTTGCGTTTGATGGCACAGTCGAAACATTTATCTGCAGAACGGTGTTTTTTACTCCCACAGTCAGGGCATGGTAGTTTTGTTCGTCCATCAATGTAGAAATTATGTTTGCCTTCAAGAATAATTCGGTTGATTACTTCCCTTTGTCTAACTTTTAGGTGTTCAGGTCTTGGTCGTCCAGTCATCCATTTGCCAACTCCTTTGGCTTTACAGGTTTCACTAATTTTTTGTCGAGTCGCTAAAGAACGAGGGGATTTAGCCATACATTGAATGGAACAGAACTTTTTAGTTTCCCATTGTTTGTTAGACAATTCCTTTTTATATATTTCTTTCTGACAGATTATGCAATTTTTAATTTTGTTTATATTCATATCCTGTATCATATCCCCCATTATATAACAAATGAGGGATATTGACAAAATACGATAATCGTTATCTAATCAGGCCGTGAAAGCGCTTTCATAGCGGATTATTCGTATATATCCGACCGCATCTTCGAAGCGAGTTACGCCTAAAGTTACTTTACCAGCGATTGACTTGTAAAGGTTAAGCGGATTGTTTGAATCTGCGGTAGTTGTAAGAATAGCTTGTGGTTGCTGGAAATATCCCCAACCGAATGACCTATCCCCCAAGAAAGTAATAGGCAAAACATCTACTGTAGAATTAAAGAAGTTCTGATAAGGATATTCCAAGAAACGAATTCCTCGAAAAGTCCCCATTGTGCCTTTCTTCACATCTTCCACGGATGAATATCTAGCCATATCTACCCAAGAACCTGATGCCGTGTTGCTCATCAAGTCTCCCATAGTATTGGGATGAGCGACTACTACATAATAAGACCCTTCAAAAGGCTTTAATCCAGCGGCATTTGAAGCCCGCAGGTAAGTTGTTGATCTAGTGACATCACTTTGAACTGCGGTATCACCTGCGGCTAAATCTGCCCTAGCTGTCTTGTTTCCTGCGTAAATTACACCGTTTGTTCCGGCATTTACCACAGTCTGCAGAACTGAATCTACTAATCTTGCTAACGCATTTCGGACTTGCATAGAAGCATCGTCAATCGTCTCGATTGCTGAGTTTCTTACTAACAAATCTGTAATTTGCACCAAAATACCATACTGTGCGGGTCCAGCCACGTAATGCGTAGCACCCCACGTTATAGCTGTTGGATTTGTACCCTCCGTGATTCCTGCGACACCTTCTGTTGAAGATACCGGAAAACCAGGGGCAGTTGCGGCGGCTCCACCTTGAATTGAAGCTCCCGCTCCCCAAACCGAACCACCCAAGACAGAATCATACATAGTTCCACCCAAGGTAGAACCACGAATATTGATTTTGACTGGCAACTGGTTAGTTTGAGGGAATAGAAGACGGTCAAATCCTTTCGGAATATCTCGTCTTAGCCCTAGTTGGGCATATTTTAAGTCAGGTTCTAATACATCAATTTTTCCATTGATGTAAGAAGTTAGAAGCGCAGAAACATCTGTGTTAGCTCCGCCCCATCCTGACCCTCTTGCTGTTACGGCCATAATAATTCCGGCTTTACGGAATCTCTTTAAAGTTTAACTTCTCCTTTACTAAAGGCTTCCTCTAATGCCGCTCGTCTTTCGTCTTGCGACATTTGTTCGGGAGTTTTGCTGTCATTGCCTTTCATGGCGGTTGAAGCGGAACCCCCCGCTGCTTTATCGTCTTCAACTTTCGGTTGGGCGGGCGTATATTTGCCCTCCTTTGCTAAAATTGAAATTGTAGCATCTTCCACATCATATCCCGCATTCACTTTCTCTAAGATTTTATCTTGATACTCATTCGCTCCTGGATATTTTGTAGAAATTTGATTGAAACCTTTATAAAAATCTCTTTCTTTAGATGCGTTAGCAAGTTGTCCGTCTCTTTCTGTCAAAAGACGGTTTTTCTCGTCACGCTCCTCAGAAGTCAGTTTAACTTTTTCAGAGAGCGATTTAATTCTCTTTTCGACTTTGTTAATTTTTTCTTCTTCACTATCTAACTCTAAATCCAATTCTTCATCTGCCATATTTTTACATAGATTAAGAGGCGAATCTTAACCTAGAATTAGTCTTTTAATCATTCTCTAAGCGACTAACTTAGAGGAAGTTAAGCTGATATGTCAAAACGGTTGGTATGTTTAGTTGAACACTCATACGAATCGCATACGACTACGAGTTTTGGTCTCCCAAACTCATCCTTGTCGTAAGGATGGTCGTGAACCTTCATTACTGAATACCTCAAGACTTCTTTGGGGTCTTTAGTGGGGTCGCAGTAAGAACATTCAATATCACCCATTCCTCTAAAGTGCGGACAAAGTTTGTATTGGTGAATTGCGGGCTGATTTTTATCAAGCGTTCCGCACCAATCACATTGTCCTCCTTTGATAAGAGGATACATTTTCGTATAAGGAACCGTTTTGCCCCCTCGGCGTTCTATCTCTCGTTGTGGCTGAGCATTTTCACTCACAGTAGTTGGGTTCATAATTGTTTTCTTATACCTTGTAATTCATCCCGATACTTAGTGAGCAGTTTTTCTAGGTTATATCTTCTGCCTAGACGAACTTCCCCTTGTAAACGGAATATCTCTGTTGTGTCGCTTTCGACTTCAAGTCTGCGTTTAGACTTTATAAGCTCCACGTCAAATACATTTTGTTGAAGAACTTTCCAATAATTTGAACTGATAACATTGTTCAGCGCCTCTATAAGTTCAGTAAGACGTTCTGTTTTTTCTCTTAAGAGAACTGAAGATTGTTCTTCAGATTGTGCTTCTTTGTTTATAAAAGCGTTGTTCATTATGCTGTTCCTGATTCACTATTAACATACACATCTACTACTTCGGCAAGAATACTTGTTATAGCGGCGGTATATTGCAAGAATATGCGACCCTGTGTGCTTAAAAGAGGCATACCTGATACTTCTCTTTGCGCCAGAGTTGAGGCGGCGGCGGAACCGATAGTTCCCGCAACACTTCCAAAACTGACTACACTGCCTGCTGCTACCACACTAGTAACGACAACTCCTGTTCTCTGTCCGCTTCCAATTACGGGAATTGATAGCCATTGAGCTGTCGTGCCATTGGCATTGGATACAATACTGGTGCGAGCAACGTCATAATAAGTTGTTCCTCCATCATCTGTAGTCTGCACGGTAGCAGATACTCCACCAGCTAAAATAGAAGCGGTGAATTTAACTACGATATTATCGGTGTCCTGCGGAATAGTGAAAGTAGTTGCGACCCCTCCTGCTGTTGAAGCTGGACCTGTTGCGATTATTCCGTTATTTACTACTCTGATTCTTTTTAAGGGAAACCTGATACCCATATATTTATTTTAATTGTTTTAATAATTGCTCGACCTGTTAAAAACCACGCTTCATTGCTGCCTTATTCACTCGTTTCTGTTTGTTGTTCATTTCTTTTACTTTTCCTGTGTCTTTTTTCATTTCTTTCATCATTTTATTCATTTGTTTTTTAGTGTGCACCATTTTAGTATTGCATTAACATTACGCTACCGACTCCTAAACTTATTGTAGCGATATTTGAAAATAATCCCTCCTGAATATTGATACTGGAAATACTTGCTATTGGTGAAACGCCCACAATTCTTCGCGGAACAACAAATCTTCTAACCTGCCCTGGAACGACAACATGGTCAAAATTAGCGGTTGCCCCTGCGACAGCAATGATACTGGTTGCTTGGCTGATTGCCCATCTAATTCCCACTGGAACTGTGGTTGAAGCCACCTCTAACACTGTTGTATCAACAGTGAGGGATGTTACAGAAGAAGCTGATGCATTGTCTCGATACACAGTTCCTAATGTGCTACAAGGCGCAGGATACCCCTGTAATACCATTCCTCCTTTATCTATTGGTATTTGCTTTGCGTAGTTAGCCATTTTGTTTATCTATTATCTCGTTAATTTTTGCGACCACTTTATTTAAGTCTTCGTTGGGAAACCCAATCGAAAGTTTATCCACCTTTTTAATTTCTGGTATAAGTTCAGACTTTGTGATTGTGGATTCAGCGAATTCACTTGCTGGTTCTGTGCCAGTTGTCTCTGATGAGACACTAACCTCTTTCTGTTTTTTATTTTTTTCAATTTTCTTTTTCATTTATTTATTTTTTAATTCTGTTGCTAATGGGCTAGCTTGCGAAAGAGGCGACCGTTTCTCTTTGCCTACCTTGCCTTTACCTCCTAAACTGCTTCCTAAACTTTGTTCTTGCATTTGCGTTTGTTGCATCTGCATTTCCTGTTGTTTCTGCTTCGCCAATAATTCTTCATGCCACGCCAGATGGTACCAGGTAGCCCAAGTCTTCGGCTGTACCATTTGATGCGTGTAAATGTGAGTTGTATGATTATCAGTCTCGGCAACATCGAGCATATCATTTTTAGCCAACTGTTCGTTTTCCCCTTCGGCTTTCATCTCATCTATTGTTTTTGGAAGCATTACATCAATAAGCGAAGGGTCATTCAAGAACTTTGGAAAGAACACATGCTTATTAAAGTTTCTTATTCCATCTGGGTCTAATGTCTGAACGAGAGCAGGATAGAGTTGCATTAAATCTCTGCGTAAAACTAATTCCTTGTATTCCGCCTCTTTAGCAGAGTATACCAAGATACCGGGTGGAAAGTCAGTGTGGAAAACTGACAATTCCACTTCGGTGCTATTTACTCCCTTCACTCCCACGATATTAGCCATTTTAGAACCCAACGCTTCGCCATATTTAGCGTATCTATGAAACCAATGAGACCAAAACTCACTCTCTCCGAATTGCATTACTTTTGAAAGTAGAGATTGAGCCATATCGTTTAATTGTTGATCTATAGCGGCTTGGGTAGCTGTTTGCCTACTTCCTCCTCCTTCAGGTTGCATAGGCCTACCTGCTCCCATTGGGTCTTCCGCTTCCGCCTCCAGTACCCTAATGAAGTTAATAAGTTCAGGCGACATCGTAGAAGCCTTATTAAGCGGTGCAACTGCGTCATTTACATCTGATACAGGAATGTGCTGATTAACTTGTCTTGATAGAAATTGAGTTACATCTTCCACCTTATCGGAGTTATAAAGATACACAGGGTTAGCTTCATCTTTAGCAGATATAAATGCGAGGTTGAGCAGAACTGATTTAGCTCTATGTTTGTCATCTAATAAGTCCGCAATAGAAAATGGAATTGAACTATGAGGTTGCCTATATGACTCTTTAACTACGATTGGCCATTTACTATCTCCGTCATCGCCATCTTCTAATTCTAATTCTTCCTCCATTAGTATCTTAGAGAAATTCTTATCTAGCCAATATACGCATTTTTTTCCTTCATCATTATAAGAGTAAAACTCCAGTAACTGAAATACATCCTGCGTTCCGGGGTCTGGCACAGGTGCGACACCATCTCTTGCTTGGTCTACGACTGTTTTGTATTCCCATAAATACTCGTCCACTCCGCTCGGAATTTCGCTTGTTTTAGTGATACCAGTTATCTTCCCGCTTTTAATTAGCTTTTGTAAGTCCCACTTATTTTTAGTAATCCACTTCCAATAATATCTCCATTCCTGCACTTCGCTGACGATGGGGTCATAGCCGAAGACAAGCGGATTAATGACATGCGGTTCCATTATCTTTCGTTTCTTGTTAAAACGATATGTTTCCATGTATCCCCGTCCATAAAATAAAGTATCCCAGCACCAATCGTAATCTAGCTTAGCCTTGCTCATTTCCAAGTAATCAGATTGAGCTAGCACATTGTACGCGTTGATTTGGTCTTGATTTATGCCTTGAGAAGGCAGGAATTTAATCTGCATCTTGTCATCATAAAGCGAGGACATTACCCGATTAAACAATGTGAGCAATAAAGTAGAAGATATTGTTTGTTCCCCTTTCTGTAAGTTCACCAAAAGCTTTAGCTGTAGTGCTTGTCTTTTCTTGCGAACTTGCAAAAACTCGAAGCTTTCACTATATCTTGTTTGTATCTCTCCTAATCTCGTGTCCATTCTTGTATTGTCTTAGGCTCTTCTAAAAAGCTATTACCTGTGGTTGCTTGGCATGGAGCAAATATCTTGCAGCCTTCTTTATCTATTGCTACCCTTGGCTCCATAACTAAACGCAACCCATCTGACCATAGGTTTATTTTTACTTGTCTCAAGTATTCAGGAGTCAATATTTCTTCTTTAGTCGGCAGTCTTTCTAATGTTGGCGGAAACTTAAACTCAAATAAGCGTATTACTATGGGTTCGCCTTTCCCCTTGTCGTGCATCAACTTATCATCAGTGCGATCTTCTTTCCCATACCACTTATGAACGCCTACGCCAACATCTTCGTCTTTTTCTTTTATCAATTCAAAATTATCAGTATCCATATACTGACATTTTAAATCTGTCAAGTAATATTGCCTAAAAGAAAAATGTGGATAACTTTTAATTATTCCATTTATCTATCTGTCTTGATGATTCCCCATCCCAAATATCTTTAGTGGCATCATAGAAAGGTCTTTTAATTTGTGTCTCATTTGTCATCTGTTTTTCTGCTAAGGCGGCGTAACGCGCTTCATCTGCCCCATGAGAAGCCCAATTATGTAAAGGTTCATCCTTATACATTCCTCTTTTTTCATCCCATTCGTGTCCATAGCTTTTCATAGCCCTAATCCACTTTTTACATTTCTCCTTGTCCACATACAATCTATTAAGCCAAACACTAACTGCATTAATTCCATCTTCAATAGATTGTTCAGGAACTAATGTGAATTTTAAGCCCAACTTCTTAGCAGTTTCAGTCCTAGTTTTACCTGTTCCAATATCAGTGGCTTCTAAATCGTGTGGCCCAAAATGCTTACCAAAAGAATATGGTTTATTTAAAACCCTAGCAACCATTTCTGGTATTCCCTCACTTCCTTGTCCTTCTTCATAATCTATTTTTCTTATGTGATTAGTTAAAGTATCTCGTTGGTAAAATCCAACCACTAAGTTCTTTCCCACTCCTAAATCCCATACTGTGTGAACCTTCAAAGCCCTATCAAATGGATATACTCCTATCTGACCATTTTCTTGCATCATTCCTATCATTTCTCCATAAAATGTTCCTTCCGAAATAACGTCAAATGCTTCTTGCGGAGTTGTTGGATATTCTCTTTTAAGACTATTCCATTTTCTATTGAGCGACAACCATTTATAATAGTAATAAGTTATTTGTATGTCAGAGAGATTATGTTTGTTAGCATATTCTCTAAATTTCTCTCCCTGTTGCATTTCATTAAAAGGAATAGCTCTGGTGATTTTATTCAATTCTTCATCATCCCAAGTCCAGTTATAGAAATGGGCTTTCCACTCAACAGGGGATTTTGGTGCACCTCTTTCCCAAGCCTCTGTAAATATATCAAAGAATTCTCCACTTGCACCTTGTGATGTAGACTCAACATCGATTCTTCCCGTAGTTGGCACAGCTGGTATTGTGCCTTCCATTATATCGGGAACTTTCTTCGGATATTTCTTTGAAACTTCTGCTAATTCAGTTATGTGAAGACGTTGATATGTTCCTGAACGACCTGAAGTATCTACTGCAATAGAACTAAAACCTTTATCCCCAAATCCAAACTTTAGGGTTTTGGAACTTTTATTATCTACTTGATATAATTTTTTTATTTCAGGTCTTAGTTTCTCCCATGCAAAACTAATTTTTTTGCCAAAAATACTCTCCCCAGCTTCCAAGTTGTGAGCTATGAGTAGAGCATCTATGTTGGGAGTAAATAACACATCATCTAAAGCATCAATAGACTCATCAGTTGTGAACCCTAATTGCCTAGATTTTAATATTACATTTCTAGTGTGTAAGTTAGCGTTGTAGTGCCGTTGTGTCCTATTTCTCTTGAACTTAATTAACTTTCCTTCCTTATTACGGATTTTATATAAATTATTTATTCTCCATTGTTTATCTTTGAGTCGTGCATCACTCATGTTCTATTTCGTCTAAAACTTCTCCGATAGTCAAACCACCTGAAACTTCAACATCATTTTTAGGATTTCCCTCTCCCATTTTCCATTGAAGTTCTCCACTTATTTTGTGTTCTTTTAACCATTTCTCCTTTTCCTGATCAGACATAGTTCTAAACTTCTCTGCTTGATATTCTTTCAAAGTTTTACCTTTTGGCCTACCTGCTGGATTTGCATTATTACCGGGCCCGAATGTTCCATCAGGATTCCGATTATCTACCGCTTTAGTCGGTTCATTTTCCATGTTCTTTAAAAAAATTTATAATCTTTTGTCTTTCTCTAATTTCATCATGTGCTACTCCGTAAAATGTGTGCAATACTTCATGGGCTATAAGTTCATCCATTAGCTTATAAGATAAATCTGGTGCCTTCACTATTACTTTACTACAGAAATTTATTAGAGAAGGATATTTATCTTGGGGAATTGTGTATGCTAATCTGTTATCTTCATTATCCGTGAATTGCCAAGTGAATCTTTGTTTTATCTCAGGTTTCAAATCATCAATACGCTTTTCTATGTAATCCTGAACTAATTCCTCATTCATTTAGATTCAATAACTTCCTCTGATATATCTCCTCCTAAACTTAAAAATAATATAGCTTCATTTACTGCATATTCTAGCACAGTTTTTACTACTTTCGTAGCATCAATAATGCCTAACTTATACATATCGTCTACCACTTCATTATCTAATGAATTATATCCTACTGTCAAGCTATCTGATTTTCTTATTTTATCTACTATAACATCAGGCGAATCTGCGGAGTTTTCCACAATCTGACATAATGGAGCTTCAAGAGATTTTATAACTATATTAAATCCTTGCAATAACTCATTGTCTTCTTGAGTTCTTGGAACAATAGTTTTGCTTGCGTGAATAAACGCCACATTACCACCCATTACAATACCACTTTCCAAGGCTCTCTTACTTTCATTTACTCCATCTTCTATCTTTAACTTCAAGTATTTTACTTCATCCTCGCTACTTGCCCCTACTTTAATAACCGCTATGCCATTTTGCAGTTTGGCTATTCTTTCTTGAAATTGGTCTTTTTCCCACTTATTGTCCGTTAGCTCACATCTAGTTTTTAGTGTGGTTATCCATGTTTTTACATTGCTTCCTATAATCTTAGTTGAATCTTTGGTTGATATAACATTATTAGCGTTACCTAATATCTCTTTTTTTAATACTTTTATTTGAATTAGTTGTCCTGTCAATTGGTGTTTGCCCTGTTTAGTTTCAAAATAAGAATCCCACAGAGACTCTTGCACTAATTCTGCTCTTGTTAAAGCACATAAATCTTCTAAACAGAATTTCTTATTATCTCCTAGACCAGGTGTTTTAATAGCAATAATGTTGAATGTTCCTTGCGCTCTACCTATATTCGTAAATTTTAATGCCTCATCTGAAAAGTCTTCAGCTATAATAAACAAGTTCTTCTTACCTGTAGAGCTTATTGTATCTAATAGAGGCACAACATCACCAAAAGAAGATATTTTCTTATCTGTAATAAATACTGGTATATCTTTGTATTCTGCATTACCTTTATTGTCAGTCGCCATCCAAGGAGATATATAACCTCTGTCAAATTTTAGCCCATCTTCCCTTTCACAAGAGATACCGAATGTATTTGATTCAGTGGTAGTTACAATGCCATCTTTCCCTACTTTCTCCATAATATCACCAATGACTTTGCCCAATTCCTCGCTCTCGGTTGAAATAGTAGCCACCTCTTTTAGTTTTCCTTTAACTGGAATAGACATTTTATCTAACTGTTCGTGGATGTCTTTGACCGCTAATTGCATACCCTTTTTGAGTTGATTAAAATTAAAACCTCTATTGAGCAAATCCATTCCTACTTTAATGAGTTCTTGAAAAAGAATAGCAGTTGCGGTTCTGCCA
>ERZ1292632.2912-Hain-H43-01um-R2-2912-length-13709-cov-6_pt1 | contig 13709 bp, 15 predicted proteins | sample MGYA00564407_ERZ1292632 | MGnify/ENA primary metagenome ERZ1292632 (study PRJEB36523, sample SAMEA6512637) | groundwater metagenome | collected 2019-01-08 | study: AquaDiva: Metagenomics assemblies of 32 groundwater samples
TTGTTGAGAATGGAAATGTGTATATTGCTGTTTCTCCGCTTTTTAGAATTAGAAAAGGAAAAGATTTTTATGTTTATAGCGAAGATGAAAAAGAAAAGAAGTTAAGAGAGCTTGGCGGAAAGGCCGATGTTCAGAGATTTAAAGGTCTTGGAGAAATGAATCCAACACAACTTTGGGATACTACAATGAATCCTAAGACAAGAATCCTAAAGAAAGTTACAATTGAAGATGCTGTTATGGCTGATGAAACTTTTAGCATGTTAATGGGCGATGAAGTTGGCCCAAGACGTGAATTCATACAAAAAAATGCACATATTGCGGAGTTAGATATATAAGTTTCTTTTTAGAAAAAGAAACTTATGGGTAGAAAATTAAAATGACTATAAAAAAACAAAATAAAAAATGTAGGCAATGTGGAGTTCCGCTTGAGGGTTTCGGATACAAGTTTATAGCAAGTCCTTTATTTGGAATAAAACCTGGAAAGAAAAAAGATATTTGTAATAAATGTGAGGCGAAGAAAAAATAAACATGGTAGAAGATAATTTAAGCAAAGTTGAAAGAAGAGAAGTTGTAAAAGAAATTAACAAAAAACTTCATGAAAAAGTTGTTTCAAAAGCTTCGGTGTTGGGACAGGAATTTAAGAAACAAACAACTACTGCGATAATCGCTGCTTTTGGATTGATAATTGCTTTTTCTTGGAAAGATGTAATAACTGATTTTGTAAGCAAGATTAATTTTTTGAGTGCTTATGGGTTGTTAGCTACTGCTATTGTAGTAACTCTAATATCAATTATAGGAATTTTACTTGTATCTAAATGGGCTAAAAGTGGAGAGGAGAAAAAATGACTGCTAAACAACCAGAGGAAGAAAACATGGATGAAAAAGAAACTGATAATAAAAAAATGAAGAAAGAACTTGAAGGCGAAGAAAAAGTTGCAGATGTAATGGATGATGAAAAATATGAAGCAGAGATTCTTGAGAAAGAAGAGATTAATCTTAAGGATTTAGATGAAGATAGACAAATTAATGCTGAAATATCTACTGAGATGAAGCGTTCGTATATTGATTATGCGATGAGTGTTATTGTTTCGAGAGCGCTTCCTTCTGCTGAAGATGGATTAAAGCCAGTTCATAGAAGAATACTTTATGCAATGAAATTGATGGGCTTAGAAAAAGGAATGACAAAGAAGTGCGCAAGAATTGTTGGAGATACAATGGGTAAATTCCACCCTCACGGAGATATGGCTATTTATGATGCGCTTGTTAGAATGGCGCAAGATTTTTCTTTAAGATATCCTCTTGTTCACGGGCAAGGAAATTTTGGAAACATTGATGGAGATAATGCTGCTGCATCGAGATATACTGAAGCTAAACTTGAGAAGACTGCGGTTGAGCTTCTTGCAGATATAGATAAAGATACTGTAAAATGGACTCCTAATTTTGATAATTCTGTAGATGAACCGCTTATGCTTCCAGGAAAAGTTCCTAATCTTTTGATTAATGGAAGTTCAGGAATTGCAGTTGGTATGACTACTAATATTCCTCCGCATAATTTAATTGAAGTTTGCGACGCTATTTCTGCGATTATTGATAAACCCGCAATGTCAACCGATGAAATTATGGAAATTTTGAAAGGCCCGGATCTTCCTACTGGTGGAGTTATTGTTGCTGAAAATTTGAAAGCACTTTATGAAACAGGAAGAGGCGGTTTTGTTGTTCGTGGAAGAGTTACAACTGAAGAAGAAGATAAAGGAAGAACAAGTATAATCGTTACAGAAATTCCTTATCAGGTTAATAAGTCCGACTTAGTTAAATCTATTGCAGAATTAATTAGAGATAAAAAGTTGCCTGATGTTTCTGATATAAGAGACGAATCTGCAAGAGGAAAAATTAGAATTGTTATTGAATTGAAAAAAGGAGCAGATTCTAAGTTTACAATAAATAGATTGTATAAATCTACTAATTTGCAGACAAAGTTTGACGCAGTTCTTATCGCGCTTGTTAATGGTGTTCCTCAATTAATGACAATTAAGCAAATGCTTCAGGTTTATGTTGATTACAGAAAAAAAGTTATAAAATCAAGAACAAGATTTGAACTTAAGGAAGCTGAAGATAGAGAGCATATTGTTCAGGGATTATTGATTTGTTTGAAAAATCTTGATGATATTGTTGCACTTATCAGAAAAAGTAGAGAGGAAGTTGCTGAAACTCTTATGAAAAAGTTTGACCTTTCTAAGAAACAAGCAGATGCTATTCTTGAAATGAAATTGCGCCAGCTTACTGCGCTTGAGAATGAAAAATTAAAGAAAGAAGAAGCTGAATTAAAAACTTTAATTAAAGAACTTAGAGAAATTCTTGGAGATGAAAAATTAATCTACAAATTAATTAAAAAAGATTTAAGTGAGTTGAAGAGGGAGTTTGGAGATGAAAGAAAGAGCAAGCTTATTGCAGGAATAAAAGAATTTGCTGAAAAAGATTTAGTTAAGAAAGAAGAAGTTATTGTTTCTATAACTGATAAGGGTTATATTAAAAGAATGCCTTTCCAAGCATACAAAGAACAAAAGCGTGGTGGAAAAGGAGTTATTGGCGCAGACTTATCTACTGGAGATTTCGTAAAACAATTAATTGCCTGTTCTACACACGATTATTTATTATTATTCACACAGCGTGGAAGAGTATTCTGGCTTAAGGCTTATCAAGTTCCTGAAACACAAAGATATGGAAGAGGACAAGCTTTAGTTAATATGCTTAGTTTGAAAGATGATAATGTTTCTTCTATTATTCCTATAAAAGAATTCAAGAATGGATTTTTGTTCTTAGCAACAAAATTAGGAATTGTTAAAAAAATGAAGCTTGAAATGTTTGCTAATCCAAGAAATACAGGAGTTAGAGCCATTAATCTTCCACTCGATAATACAGATAATCTTATTGATGTTAATATTATCCAGCCAACACAAGAAGTCATGATGACAACTGCAGATGGACAGGCAATAAAGTTTAATTCTGATGAAGTTAGAGATATGGGAAGAGCAAGTTATGGGGTTACTGGAATAAAACTTGAGAAAGGCGATGAAGTTGTTAGTTTAGTTGTGGTTGATAAATCTTTCAAAGACGAAAGTGTGTTAACTGTAACTAAAGATGGATATGGAAAAAGAAGTTTAATTGAAGATTATAGATTGACGGGAAGAGCTTGTAAAGGCGTTATTAATCTTAAGGTGACTGGAAAGAACGGAAAAGTTATCCGAACAGTTAGTGTTATGAATAAAGATTATATTATTGTTACAACAGAAAAAGGAATTATGATTAAAACTCCTGTTAAGGATATTAGGGTAATGGGAAGAGCAACGCAGGGTGTTAGAATAATTAAGCTTGCAGATACAGATAAGGTTGCAGATGTTGCAAAGATGACGAAGGAAGAAGAGATTGAAGAAGCGGTTGAAGGCGAGAAGAAATAGGGTTCTTTAGTTTGATTTATTTGCTTTTTAATTCGCTATAATCTTTTAAACAATTTTCATTTAAATCTTTTCTTTTCAAAATAAAGTATCTGAAATCCCCTTTTCTAAGTTCTCTTGAATAACCTGGTATAATTGAAGAAGTTACTACTTCATTTTTAGAATCTTTTATAATTTGCATAGCTGGAATAAAATCGGCATCTCCCGAAATAAGAACACAGACACTGCATTCTTTTTCTATTAAACACTTTCTAATCATATCAGAAGCAATTTTTACATCAATACCCTTTTCTCTTTTTTTAACGTTTCCAATACAATCAAAGCAATTTTGTACAACTAAGGGTTTGCAAGATGGACAAATATCTAATGATTGTAAAAGTAGTTCCTTTTCGTTTTTAATTTCTTCAGTAGAACTTTTTTGTAGTTTTCTCACAAAATTTTTGATACCTTGTTTTTCAAGTGAAGATAGATATTCCATGTGTTTATAATAAATTACCTCGCCATCGCTTATATCTGGCACAGAATTATAATATCTAACACTTTTTAAGTCAAAATTAAAATGTTTACAGATAAACTGGGACAATTTCATTAAATCTATATGACTGGGTTTTATGCGAATTTTCTTAAGATTATGGTACCAATTATTGCCGTCTATAAAAATAATGGCCTTTTTATTTTCCATGAGCAGAAATAATTCCCTAATTTTAAAGGAAACCCGGTATTCCTCCCGAAAGAGTCATACCGGGGACTTAATAATATTAATATTACTTTTAGCTATATAAGGTTTTTGGTTTAATGAATTACTAATGAATAATCATAAAAGATTTAAATAGATTTGAAACTACTATACCTTATGCAAAAGAGAAACCACATCATTTTTGGATTCTTTTTGTGTTTTATTTTTATTCTGTTTTTGGGATTTTTGAAGCTGGAATGGTTTTATTTTACAGCTTCTTCGATTGCGATTATGGCAGGAGTTATTGTGTTTTATAGTTTACTTCCAGATATAGACCATAAAAATTCTACAATAACGTGGTGGTTTTTTGGAATTGGAGTTTTGGGTTTAGTTTTTGGGATATCGGAGCTTGTTTTGAAAAAAGATTTTGTTAATCCCTTGCTTTTACTTATAATTTCTACTGGTTTGCTTGTTTTTACTTATTTTGCTGTAAATTTATTTGAGCATCGAGGAATTATTCATAGTGTTCCTGTGGGAATTTTGAGTGTGCTTCCGCTTTGGTTTTTATTGCATAGTGTTGGCTATTGTATGTTGGCTTATGTTGCTTGGCATTCGCATTTACTTGGAGATGGATATTTATTTAAAGTGAAATAAACTCCCAATAATATCAAAAGGAGGAAGATAAAAATGAGTAAGTTTAGCAAAGAACAGTGGATTGGAATCTCGCTTATATTGGCGGCATTGCTGATATGGGTTCCACTTAATTTTATTCCAATGAGAACAACTATCGCTGCGGTTATTGTAGTTGCAATTGGTTTGTATAAATTAATATTTTAAATAAAGATTAAAAAACTCAACTTCCCTTCGGGTTTGGGGTGAAGAGTTTTTTAATACTGAAAATTATAAATTTTCAGGAGTTCGTTTTGTAACGAACATTAAAAACAAAACAAACATGGTAAAAAAAATAAAAAATAAGAAAGGCATAACTCTTGTATTGGGCGGGGGTGGCGCTCGCGGTCTTGCGCATATTGGAGTCTTAGAAGTTTTAAATGAGAATAAGATTCCGATTGATGCTATTGTTGGAACAAGCGCTGGTGCGCTTGTTGGGGGATGCTATTGCGCAGGAAAATTAGGGTTGTTAAAAGAAATTGTTCTTAATTTTGAGGGCTGGAATATCGTTAATCTATTTTTTTCTCCAGACACGCGAGATGTTTTTCTTCACATGTCAAAATTTGATGATTTATTTAATGGTTTCTTAGGAAAAACAAAAATAGAAAATATGAAAATACACTTTATTGCGGTTTCTTATGATATTAAAAAAGATAAAATTAAAATTAGTGATAAAGGAAAATTAGCAGATGCTATTCGTTCAAGTATTTCTATTCCAGGAGTTTTTAAGCCATTCAATCAAGGAAACTCGTCATTAGTAGATGGGGGAATTGTAGATATTGTGCCGGTTGATATTGCTAAGAAAAGATTCCCGGATGCGAGAATAGTTGCAGTTAATGTAGATGCAGGGCTTAAGATTGATGGAAATAGATCCAAAAGTGCATTAGGAGTTGGCACTAATTCTTTAATTGTTCAAATTAGAGAGCTCTCAATGCTTCAGGAAAATGGCGCGAAGGTTATTGTTCATCCAAAGGTAGGACTTAATGATTTTCAGTTTAATCATGCAAAAAAAGCTATTGCAATTGGCAGAAGGTCTGCAAAAAAAGCCTTGAAGGATATTAAAAAGCTGCTGAAAAACTAAAAATAATCTTCGCGTTTGTTTGCAGAAATCTTTATAAAGTTGAAACTGGGATATACTCTATAAAAAATGGTGAGAAAAATATTTTATTCTTTAGTTTTAGCAATCTTTGTTTTAAGTTTGATTGGAATTGTTAATGCTGCTCCTACAATTTCGATTACTTCTCCAATTCCTACAGATTATAATTCTACAGTTAATCAAATTCAATGGACATTTAGTAATGATTCTGCAGTTATGTGTTTTTATAGTATAAATAGTGTTGATTGGAATCTTACTGATTGTGCTTTTGGAACCTTTGGTATATCCTCTTCTGAAGGAAATAATACTTGGATACTCAATATATCTGATGGAATTTCTGAAGATACAGATTCTGTTTCTTTTTTTGTTGATGGTATTGCGCCCAATTTAGCTCTTACTTCTCCTTCTTCCTTCCCTCTTGCATACACGAATTTAAGTTCTATTATTTTAACAGCAATCTTAACTGAAGTTAATCCTATGTATTATTTTTTAAATAAACCTATAGAATTTTATATTACTGGTCCTTTTGGTTATCTTTCAAGAACTTATCCAACAATAGATGAAAATAATCAAACAACAGATACTTATGTAATTTCTGATGACGGAAATTATAGTTATACTCTAACAACTAATGATACTCTTTTACATCAAACGATAACGCAAGGAATAATCATGCGAGATACAATTTATCCGACAATATCTATAGATAATCCTATTAATGGTACAGATGTAAATGGAACACTCTCTATTGTTAGTTCTTCAATAGATGATAGAAGCGGCGTAAATAGAATCGATGTTCAGGTTCAGGATGAAGACGGCTATGATAATACTTGGACATCCTTTATTTCTCCTTATCTTTTTGATTTAGATAGTATTGATGAAAATTTAGTTGATGGATTTTTAACAATAATAGCTACAGCTTATGATAATGCAGGAAATATGAATACAACTACAACGATTGTAGATTTAGATAATACTGCGCCGATTATAACTTTTTTATCTCCTGCAGCTGGAAGTTATAATTCTAATCAAATCGTAATAATAAATGCTTCAGATAGACATTTGAGTCAGATATATCTTTATGCTAATGGCTTAAAAAATCAAACTCCAACGAGTGAAGTTAGTTATTCTCTTGATGAAGGAAATTGGACAGTCTATGCTACTGCTGTTGATACTCTTGGAAATCTTAATGATTTAGCGGCGGATACAAGAAATATAATCGTTGATAAAACTCCATCCGTTTCTTTAGATGATTATAACGGCGCTTGGCATAATTCTGATTTTAATGTAACTTTGACTGCAACTGATGCTCTTTCTGGAGTTGCTTATATTAATTATAGTTATAATGGTGGCGCAGTAGTTCAAACTGTGGGGGCAACAGCAATAGCTACAATTAATCAGGAAGGAAATTTTACATTGCAATATTTTTCCGCAGATGCCGTAGGAAATACAGAGACTCCTAAAACAATTAATGTGGCTTTGGATAAAACTCTTCCAATAACTTCTGATAATGCTCCTGCTGGATGGGTTAATTCTGATGTTACTTTAACATTAAGCACCGCGGGGGATTTGAGCGGAGTTGCTAATACTTATTATTGTATAAATATAACTGATGATTGTACGCCTCTAACTTCTGGAACAAGTGTTAGTCTTAATGCTGAAGGAGATAATTATGTAAGATATTATTCTGTTGATGTTGCTGGAAATAGCGAGATTGTAAATAGTGTTCTTGTGCAAATAGATAAAACTGCGCCAATAATTAATATTACTTCACCATCACCAGAAGATAATAGTGCTCATGATTTCGGAGCAAGTTTGACTTTTCATATAAATGATACTGATTTATCTGGAACAGCAGGATGTAATCTTACCTTGGACAATGTTGATTACGTTATGTCTCAAATAGCTTCTTGGAATAAAACTCTTAGTTTCAATACTGCAGGACAATCTTTCTGGAATGTAACCTGCATAGATGCTGTTGGAAATCAAAGAACTTCTTTAACACGTTCATTTACAATTCTTTCAAATTTTACAAATATTGGCGGCTTTAGCGGCTCAACAGATCTTACTGCTGTTGAAAATATAACAAATGTTTATTATTTCTTTGTTGAAAATATTGAAGGAAGCATAAATTTTTCTGGAAGTATTGATTTTTCTTCAGGATTTGATTGGAGTAAGTTTATTAATATTTCAGATAATCTTATAGATGTAAATTCTACTGGTGCGCCTTTATTGAATACTTCAGCAATAATAACTGTTTACAATATTAGTTGGACAACACCGAGAATATTAAAGAATGGCGTGGAATGTGTCAGTCCTCAATGTAATATTCTCTCTTATAACACTACAAGCGGCACTTTAGTTTTTAATGTTACAAGCTTTTCAATATATAGTACAGAAGATGCATATGTTCCTGCTGCTCCAGCTGCGGGCGGAAGTGGTGGTGGAAGTGGAATGTATATTCCTCCAAAATCAGTTAATAATTCAACAACAGAGGAGACTAATACTGAAGATAATGAAGATAACTCCGAAACAACAAGCGAGGGCTTAGGAATAACTGGTGCAGTTATTGGCGGAACTGCTAAGGCCCTTTGGATTGCTGGAGGATTTATTGCAATAGTTGCAGTTTTATTAGTTATAGTTTTCTTAAGAAGAAAAGCAAATTCTTCTAATCCTGCTGGAAAAATATTGGTTGATACTTCTGTTCAGACGGTTTAATTGTTCTTATTTGTGCTTTACATATTAGATAATATTGATAATACTGCTTGTTTTCAATAGAAGTGGTTTTTGATAATAGGGAGTTTGAAGTTGAATAGATTGAGTTTGTTCTTTTGATGTTAAGATGAAGATTTAAAAACACTCTATAATTCTTATAAATATCCTATGAAAGAAACAAAACAGAAAACTGAAGAACAAATCGATGTAGAAAATCTTCCAATGTTAAATGTTGGAACTGTTGGTCATATTGACCATGGAAAAACTACGCTTCTTTATCGCTTAACTGGAAAATTTGCAGATACTCACAGCGAAGAATTAAAACGAGGAATAACAATAAAACTGGGTTATGCCGAATCTATAATTTCTGATAAAGATGGCAAGAATAAGAGATATCTTAGCTTTGTAGACGCGCCAGGACATGAAATGTTAATGGCTACAATGCTTTCTGGAGCAGCCATGTTAGACGTTGCTTTACTGGTTATAGCAGCAAATGAAGGAATAAAACCCCAAACAAGGGAACATCTTGTTGCATTAGAAGCTAAAAATGTTAAAAATATTCTTATTATACAGAATAAAATAGATTTAGTTACAAAAGAACAAGCTATTGAAAGTTATAAAAAAATAAAAGAATTCGTTAAAGGAACAATAGCTGAAAAAGCTCCGATAATTCCTGTTTCAGCCCAGCAAAATATTAATATTGATAAAATTAAAGAATATCTTCTTACTATGCCCATACCTGCACGAGATTTAAAATCCAGCCCAATATTTATGATTGCAAGAAGTTTTGATATAAATAAGCCAGGAACACCCATACAAAAGTTGCATGGTGGAATTATTGCAGGAGTTTTAAAACAAGGAACGATAAAAATTGGTGATGAAATAGAGATAAAACCTGGAAGTTATGAGAAAAAGGCAAATCAATTTATTTATCAAACAATAAAAACAAAAGTAGTTTCTATTTATCGTGGAAATCATTCAATAAACGAAGCAACCCCCGGTGGAAGTTTAGCAATGGAAACAGAATTAGATAATATTTTAACTAAAACTGATTTGCTTTCTGGATGTGTTGCTTCTCAATCTGGAAAACTCCCAGAAATAGTTGATAAGATTAAAATAAAATATAACTTATTCAATCAAGTTTTTGGTACCGATGAAAACACAAAGGTAGAGAATCTAAAGCCGAGCGAGTTAATTATGTTCAGTGTTAATACTGGAATAACGGTTGGAATGATTAAAACAGTTAATCCTAAGGATAAAACCGCAGAAGTTCATCTTAGAATTCCTATTGTGCCAATAAAATCAGGCAATATTGGTTTAGCGAGAAATATTAATAATCACTGGCGATTAATTGGATATAGCGAGTTGATTTAAGGTATATTTTTAAGTATAGTAATTCTTTTTAACCTCTATTTAAGCAGATTTGTATGAGTAATATAGCAAGAGTAAGATATAATCATCGATTAATAAAAACCTATATAGAAGATTCGAGGGCACTATCAAAGATGGAAGAAAGAGCTCAAGTTGCTATGAATCGGCTTCTTAAAAAAGTGGTGTTAGATGTAATTCCTGAAGAGGGATGGGGGGATGTAAGTTTAGAAGCATTTTTATCTATACAAGATCCAATGGGCTTTTTTCTTAGAACAGTTCCTTCTGTGCAAAGCATGTTGTTTTTTCCCCAGTCTGGAAGAATAAAAGAATACAAGCTTAATCCAAAACAGGAATTTTTTTCAAATGCCCATCAAGATATTGATCCTATAGTAGTTGCTAACTTTAGAGAGCCTGTTTTTTTAAAACAAAGTGATCCCGTATCTCATATTTGGGCTCATGGAGGGAAATATGTCCACAATGTTATAAACGGGGTAATTTTATTTAAACAAAATCCATTTCAAAATCCCAATAGTTATCCTGGATTTAAGGAATTTCAAGATTACGACCAAAAAAGAGAGAAGGGTAGAGTTGTCTATAAACCAACACCATCTGAAGTAACTAGGAAAACAGATTATCGGATTCTTTAATCTTACTTCTCAATTCGTTCGCTTCTTTCATGGGCTATTCCAAGTTTTTCTATGATTTCTAAAACTTTGCTTCTGCTTTCAGCATTTCCACAGCCTTTCCAATCAATAATAATTAAATCCGTATTTTCTGAGGTTTTTGCTATGGCTTCTTTTAGAAGAGATTCTGTTAATGGCAGAGCATATCCGGGAATAATATGAGAAATTGCCATGTTTGATTTTTCAGATAGTTGAATTTTATTAAAATTTGGACAATAGTGAGGTCCGCCAATTCCTATTGCTGTTTTTATTTCCTTTGTTGGTTTTAATTTGAATGTCTGAAAATCTGAAATTGTTTTTGCTACAATTTCTGCTGCTTTTTTATCCCTCCATCCGCTTTCATTGCTACCCACTTCTATGAAACAGCAGGGTTTAGTGATTAGAGGTCCGTGATGAGTGCATTCCAAGGTTATTTTATTAGGATAATTTTCTTTCTGTGCATTTTCATTAAGTTTTTGAAATAAGAATTTAAGTGCTTGCGCTGAAGTTGAGCAAACTTTCCCTTGTTTGCCTCCGAAATCTGCATTTCTCCAATTTCCTGGAGCATGTAGTGAAAGAGAAGGCGTTCCTTCTTTGCTTTGGTGTTTTGTTGCGAATATAACAAAATCAACATTCTTTAATCTTTCATCTTTATCGTCGATATTTTCGTTGTATATGCTGTCTTTAGTCAGTTCTATTATTGGAACTTGGGGCAGAAAGAATTTTTTTAATTGTTCAGCTATGTTCATTCCTGCTTCATCTTTTTTGCTATATAGAACTGCGAATTTTATCATTTTCGTTCCATGGGTTTTCCATTTATTATTAGTGTTGAAGGTTTTCCAGAAAGTTCTTTCTCATCCTCTGCTTCGATGATATAGTCAACCTTATTTTTAATTTCTGGTTTGATATCTTCTATTTTTAGTGCAAAAGACTCCCTCGATAGATTTACGCTTGTCGTTACAAAAGGAACTTTTGCCTTCTGAATTTCTTTTGTAAATTTATTAGCTGGAATTCTTATACCTATACTTTCACTTGAAGAAACCCAATTGAGAAAGTTTGGATTTTTCTTTTTTAATATTAAGGTGTATGGGCCTGGAAGATAACTACTAATTTTAACATCAATAATAAAATTTTCTTCTATCCATTTTATATTTGGAGCGATTATTGAAATAGGTTTATCTTTGTCGCGACCTTTTATTTCTTTTATTCTTTCTACAGCTGTTTCATCCTCTGCATTACAGCCAAGTCCGTAGATTGTGTCAGTAGGATAGATAAAGATTTTGCCCGCTAATATTTCTTCTGTCAGTTCTTTATTTTTTATTTTCATATTTATAACTTCTATTGCGTTTTAGGTATTATAAAGTTTTATATAACCCCGCGGCTTTTAATTTAAATGATAAAAGAGGAAAGTAAAACTGCTTTTAAGAAAGCTATTGGGATTGTAGATATTTTATTGATAGTTATAATGGGCTTTTTTATTGTACTTTGTCTAATTAATTATAGTTACCTGAAAACTATTATTTCAACAGAGGTTCTTGGATTTGGTTTAGTCGGTCTGTTTATTTTTACTTTTATAATAGAGTTTATCCCCCAAATTCTGAATCCCTATATTGGCTTAGTAATTGCGATTGTTGCTGGATTTAATGTTCATCTGGCTGTGTTCATTGTTTGCATTGCTTCTACCGGGGGATCTTGGGCCGGATTTGAATTTGGCAGACATTATGGCTTTAGAATAATTAAAAATATGGTTAATGAACAAAAATTAAAAAAGGTAATTAGCTTTTGGAATAAATATGGAAATCTTTTTGTTCTATTTTCAGTAATAACTACTCTTCCATATCTTCCAATGGTTTTTGGTTCGCTTAAGATGACTCGTAGAAATTTTCTTCTTTTTGGAGTTATTCCAAGAATATTAGATTTAGCAATTATAGGTTATGCGGCACATTTTGGCTTCTCTTGGCCGTTTTAGTATAATTTATAAATAAAAAGAGTATGAGATTTATATGAGTTTAATAGAGGCGATTATTTATTTTGTAATTCTTGTAACCTCGTACCCTGTTGCAAAACTCTTAGCTTGGCTTTGTGAAGATGAAATAGTTAAAGATAGAAAATATTTTATCTGGCTTGCTTACTCCATAATTATTTTAGCTATTTTGCTCTTTATTTTTTATTTTAATATCGCGATTCTTATGTCTTTAGTATATATGCTCTTTTTGATGGCTTTTTTAATCAGAAGTGGAAGAAAACGAAAATTCAGAAAATAAGGGTTTGAAGAAAATTTTATTTAATTCTTAATTTTTTATCTTTTTTATTTTTATTCTTAAATATCCACATGGTTAAAAATAATACAGCATAACCTATGACTATTGCTGCTATGAGTCTTAATGTATCATTTAGTTCCATAATTTGTATAACCTTGCGTTATATTTAAAGGTTTTTGTTGGAGCTATCTTAAATTGTGCTTCGCATTATTTACGAATTATTAATAACATAACGGACATAATTCGGCCTGCTTAGTCTTTTGGGGCTTGCTCTACCCGAGTAAGTTCACGAGTTAGATTAATTATATTTCGAGTGAGCTTGCGAGTTTTCCTCACTCTGCTTACTTGAAACTTCTTGCTCTTTCTTTAAATTTATAAACTTAGTTTTGTTGAGGGTATTATGCTATACTTAATAGGATTGGGATTGAATAGGGATGGAATAAGCGGGCAAGGGCTATCGGTTTTGAAGAATTGTAAGAAGATTTATCTTGAAGGATATACTGTTGATTTTCCCTATGGCGTTGCTGAACTCGAGAGAAATCTAGGAGTAAAGATGGAAATGTTGGATAGAAAAGAAGTGGAGGGTGAAAGATTGATTAATGAGGCTAAAAAAAGTGATATTGCTTTGCTTATTTATGGCTGTCCGCTTTTTGCTACAACACATCTTACTTTGTTAATGGATGCTCGAAAAGCAAAAGTTAAGACTCAAGTTATTTATGCTGCTTCGGTTTTTGATGCTGTTGCTGAATGCGTATTAGAACTATATAAATTTGGAAAGATAACGAGTATGCCAAGATGGATTGCTGG
>ERZ1292632.2913-Hain-H43-01um-R2-2913-length-13706-cov-17_pt1 | contig 13706 bp, 15 predicted proteins | sample MGYA00564407_ERZ1292632 | MGnify/ENA primary metagenome ERZ1292632 (study PRJEB36523, sample SAMEA6512637) | groundwater metagenome | collected 2019-01-08 | study: AquaDiva: Metagenomics assemblies of 32 groundwater samples
AATCTCCGCTATATTTTATTTTGGCAAGTTTTAATTGTATATTTTTAGACATAATGTATTTACAGTTAATTTAATAATAATTTAATTATAACATGATACAAAGACATTTCCTAAGGTGCCACCTTAGGATTTAAAAACGAGTTCCTGTAAGTGAGCCATTCAAAAATTTCTTTGTCAAAAATTTTCCGACTAGAAAAATAATCTGGGAAATTTTCTGGCGAAATTATTTTAATTTCTGATCTCTTTTTATTTCGATAATCTTGATAACTACTCCATTTATATTTATCCAAAAAAACAGTGGCATTTTTAATATGTTGAAGTCCCCCATCTTTCCAAAGCGGATCAATCAATTTTATAGGGTTCAGATGAATATAAGAGAAAATATATTTTGCATATCGATCACTATCTATATGAGCTGACTTAAAATGTCCTTCAAAAAGTTTGCCAGTTCGCTTGTGTTTTTTGTTGAAATACATTGAATAAGCGGTGCATAATTTTTTTATAAAAAAAGAAATTTGGTTTTCTATAGCACTTTCTTTGTTTGGAGTTATATAAATATGAAAATGATTTGGCATCAATACCCAAGCGCCAATTGAAACTATCGGCTCGCCTTTATCAAAATCCCAGGCATCAATTTTTCTATCTACTATGTATTCCTTAAACTTAATATTTTCTAGAGAATTGCAAAGATAGAGGAGTTTCGCAAATCTATCTCTGTCTTTATCATCAGTAAAAATATTTTGTTTAGTGTTGCCACGATTATAAATGTGATAATACTCGCCAACAACAAGTGGTTCTATTCTATTTGCCATATAATGATTAAAATAGTATCACATTTCCTAAGGTGCCACCTTAGGAAATAGAGAGATTATTTCTTTATTTTTAATTAATATCAAAAACGCGATTCCGCAAACAATGCCGGTAATACCCGAAATCAAAGCATGCCCGAGCACATTTATAAAGGAGTCAAGTATAAAAAAACGATCAAAAACCCTTAACGCATAAAATGTGGCTAGGCCGATTATAAAGGAAGCGGTGAGAGCTTCCAAAATTGCTCTGCCGAGACCTTTTTGGGCGATAATTTTTGTTTCTCTGTTCAAAGAAAACCAGAGGCCAATGGCTGTAAACAATGAACCAAAAGAAAAAGAAAGGGGCAAAATTATTATTTTTGCTCCAGCCATATCCCCTATTTCAAGAATTCTTTCAAACCATTCCATAACTGAAGACAAAAAATCAAAATAAAAAAGGGCGGCCATGATAGTAGTAATCAAAGCTCCAAACATTCCCAGAAGAAGCGGTATTTTAGTCTTGCCCAGAGCGTAGTGTGCCCGAGTCAAAAAAAGCTGGGCGTTTTGGAAAACAAAAGAAAGAGCGAAGAGAGACAAGACCGCGGCCGTTAATTTGGTGTCCGTCCAATCAAAAGCGCCCGAACCCAAAACCACTCTCACCACATGGGCCCTCAAAATAATAAAAAGGGCCGAAAGGGGCAGAGTCCAAAAAATTATATACCGCAACGATTCGCCTATCTGCCGGCCGCATTCCTGGATGTTTTTTCTGGCAAAATGTTCAGAGATAGTTGGAAAAGCGGCCAAAGAGTAACTGGCGCCAACAATGGAAAGGGGCACTGATTGCAGATTGAAAGCCAGGTTGAAGACAGCAACAGCGCCGACTCCAAAGAAGGAAGCCACCGCCGTAAAAACAATGCTTATTATCTGGGTAACAGACAGAGCCAAAGCTCTCGGAATGGAAATGAGAGCGGTTTCTTTGACTTCCTTAAAATTTATTTTGGCTTTAAATTTTGGCGTGTTGCCGGAAAAAAATAAATATGCCGCCGGCACGGCAAAATGAAGCAAAGCCCCCAGCACCACTCCTAACACCACCGCTATCACTCCAAAATTATTGGCCCCCAAAGCGGTGCCGGCAATAATGCCGCCGTTGTAAAAAAGAGGACTCAAAGAATAAAGCAAAAATCTTTTTTCATATTGGACAATACTGCCTAAAAAATTTGAAAACCCTAAAAGTAATGGCGATAAAAGCAAAATTCTGGAAAATTTTATGACTTGAACCAAAGCTTCCGCCGAAAATCCTCTAAACAAAAAAGAGGCCAGTTGGGGCATAAATACAAAAGCTAAAATGCAACTGACAATGATCAAAATAGAAAAACTGGTAAAAATAGAATTTACATAAGATTTAACTTCGCCGTCATTGCCAATCGCCTTTTTTGAAAACATAGGCACCAAAACGGAAATAGAAACCAAAGAACCGACGGTCACAAAAATAAAATCAGGAATTCGGAAAGCGGTGTAATAAATATCCAAAGCTTGACCGGCGCCAAAGTAATGCGCTAAAAGACGATCCCTCAAAAAAGCCAATATTTGAGATAGCACCGAAAATCCAGCCAGCCAAAAAGCGGCCTCATGCAAGCCGCCGATTTTGGCAGTAATAGCTTTTAAGGTTCGACGGACCATTATGATTATAATATCACAAAACCCCACCCCGCCCTCCCCTTGCTCAGGGGAGGGAAAAAACAAACAATTTACTTTTTTGTCTTCCTTCCCCTGATCAAGGGGAAGGTGCCTGAAAGGCGGATGAGGTTTTCACCATTCCCATTTATCCAAAATCTTCTGCATTTCCTCTTTCTGGTTCAAATAAGTTGAAATTTGATACAAAAACCCATCATTCACCACCCAAACATTTTGCATACCTTCGCTTTCAAAGACAACCCCATTAACGTCATCTAGAGAAAAAACATTTGTATTTTCCATGGCCATATCCGGCACATCTTGCTTTATTCTTTCTTCCGTCAAAACAATGTCCTCGTCAAAAGGAGCCGTGTAAATCTGCATCTGGAATTCCTCGCTTTGAACCAATATCGCTTCGCCGGATTCGTCCGCAATGCTGGAAATTTTATAATCGCCAGTATATGAAAAAGAAAAAGCGGGATTTTCGTGAGAATATTTTTGTTCTTTAATATTTTGAGTTGTTTTGTTGTTTTTAGCCAAAAAATACCCTGTTCCTGCCAGTCCCAAAATTAAAATGATTAGTAAGATTTTCTTCATAATTATGAAATTATATTATTAAAAATTAAAATTCCTTATTACTTCCCAATCAAATAAAGTTGCTTAACTTCGCTTGCCGACAAAGCGCGGTTGCCCGCCCTGTAGCGAGCTTTGCTTTGCTACTGGGGTAGATGCGGACGGCGTTAATTTCTCTTTTTACTAAATATCAGATCAATGGGAGTAAGCTCCATTTCCAGTTTTCTAAAGCTGAATTTAATATCAAAATTACCAAATAAGCCAATTTGGCCCAAAAGGCCATAACCCAAGGAAATCAGGTTTGAATCTTTCACAAATCCCGCTTCTATATTGAAATTATACCCTCCGATATTGATGGTGATCGGATGGAAAAAAGCATTGGATATTCCATTCACACCAGCCACATGTTCCGGTTTGCCATTTTCTAAATTTTTTATTCCCAATATATTTGCCAGTTCCGCGCCAAAATAGGTTTTGTCCGCTCCGGAATCAACCAGGCCGAAATATTTTAGAGGCATTTCATTTTTATAATAAATCAAAAATGGCAGTATTGGACGATGCACTCCCGTTATTAACTTAGTGTACGGGAATTTCATTTTGGGTCTAGCGTTTTTTTGAATCGCCCACAAAAGGCAATATCTGCTCCGGCACTTTTGTGATAAAAGGATTATTAAAACCTTTTTCTCTGGATATTTTGAGAATATCTTCAGCCGTCTTGCCTGAAACTATAACCGTCACATAATCATCCTTGAGGGCGACCCAAAGACCTTTGTATTTTTTATATATTTTTGTCCAATCAATAGGCATACTCCAATGATAACAAATTATACTAAATAAACAAGGTCTACCTTCCCATGTTGTATAATTGCTTAACCTCACTTGCGGACAAAGCGCGGTTGCCCGCCCTGTAGCGAGCTTTGCTTTGCTACTGGGGTAGATGCGGACGTCGTCAAGTTCGTTAAAACTTTATTTGGATCTCTCTATGTCCTCTAAAATGTTTTTTATTATTTTGGGATGCAGTTTTTTGGAACCATGATTTGGAATAGTAAGCCGAACGCCTTTTTTGTGATAAAAAATCATATGAGAACCTTTTTGCCTTGAAAACACAAAACCGGCTTTTTCTGATAGAGAAATTAATTCTTTTGCATTCTGAGGTTTTTGTTTAGGCATATTCCGGAATAGATAATGAAAAAGTGGTGAGAGAAACTCTGCTTTCTCCAGAAAAAGAAATATCCAGATCGCCTCGTTTAATACGATCTTCAATATGAAGTTCAATAACTTCTTTAATACTTTTTATTACTTCTTCATATGTTTTTCCTTCCGCATAACACCCTTGCAATTCGCGGCATTCAGCGACATAGCCGTCTTTGTCTTTATCTACAATAACCGAAAAAGTAAAATTATTATTTATTATTTTTTTATTCATATAAACATATTATCAAATTTAGATAAAAAAATCAAGTAAAAAGTCATCTCCCCATCCTATACAACTGCTTCACCTCGCTTGCGGACAAAGCGCGGTTGCCCGCCCTGTAGCGAGCTTTGCTCTGCTACTGGGGTAGACGCGAATTTCGTCATGGAGGAGCTGCGAAAATTACATTAAATATTTTTCTATTTCTTGTTTTGCTTCTGGCACGCTTTTTGTAGCCGTGTCCCATACGGTTTTTATATCCAAATTAAAATAATCATGAGACACCATATCTCTCATTCCGATAATTTGTTTCCAAGGAATACCAACTGACTCTTTAATTTCTTCCGGCATTTTCTTGGCAAGCTCGCCAATCACTTGCAGTTGCATAATAACAGCGCTTTGAGTTTTGCTGTCAGCCAAAAATTTTTCATAAGACATATCCTTGATATAATCTTGGATCTTCGCAAAAGAATCCATCATCAAGTGAAGATATGCTGTATTATCTTTGTTCATAAATTGGCTTCAAATCCCTATAAATGTATTCTTTGAAATAAGGAACTATGGCCCGATCAGACACAATGTCCACCGGCTTTTTAAGCCGCTCTGATATTTCTTCTTTGAAACTGAATAGATCAAGCAGTGTAAATATCTGGTCGCCAAAAGAAACTAGAATGTCCACATCGCTATCCGGTCTGGCCTCGCCTCTGGCATACGAGCCGAAAATACCTGCATATTTAATGCCATATTTCTCAAAAATCGGCCGTATATTTATTGCTATATTTTCTAATGTATCGGTCATGCAACTATTATAGCACAAAAATCAAATAACGCCCCCCGCCCCCTCCCCGAAGAAGAGCAAGCTCTCAACGGGGCAGGCTTATAACAAGAGGGGTAAAAACTTCAATAAGTTTCCTCTTAAAGTAAGAGGAATTTAAGGAGTTATTTGCCCATCCTATACAACTGCAACACTTCGCTGGCGCTTAACGCCCTGTTATATATGCGGACATCGTCGATGGAGCCGTTAAAATATTCTCCAAGGTCGCCAACTGGAGTATCTTCTCCAATAGTAATTTGTTGAACAAGCTCTGGAATAGTTGAATCTTGTGCAGTATTATTAGCCTTAACAACACCATTAACATAAATTTTGTGAGCTTTACTTGTGCCGTCCCAGGTAACTGTCACATAGTTCCATTTGTTGAGTAATATATTTCCTCCCCCATCATTAAAATTATTTCCAGTAAAGCCACCATTGGAAAATAAAAACCGCAACTTTCCATTACTATCCAATAAGTCCAACACCCACGACCCATCTGTTGAGCCACTACCATTAAATTTTGTGACTATTCTTTTTACTGCTCCAGTAGTTGGAAAACTTTTAGGATAAATCCAAGCACCTATAGAAAGACCGTTGACAGTATTAGAAGAAGCCGTAGTAACTTTGTCATCCACCCCATCAAACTTCAGCCCTTGTCCGATTTTGCCTATGGTGGGAGAGGAAGAGCGGGACATACTGGTGAGGGTGCCGGTGTTGGTGCCGACTGGCGAGCGATCGGTAACGGTGCCGGTAGTTTGGCTTGTCCAGTTGGTGTCTTTGCCGTCAAAGGTCCAAAGCCCCACCAAGCCTTGTTCCAGCGTGCTCCCGTTGTCCAAATCAGCCGAGCTGGCGTTAATCTTCGCCGCCCCGCTTTTGTAAAGAGCCAAAACTTCGCTTGCCGACAAAGCGCGGTTGTAGATGCGAACATCGTCAATGAGGCCATCAAATATGCAATTCGTGTTTGAACAATCGCCGATATGCACGTTTTTGCCGGTATCGTCAACTCGATCGGTAGACCCATCCGTTTGACCGCCATATGTCGGGTCGTAGGCCGATTCGGTTCCATTGATGTAGATTTTGGCGTTTGTCGCTGTTGTTGAGCCATCCCAGGTTACAGCCACATACTGCCACGCGCCCATAGTCACAGTATTATCCGCGGTAGTATGTTGCAAATTATTCGTGTCATAATCAACAATAAAACTATAAGCTTTTGGGTGATTCGCGTTAGCGTCAATACAAAACATCCACCCGGCATCGTTAAATAAATGTCCGAGGTTCCCTATAATCGTACCGCGAAAATTTTTCCCAGTGCTTTTTGGACGCACCCATGCGCTTATCGTCAGCGGAGAAATATTGTCAAAAATAGCGGGGGAGGCTAAATTGACATAATCGTTACTCCCATCAAACTTCAGCCCCTGGCCGAGTTTGCCGATGGTTTTGGCGGTGGAGGTGGCGCCACCAATAAAGTAGCCGTGGTTGGTGCCAACCGGCGAGCGATCATAAATTTTGTCTGTAATATCTTTGCCGTCAAAGGTCCAAAGTCCAACCAATCCGCTTTCCAATGTCCCCCCATTGTCCAAATCAGCCGAGCTGGCGTTGACTTTCGCCTCCCCCGCTTTATAAAGTTTAGCCACTTCACTCGGCGTCAAAGCGCGGTTGTATATGCGGACATCGTCAAGGGAGCCAAGAAAAAAATGTGCACCTCCAGCATATTCGCCTATTGATGTACCATTATTAAGACTCAAATCTCTAACTGTCAATCCTGTACTTTGCTTGACTTGTACACCATCAACAAATACTGTCATAGTCGTACCCAGACTAGACCTAACTCCGACTGCGTGATGCCACTTATTATCGTTATAGGTTTGAGTTGTTGACACACCTGTAAAAGGATCACCAAAAAAACCTAATTTATGTCCATCCCGAAGTCCAAAACACCACCAATTAAAACCACCTGTGTATTTTGAAAAAATACAATCTGTGTTATCAATAGTGTTTGAATCTTTAAACCAAACTGAAATTGAGAAATCATTTGTAGTTCCGAAACTTCCGAAAGAATTTGGGAGAGCAATTTTATCACTTGCACCATTAAACGAGAGCGCCTTGCCGAGTTTGCCAGAGGTCCAAGTGGCGCTGGATATGGTGCCGGTGTTGCCACGGCCAGAAGAGTCCCCCGCTTTTGTGCCAACGCCTTCGTTAAAAGACCAGTAACCCACGAGTCCGAGGTTGTTGGGGGCGCGGGAGAGAACGGCGGCGTGGGAGATTGTGGGCATAATTAAAAATGCAAATATCAAAATGAAAAATGACATTGTAAAATGTAAAATTTTGAATTTTGAATTGTGATTTTGCATTTTGATTTTTTAATTTTGCATTATTTACTGTTCACATTTTGCATTTGACTTTTCATTTGGGTTTGATATACTTGAGCTACAAATTGCCATTAGGCACGACTCCGCGAAAGCGGAGGTAAAAACTGAAAAAACTCAAGGGAACAGCTCCTTGAGTTTTTTCCTTATTTCTTTTAACTCATTAGTTGTTATTTTAACAGCAAGATGACTTAATCTTTTTGCATCAATAAGACGCATCTGAGACAAAATCAAAGACCCTGAAATATCTCCTGTATTTATAGAAATATGAAATTGGTCATCTTTTGGTTTTGAAGTTATGGGTAATCCGTAAAACACACTTTTGTTAAATTTTCTTAAAATCAAAACTGGTCGTAAATAATTTTCGCCCTTACCGTCTTCTTCACTGCCAATATTAACACCAAGAGAGCACCACCACACTTCACATTCCGAAAACAGAGGAATAATATCTTTATTCTGTGTCTCTTTTTTTATTTTATTCCATTTATCAAAATCTTTTTCCATACTTTTATTCTACCATATTTGAGTCCCCCGCTTTTGTGCCAACGCCTTCATTAAAAGACCAATAGCCCACTAGACCGAGGTTGTTGGGGGCTTTGGAAAGCGTGGCGGCGTGGGAGGTAAGGGGGAGGAGAAAAAAGAGAAGAAGAAAAGCAAATAATAGAATAACCTCACCCCCTCTCGCTACGCTCGGCCCCTCTCCTAGTCGCAGGAGAGGGGTTCGGGATGAGGTTGTTTTTTTATTCACATTTTGCATTTGACTTTTTTAATCTTAGGTATATACTATCAGTGTGCCTGTCGGGGCGAAAGTCCCTCCCCGGCTAATGAATTCTTAAGCTGGCAGGCAGGCACTTCGAAATGATCCAAGCTATGGCTTGGGTTTTTTCGTTCTCGTATTATTATTCCCATTTCTTCTTCTCCTTTGCATAACACTCCAAAAATGAACGTTGCCGTTCCCTTTCTTTTTCAAAATAACTTTTATATGTTGTTTCTGCCCCTTGTCGTCTTTTATCTCAACCCAATCCAAAATCCAAAGTCGGCATGGCGGATTTGTATAAATTTCTTGGGTGGCTTTTGTTGCTTTAGTTACAGCTGTTGTTATATAACCAATTAAAGCCGATCTGTAATGCTTTTCTCTTATATTTCTTGGGCGATGCCTGTCGTATAACAAATGATTCAGTCCGTCCGAAGTAAAGTGAACCGTTTCCTGAATAGCCGAGCAAAAACAGGGTCTCAAACTCTTGTACAATTTCTTTTGTTTTTCAATAAAATCCGAGGTGGTCATTCTGTTATTTTAGCATTTTTTTCAGTGCCGGTGTTGCCGCGGCCGGAAGAGTCGCCCGCTTTTGCGCCAACGCCTTCGTCAAATTTCCGGTAGCCGACAAGGCCGAGGTTGTTGGGGGCTTTGGAAAGAACGGCGGCATGGGAAGTGATGGGAGAGAGGAGAAAAAATAAGAGAAATAGAACACCCCACCCGCCTTTCAGGCACCCTCCCCTTGACCAAGGGAGGGCCACGCGAAGCGAGGGGTGGGGGTTTTACTCACATTTTGTCTTGACATGATTTTTTTGCATATTTCTATTTTATCAGACCTGAATCCCCTACTTTGGCGCCGTTTATTCCTCAATCGGCGGTTCTTGCCTCTTTTCCGGCTTGCTGTCCACCGGCGGCTTGGCGTTGGCGAACGGGTCTCGGCCGGCTTTCAGGTTTGACAGGATAAGTTTGACTTCGCTGTTGTCGGGATTTGTTTTTTGGATGGCTTCAAATTGGAGAATGGCGTCGGCGTCCCTGTTTAATTTTTCATAAGAGAGACCGAGAAAATATCTGGCGTTGGCATAATCCGGAATAATAACTATGGCCCGTTCAAAGGCGCCGGCCGCCCCGCCATAATTTTTGACATTGTATTTCAGAAGCCCGAGCTGGAAATACAAACTGGCATTTTGGGGGTCCATAAAAGCGGCCGCCTCCACCGACTTGATAGCTCCTTGAATATTATTAGAGGCCGCTTCCAGTTGGGCCAAAGTGTAATAGGCGTCAGTGTAATTATTTTTAAGCGCCAAAGCTTTGTTTATATTTTCCCTGGCGCCAGCCGTATTGCCGGAAAGAGCGTCCAGCCGAGCCAGAGCCAGTGGCACCGAAGGATTGCTTGGTGAGAGCAGAGCCGCTTCAGTGTAAGCGTTGCGAGCATTTTCCAAAGAACCGCCAATGCCGTTGGAAGCCAAGACCTCGTAAACTCGGCCGAGAGCAAACCAATTTGAAAAATTGCCGCTATCGCTCTCAGTGGCTTTTTTGGCCGAATCAACGGCATTGGCAATAAGCCCTTGAGCTTCAACTTTTACAGAATCTGTAATTTGATTTTGATTAGTAATACTGCCCAGCACTCGGCCCAAATCAGCCAGGGAAATATCGGCCAAACCGCGCCAGTAAGTATCGCTTGGCGCCATACCGATTGATTTGGCGGCCGCTTCTCTGGCCAAAGTTATGTTGCCCGTTTTTTGATATTCTGCCATTCCTTTTTCAAAAATCACCAAAGCCACTGCCCTTTCCCAAACGAAATAACCGCCAGCCACCGACATAATAAGGAGTATCACAATGGAAAGAACAGAAAGAAAATTGGTCTTGGGATTGGAAAAAATATTTATTTTCCAAAGGCCCGTTATGCCCTGAGAAACCAGCGTGGCCGTAAATAGTCCCGTAAAAATAAAAGCCAAAGCCAAAACGGTTATGCTCGGAGAGTAAAGGAAAAGCATAATCCACAAATAAAGCGAGACCAAGAAAGAAGCGGTGGACAGATATCTGGAACGGCCGGAGTTGGCCTGGGCGAATATGGCTTTGACACCGCTCATAGCATACAAAACAATGAAAGCCAAAAGAGAAAGAAGCCCGAGCAAACCGGTCGTGATGCCAATGGTCGGTATAAAACCGGAGCCGGAGTAAAAATCAGTATTCCAAAACTGGGTTTGATTTATTTCCGCCGGCTTGCGCAACGCCCAAAACTCTGAGAAACGATTAGGGCCGATGCCAAAAGCAAAATTCTTTTGCCAAGAAGCCACTGTTAAATTCATGGTGGTTTGAAAATTAGGTCTTACTTCCGTAGTCTGCATTTTCATTGCTTTTGAAAGATAACCCCCGATTCCGGCGCCGCCAAGAACCAGAACAACCATAACAACTAAAACAATGAGGGACGAAAGAGAAATTTTAGAGGGTGACTCCTCTTGGCCAACTGACCAAGACAAAATATAAACGAAGAAAACCAGAGAAATAATTCCAAGAATAATAATCACCGGCATAAAACTGGCCGCTCCTATAAACAACACCGAGTAAGCCATTAGAACAGACAAAATGATTTTCATTCTTTTTGATATTTCGGTCATATTGATGGCGCAAAGAGAAAGAATGACGTCCACCCCAAAAATGATAGCCGTATCAATCACTCCGCCGGCAAGCAAAAGCGGTATTTTGGCAGCCGCCGCAGCCGGTATTAAAGAAATCCCAAAGGTTCCAATAATGGTGTGGGCCGCCAAAGCAATAGTGGAATAAATAAAAGCGTAAATAACTTTATTGACCGTGCCTATACTTTTGATTGCCATTATGGTTATAAACAAAGAAAAAACCAACATCACCAAAGAACCGGCCGTGCCGAGATCAAACATTAATCCAGCCATAGAATAACCGATAGCTCCGGAAAGAGCCGAAGAAATTAAAGCCACCACCGCAAAAACGCCCATGGGTATCAGATATTTAGCTTTGGGCATTTCAATGACACCGGTGGAAAGCGCCGATGACAAAAAGACGGCAAAAATGGCCACCAAGCCCGTGGCCAGCAATGTTATTTTAGCGACAAATAAACTGACTCCAATTACTGGTACGAAAAATATTGGTATTAAAAAAACGAAAAACGAAAGAATAACTCCCAGTTTTTTAACTAGCGCATTAACCGAACCACTTTGGGCCTGAACATTATCTTGCTCCATATTATTACCCCTTCTGCAAAACTTCTAATTTTTGCATCCTCGCCTCAATCGCGTCAGACGCGAAGGGCAATCAAACAGGGTTATTACTTATAAACTAACAACACTCTAACGGTTAAATTATTGCCTATTTTCAACAATTTTGCATTAATATCTGTTGATAACTTTTTGTTTAAGCTGTATTATATACGCTATATGGAATTTAGTTTTCTAAAATTGTCAGATTCTAGATTTTCTAAACTTTCTGATATTTCCTCGGATATAGGACAAATATTTTTTGCTTCTGTTTTTATTGGTCCGTTATTTGCAGATAAATTTAACTGGACGGTGGTTATATCCGGATTAATACTTTCTTTCGTGTTTTGGGCAATTTGTTTAATATTAACCAAGTCATAATTATCATGTCTATTATTTATAACTTTATGATCAATATTTATATTCTCGGAGCGTTGCTCGCCATTGCTATTATCCTTCTGGTTCTTCTTGCTAAAAAAACAAAATAGTTTACAGCATTTCTTTTCAAGAAAGTTGCCATATCAAAAAATCTCGCAATTAACGAGATTCTTCTACTGCTTATAATTTTTAATGGACTCTACTACCTTACTATCGTCTCTTAATTTCTCATAAAACACAACCTGCGACTTGTTGATAAATAATTCGTCGGTCGGGCCGTGCAATTCGTTGCCCAGCTTGACAAGATTGAAGCGGGCTTGGTTAATAGCATTGGCTATTTCCTCTTTGCCGGCATTTTCATTAATTTGGATATAAAACACATTATTGAGCGTTATTTCTTTTTCATTATTTTTAACCATCTTGCCAAAGTAAACCTGCCCGTTGGTCAAAAAGACGGCGCTGTAATTTTCGCTTTTGCTCTTGAATATTCCCCCCAAAGCTTCCTTGCCAAAAAAGGCCAAAAGAATAACGGCGCCCAAAATCGCTATTACAGCAAGCATTTTCAATGTCTTTTTAAGCAAAGGATTGAAGTTTCTTTTTTTCTTGTTATTATCTTCCTCCACAGGAACTTCACGAGGAGGTTGATTAAAGCGTATCTCTTCCATATTTTTAATGTTATTAATAATAATTAAAATTAAAAATTACAAAATTAAAAATTTTCTTAATTTTACCTAAACTTCACTCCCCCGCGGATTTTGAAACCCCCCCAGACTTTTTCATTGGCCGGGCCTGATGTCGTCCTCGCTCCTGTATTTGGGGTTGGCGCTCCCGGACATCCCGTAAAAATCAGTTGGGTGTTATGTCCGCCGTCGGTAGAGTTAGCTCCCATATACCAGGTATTGGCCGGCGAACCGACGATATAATCAATATTCACATAATCCAGACAAATTGTTCCCCCTCCAAATTTATGAATTGTCGCCACTGACGCCGAAGTGGAAGAAGCCGCCGTCAATGAGCCGACCGAACCGTTTGAAGTAAAATTATTAACATTTTGAGTAGTCCCCGCCGTAAGCCTTAATCCTATGCCCAACCCCGCGTTATTAAGCGCAATAGTGTTAAAGGTATTACTCCCCGTCACTATAATATTATCCCCCGAGAATGTGACATTGTTGTAGGTGAGACTGCCGCCGCCGAAACCTTTGGCGGAGGCAGAAGTATTTGACATTATTAAAGTAGAAGTCTGAGCATTAAAAGTTAATCCTGCTACTGCCGCTATATTCCAAGGAGTAGCATCGTTCGCTGTTATAGTCCAAGTGCCACTACCCATATTAATAGCGCGGGTTAGAGCTTGAGTACTGGAAAATTTAAAAGCTGTAACATTAAAAGTATTGGCAGTGAAAGTGCCGTTGTTAATCGTTAAAACATTATTAGTTGATGAAAAAGCATCCTGTAAAGAATAAGTGCCTCCAAATGCTGCAATGGTCACGACGTTTGGGAATGTTTTTCCAGCACTGGTTATGGTCCATCCACCAACTGGCATGCCAACGGCTCTGCCTTCAAAAGTAACGGTATATGTGCCATTAAATGTCATCCCACTAATTAGTGTCAGGGAACCATATAATGTGAAATTATTACCCAATGTCCACGTTGAACTATTCGTCGCTCCCGTCCAATCAATATTCTTCCCAGCTCTCGGCATATCAAGAGTGACGGTTTTG
>ERZ1292632.2916-Hain-H43-01um-R2-2916-length-13702-cov-31_pt1 | contig 13702 bp, 30 predicted proteins | sample MGYA00564407_ERZ1292632 | MGnify/ENA primary metagenome ERZ1292632 (study PRJEB36523, sample SAMEA6512637) | groundwater metagenome | collected 2019-01-08 | study: AquaDiva: Metagenomics assemblies of 32 groundwater samples
AAATACTATTGGAAATCTACAGTCAGTTTTAGAGCAACACATATTCGATGGGGTTTTGCCTACTTCAGACCATTTAGGCTTAAAAGTGCAATTGGACAATTGGCTACGTGATTATTACATCTAATTCTTTTTTGGGTGATTTGTATGACAATGCAAGGCATGGCTAAAAGAATTGTTGCCACATTCAAATTCCGAAACGCAACTAAACGAACATTCCGTTTTGAGGAGGAGGGCACCGAACAGAACATTCAGACTCTCTATGTTCAACAACGTGCTTTTGATGGTCAACCCAAAAGAATTAGAGTAACAGTAGAAGTCATAGAATAGAAGAGAATAGAAATACTTAATTATACCACAATCATATACTTTTTATGATATAATTTGGGTGTTCAAGAAAAAAGAGCAAAATGGAATCGTAATGCTAAACTATTAAAAGAGAAACGACGCATTGAGAGAAAATGTACTAAATGTGGTCAGCAATTACCATCTGACTATAAATTCAGATTATGCCAAAAGTGCCAAGAATGGTATAGGTTACTTTATAAAAATCGAGGAAAACAACATAACCAAAAAATCAGAGAAGAAACAAGAAAACGGTGGCGAAAAGAACATAAATGTATTTCTTGTGGACATCAAATGCCACAAGATTACCAAAAAACTTGTTGTAAGGAATGCTCACAAAGAGCCTCTAAATGGAATACAAAATGTAGAATAAAATACAAATTAAAAGCCATTCAGCTTGTGGGCAAAGGTGTTCTTGCATGCAAACGATGTGGATGTGCAGACTTGCGAGTTTTGGAAATTAATCATAAAAACCTTAATGGACGCCGAGAACTCAAATTGATTGGTAGTGGGATGACGTTTTATAGAAAGATAATAACAGGAATAAGGAAAACTGACGATTTAGAACTACTTTGCAAAGTTTGTAATAATGCTCATTACTGCGAAAAGAGATATAAATTAAAATGGAATATTTCTCTTGGGTGAAGGAGAAATAGATGACGAATATCGAGATTGGTGAAAACCAGTGGATTCAGAATGCGATTTAATCCGCGAAGCAGGAATATTACTTAGAAAATTGGAGAAGCTATATGAAACGGCAGGCAATGATGAAAGACGGTCAGAAGTCGGTAGAGCATTAGATTTACTTGATAAGTAATTTTTTTGGGTGACAATATGACACAGAAGAAGATGTTACTGAAACCAAATGCAAATGGTGTGGATTTGCTTATCGAAAGAGACTCAGGTAACAAAATATTGATTTTGATGGGACGAAGCGATATTGCGTTAGAAAACTGGAAACGTTTGAGGTTATTAGCTGCTGACGCAATTAAAGTATTAGAATTTCAACTCGCAAATCCATAAACCATTTTTTGGGTGAAAATAACATTGGATTGGATAGAAGACATGGTCGTGAAACGTTTATCCCAGAGGACAAATGTTTTCTTGGTAGAGACTCACGATTTGCGTTCGCGGGTTCAAGCTTTCAAAAAGTTTGTTGCAGGCAGCAATATATCTAAAGCTTTTGGCAGAGAATATGATGAAATAGTCAACTACAATTTGAATCGAAATCAAATGTTTCATGTAGTATCTGCTGGCAAAGACAAAAAAGGTTGGGCGCCTATCCCAATGGAAATGGGCAGTAACCCATTGCAAATGCTTGACGGCTATCTTACTACACAAAAATCTATTGTGGTCATTGATTACGTGGTTTTTCAAAGTCACGCAGATGTTTTAGGCGATTCCATCATCGCTTGGAGCCACGATGAAAAACTCTACGACAAAAAGAGCACAGGAATAATCTTCACTAACAACGTTAACTTATTTCCCGAAGCCCTACGCAATCTCTGTTACCCCATAATTATTCCAGCTTCAACTGCTGAGGAACGAGAAACCAAAGGAAAACAATTGGTTAAAGACTTAACTGACTTAGGAAAACAAGGTGGAAAAACCTACAATCTAAAGGTTACACCTGAACTTATTCAACAATCTGCTGGATTAGGGTTAGACCCGTTTGAAACAGCTATGATTGAAAGCTTCCGTCAAGAAGGCGAATTTAAAACCGAATACATAACTAAAGCAAAGATAGACCGATTGAAAGCTGCAAACATGATTTACAGCGAACCCAAAATAGGATTTGACAGAATAGGAGGCTACGAAGCATTCAAAGACCTAATTCGAAACAGCTTCATTAAACTATTGAAACAACCAGACAAAGCCAAATATTATGGTTTAGAAACCCCAAGAGGCTTGCTCATTTTTGGTCCGCCTGGCTGCGGAAAAAGCATATTTTCCGAAGCTCTTGCAAAAGAAGTTGGTTTAGCAATGATTAAACTAAATCCAGCGGACCTACTGCGCGGCTATGTTGGCGAAAGCGAATCCAGAACAAGACAAGTTACTTTACTGTTGGAGTCTTTAGCACCGATTGTAATTCACATAGACGAAAAGTTTATCGGCAAGTGCGACTTGCATCGATAAACTCGTCAATTTGACGCTATGGCTCCAGCCCGCGATAAAGTTATGATGACAGATTCGGGAGCTGGGCGTAGAGTAACAAATCAACTGTTAGAGTGGATGGGAGACAGAAACCGACGAAGCTTCATTGTTGGAACAACCAACTATTTGGGAGACATTGACGAAGCTATGATTCGACCAGGAAATGTGAACGGAAACTTTAAGTAGCATTGATGATAAAACAATCATGATGCTACCATGTCTCTTGTCATAAGTCCAGAGATGGGATATTTCTTAATGGGATTGGTCGGTGATGGATGTATCGCAACTCTCAGCAATGAGATAAGTATGAACGTCACTGACCGACCATTTGCTGAAACATGGGCACGATGTTTCTCGACAGCTTTCAACATTCCGATGAATATCATTGGACCATATCTCAGTCGGAGGAAAAATACTAAACCTATTTATAGAGCAAGGAAATGTAATGCATCTATCAAGAGTCAAATTTTGACCAACTACGTAAATAAGAAAGGAAAATATTTGTGGTCGTTTCACCCTGCAGCATTTAATGCATTTGCAAACATGAAGAAAGAGGATTTAGGATTCTCTCTAAGAGGATTTTTTGATGCTGAAGGGAGCGTTCATATAGGAAAAAAACGCTCAATAATAGCAGTAAATACCTCAAAGGAGGGAATCGAGCAAATAAAAGCGCTCTTAGAGTGTTTGCAAATTTATGTTCGTAGATACAAATACGTGGATAAACGACCAAATTATAGAGCCTGTTATGCTCTACGTATAGGTGGACAAAAAGATTTGCGATTGTTTAATATGCTCATTTCCTTCTCTATACCGAGAAAACGAAATGCATTACAAGCTCTTTTGAATGCGTATAAAACTCCTCCACGAATGAGATATACGTCGGATGCGAAAGTTGCAGTAACATACCTCCATAAAGTAGGCTATACTCATCTCGAAATAGCTCATCTGTTGGATATTAATACTAATACACTCCAACACTGGATTTATGGAAGACCAAGAGCATGAATCCGTTAACACCTGAAGGATAGATTCTGTGCTGGTAATGTTATATCCTGATTTGCCTGCGAGAGCAGATATTTTGCGGTTGCATAGCACAGTAATTAGGAAAATGCCGTTGGAAGCAAATTTTGACTATAAACCGATAGCTTCTAAAACTTTAGGTTGGTCAGGCGCAGAATTGGAAAAATTATGTATAGAAGCTGGACGATTAGCTTTGAAGGAAGATGCGAAGGAAGTTACTATGCAATATTTCACGGAGTCTATGGATGCGTTTGAAATCAACCCGAAAGACCGCATACAAAAAATGGAGAATTACGTGGCTGAAGCAAAGAAACATGAAAACGTTGACCGAGCCTTTATTGAACAATCATTGAGAGAGTTCAGAACAAGCGAGGGGAAACCAGAGGATTCACGACTCCAAGGACTATTCGATAATACAGCGGTTTCAGTTTAAATCTTTTTTTGGGTGAAAACATGTTAGATGTTGAAGGATACTTCATTCAATTGCTCTTTTGTAGAAGTCGAGATTTACTTAAAAGAGAAAACAGAGGTTTATACGATGCATTCTTTGCAAGGTATTGTAGCATATTTCAAGAAATTCCTAAAAGTGAAACACGTTTAGAAATTATAAACAACAAATTCCTTTTGAGTCTAGGAGTAAAATAACCATGATTGTTTATCATGTTACGAGCGCGCATAAATTAAAACATTACTTAGAAAGTGGAAGGATTTTGCCTCCTGTGAGAGCTTGGAAAACTATTGAATGTGCAGAGAAATTTTCGATTCAAACGGGGCGACCGATAATTTTGCGATTAAAATTTCCACGGAATGCTGTCCGTCTTGAAGGACACAGAGGCTATGCATTATATATCGAAGATAGTTACCCGATGGAAAAGTTATTCGGCAAAACATTTTCTTTTGGGTGAGTATATTGGAATATCATCAAGAAGTGCTGGTTAAAACAATGTCAAATCAACCTCAACCCGAAATCAACCGTCAGCCCGACCCGCCAAGAGAGGAACTTACTATGCCATCATCAACGACAACGCCAACATCGTTGCCCGCGCCACATCGAGTAATCAAACTTGAGGGCTTGCACGTAATAACTCATATGGAAGGTGTTGACCGATTAAACGTTAAAACACCGTTACTTAGTCCCGAAATGTTCAAAGACCTTAGCTTCGCAGAAGAAGATTGGAAAGAAGTCGTCAACGACAAATGGAAGAATAAACGGACGATGGGAGGACGCAGTTGGAGAGCCGCGGGCAAAAAAGTTACGGAGGCTCAGCGACCAAGAGTATTCGAGTTTGAACCGTTTCCAAGCAGTATCCCAAATGAAGTTGGAAGCATCAACACTTTCCTACATGACGAATTAAGATTGTTATGCCTTGTTTTGGAACGGGAACAAAAGATTGGTTGGAAACAAAACTTCTACATTCTACCATACCGCAATGTGCCAGCGTTCATGGGTTTAATGGAAGCTGTAAACAAACGAATAGCAGATGTGAACAGAAAGATTGAGGAGTTTACTCAATCAAGTGATTATCAAGACATCAAAAATGTCCTAGCCAAATATAACTTATCCAAACTTTTGGAAAAACGTTGGAACCTCTCAAATATTTGGTTTGAAGCATCAGAACTTGAGCTTGAACCAACTATGCTTCGTCAAACTCTTGATAAAGTTGGGCAACAAATGATTGCTCAATTCGACGATAATCAACGAATAGAATTTCAACGTAGAATGAGCGAGTTCCAAAGACAAGTGCAAGAAGCACAGCATGAACGTGTAGATTTGGTTATGGCAGATTTCAACAAGAAACTCAGCAGCATCGTACAGAAAATAGCGAGTACAGGACGAAAACGCAGTGTTCAAAGCATCAAGGAAAACTTGGAGTATGCACGAAACATTGCAGCTAGCATGGGATTAGAAGCGGTTGCAACAAGCATTATTGACCCGTTAACTATTGTGGTTGACCATCCAGAACGAGCAATCGAATTATTCGGCGTAGAAAGCCGAGGATTAACCCGAGAAATTGACTCAAGGCTTCGCGGTCTCATGGAAGGTTTGTAATATGGTTAAGATTGTCATTGAATTCTTTACACCAGACGCAAATGAAACAGCTAGGCTCAACCGTAAAAAAATAATCGCAAGAATAGAAGCAGCGATGGCTCAAGTCGAAACACCAAGATTTCAACCTGAAGAATATGCTGTCAATATGACAATTGAATAACCTTCTTTTTCTTTTGGGTGAAAACAATGGTTGAAATCGGAGACAAAATAAGGATTATTTCAGACAATCCATATTACACTGAATATATCGCCAAAACGTGGAAAGTTAAACGGATTTTCAGCAACCAAAATGAATATCCTCTATACGACATGTCTGTGCATCCTGAGAAACTCGTGGAATGTGAAGGATTATCATTTCTGCTTTATGAATATGAGTTTGAGGTAGTCTAATCTTCTTTTTTTTGGGTGAAACAACATGGAAATCGAAAAATGGGAATGGATTGAATGCCCTAAATGTAGATTTGGACAGCGCGCCAATCCTAAGTTGCTGAAAAAAGGCAAGCCCTATTGTCCAGACTGTAATGTTGAAATGAAAGTCACAAAAGAACCACCAGAAAGAGGAAAAACCTCATGACGCAAAACTGTTGTGTGATTTGTGGATTCTGCGATTCTGAAGTAGACCGCAAAAAGTATGGTAACTACATTGTTTATCGCAATGGTGAACCAGTTTGTCGAGCCTGCGAAGAAGACAATACCATGTGTCTTGACTGTGGAATTAGACCGAGCAACTGCACAACTTAATTTCTTTTTGGGTGAAAAGAATGAAAGATTATTTTCTCTTGATATGGAAGCCAATAATACCTCCGCCAGACCCAACAAGGAATCCCACCCGTGAAGTAGGTGAAATCAAACGTTTCTACAATCTTAAAGATGTTTGGCAATATGTTCTTGACAACAACATCAAATTTTACAGTGTTCACGAAGCGGATTGCATAATTGACCAAAGTTAAAAATAAAAGAATAACTATAAATCTTATAAAGTAGAATCTATCTATTCTTTTTCTTGGGTGTGAACAATACGTCGCCTACATACATACGAACAAATAATCTACAAATCCCAGCCAGCATGATTAATGCCTTCGCAGGTAGTAATTTCTTTGTAGGCAGTGGAATTGCTTACGGAATTGTAAGTGGACCATACCAATTTCCTATTAGTTCCGTTTTTCAGCCCAGCGAAACTAGACGTTTCATCGATACTGAACCAATAGCGCCCGACATTGAGCCGATAGACCAAGAAGATAAACGATTAAAAGGATTATTCGATGACAAACCAAAAGAAAAGAAAATGGGTGAAAAGGAGGTATAAACATCAGTCAATTTTCAATCTATAAAACTTCTGTGGGGCAGATTAGCGAGCAATTGCTTAAAGACTGCATTAAAGCATTGTGCAAGGAGTTAACGGGTGCTTCGTTGACAACGGTTATCCAAGATTTCAATGGCAACAACCATAATGTTCTTGTTGGAATCAAATCGAAGGAGTTGCCGCGTGGCATAGGCTTCAACCTTGACTCAAACGGCAACATGGTGGTTATCGGCGACGGCTACGGTTCCTACGGTACATGGGAGAAATATTCAACGTTGGGACAAAACTATGCTAAAGCCTTCAAAGTACTACAAAACGTAAAAAACAAGAATCCACATGCAACAGCACGAATGCAAGTCCGAGAAAAAGCGGTGGAAATGGAAATTGCCTACTAAACGCATTTTATTCAGATTCAATGAAGACGGCTCTACAACAAGTGATGCTTCGGGATTTGAGGGACAAGAGTGCATTCATAAAACAGAGGAAGCCCTTAAAGGGTTAGACCCGCAATTAGTAAAAAGAACTTTAAAAGCTGAAGCTTATGTTAAGACAGAAACGAAAATTAAAATTACGACTCATTAACGACATTGTTTACTGTCCAGAATACATATCAGTTGAAGAAGACAAAATCATCACTGAACTATTAGGCGACATGATAGTGTCAAAGTCAAAGAGTTGGTGTGGATAGTGAAAGATTGTAAAGATTATCCAGACAATTGCGATGGCGAAGACCAAAGGTGCAGAAGGAAAACGTGTCCATGGTTCGAATACCCTAATTATTCTAATGACCCATAATTTTTTGGGTGGTTAGATGAGAACGATTTGGAAGTTCCCAATACCAATACAAGATGACATTATAGAAGTCTCTATGCCAAAACATGCAGAAATAGTGCATGTTGCATGGAAAGGAGGACAATTATGTCTCTGGGCAATAGTAGAAACCGAATCGGTAAAAGGATATGAATCGACAGAAATACGGAAATTCAGAGTTCGTGGCACTGGACATGAAATAAAGCCAAATGTTAACACTGGCTATAACACATACGACACATATGTTGGCACGGCTCCAGTAGACGGATTGCCTCTTGTTTGGCATGTATTCGAAGTAAAATAAAATCTTTTTTGGGTGAAAACATGGCTCAGCGTTATTATAATGCACAATGGGACGTTCGCAGCTTAACAGACCGCACTGATAAAGATGGCAATGTGATTACTTACAAAGTCAGTAGAAGAGCAGATGGGGGAATGGAATGCAGTTGTAAAAATTGGATTTATCGCCGCAAATATTTATTGTTAGGACGCTGCAAACACATTGAGTATATACTTGAGAATCGTAATGTTGAGGAAGACAATGTTAGAATGCAGGAGACTCAGGCGCCGATTGAAGTTATAACGATTGAGGAACCTGATGGGCGATTGCGTGGGTTAGTGGAAGATTTGCCAGAGTGGAAGAAAAATGAAAGTTGTCATTAAAGGATTAAACTATACAGAAATCATAACAACATCAAAGAATTCTAGCAAAGAAATTGTGCAGTTCTACGCTTTAGAGAAACTACGCAAGAAAGAAGATTGTGGAGTTTGGCGTGATGGAAAAAAGATTACTGACTATACAGAGATGAAGCCACAGAAAAAAGGTATTATTGTTCGGGTTTGATTAATGCTTTTCTCAAATCTTTTTCTTTTGGGTGAAAACATGAGCCCACCTAAAAAGTCTTCTCGTTTGCTAGACGCAAGTGATGCACATCTATTAGAACAAGAATGTAACTGTGAATTAACTCCTAAACATGAAAACGCGGAACATGATTGGTGTTGTCAAATCTGTGGAGGCAATCACACGGAAAGATTATGCCCTGAAAATAACACGCAATGTGCTAAAATGGATGAGTGCTCAAATAAAGGAAAAACTGATATTGAAGGAGTAACTCCCTGTCTTAGCTTTGAACCCTGCGAGTTTAAGCTAATTCGCAAGAGTGCAAAAAAACCGTTTCTAAGATATTAAATCCCTCTTTTTCTTTTTTGGGTGAATAATTTGTCGAAACAATCAGTTTATCTTAAATGTCCATTCTGCAAGAGTGAAGGCAACGACATTTTTGTGCGCAAGGAAACTTCATTAATCCGTATGGTTGACGATGGAGAATTGATAACAGATGTAGACGTGGATACACATTCGATAGACATTAATCGCACATTCTTCGAATATTTCTGCAGTAAATGCCATAAAGACGTAACAGAGGCAGAACTTGCAAGGTGAAAACATGAGCAAAAAAGAAGTCAAGAGCGTGCTCGGAGAAGGATTTCACATAGCATTCAGAAAAGCCGTCGAAGGCTACGCAGCAAACGATATATAGAGATTAATAAAAGAGTTGCCAGATGAAGAATGGGATGCAATTCTTGAGTTTGTTTACGAATGCATCAAATCCTATCTGAAGTGAAAACATGACTGAAGAATTGGAAGACCATATTTGCCCAAATAATCTATGCGAAGAATGTGCCAAAGCTCAAGTTACTTGCGAATGCACTACATGCGGTGCTCAACTCTGCGAGTTCTGTTTTAACATGCTTCATGGAATAAACTGTGATAAACAAATAGTTGCTGAGTAAAATGGTTCAGAATGTTATGCAAGGCGAGAAATCCGAACAGCAATTACAAGATGAATTCATGAAGTTGTTTGGACGATTTAAACAGGGAAAACCCAGTGAGAAAATTCTTCAAAAAACGGATAGACTTCAATACATTTGGAATACAAGTTATCCACATGGTTTTCACAGTGAAGTTCCGAAGGAAGATGAATTTCGACGACGAGCTAAAGACGAAGGGTTCACGGACAAGCAAATAAACGCATTCCTAAAACTATAAGTCTTTTTTGGGTGAATAAATGTCTAAGCAATATACAAAAGAAAACATCCTTAAAAATTCTAGTGAAGATGAATTATTTTGTCTATTTCATACATTCAAGGAATATTGGAATGAAAATATTGCAGGAAAACCATCATGGGAAGAAGTTCCAGAATTCAGACCGACAGATAAACAAATTGGCGAAGTTATTGCATTGTTGAAAAAGAAGTATCGTTAAGGTGAATAATGTGGATTCTCGTTTCTTAACTGAATTGCAACTGCAGTTTCTCACGGACAAGGTTGCTGAAGCCCTCGCTGAAAAACACAAGTATATTGCTGAGTTGAGTGGGCGCCGTCAAAATGCTGTGGCTAAAGTTTGGGATTGGCTGTTTCTGCGGACTACTCAAAGAATCATTGAAGTGGGAAATCATCAAACTTACGGTTGGTTTCCTGTACTTCCAACCGCAACGCAACAAGCGACATTTTCAATGAGAGAAAGATTAGTTAGATTAATAGTTCATGAAATAAGCCATTTTAAAAATATGCAACGAATGCGGACTCGCATCAAAAAATATGGTCGCCCAGGGTTCAAACGACATCGCCATCATAATAAACGATTCTTTCAGATAGAACAACAGTTACGTGAAAAAATAAGACCGCATCTCGAAATGTTAACGCATCTTGATTTAACGCAGATTCAACCGTCTCCGCCGAAGCTTAAACCAACCAAAACAGAAGTTTATAGCACAAAACTTGCTACGGTTCAAAAGCACATTAAACAATTGCAAACCCGCAAGAAACGACTTGAAACAGCCATTAAGAAATGGCGTAAAAAGGAAAAATACTTGCAGAAGAAACGGGTTGAAACAACAAGTTTCATACTCAACGCTGGAGAGAAGCAAAGTGGGCAAAACACGGCAACGTAAAAAAATCGTTTGGTTCCCGAAGAAACGATTACCCAGATGGCATTGGCAATGCCCTAAATGCGGAAAAAACTCTGTAATCATGTTGATTAATCGAGACGATTTAGAAGCTATTGTGCGATGTGGACATTGCAAGCTGGAAGATGAATTCATCATCAAACCCGTTTGGCAGGCAATAGATTGTTTTTCATCATTTATCGACAGATTCTGGAAAGCGCAATTAATAGAGGTGAAAGTAAATGACGAAGAAAGTGCCGAAGTGTCCGTCATGCAAAACACCACTAAATGAAGTGTATGAGATTGGCAGTTTCCGAAAGAATTGGAGTTGGAACCAACAAAAACAATTGTATGAAGGAAGCAAAGAACGATGGCTAGATGATGTGACGGCTCATTGTGGAGTTTGCGGAGAAGAAATCGACAACACATTCCTATTAGACAACGTTGACGTTGAAGGCGAATAATTCTTTTTTTGGGTGAAAATATGTCTAGTGAAGAATTATAGAAAATTCCCAAAACTGTCCTTCGATTCATAGATAGAAAATTTAAACGCGATGAAATCGTTGAATTAATTATAGGCTCTGATGGTTTAGAAAGGAAAATCAAACAAATAGTAAAGAATCGGGAGAGTCAGGGTTACAATCAGATAATAGCAACAGATACACTTTGTCCCAAATGCCAAAAGACAAAACTTGATACTTTAGGTCTGTTCCGAGCATATGGAGGGGTTTACGAATTTTTCCGATGTGAAAAATGTCGTTATCTGGAAAGCAAACTTGTTCTTCCAATGGAGAACGAGTGCTCAAAATGTGGTCGGCAATTGCGAAAGCTTACCCGAGAAGAATGTGGAGCAAAAACTCAACTAACCGATTTAACCGAGCATTTATATTGTGATGTTTGTAAGAAAACGGTTTCTTAATTTTTTTGGGTGAGTAAAAATGGTTCTCATTGAATATTTCGGGGACCCATTAGAGAAGGAAGACCATCAAGCAGCTATTCGTTTGCTCCGAAAAAACAAGAAACGATTGCTAGAATGCCAAGACTTTATTGCGAAATCTCCTTTCAAAGATGTGTTGGAAGCATCATTTCATATGTGGAATAGTGACAGCAAATATTGGAGTGAAGACTTATTCTGTGTTATCCGACATGACCACATTGTGCTTGAAGCTGAAGGACAAGGAGACGCATCAGAAGGACAGAGAGAAGTATATCATATAGGAGTAGTGACACTTTAATGCCAACGGTTAAAGAAGTAATTGAACATTTGCAACAATACAGAAACTTAAACGAGCATCTTGCTGCTCATATTTGGTCGGAAGAAGACGTTTTAGAAAGAGCTAAAGAAAACAAAATAAAAATCACTCGGAAACAAGCTCAAGAAATCATAGAAAGAATTGACCGAAATTTGGATTCAACGCAAGGAATAACCTGGGACACCTTAGACTGTTACATTAATGAGGTGAATGATGAATGAGCATATGCCCAATATGTTTTAGCTCAGACGTTTCACGCGAAGATTATGAATGGGATGACCGACACAGCGACGAAGCCCACGACATCGTTCATTATTATTATATATGTCAAGACTGTGGCACAGAATTTACGGTAACAGAAACTACAACGAAAGAAGTAACTATTGATAAGCGTGGAACACCGACATTTCAAAGCCAATAATTTTTCTTTTGGGTGAAAGTTATGGGGCAAGATTATAAATGTGGTTGCAGATATTCTATGGGACATTGGTTTCTCTGTGAGCATCACGAACATATGCTTTTAGAAGTAATAGACATCAGAAACTAATTCTTTTTCTTGGGTGAAAACAACATGGTTCAACTTGTTGTGGACGACTTAGCAATCGAAGTGATGAAGCCGAAGATTAAGCCAACATTGATGATTCCGAAACTGTTGCCATTCGCCAAATCAAATGAGGGAAAACTTGAGCAGTTAGCGAAGGTGCGAGTGTACTTTGACCAGACTGGAATTGAGCTTGGTAGAGGACACGGCGTAACCTACAAAGACCAATATACATTAGGCGATAGAATGGTGTCTCCAGAAGAAATCACATGGCTGAAAGAAGATGGAAGCGAAAGCGCATTATTTGAAGCGTCAAAAATAATATCGCCAAGAATGATAGTGCCACGAACAGAACTTGCCAACTACCTCTTTTATGGCATTTATGAACTGCCTCTAAAGAAAAGCGCCTATAAACACTTAGAATATAATTCAATGATTGCTAAAGCCTACGAGAAAGCAGAGCAGTTTATTGCCGAAGGAAAAGTGGGCATGGGAACCTTCGTGTTCCGAAAAGGACAGAAAGCATGGGTAAGCTTCATCTACCCAACCATAAAAGAAGTCACAGTTGAAGAGCCACTTGGCGAAGCAACCAAACGAATACAGTGGGGCTGGTTGCTGGCGGTGAGTAACACTCGGATTGTCTATCAACATCTACAAGATGTACCAACCGCAAAACCAGTAAATGTGCCCATTGAGCCTGAATTAAATATGGAAGATTTTATACGTGGCTAAACCTTTTTTCTTTTGGGTGAAAAAAGATAAAATGAGCATACGAAAGCAAGATGTCAAAGTTGGGCAAGATGTAACTTTGGTTAGCCGAGGAATACGACATTGTACTTATGGAGAAGATAAACCTTGGATTGATGAGTTAGTCGCGGGAAGTACAAGTTTTCTAAGGATTACCAAGATAGGAAAAAAGCATCTCTATGGCGTGCATTTTTATTTTGAAGAGGAGCAGCGAAAAGAGGCGCACTATGAGGCAGACCATAACTTAGATGAATATATAATTTTTGATGGTGTACGTGAAGACCTAAAGATTCAGCATGAGCAGTTTAGGCGTGATTATGATGAGCATGAGAAACGTAGAACTTCAAAGCATTATGAACTTGAGAGGGAGCTAAATGACCAGTTAAGAGCCAAGATGGATGAATGGGACAGAGATAACCCAAGACCAAAGAACGGTTTAGTGCAAAGTCTTTCAACTATATAACTTTTTTTGGGTGATTAGAATGAAACATTGGAAACTCTATCTCGCAGTTTTCCTCGCTACTGCAGCAGTAACA
>ERZ1292632.2917-Hain-H43-01um-R2-2917-length-13698-cov-6_pt1 | contig 13698 bp, 18 predicted proteins | sample MGYA00564407_ERZ1292632 | MGnify/ENA primary metagenome ERZ1292632 (study PRJEB36523, sample SAMEA6512637) | groundwater metagenome | collected 2019-01-08 | study: AquaDiva: Metagenomics assemblies of 32 groundwater samples
GGAAGATTCTTGATTATTCTTAAAAATCTAAATTTAGCAATTAAGTATCCCAAAATTATACCTATTAAAATTAACAGAGGTTCATCAATAATGTTTAGAGGGAAACCAAATCTTTCATTAAGATCAAGAAAGTCTATGAAAATTAAAACAGATATAACCAAGATAATAACCAAAATTATGTCAATTTTTTCAATGTTTTTCATTTTATTCCTTTTATCCTTTTCTTAAATTTTTCCAAGCCTCTGATTAAATTAATAAAAAAATCATCCCCCTGAGCATATTTTATACTGCCATTTTTTGCCCTATATCTTCCCATTGTTCTCAATTTATAATAATGTATAAGTTTCCTTGGAAGAGTTCCTTCATATCCTTTTTCTTCTCCCTCCCCCTCTGTTTCTATCTTATGGAACCTGAAATCTTTTTTGTTTACCAATCCTCTTTTAGTAGCCTCTTCATAAAAATCTTCAAATCTTTTAAGATGAGCATGAGAAGAAACAAATGCAATATCAAGCGGTCTCTCTCTTCCTGTTTTTTCTTCCATTTCCCTCATCTTTTTAAGTACATATAATACATTTTCTTCACTATCATGGGATTTTCCTTCTACACGGATATCTTTAGGAAGAACTCCGTGTTCTCTTAGATATTTGTAAATTCTATAAACCTGCCCCTTTCTCATTCCTTCAAACCCCTCCCCTTTATGTCCACTAATCAAAAAATATCCATTGTCTTTTAATTTGTCTCTCTCGCTCATTGCTTTTTCCGTTCTATCAATGTCTGCTTCCCAAGTTCCAGTCGGAATCACGATAGCATCAATGGATTTTCTTGATATAAATAAAAATACAGAGACAATAAAAGATGCCAAAGCCAATAATGGTAAAATATTATATCCCCCTTCTAATTTTTCAACAAATGCTCCTGTAAAATTAAGATGGGGAAGTGCCAATATGAATAAGGCTATTAATAAGAATACGGAACTCAAGATTCGTCTGTTCATAACTCTTTTAAATCACAATGATTTTTAAGAATTTGCTTTTTAATAGCTTCTAACTCAGGATCCAGTTTATGATCTTTATTATCTCGCTCTACTATTTCCATTAATAATAGAGTATGATACTCTTCGTCATTTAAATCATTCACATTAATTCCATATTTTTTCTTAAATTTCCTTTCTATTTTTGTATTAGCATAAATTATAAAGGGAAGGATCATAAGTCCCACAGATATCATTGTTACTCCTAATCCAATTGTTTTTGCATCATCAATTACTCCCTCCAAACCTATCTTTATCTTGTGATAATTTCTCTGTAAAGCAGAAATATCATATTCTCTTGCATTCTCAACTAAACCATATTCCATATTTTTCATATTAACAATTGATTTATAAATTTTATCTAAGTTAAGTTGTATAAAAGTTTTTTATAGTCTATTTCTTTATCTAAAATATGAAAAAAGTTTTGATTACCGGAGCAAAGGGAAATATAGGAAAAGCCTTAACCAATGGACTGAAAGGATACAAATTAACTTTGGCTAATTTACCCAAAACAGATGTTAGAAATTATAATGAATTAGAAAAGCTTGCAAGAGGTCAAGATGTACTAATACATCTTGCATGGAATTCAAAAACAGAAAATTATATGACAAAAAAATCTGATCCGGATAATATCTTGATGGCAAGAAATGTATATGAAGCTGCATTGAAAACCGGAGTAAAAAGAGTTCTCATAGCTAGCTCGGTTCATGCTGATGATTTTAGAAATTTTCATGGTAAAGGTTTATTGTCTCCTAATAAAAGCCCAAAACCCCAAACCCCTTATGGAGAAAGTAAGGTAAAAATAGAAGAGATGGGGAGAAAATATTCAGAGAAAGGACTTGAAATTATTTGTGTCAGATTTGGATCTGTAGATACAATTAGAGAAGGAAATCCTTCAGGAGCTGTTTTATGGTTGAGTCAGAGAGATTTAATAAATCTTGTAAAAACATTAATTGAAGCAAAAAGAATACCAAATAATTTTTCTATTGTATACGGGGTTTCAAACAATAAAACAAGAGTTCATGATTATTCAAATCCTTTTGGCTGGAAACCAAAAGATGATTCTTCAAAGAGTTAAAACGCCCAAACCAACCAACATCATCTAAAGAACCCTGACACCATCAAGATTTCTGAAATCATTGTCTAATGTTATTAATATTGCATTATTTACAATAGCCGATGCGTAAACTATCGAATCTGCTACAGGAATGTCTTTTTCAACCACCATATGCGAAGCCGTATCCGCGATATTTTCATCTAAACTTATTAAAATGCTTTGTTTTTTGATATAATCAACTTTTTGAGTAATCTCTTTTTTAGAAATCTTTAGTTTGTTAAGTTTTTTTCTAATTTCTATGATAGAGATTGTTGCTAGAAGCAGTTTCTCTTCGGTTTCAATTAAATTCTTGTGATTTCCATTAACCAGATAATCTATCCATACAGAGGAATCAACTAATTTATACCCGGTCATTTTTATCCCTAAGATCCTCTAATATCTCTTTTTTGGATAATTTTCCAGTGTATTTCTTCAACGAGCCAGCCATTGATTTTTCTGATCTTATATGTTTTATTGCTATTTTAGTGATGGCTTCATCATAGGAGGATGCTGCAAGGACTTCTTTCAGTTTTTTCAATATTAAAATAGTTTTTTCATCCACTTGTATTGTTGTAACCATATAAATATATAGTTATATACTATATAAATTCTGCTTTTTAGGTTTTTATAAACGCTAAAATAAAAGGATACCCACACCAGGAATTAGAGTTTGTGTTCAATTCCCTAAAAATTTAACTTGAAGGATTATCTTAATCTTCCAGAAAGACCTGCAATTTTACTTATAACAAAGTAGGCATCTTTATCTCTGGAATAAACCTCAATAAATGCAGGGCCCTGGCCTCTAGAATACGCCCATAGTAAAACAGGAATTTTAGTTCCATCAGGACCATTTAGTTGTATCTTAGGCATTCTTTCAACACTGCGATATCCTGAACTTCCAATACCGCCATTACTTATTATTTCCCCCTCAATAACTCCTGTTGCGCTTAATTTTGCTAAATCAGAAATATTTTCATCAAAAGGACCAGCAAATTCCCCAAGACAATTAAATTCCATACCATCAGATACCAAATGTGCTTCTCTCAAATTTTGATTTACTCTACTCATATTTTTTAAATAAATAAGTTCTTTATAAACTTTTCTATTTGTATTAACTTTTAGGTAACAAACACGCCCCCGCCAAGAACAGAATAAAAATATTATATTTGGCAGAGATCTATAAAACGAAAAATTTATATATGCAGGATGTATACATAAAGTATGCAAAGAGAAACATCTATAAGAATTAGTTTAGATTTGTTAAATACTCTAAAGAGGTTTAAAGAGGATAGGGATAGCTATGAGGATGTTATTTGGGATTTTATTGAACCTCATTTGGAGCTGTCTGATCAGACTAAGAAAGACATCGAAATATCAAAACAAGAATACAAAAGGGGGAATTTTATAACGCTTGAAGAAGTTAAAAAAGAACTGGGTTTCTAATGGAGATTATTTTTTCAAATCATTCGAAAAAACAATTGAAAAAGTTAGATGCGAGAACACAGCAGAGAATATTATTTACCTTAGAAAAATTCAAAAATAATCAGCCCGTAGATATAATCAAATTAAAAAATAGAGATGAAGAATTTAGAATAAGGATAGGGAATTATAGGATACAATTACAAAAAGTTAAAGAAGGTTTTTTAGTTACCAAAGTAGGAAAAAGAGAAAACTTTTATGCAGTATTCCTTTAGATTAAACGCCCCCGCCACGCCCGTATTAAAATTAATACAGTTAGCGGGAAATAACCTAAATTTCTCCTGTTAACATACTAAGCGGAGTTTGTGGGATATTTCCTGTAGAACCAATATGGTCTTCGTATCCTTTTTGCATCATAAGATTCCTAAATCTTCCCCTAACTTTAGCCAACACAAGCATATCCTGAAGTGGTTTTAAAACAAGCTCTTTTCCTTCTTTATTAACTTCATAAAATCTATCCTTAACTTGAGCGAATTCATCGCCACTAAAATGATATTTAATAGCCTCACCTGGAACATATCTTTTTCCACCAAAATCAAAAAAATGATTTTCATCCAATTCTATAGAAACTATATCCCCATTATTTTGTAATTTGTATTCTATGCTCATAAAAACACATCAATTAATCACTTTTTAAATCTTATGAATTTGGACATCCCGCCAAAAATCACGTCTGGGTGCCAACAAGAAACGCCCACACCAGGAATCGAACCTGGAAGTCCGTGAGGAAACCGGTTTTCGAGACCGGCGCAGTACCATTGTGCCATGTGGGCAGAAATTGAAAACATCTTAACTTTTAAAAGTTAACTTTAAGTGGTATATCCAATGGAATTAATCTAATCATACGGCCTTCGCTTGGTTATTTATTATAACCTCAATTAATAAGATATAATAAGTTTAATATAATTTAATATGCCTAATATATTTTAATACATTATTACACTTTATTTAAGGTGGTATGGGAATCTTTAATAATTGCAAAATATAATATTTATCATGGCAAAAGAGGTTGAGCATAATCACATCAGAAAATTCCATGAACATCCTAAAAATATAAGGCTTCTTGGAAGTTCAAGTTTTTTTAATGACGTTGGGAGTGAAATGATTACTCCTCTGTTACCTTTCTATATAATCTCTCTTGGCGGAGGGGGGGTTGCAATAGGTCTGCTTTCTGGTTTACGCGAAGGTTTGTCAAGTCTATTAAAGATTTTCGGAGGCTGGCTTTCAGATGTGACTGGAAAAAGAAAGAGATATGTCTTTTTAGGATATCTTATTTCAACAATATTCAGATTTATTCTGTTTACTGCAAACACCTGGCAGCAGGTTATAACCTTTGTCTCTCTTGAAAGATTCGGCAAGGCAAGAGACGCCCCGAGGGATGCAATAATTTCTGATTCAACAAAAAAAAGAGGACACGGCTTTGGGGTTTTGCAGATGATGGACACATCAGGCGGAGTGCTTGGAACACTTATTGTACTTTTTCTTTTCTGGAAATTTGTTCCTGATTTTAAGACAATAATCTTCTTTGCAGCAATTATCGGCTCTCTTTCATTGTTGCCCCTGTTCTTTCTTCACGAACCAAAAGCAAAGAAAACCAAAAAAAGCTTGCTTGAAGGAATAGGTTCTCTGGACAAAAATCTTAAATTTTTTATTTTTGTAACTTCTATATTTACTCTTGCAAACTTTGGGCTGTATATGTTTCTTCTTTTAAGAGCAAAGGAATTGTCTGGTAATTTTATCATGCCTCTTGCAATGTATCTTTTATTCAGCATATTTTATGCCGCCTTTGCAATTCCTTTCGGAAATCTATCTGATAAAATAGGGAGGAAAAAAGTCTTGTTTATGGGGTATTTCTTGTTTCTCTTGCTCACACTCGGATTTATTTATACTTCAAACTTAATATTTTTTGGGATTCTTTTCGGGCTTTATGGAGTTGTATATGCTATGACAAAACCAAATCAGGATGCCTTTGTTTCAGATTTAGCAAAAGAAATGAAAGGGACTGCTTTTGGTTTCTATTATTTCCTCACAGGAATAATAACAATACCTGCAGGAATCATTGCAGGAGCCCTATGGAATATAAGTTATAGTCTTATGTTCTTTTATCTTGCAGCTGTTTCATTAATATCCATTATACTTTTGTTTTTTGTAAGAGAAAAGAAAAATTAATATATATTATAATTTACGAATAAATATTCAAATCAAATACTATAAATTTTTTTATGGAAGAATATTATCTAAATAATGTTATTATTAAAGGACATGCCTTTATATTAGATGATCCTTTAGGATTGAATGATGTCATTGAACTGGCAAAAGAATTAGCCTCTAAGGGATATATCTACAATATTCAAGAAAAAATCGCGGAGAGACATTATAGATTTGTTTCATTAAATCAACTAGAAGAAAGATTAAAAAAATCCAAGAAGATTGTGTGATATTAAAAGTCACCAAAAAATATGGAAGAAGAATATAAACTGAGATGGAGAGATCTTATTCCGTTTAGAGGATATGATAACTATATTAGCAGAACAACATCTAGTGAAAAGAGGATACAAGGAACAAGCATTTTGATACCTTATAATGTTTTCTTTTCCTCTGTGATACTTCCTCTTATTTTGATGTCGGCATATGGGGGATTAGAATCACTATTGCAATAAGGCCCGTATTAAAATAAATTTCTAAAGAGAGAAATAACCAAAAAACTTTAATAGGTGGCTTTTTTGTATTAAATATGTACACACTTCCAGAACTCGGTTATAATTATGATGCACTGGAGCCTTTCATAGACACAAGAACAATGGAGATTCATCATAAAAAGCATCATCAGGCTTATATTGACAAACTGAATAAGGCGCTTGAAAAATATCCAAAACTGCAGAATCGTCCTGTTGAAGAACTTATAAGAAATCTTAGCATGATTCCCGAAGACATAAGAACTGCCGTGCAAAATCATGGAGGTGGACATGCAAACCACAGCTTTTTCTGGAAAATTCTTAAGAAAGATGTTGAACCTTCAGGAGAAATCCTTAAGGCAATAAACAAGAAATTCAAGGGGATTGACAATTTCAAAGAGCAATTTAAAGACGCAGCAACAACTTTATTCGGAAGTGGGTGGGCATGGCTCGTATGGAATGGAAAAGAACTTGAGATTGTAAAAACACCAAATCAGGACAATCCTATAAACCAAGGAAAAATCCCTGTTCTTGGCTTAGATGTCTGGGAGCATGCATATTATCTTAAGTACCAGAACAGAAGGCCAGAGTATGTTGATGCTTTCTTCAATGTCATAAACTGGAAGCATGTCAACGACAATTTTCTGAAGGCTAAGAAATAAAATTGATATTGGATAATTTGAATATAGTTGTTAGTAGAAATAAAAATTTTGCCTATTTATATTGTTCAACCATTTCTTTTCCGAAAAAATAATTATCTGGTAAAGAAAGAATAACTCTCGGAGTTCTAGAATCATTGACATCTTTAGCATCTCTTCTACTAAATTTTAGAGGAACATTTCCTCCACTCGTTTTTAGAGAATAACTATTTCTGAAAAGATAGCCTTGTTTTATTCCGGTGACATTTCCTACTTCCGTTCTTGAGCTATCTATATAATGCGGTTTTTCATCACTAGTTAAAACGCGTGGAGATATCTCTAAAATTTTTTCTAAATCAAATGCTCCTCCTCGAGCTATTTCTGGACAAAATCCGCTTATGATTATTTTTTCTTTCATAAATTTAGTAATTTTGAAGTAGTATATAAATCTTTTGGTCGCAAAATTTTTTCTCTTCGCCAGCCCTACGGTTTCGCCTTCGGGGCATTGCATTCTGGCTCGGTTTTTTCTGCGAAAAAAACTCTACTAACAGCGATTAAAATTCCGCTCCGTTGCACTCCGCTACACCCTTCATTTCATTCAGGGGAAATTTTTTACTTCGTAAAAAACTCACGAGTGCTTCGCCTCGTGCCTTTCAGGTCTCTTAATCGCGATGTTAATCTAAATACAGCATTTAATGACTAAATAAAGTATAAAAACTCTCCTCAATTATTATCTTTAACTAATAACCTTCTAATATAAATAAAGATGGAACTCTTACCTGTTGCTCAGATAAATGAAAACTTGTCAAAGCTGTCTGACTGGAACCTTGAAGACAACGGAAAATCCATAGTAAAGAATTTTGAGTTTGAAAATTTTAGAGAAGCAGTTAATTTTATTAATAAGGTTGCGGAAATTGCAGAACAGGAAAATCACCATCCAGATATGGTGCTTCATGATTATAATCAACTTGAAATAAAACTTACAACACATTCTGCACACGGGTTAACTAAAAAAGATTTTGATGTTGCCTTAAAAATTGATGAGTTGGAAAAATGAAAAAAATAACAAAAAAAACACTCATCAATGAGCTTATTGAAAAAAATCCGGAAGTGACTGAGATTTTAATGGATTACGGCTTAAATTGTGTTGGCTGTCATTTTTCAAGCCATGATACGCTTGAAACAGGACTGAAGATTCACGGGCTTGATCATGAAATGGAGATAATTTTAAGAGATATTAATAAAGTTGTGGATAAAAAAAATTTGCTAAAGTCAATGCAAAAAGTTAATTAAAATATTTTAACATAAGAATTATAGGGGTTTATTATATTAATTATCCCCACCAAAAATCTTAGCAAAGTTTAAAAAATCCATCTTCCCTCTATACAAACATGTTATTATTTGAGGGACTTGAATCATATGGTTTGCTTGTGTTAAGGGTATTTCTAGGAATAATTTTTATTTATCACGGAATTCCAAAATTAAAGATGCCTGAAGCTATGGCAAAAGGCATGGGAAAATCAACAGGTTTTGTGGTTTTGCTTGGACTTGCTGAGCTTCTTGCAGGTCTTGCTCTTGCACTTGGATTTTATGCTGAAATTGGTGCATTAATCACTGGTTTGATAATGCTGGGCGCTTTATATTACAAAATATTTGCATGGAAAGTTTCTTTCTTTGCAATGGACAAAATGGGTTGGGAATTTGATTTAATGTTGCTTGGAGCATCTGTTGCCGTCTTACTTTTAGGAGCTGGAAACATCTCTCTGAGCTCTCTGCTTGGATTTGGATGAACAACAACTTTTAAATAATTCTAATTTTAATGCATTCATATACTGCAGATTAAGCATATTAAAATGGAACCACAACGTATTTTCAAATTAACAAAAGATGTTTATGATAGAGCAAACCCAGAACGGCTTTTATTCAAGTCAGAGCCAGGACTTAGTGAGGAGCTTGTAAGGCAGATTTCAATAGACAAGGGAGAACCTGACTGGATGCTGAAAAAAAGGCTTGAGGCATTTAAGCTTTTTAATGAAATGAAGATGCCGAATTTTGGACCAGATATTTCTGATCTGGATTTCAATGAGATTCATTTTTATATGAAGCCTGATTCTGTAAAAAATTCCCGAAGCTGGCAGAAAGTTCCTAAGGAAATACGTGAGACATATGAAAAATTGGGAATTCCAGAAGCAGAAAGAAAATCGCTTGCAGGTGTGGGGGCCCAGTATGAATCAGAAGTTGTATACCACAATCTGCAAAAAGAATGGGAAAATCTAGGGGTTGTCTTCCTTGACTGCGATGAAGGGCTTAAGAAATATCCAGAACTCTTCAAAAAATATTTCATGACAACATGTATCTCCCCTAATTTACATAAATTTACAGCACTTCACGGAGCTGTCTGGTCCGGAGGAACTTTTATTTACGTTCCTAAAAATGTAAAGGTAAAGATGCCTCTTCAGGCTTACTTCAGGATGAATGCAAGAAAAGGAGGCCAGTTTGAGCATACCTTAATAATTGCAGATGAAGGCTCAGAAGTTCATTATATAGAGGGCTGCTTTACAAAAGGAAACCTTGTTACATCAAATCCAGATTATAAAAAAATAGAAAATATAAAAGAAAATGACTTAGTTTTGACAAGTGAAGGAGAATTTAAAAAAGTTAAAAATGTCCAGGTAAGACCCTATTCGGGAGACATTTACACTATTGAATTTTACGGAGATTCCAGTCAAAAAATTGAAGTTATACCAGAGCACCAATTTCTTTATGTTGACAGAAAAAGCAAAAATGATAGGAATAAAATATTTAAGCCAAGATGGAATATCTCTAGATTTTTCAAAAAAGGAGATTACCTTGTTATGCCAATAAATCAGATTGTTAATCATAAAGATTATGGGGAATTTGAAGTGGAATACAAGGGAAAAAAAGAGAAGATAAAAGTCCCGCTAATCCCAGACTTCTTTAGACTTATTGGTTATTATCTTGCGGAGGGCTCAACAATAAAAGAGCATTACTTATGTTTCGATTTTAATTCAAAAGAAAGAGGATATATAGATGATGTAAAGAGTTTATTAAAGGATATATTTAAAGTAGAACCATACGAGCAGCCGAATAAAATAAATAATGGGGTTTCTGTTAGGGTTAATTCAACAAAACTGGCAAGGTTATTTAGGCAATTTGGCAATAGAAATTACAATAAAAATATTCCTGCTTGGACTATGCATGAAATAAATAAAAATCAAGCAGACTTAATAAAGGGGTGGTTTAGAGGAGATGGAAATTACTATTCCAAAAAACATGCCTCAGGATATAAAGAAGTTTTCAGGATAAACACCACTTCAGAAAAATTAGTAAGACAAGGAAGAGATATTTTGCTAAGATTAGGTATTGTTTCATTCATTAACAAAAGAGATAGGTCAAAAGAAAACAGAAGAACCATCTATACTTTAGGAATTACTGGAGAACAAATGATAAAGTTCTCTGAAATTGTTGGAATTAAAATAAACAATAAATTAAATGACAAGAATAGGGCTTCTATGTTTGGAATCAACGACAAATTCGCTTTTTTCCCAATTAAAAAGATAACAAAAAAAATAGTTGAGGATATTCCTGTTTTTAACTTTTCAGTCGAAAATCATGAAACTTATACTGTTGCTGGGTTGGCTGTTCATAATTGCTCAGCTCCGGTCTATATGGAAAATTCTCTTCATGCAGGCTGCGTTGAAATTCATGTTCTTAAAAATGCAAGAGTAAGATATTCGAGCATTGAAAATTGGAGCAAGAATACTTACAACTTAAACACAAAAAGAGCTGTTGTTAATGAAAATGGTATTATGGAATGGGTAAATGGAAACACAGGTTGCCTTACAGAAGATTCAAAGATTTTTACAAATTCTGAGGGACCAATAGAAATTAAAAATATCAAAACAGGGGACAAGGTTTATGTGTGGAATGAAAATACAAATAGCATCAAGACATCTAAAGTTAAGAATAAGATATTTAGCGGAAACAAAAAGGTTTATAGGCTCACCGCAGGAGGAAGAGAGTTAGAAGCTTCTTCAAATCACCCCTTTCTAACATTAATAAGAGAGAAAAATAATCCCAGGCATAAAAAAGGGTTCTTTAAGTTTGCCTGGAAACCTTTAGAAGAATTGGGGGTAGGAGATTTAATAGGCATAACAAAAGAGTTGCCCCATGAGGGAAAACCATATATCCTACCCGAGATTGAGATTGGAAAATATATAATGAGCAAAAACCAGTATTCTGATTTTAAGATGAATACTTCCCATTTATATAATAAGGACTTAAAAATTCCTAAAGAGACGAATGAAGATTTTATGTGGTTAATGGGGTTACTCTTAGGAGATGGGCATATAGATTTAAAGAACAATAAAATAAATATAGCAACCCATGAGAAAGAAGATTATCGAGATAAACTAATAAAATCATTAAAGGACTTATTTAATTATGATGTTACAGAAAAAAAGGAGAGGTATATCATAATAAACTCTATAGTTCTATGTAGGCTATTTAATAATATTGGATTTGGGGGTAATGCAGATACTAAAAAAATTCCACAATGGGTTTTTACTCTTCCAAAAAGCCAAATATTATCTTTTTTAGCTGGTTATGTAGATTCAGACGGGCATATTTCTAACCGTTCTGTTTATCTTACCAGCATAAATAAAAAAATACTCGAGAATGTTAAGCTCCTTGGGACTCTGGTTGGTTTGTGGGGGTCTAAAATATTTGTTCGCGGAAAGGCCAGAGATTCGAAGATTTTAGGAAAAAAAGTGAAACTTAAAGACTCTTGGAGAATTTTATTTAATGGGAAGAATGTTAGATTTTTGCCTTTAAAATGTATGGCTAAAAAAAATAAACTCGATAGGCTAGAAACTAAGAGAAGTTACGTGTCGGCAAAAGGAATGAATTTTAGAAGCAAAGTTAATGAAGAAATTGGTTTTGCAAGAATTGGCAAAATTGATCAAATGGGAATAAAACCAACTTATGACATTGAAGTTGAAGAATATCATAATTTTATTGCTAATGGCCTGATAGTCCATAATTCAAAAGTGACGATGTTATACCCGTGCTCTGTTCTGGCAGAAAAAGGCGCAAAGACAGATTATATTGGAATTGCATATGCAAACAAAGGACAGCATCAGGACACTGGCTGCAAAGTTTATCATCTTGCTCCAAACACAAGCTCTCATGTAATAAGCAAGAGCATATGTATGAATGGAGGAATTACTGCCTATAGAGGACTTGTGAAAATTAAACAAGGATGTAAAGGTTCAAAATCAAGCGTGAGATGCGATGGTTTAATGTTGGACAATGAAAGCACTGCAACAACTCTTCCAAGCATGGATGTCCGCGAAAACGATGTCAATGTTTCTCACGAGGCGGTTGTCGGAAAAATAGGAGAGGAACAGCTTTTCTATTTAATGTCCCGCGGTTTGTCAGAAAAGGAAGCAACTAAGATGATTGTATCCGGATTCATAGAGCCATTAATCAAAGAACTTCCCATGGAATATGCCGTTGAACTAACCAGGCTCATTGAATTGGAAATCGAGAATTCTGTTGTTTGAAATTATATTTAAAATGAAATTAAACAACGAAACTGCAAAGAAACTGAAAGAAGATTTTCCTATTTTCAAGAATAATCCTGGTTTAATTTATCTGGATAATGCAGCTACAAGCCAGAGGCCTAAACAAGTAATTGAGGTTATTAAAAATTTTTATGAAAAGGAAAACGCAAATCCAGGAAGAAGCATTCATACTCTTGCTGAAAAAGCAATGAAGGCTTATTCTGCAGCAAGAAAGGTTGTTGCTGATTTTATTAATGCAGATGAAAACGAGATAATCTTCACGAGAAACACAACAGAGTCATTAAATTTTTTATCTTATACACTTCCATCAATTCTTCCTAAAGGAAAAAATGAGATTGTTCTTACAAAAATGGAGCATCATTCAAATCTTGTTCCGTGGCAGCAGCTTGCAAAGAGAAATGGTATGACTCTTAAGTTTGTTAAGATAAAGCAAGATTATACTCTGGATTATGAAGATGCAAAGCAAAAAATAACAGATAAAACGGCTATTTTTGCATTTACACATGTTTCAAATGTTTTAGGAACTATTAATGATGTTAAACTTTTAACTAAAATTGGGAAGTTAAAAGGTGCTCTGGTTGTAATTGATGCTGCCCAAAGCGTGCAGCACATGAAGATTGATGTTAAAGAAATTGGATGCGATTTCCTAGCATTTTCCAGCCATAAAATGTTTGGGCCAATGGGGATAGGTGTTTTATATGGAAGAAAAGAACTTCTTGAAAAACTACTCCCATTTAATTTTGGAGGAGGTATGATTAAGAAAGTAACTTGGCAGAATTCAGAATGGGCAGATGCTCCTCAGAAATTTGAAGCAGGAACGCAGAATATAGCAGAGGCAGTTGCACTTGCAGAGGCAAGCAGATATATACAAAAAATCGGGATAAATAATATTAATAGTTGGGAGAGAGAATTAACGGGTTATGCTTTAAGAAAGTTAAATAATATCGATAGCATTAAGATATATAACCCGGGTTCGGATAAAAGCAGCAGTCTTGTTTCATTCAATATTAAAAATATTCATCCCCACGATGTTGCAGAACTTTTAAACAAGAAAAAAATAGCAATAAGAGCTGGACATCAGTGTGCCATGCCTTTGATGGAAAAAATAAATACACATGGAGGAGTGTGCAGGGCAAGTCTTTCAATTTATAACACATTTGAAGATGTTGATGCT
>ERZ1292632.2920-Hain-H43-01um-R2-2920-length-13688-cov-4_pt1 | contig 13688 bp, 14 predicted proteins | sample MGYA00564407_ERZ1292632 | MGnify/ENA primary metagenome ERZ1292632 (study PRJEB36523, sample SAMEA6512637) | groundwater metagenome | collected 2019-01-08 | study: AquaDiva: Metagenomics assemblies of 32 groundwater samples
GAGAAATCCACCGCTTATCATCTCGGTTCAGCCGACCATTGATCATTGTGAACTGGGCCGCGCTCACCGAGTCACTTCTCGAGACCGAACTCTTTGGGCATACCAAAGGTTCCTACACTGGCGCACACCGCGATCAGAAAGGAAAACTGGAACAGGCTCACGGCGGAACAATCTTCCTTGACGAAATCGGAGACATGACCTTGCGGATGCAAGGTCTCATCCTCCGGTTTCTGGAATCAGGCGAGATCCAGCCTGTGGGAGACCCGTCTTCGCGAGTCGTAGATGTGCGTGTAGTCACAGCAACCAACGCTGATGTCGCGGAGATGATAGCACAGAGGACGTTACGCAAGGACCTCTATTTTCGGCTGAAGGTTGCTCACATCGAGGTGCCGCCACTTGCCACTCACACTGAGGACATTCCTGAGCTCATCCGCCATTTCGTACGTGTGGCAAGTAACGATAACGGTCACTGCCCAGCGGTGTTTTCAGTAGACGCTCTTACGGCACTTGCAAACTACCGGTGGCCAGGCAACGTTCGCGAACTCAAGAATTTGGTGGAAACCATGGTGTTGTATCGAGGTCGGGAAGTCGTAGAGTTCAAAGACCTTCCGCACGAGATAAAAAATCCACCTGATGAAAAGTCAGACGCGGAAACTCTCTACCAGCGCATGGTGGTTGGCAGAGAATCGTTCTGGGAAGTAGTCTATCCACGTTTTATGCATCGCGAGTTGACGAAAACCCAGGTTCACGACATCATCGAAATGGCTTTGATTGAGTGTCACGGACACTATCGTCAAGTCGTACTGTTGTTGAACGTTGGTAGCCGCGATGGCGATTACAAGAGATTTCTGAACTTCCTGAGGAAGCATAAGTGCCTGCTTGACTTCCGACTCTATCGGTAGACTTCATCGTTCGGTAAACGAAACGGTCGCACGCCCTCTCCTGACAATAGGAGAGGGCGCTTTCTTTTTATCAACTTTTCTGTTAAACTGATTCCTTGTGGAAAAAGTAAATAACACTCTAAAAAACAGAAAGGATGGTGTGGTGGCCACCGCCTCTGGCGGGGTCCCGCAAAATGCGGTGGACGCTCTTTTTTCTGTCGGGGCGCATTTCGGCTTTGTGAAGTCCCGCCGACATCCTTCAGCCAAGCCTTTTATCTTCGGTTCAAAAAACAATATTGAAATTTTTAATCTTGAGAAAACGAGCAAGGAGCTTGAGAGAGCTCTGGCCTTTGTTGAACTTAAGGGTAAAGAAGGGGCTATGGGTCTCTGGGTTGGAGGTAAGAGCGAGGCTCGAGAAGCTACCAAAAAGGCAGGTCAGGAGCTTGAGATGCCTTATGTTGCTGGGCGTTGGATTGGAGGTACTCTTTCAAATTTTAATGAAATTAAAAAACGCATCAGCCGGCTGGAAGAACTGATTGGACAGAGAGAAAAAGGGGAACTCTCCAAATATACCAAGAAAGAACGTCTGCTTTTCGACCGTGAGATTCAGAAACTTTCCATTTATTTTAGTGGACTTTCCCGCCTGAAATCTTTGCCGAAGTTTCTGGTAGTGATTGACCCGAAGAAAGAATATATCGCCGTCGCCGAGGCGAGGAAAATTGGTATTCCGGTAGTAGCTCTCGCCGGTTCCGACACTAATCTCTATGAGCTTGATTACGCCATTCCCGGCAATGATTCATCCAGACAAAGTATCGCTTTTATCATTTCTGAATTAGTCAAAGCTTACAAAAATGGTAAGAAACAAAATGATAACAACGGAACAAATTAAAGAACTGCGTGAAGCCACCGGTCTTTCCATCATGCAATGCCGGAAGGCGCTGGAAGACGCAAGTGGAGATAAAAACAAAGCTGTTGCACTTCTCAAGGAGAAAGGCGCCGAAATTGCCACTAAAAAAGGTAGTCGCACCCTTGGAGCAGGCATTGTGACTTCCTATATTCACACTGGTGAGACAGTCGGAGTGATGCTTGAACTCCTCTGTGAGACGGATTTTGTGGCGAAGTCTCCCGAATTCAAATCAGTGGCCAAGGATATCGCCATGCACATAGCGGCGATGTCTCCTGCCGACACAACCGAACTGCTGGGACAACCCTTCATTAAAAATCCCGAACAAAAAATCAGTGACCTTATAAACAACACTGTGCAGAAGTTTGGCGAACGCACTGAAGTCGGGCATTTCGTGCGCTTCTCTATATGATAATTATTTCTATTTTTACCATCTCCGGACTTTCAATCGTCACTCTGATAGTGGCAAAAAGATTGGAAGAAAAACGAAGAAAGCCCTTTTTCATCTCGGAGGCAATCTCCAAAGGAGACATTCGCATCCGGAAAATTTATCACAAAGCGGTCCATTTTTACTCCGAAGGTAAGGAAAAATTTTTATTTTTTACTAAAAAGCGTGTTCCCATACACTTAAAAAACACCTTAAATAAATTAGTTTCTTTTCTTAAAGAGAAGAGGGAACAATACGCGCACAACATGCGAGACTCAAGGTTATTGAAAAAGTCTGACGGCATCTCGGAATTTATCAAAAATATGTCTGACATAGAGAAAGGCAATGGTGAAATAAATCATACCTATGAAGACACCCGCCAGAACGATTTTGTCGGGCTGGGTTCTCAAGATGAGAAAAAAGAGGTAAGGTAATATAATCGCCGGAGTAGCTCAATGGTAGAGCAACGCTTTTGTAAAGCGTGGGTTGGGGGTTCAATTCCTCTCTCCGGCTCAATTGGTTTTTAGAACAGAAGTAGTTTTGACTTTGAGAGCGGGGACTGTTTTCTCAAGGTCTTCGACGGAATAAAAACCATAGTAGGTTTGAGTGTTGATAATCATCGCCGGCAGGTCCGGCTTTACTTTATATATGGAAATGAGAGTCTTGATAGCCCCTAGGTCAAAATGGTAGTCAAAGGAATATACTCGCAGGTCGGGATACTTGTCCCGCAAGGCCGTCAGGACGTAGCCCATTTTTTCACAATCTTCACAGGCATCTTTGGTTGAATAGAAATAAAGGATAAAAGTTGGTCGAATACCGCACTTTTCCGTCAGCCGCTTCATGAGAAGATAATCTTTAATTTCAAGCAAGAAATATGAACGCTTCAAGTACTCTAGATCGGTGGTATTAAGTTCAGTCTGATTTTCAGCATAAGAAAGTTTTTCTCCCAACGAGCCGAGTTCTTTGGAAAGGAAACCGGGAGCAATATCTTTGCAAGAAGTTTCCTCAAGAAGCGCGAATTGGGTTTCCGATGAGAGAATATCAAGTGCTACGCGATTCTCAATAACACGAACGTCATCAAGTTTCTTCTGACCTATAATATTTGATACAAAAATAGCCGTACCGAAAATAACGGCTGTGATAGCAAAAGCGATAAAATATTTTTTTGAGTCAATCATCCTATCTCCAACTTATTTGCCTCCTGAAAATAGTGCTGAATACTGCTTTACTCAACCACAAAGGTGCTAGAAAAATGTAAAGTATGAGATAGTAGAATATACCCCTTGTAAATCTAAATCTACCGTCGGCTAGTTTGATGGATAGGTACAAGATAACAAGAGTCATCAAGATAGCGCTCAAAGTTAGAAACGGAACAACACCAGTGTCAATAAAAAACCAATCGAAAGAAAAAGAAGATTTCCAATTAAATCCAATGGTCTGAAATTTGACTAAGGCGTCAAAGACTTTAGATAAGCCGTTCCAGAGCGTATTACTAATAATATAGAGGGTGGAAAAAATAGAGGAGGTGGCGATGGGTAGAATGAAGATTCCAATGTGGCCATACTTTTTATTAAAAAACATTTCGCGATAGTCTATGGCGTTATTTAGAAAACCGTACGTCCAGCGCACTCTTTGTTTATAGAGTGCTGGAAATCTTTTTGGCGCGGTAGTGTAAACATGCGCCCCGTGGGAATTGACGATTTTGTAGTGATGTTTCTGCATACGCATCGCTATCTCTAAATCTTCGGTGTGATGCCCTTCACGATAGCCGCCGAGTTCGCGAAAGACTTGAGTGCGAAAGATGGAAAATGGTCCCGGTGCGACATATAGTGCACCGAGAGAAGAGAGCATGCGACGCAAGAAAATGCCCCAACTATATTCAATTTTCTGGATGTATTGCAGAACACTTCGCGGCTCAAACACTTTGATTGAAGGAATAACAGCCATAATGTTTGAGTCGTCAAAAAACGGCACGATCCTCTTAAGAGCATCGGAGTTGACGAACGAATCGGCGTCAAGACAACCGACTAGTTCACTTTCGACTTTCTCAAGCGCCAGGTTGAGGGCGGTATGTTTACCACCATTTTTTTTAGACAAAATTTTTATTTGCGGATGATTCTTGAACTTATTGAGTTCGCGCATAGTCCTGTCGGTTGAACCGTCATTGACCAAAATGACTGAGAGTTTATTTCTGGGATAATCAAGGGTTAAAATGGACTTAATGGTCTTACCAACGGTGTGTTCCTCATTGAAACAGGGAACGATAATGGTCGCAGTCGGAAATTGCTTAATGTCTTTGCCGATATGTTTCTCTTCAAACTTCAACTCCTCCCGCACCTCAAGATAGGTGATGAAGAGAAAAACCTCGAAAAAGAGGGAGGTGAAAAGTGAGCCGTATAAAATAAGCGTTTGAGTCTCGGCCATTTGCGATAAAATTTATTATACCATACCATATAAGATAATGTCTGAAAATATAGTCATCCAGTCAGACGAGGAAGAACAGCTGAAGAAAGCTCTTGAGGCCAAAAATGACCCGGAGTCAAAGCGCCTTAAACGATTCTTAAGTATGCCGGATTTGTCGCGAATTAAGGATGGTCCTATTGGTGAAATCGTCAACCGCACTCTTAAAGTCAAAAGTCTGGAAGGGTTTGATATCATCAAAATACCGGAAATTATTTCCACCGAAATTCTCTTTGACCTGTTCAATATGCCACCGGGGCATCCGGCGAGAAGCAAATCAGACACATACTACCTTGACGATAACCACGTCCTGCGCACTCACGACACGGTGTTCTGGTATTACTATTTGAATCATCCCTCTATCAAAGAAAAGATAAAGAAGAATCAATCCTTCGGAGCAATCTGTTTCGGCAAGGTGTACCGCAAGGACGAAATTGACCGCCGGCATATGAATGTCTTTCATCAGATAGGTGGTCTGTTTCTCGCACCAGACAACCAGAAAGAAATCACGCCAGATGACCTAAAAAATGTTCTTTCGGAAATAGCTAAGAGTATTTTCGGCGAAGATGTAAAATTCCGTTTTTATGACCATAATTTTCCATACACCGATCCCAGTTTTGAAATGGAAGCGGAGATTAACGGTGTCTGGATTGAGATGCTTGGGTCGGGTCTACCAAGAAAAAACGTTTTAGCCAATTTTGGTTTGACAGGTTATAACGGCTGGGCTTTCGGTTTTGGTCTTGAACGTTTAGCTATTGCGTCAATGGATTTGCCGGATATCAGACTTTTGTGGTCAGAAGATAAGAGAGTCAAAAATCAACTGAAACTTGGTAATAAATTTAAAGAGGTTTCTAAATTTCCGCCGGTCACGCGCGACATCTCTTTTGTCGTTGATAAAAATTTTATACCCAACGATTACTTTGATATCATTCGGGACATTGGAGGAGATTTAATAGAACAAGTGGAACTTTTGGACAAATATGAGAATACCGAAAAGTTCGGCGCGGACAAATTGAGCTACACCTTCCGCATCACTTACAGGAGTCTTGAGAGAACACTTACCAACGCAGAAGTCAGTACAAAACACGCCAAACTTGAAGAAAAGACCGAATCAGACTTCAAAGCCGAAATCCGAAGGGTCTAGTCCCGCCTCGCATCAAAACAGAGTCTCGCGCTCCGTATGGGTGCGAGGTTTTATTTTTATTAGCACAATATTAACAATTTCTGCGATCGCTACAAATGTTAATATTGTGAAATCCTTTATTCTCATGTTCTCAAGAACACTAGAATAGACGTCTCAAATAACACTCTTACGTTCTTGAGAATGTTGGGATGTCAAAAGCTCGGATTTGGACACTTTTTCTGGCCTGTTTTGTCCCCACGCAAAGGTATAAAATTTCTTTCTTTTTGGCTCTATTTGTGCTAAAATAGAAGGTGAGAAACATGGCAGAAAAGAAGATTAAAAACAGCAACTACAGCGCCGAATCTATCACAGTTTTAGAGGGTTTGGAGCCGGTCAGGAAGCGCCCCGGCATGTATATCGGTACCACCGGACCGGACGGCCTTCACCACCTTGTTACAGAGATTTTTGACAACTCCCGCGACGAAGCCATGGGAGGATTTGCCGACGACATTGAGATTGCTCTCTTACCTAATAATCGCGTCCGCGTGACAGATAACGGCCGAGGCATCCCCGTTGATACTCATAAACAAACCAAAGTTTCTGCGCTGGAAACTATTATGACCACCCTGCACGCCGGCGGCAAATTCGGCGGAGAAGGATACAAAATATCCGGCGGGCTCCACGGCGTCGGCGGCTCGGTCGTCAACGCCCTTTCTATCTACTGCAAGGCGGAGGTACACAGGGACGGCGGAGTTTATATGCAGGAATACAGTCAAGGCAAGGCGAAGTTTAAAGTTAAGAAGTTAGGAAGTTCTAAACTCCACGGCACTATCGTCACTTTCCAGCCAGACCCCGCTATTTTCCCTGATACTAATTTTAGCTTTGAACGTATTGCTAACCATCTTCGCCAACAGGCCTACTTAGTGAAAGGTTTAAGGATATCTATTTTGGATGCACGGGAAGTAGCCAAGGTGAGCGATGATGGCGTGTTCTATATGCGAGAACTGGATTTGGACGCGCCTTCAATGTCTTTTTATTTTGAAGGCGGACTGATGTCTCTGGTGCGATTTGAAAATGAACACAATAAACCGATACACAAAAATATTTTTTATGTTGAAAAGAAGGCAAGCGAGAATGATTATGAAATAGTTGAAGTGGCCCTGCAGTATGTTGACGACATCTCTTCTCGCATCCTGCCCTTCGCTAATAATATTTATACCGCCGAAGGTGGTACTCATGTCACTGGCTTCAAAACCGCCTTGACCAGAAGTTTAAATACCTACGCCCGCAAAAATAATATGGTGAGTGAGAAGGAAGACAATTTCACCGGAGACGACGCGTTGGAAGGTCTGACTGCCGTCATCTCAATCAAATTGCGCGAGATTCAATTTGAAGGACAAACAAAAAGTAAACTCGGCAGTGTGGAAGCCCAGAGCATGGTCACGAGTATTTTCGGTGACGCTTTCTCCGCCTTCTTGGAAGAAAACCCGGATGATGCCAGAGCCATGATTCAGAAGGTGGTTCTGGCACTCAAAGCAAGAAAGGCTGCCAAGGCGGCCAAAGATTCGGTCCTGCGCAAAGGCGCGCTTGAGGGTATGACTCTACCGGGCAAACTCGCTGACTGCCAGTCAAAGTCAGCCGAGGAATCAGAGCTCTTTATTGTGGAAGGGGATTCGGCGGGCGGCACGGCGAAGCAGGGCCGGGACAGGCGCATCCAAGCCATTCTGCCGTTGCGCGGAAAAATTCTAAACATTGAACGCGCGCGGCTTGATAAAATGCTCGCAAGCGAACAGATTAAAAATTTAGTGGTTGCGTTCGGCACAGCCATTGGAGACACTTTTGATATCACTAAACTGCGTTATCACAAAATTATTATCGCCACCGATGCCGACGTGGACGGCGCGCATATCCGCACTCTTTTGCTGACACTTCTTTATAGATTTTTCCGACCACTCATTGACGCCGGTTATATTTATATTGCTCAACCGCCACTCTATAAAATCAAGCATGGTAAAGAGATACTTTATGTTTATTCGGAAGAGGAGAGGAAAGAAAAGGGGATTGGAGCGACAGATGTTCAACGCTACAAAGGTCTGGGAGAAATGAACGCCGAAGAACTCTGGGAAACAACTATGGACCCGTCAAAAAGAATTCTCAAACAAGTAACCGTTGTAGACGCGAGAGAAGCTGACCGCATCTTTGATATCCTCATGGGCACCGACGTCCCCTCGAGAAAAAGTTTTATCCAAAGTAACGCCAAGAAGGCGACTTTGGACGTTTAATTTTTATAAAATGGCGGACAAAAAGACAATAGAAGAACGGGTGGCAGACTATGAACAGATCAAACAAGCTGCGGTCGCGCTTTATAAAACATTTATTTCTGTAGAGTGCCCCGCACTCGGTCAGGGGATCCGTTTTACATCCGAGGGGTTTAACCATCTTATTTATGGAGCACCTAAGAAGATGAGAGATAAAAGAGCACAGATACTTCGTTTTGATATGCTTGAAAAAGCAAAATTCATACTTGAGACATCTACTACATTCCAAGAATACGACGAGGAAATCATCTACAAGAAAGTAAATCGGAGAGGTCTTTGGGTTCCAATGAATGTTGTTGTTCGTTGTTGGGGTTTTGTGGCTATAGTACAGAAATTTCGTGTAAAAGTTGTAGTAACACAAGAAGGTAATAGTATGATTGAGTTTCTCAGTGTTGCTCCAGCATGGTTCACTCAGCAATATAGGGATATAAAGATGATACAAACATCCACCGGGAAAGGACTGAAGTCATCTGATGACGAAGAAGTACTAAAAAACGCCACAATGGGTGGCGGTCTTTAGTGTGCCTGTCTCCAGCGCAAAACTTGGCTAGATAGGACTGACGTCCCGCAGACACACTCGTATTATACCCTATCGGAAGTGGAAAAAGCAAATATCTAATTTTTAACAAATATGTGTATAACTCGTATGACTATATTTGGGGTTCAGATTTTTTACTCTTGGAATACCTAACTACACCCCAAATTACCCATAGAATAGCAATCAGAAGGATTCCACCCCACATATCTTGAATACCTAGTACTAGACTCCCACTTAGAGAGATGCTGGAAATAATGCCAATCAATTGAATGATAGTAAGAATTATTAAGATAATTTTCATACTTGATAATTTATTATAGATTTTGTTAAAAATAAACCCTTTCCTCTAAATCATCCTTAGATATATTCTACCACTTTCCAGTTTGGGCAAGATTTATAAAATGAGGGATTATTTCACGAAATATCCAAACAAGAATAACCCCCATCATTATTTTAAGTTCTCCTATGTCTTCTAATATCCACTCTTTAAGTAGGCCAAATCTAGTCGCAAATTTTGTACCCCTCAAAGTAAGATAAATAGAATTTGGGTCTTCTTCATCTTTGCCTATAAACCCCGCCTTAATACAGTTACTCACTATAAATTGAGCGTCTGTTGCACATTTTTTACTTAGAATTTGACTTGATTCAAATTGCTTCTTCTTCTCAGCCTCGCCTAATTTAATAAAAGCTTTAGGATCTATTTTTTCTTTCTTAAGTAATCTATGCGAACTAATAGCGCTAAAATGCGCAACTACTACAGCCCGCATAGTTCTTGGTTCTCTGGTCTGCTCTATAACATTTTGAAATTCGTTTAACCACTTTGGTACTAACTCTCCTGTATTGTCAAATTTTCTATCCATTCTTCTACTATCCCACATGACCATATCAAGCTGTTTTTCCTTGAAAAAACGGCAAAGTTGCCACATCCTATAAGTTTCCTTCATATGCTCTATTCTACCCTAAAGTCCTCTACTTGTAGCGGATTGATAAGTACTAAATAAAGCTGCGGACTCTACAGAGTCCGCGCTTTTTCAATTGGGGATAAGTTGTTGATAAAAAGTGGATAACTTTAGTAGTGTTGTGGAGAGTGGTGGGATATACTTTCTATCAGGTGGGAAATAGTGGTATGATACAAAAATGTTTATCGGCGAGTACACACATACAGTTGATGAGAAAAATCGTTTCTCTTTGCCTGCCAAGTTTCGCAAGGAGCTCGGCCGAAAAGTAGTTGTCACTCGCGGTAAAGACCATTGTCTATCTCTCTATCCCCACCAGACCTGGGTGGCCATTTCGGAAGAGGTGAAGAAACTCGGGCACGTAGAAAGTGATCATCGTTATGCGCGGTTTACTTTCTCCGGTGCATCTGAAGTCGAGATTGATTCTATAGGTAGGATTCTTGTTCCGGAATTCTTGCGGGAATTCGCGGGACTCAATAAGAATCCCATTGTCATCACCGGTGTCCACGACAGAGTGGAAATCTGGAACGACAAGCGTTGGGCGACCTATAGAAGAAAGCTTGAGAGCGAATACGCGTGAGTATGGCCCACTCCACTGAAGTTTCGCGGGCTAAACATAAACCTGTTCTTTTAAAAGAAAGTGTTGACGCTCTGGACCTCCAAACAGGTGAAGTGTTTATTGACGCTACATATGGTGGCGGAGGACATAGTAAGGAAGTGAGAAAACGATTCCCGACAGTTGAGGTGATTGCCATTGATCAAGATCCCAAGGTAGAGGCCATTACAGCAAATTTCAAAAATCTAGATAAAGTTGTGACACGGAAGGTTGATGCAATTCTCTTCGACTTAGGATTCTCAAGTGATCAACTGGGAGGAGGAGTGCCTGGACTATCGTTCCAAAGAGACGAACCTCTGGATATGCGAATGTCCGGTGTTGGTATCACGGCCGCCGATATTTTGAACTCTTGGGATGAGTCTGCTTTAGAACTCATTCTTCGCGGTTTCGGAGAAGAGAAATTCTCTAGAAAAATTGCGCGAACGATTGTGGAGAGAAGGTCCCACTTCGCCAAGGCTTCGAGGGATAAAGAAGTGAAGCCTTTCAAAACTACATTTGACCTCGTAGAAGTAGTCAGGTCGGTGATTCCCCACTTCGCCAAGGCTTCGCGGGGCAAGCATCCAGCTACCAGAACTTTCCAAGCTCTCCGCATAGCAGTCAATGAAGAACTCACCGCTTTAGAGATAGGACTGGAAAAGGGTTTCAAAGCTCTCAAACCGAACGGCCGGTTGGCAGTGATATCTTTCCACAGTCTGGAAGACCGCATAGTGAAGAACTTCTTCAGAGACAGAGTGAAAGAAAAAGTTGCCAGACAAATTACTAAAAAGCCCATTACGCCAAGCGCCGAGGAAATTCAAAACAATCCACGTTCGCGCAGTGCTAAATTAAGAGTTATTAAAAAATTATGACCCGTTCGATTAACTCAGGGTCATGGTGAATAAAATTGAACCATGAGTAGAAGAAGAATTTTTAACTATAATCAGCTTGCTCTCCCATTTGGAGAAAGAGGAGGGAAGACTATTGCATACGACCATCGAGTCCGCTTTTTCTGGACTTTGACTGCTATCTCAATACTCGCTCTCTCGACCTATATCTATGCTATAAGCGCTACCGCGAGAAACATCGCCCTTCGACAAGATTTGGAAAGACAGGTAGCAAGCGTGTCGGCCAGCCTTGATTCGCTTGAATTTGCTTACATTGAGCTTAAAAACAACGTTACCATTGAACTCGCTTACGAGTACGGTTTTCGAGAAGCGCAGTCTCCGCTTTATGTCTCACGCACGCGTTCGGCCGCACTCTCGTTCAATACTTTTAACCGATAAGGAACATGCTCGGGCTCCAGAATAGATTGCGCTTCATGTCGCTTCTGGTGCTTCTGTTTGCCCTCATCCTCGGGGTTAAACTCTATCTGGTGCAAATTGTGTCGGGAGAAAATTTTGAAACCAAAGCAGAGCGTCAATATGTTGCCGGAGTAAATTATTTTGACCGAGGAGGTATCTCCTTTACCACCAAGGACGGCGCCTCGGTGCCGGCGGCCAGTATTAAACTCGGATTTATCCTTTTCTTGAATCCTATTATTTTGGATAAACAGAGTAATCTGGAAGAGATTTATAAAACCGTTAATGCTATCACGCCTATAGATAAAGAAGATTTTTTAGCCAAAGCCGAGAAACAGAATGACCCCTATGAAGAACTGGCGAAGCATCTTTCTAGCGAAGTGGCGGAGAAAATTCAAGCGCTTAAAATCATTGGTCTCTCTGTCACTAGAGAAAGATGGCGCGTTTATCCCGGAGGAAATATGGCGGCGCATGCCGTCGGTCTCGTGGGATACTCGGGTGACGAGCTTGCCGGACGCTACGGTTTGGAACGTTTTTATGAATCGGTTTTGGGGCGAAGCGAGGATAATACTTTCATCAATTTCTTTGCTGAAATCTTTTCTAATATCAAATCGGTGGTCCAAAAGAACGGTGGCTTTGAAGGAGATATTGTCACCACCATTGAACCATCGGTTGAAGCGTTTCTGGAAAATGAAATTAAAAAAGTCACCGAGAGATATGCTTCGGATTTTACCGGAGGCATCGTGATTAATCCGAAGACGGGAGAAATTTTCGCCATGGCTCTCACCCCCACTTTCGACCCGAACTTTCCGCAAAACGAGCGGGATTCGGCCATCTTTAGCAACAAACTGATAGAAGACCGGTACGAGATGGGTTCAATCTTGAAAGCTTTGACCCTGGCCACCGGTCTTGATTCCGGCGTTATTACCGCGAAAAGCACTTACAACGACCCGGGATGCATGACTCTCAACACCAAAACTTTCTGCAACTACGACGGTAAATCTCACGGCTCCAATCTCTCCATGCAGACAGTGCTCTCCAAGTCGCTCAACACCGGCGCCGCCACCGTGGTCTCTCGCATGGGAAACAAAAAATTTAGCGACTACATGTTACGTTTCGGCCTTGAGACTATCACCGGTATTGACTTGCCAAACGAAGGTAAGTCTCTAGTTTCAAACCTGCATACTCTCCGCGACCTTGAGCTAGCGCAAGCTTCTTTCGGTCAAGGTATTGCTCTTACACCCATCATGACCGTGCGCGCGCTCTCGGCTCTGGCCAATGGCGGCACCCTCATCACTCCTCATTTAGTAAAAGAAATTAAATATAAAATAGGAACCACCAAAACCATTATTTATCCCGAAGCAGAAGAAAGGGAGCGAGTCTTGAGTTCGGAAACTTCGGCAGAAATATCGCGTATGCTGACAGAAGTGGTAGACCGCTCTCTCCGCGAGGGGCAGGTCCGGCTTGAACGCTACAGCGTGGCCGCCAAGACTGGCACTGCCCAGATCGCGAAACCGGAGACAGGAGGGTATTACGACGACCGTTACCTGCACTCCTTCTTCGGCTATTTCCCGTCTTATGAGCCGGAGTTTCTGGTCTTCCTTTACACTTATTATCCAAAAAATGTTCAATACGCCGCGGAAACCTTGACCGAGAGCTTCATAAATATCACCAAGTTTCTAATCAACTACTACAACATCGCCCCCGATAGGGAATCAGCACCCTCCGCACCACGAACGTAAAATACGAAATACTTGCGACCGCAAGTATTTCGTATTTTAGTTTCGTTGTGAACCTGCAAGGCAAGACCTCGCAGGACCTAAGACCTCGCAGGACCTACCACGCAGTTGATTCATTAACAATTTTTGGATATTCTTTCTTTATCTAAGGCTTGCCCTGCGTAGCCTTGGCGTAGTAGGGCCCTATCGTCTCCCCCTTCGCTCATCTTGTATCTGAGCTTCGAGGGGACAAGTATCGGTTACTTTGACCACTGCTTGCCCCGCGAAGCTCCGATGTAAATCGGAGCGTAGTAGGGGCCCTATCGTCTATCGGCTAGGACACAGCCTTCTCAAGGCTGGAAGCGGAGTCCGACTCTCCGTAGGGTCAAAAATTGAGTGAAGCGAGCAAACTGCTTTGCTCGCGGTCAATTTTTGAAGTCGCAGTCATGTTTTCTAAGCTTAGAAAACAG
>ERZ1292632.2921-Hain-H43-01um-R2-2921-length-13681-cov-5_pt1 | contig 13681 bp, 20 predicted proteins | sample MGYA00564407_ERZ1292632 | MGnify/ENA primary metagenome ERZ1292632 (study PRJEB36523, sample SAMEA6512637) | groundwater metagenome | collected 2019-01-08 | study: AquaDiva: Metagenomics assemblies of 32 groundwater samples
AATTGGTATACGCGCACGACTTAAAATCGTGTCTCGCAAGAGATGTGGGTTCGACTCCCACCTTCGGCATTAGGAAAATTTTTGCACTGTAGTGGTTTTACTTTTTTGTGCTTGACGATTACACTATATTTTCATCCGCCCATAGCTCAGTTGGTAGAGCAGACGCCTCTTAAGCGTACGGTCGGGGGTTCGACTCCCTCTGGGCGGACTAGGAAAAAAGCTGGGGTGGCGAAATTGGCAGACGCACAAGCCTTAGGAGCTTGTGAGCGCAAGCTCGTGGAGGTTCAAGTCCTCTCCCCAGCACCAATTCTGTTTTGCTTGACAAAAAAACTAGGGATTGTTAGTAGTATAAGCGGATCGCCGAAGAAAAGGAGTTTGTGATGAAAGATCAGAGAAAGATTGTGTGGCCGGGCGATTTCCGGCCGGGAAACAGGGTGATTATTGAAAAGTACCCACCAACCACAGAAGCTGAACCCCAAAAGGCCGTGGTGCTCGGGATCCCACCAGGGATAATACTGGACGGGATCTTCCCTAAACCAGAAAGGAGCATTGTCCCTGTGGGCTACAGAGATTCTGCGGGTCAGGTAGTTGTAAAATGGGTACTCGCCGATAATCTCACTCTCATTGGTCAGACCAGAGGAAAAGAAGCAAACTCCTAGATCCCTCATTGAGGCGAAAAGAAGCAATCGTGAGCCGAGCAAGGATGCTCGGTTTTGTTTTGCCCACCAAATCCCTTGACCAATCACAAAACCTTGACTTTTTATACATAAAATGCTAGATCTTAAATCAGATTTTCGTTGACATAGAACCCAAAACCAACCGGCCAAAAGGCCAGAAAGAATGGTGAAGTATGGCGACACCAACAACAGACCCGGGCGCAACTGATCCGACACCAGCCCCCCAGCCAAATCCTCAACCGAATCCACCCACGCCGCCCACCCCAAGGACACCCACTGTCGCAGAGCTGAGGGAACAGTTGAGGCAAGCAGAAGCACGAGAGCAGAGCGAAGCGGCAAACAGCAACCCTTCGCAAACGATCGTAGACGCCATCAATCTTCAAAAGACACAACTAACCGTAACAATTGCGGTGGCGACCATCTTTATTGTTTTACTTCTAATTCTTTCCCAACCACTTTCCCAACCAAAGGTGACAATTAGTGACAGTCTCACGGCCACCGCGCCATCCTCCTCGGCGTTGGTAGAAATCAAGGATGACATTCCCTTCGAAGCGACCCTCGAGCCAACCAAACCCCTACAAGTAACCGTCCCGAAAGGAAGGAGCTTGCGAGTTCAGGCCGCTCGTGGACTAGAGACTTATGTCCAAACACCCGTCGTTGTCAAAACAGAAGGAGGAGTTGGTATTTGGGAGATCCGCTCAACTATTGAATCGCCTGTCAGGATTAGGATCACGCTCCGATAGAGCACTCCTGGTTCGCCCAAGCCCCAAAGATCGCAAGATCTAAGGGGCTTGATTTTTTATAATATATATGATACAGTGCCAGTAGTAGTTTTTTGACAACCGAAATATGGCTTAACCGGGCCACTGGCCCAGGAGAACACAATATGCTATCGTGGCTAAAAAGTCTGTGGTCAACCCCAAAAAGTAACCTACCTGATTCGGGGTGGATGCTGGAAATCATCTACAAGAGTGGGGTTATCTTGATTGCGCCCGCAACAGGAATAATTCTCCTTTTGCTTTGGGGAAACATCTGGGTTGCGGGGGTTGGATTCATTCTCGCTTTTCTTCTTTGTTTGGAAACATACAAAGTTGAAGCTCCTAAGCGTGGGGTGGTTCTGTGTCTAGGAGAAAGAACAGGAAGAACACTTGACGAAGGAACTCACTTTATCTGGCCATTCGGCATAGACAAAGTCGAGGACGATGAATTCAAAATCGACATTCGTGAGGGACCAGTCAAAATATCCGCAACTTGCTTAGATGGACCGGAAGTCACGGTGGAGTCGACGGTGCTTTACCGAGCAGATGAACACATGCTCGCAACTCAGTTTTATGAGGCCGAAGCTCCAGTTATTATCCGTGGACTAGAAGAAACCGTTCAAAACACAGTGGGTGATGTTGCTGGACAACACAATTCTAAAGATCTCTACAAAAAGAGGCCAGCCTTAAAGCGCCTGATTGATTCCATCCTGCGACTAGAAACTCCCCCCCACTCTGATCCCGAATTCCTGACATCCTTAGGGTTGAAGATTGGTGGGGATTCTCACACCTTAATCAGGGACTCGGATAGGAAAAGGCTTAAGCTCTTGGATTTCTATTCGGTATATCATCAACAAGTAGATGAGCGACTGAACAGAACAGGAAAAGGTTCACACTCTCGTATCGAGAAAGCCCTGGGTATTGACATCGGTCAATTAACCCTAAAGAAAGTTTCGTTTAGTGTAGCCTACACCAACTCTCTCGAGCAAAAGCGAATCGCCCAAGAGAAGAAAGTGGCGGCGGAAGAACGAGCAAAGTTCGTTTCGACAATGACGGCGAAACTCACAGACCTGGAGGTCAACCCTGATCGAGCGGCGGCGATAACCCTGCTTCTTCAAGAAATGACTGGCGTCCAAATCGTGGAAACCGGCGGAACATCTCCGCTACCAATCATAAACATTAACGGAGGTAGACCATGAAAAAGTGGAAAAAGAAAATCCTTTGGATCATCGCCCTAGGAATCGTCGTGGGTAGCGTTTATGCTACTTACAAATTTTGGCCAAACCAGAATAGTTCGGTGGCATTTGGTTCCACCACAGAAAATGAATGGGTCGATGTGGAAGCTGCCGTAGCGGAAACCTCCACACAACCAAACTGGCTCCTAAGGGCTTACGCGGAGCTCACTGCCCCGTCAGCAGACAGGCAACCAAAACCAACGGGCGTGCACCGGTATGAAAAGCCGGAAAATGCCCCGACACAAAACCCACATGGCGCCGTAAGTTATCACCTAAACGGATACAAAGTGTTCCGTTGGTACAAGGTGAAATATGATGGCTCTTGGGTCGGACCAATACCGCCACCAGATAACGAGTTCAAGATTCATGTAGAACCAGAAGAGGCCTGTGTGACCTTGAGGGATCGGTATGGTTATGAGTGGGAAAATGGTAGGGGCCAAGATCGTGATTGGCCCAAAGCCGCCAACTTCTCTTGGTGGGTAAGGGCGGGCCGTTGGGAAGAGAAAAATGGCCCAAGACCAGAAACCATCACCGTGTATGTGATGGAAAAAAATTGAAAAAGGGAGGTGAAAACATAGCACAAAACCAAAAACCCGCCCGGCGCGAAGCGCTGATGGCGGGTTTTATTTTGTCTGTCTTTTGTCTTTTTTGCCTATTGAACTATTTAATTAATCAGTGGCAGGTGGGCAGTATGGTGGTGCAAATCAGTCTGATAAGCCCCCAAGCCGAAACCATAATAAAGAGGCCAATTACCCCCCAGAGCACATGATTCTTGGCTTCCTCGATCTTGCCATCCTTCTTTAACAGCTCCAGCACTCCCCACAAAAAATAAAGTAGAGCCAAAGAAAAGAGTAGCCCAATAATCGGGTTCAGAATATAGACACGAAGATTCTCGATAAGAACACTAGGCAAGGTTATGTTACCGAGGCAAATCCGGAATTACATTAGAATCACCAGTGGGGATATTGACCGTATTTTTAACCACTCTCACCAAGCCCCACACCGCGCTCATCACAAAAAGACCAACTACTCCCCAAATAATCATGTCTTTACCTTTCGTTCTTTCAGTCTCATCACCCGCTCCCTTAACATACTTAAACACTCCAATTAAAAAGTAAACAAAGGCTAGAGCAAAAATAATTGGCACCACATAACTATTGATAATACCTAAAAAGAGTTCGCCGCCACCCTGAAGACTGTCCACATTTTGATTGGCACTAAAGCTCTGGGCCAAAACCCAAACCGGCAAAAGGAATAAGGCTAAGGCTGGAACTAAATTCTTAAATTTCTTAAACATTGTTTTAATTTTAATAACCAAGTAACTAATAATGAGTAAGTATACCGAGTTTGGCTAGACCAGCCAAGCGGGGGTGTGAATTAATATGGTGAACTGCCTCCTATTGTGTCTTCCATAATATCCTCGATCTGCCCTTGATAATCTGGTTCCGGACCATAAACCCCACCGGTTCCAGCCGAAGAACCGCCAGTATTCACTGGTCGATTGTCTAAGTTAAAAGTGTTTTCAACCAAAGCCACCAAGCCCCACACGGCGCTCATCACAAAGAGACCAATGATGCCGTAAAGGATTCTTGTTTTGGCTACTTCTCGATCTTTATCATTAAATATTCCCAGAACCCCCCACAGAAAATACACCAAAGCAAGGGTCATGATTAAATAAATAATCGGCGAAATAATTTTACCAATCCCTATGGTGTTTATTAAATAAGCAAAGTCTTTTACTTGGGCTGTCATGAATTTTTATAATTATTAATAATCCTGCTTTGTGGCCGTTCTTCGGTCAAATTTTTAATTGTGGCCTCTAGCACCTGAATCATAAAGTATGAACCCAAAATGATCGCAATGCCAATAGCAGTATACTGCGCCGCTTCTTTGGCCCTCTCAATCTTAGAAGTATTGCCCCGAGCCTCCACAAAAAGAAAGCCAATATAAATTACGGCCACCACCATTAGTGGGCCACCAATCTGCACCACGAGATCGAGCAAAGCCACCACAAAGGCTCTAATGCTCTTGAAGCGAAGGATTTGGAAAGGGGAGCCAGCAGAATTATCCCCTGACGGCCGCGGATAAGTATCTTCCGCATAAACAATTTCGGTACCCAAATATGACTGCGATTGAGGGATTCTCACGCCGCTTGTCGGTTCGATAAAGAAGTTGAGAATGGTCGAGATAATCAGCTCGGCGGCGAGCACCATCAAGATCCCCTTTAACGCCAGCATAATAATCTCTTTACCCCTATCCTTCTTGTGCGGAATGTTGGGAAAAGAGAGGAATAAGATCCCACCATAAAGAATCGAGACTACGGCTAGCGGTACCGCGAGGTAAAACACCAAAAATTTAATAATCGCCCAAATTAGATTAATTAAGTTTTGGAAGTGACACACTTCGTTGTCATCAAGGACCTTATTACCATTAGTATCGATCCCGCAAGTGACCAAGGGTCCAAACTCCGTTTTCGGCACAGCCTCGGCGGGATTCTGGCCACGGACTAGAAGCGGCATGGCCATAGTGCCCAAAAAAGCAATCAAAATGAGTAAATTTTTAAAAGTTTTCATTGATACAAAAGAGTTAATTCGGCGGCCGCTTCTTTAACCGCATCGAGGGCGGTTAAGCGACCGGTATTGGTGGCCTCAATCAAGTCCTTAAAGATGGCTTCGGATTTGGCCGCATGAGGGTCGAGCCAACCCCGAGAGACTAGGGCCGAGCGATTAAACACCGTCATTAGCGGATCTGCCGAGGCTTGGGCCAAGAGATCGCGGCGCGCTGGCGGCAAATAAAGCGCCTTAGCCAGAGCGCCGGCAAAATTGGCTTTAGCCAGAGCCCGAGCGGTAAATTGCGCGCCCGCTTGATTACGACTCTGGCGCGATGCCGCGAGGCCCATCATTTTGGCGGAAGTGATTTTAGGCCCCTCATCCTTCTGGGGCAAAATAGCTACATCAAACTCAAGGTGCGGATTGCGTTCTCTAATTTTAGTCAGATCACTGGCGGGGCCAAAGTAATAAGCCAGCTTACCAGCGGCAAAAACGGTTAAGGCCTCGGGCAAAGAACGATTCCAAGCGTAGGTGGCGCTGGAGGGGTTAGCAAACTGGTTAAAGAAATCGACCACTCTCATAGCGGGCGGCAAAGCAAAACCAAAAGTTTCTTCTAGCACTACCCGCGGTGATCCAGCGCTAAATTGCACAATGGGATTACCAGCTTGGAAAAACAAGGCTTCGAGCAAACTCTTGGCCGAACGCAGATTGCTAAACTGCCCCATCGCCACACCCGAGGTCAAAATATTGCGCCGCTCATCGAGCTTAGTGAGGAGAGGTACATCGAGCTTAACCTTGGTCCAAGTGGTTGGGGGCGACACCAAACCAGCACTAGCGAGCAAATTTTTATTGTAATAAAGGACCAAAGGATCAAGATATAGGGGGTGCGCCAAGAGACCGTTTGGCCGCAAAAAAAGGCCGGCTTGGTCTAAGTATTCGGTCTGAATTTCTCGCAAAGGAAAACTCTCGTATGGCGTGGGCACAATTTTATCGGCATGCCGGATGGTCCAATCGGTGGGGAAGAAAAATAAATCCGGTCCAGCGAGCGAAGCGAGGGCCTCGAGCAACTCGGCTTCATACCGTGCCGGATCCTTGGCCACATAAGTCACCAAAATCTGATCTTGATAAGCCTGATTAAAACTCGCGAGCATCGGCGCTACCGCCGTGGCGGGCACTGGCCCCCACACAGTAATATTGCCCACCACCACACCATCCGGCCCCTTAAAACCGGGCAAAACACCAGAGAAAATCAATACTCCCACAAAAAGTAGGGCCACAAAAACAATAATAAGAATGGTGTGGAAATTGGTCATGAAGGTTCGGTTTCTGGTTTAATAAATATTATACCCCAATGATGGTCGCCAGCGGGAAAAGTGCGCTCCTCGCGGAAACCCGCTTCGCGGAAGATGGCCGTGGCGGCCGGCGCGGTAATAACTTGGGTCGGCGCCGGACCAGTGCCGCCAAAAGAATCACTCCAATCAACTACCGCCAGCCGACCGCCGGGTTTAAGCATCCGTTTAATTTCTAAAGCGGCGGTATATTTGCCGGTGAGCTGGAAAAGGGTATTGGCAAGTAATGCCAAATCGACCGAATCTTCACGGAGTTTGGTGCCACCCACCTTCTCAATATCGGCCCAAATTACCTCGAGATTAGCGAGACCCTTGAGCCTTGCCTCGCCCGCAGATTTTTCTAACAAATCTTTTTGGACCTCAATGGCATAAACCTTAGGTCGTGCCGGCAATTGCGCCAGCGCCAAGGCATTAACGCCGCTCCCCGATCCCAAGTCCACCACCACCATCCCGGGCTTAATCCCGAGCTGTTGAACCATTTTCTTAGGTTCTAAAAAAGGCATCAGGTTTATTCTAACGCCTAACGGTTTTAAACAGAAGGGGATTTATAAGCAAACCATCGAAGCGAGGGCATCGCCGTCGCGGACCTTCATAATGCGAACGCCCTGAGTTTGGCGACCGAGCGTGGGAATCTCATCGAGTTTGGTGCGAATAATCTGGCCCTGACGCGAGATGGCAATAATTTCTGTTTCTTCGCCCACAATCACGCGACCAATCATGAGCGGACCAGTTTTGGTGGTAATTTTGGCCGTCTTAATACCTGAACCGCCACGGCCTTGGACTTTATATTCCTTAACCGCAGTTTTTTTACCAAAGCCATTGCCGGTCATCACAAAATAGGTGCTGTCTTGATTGTCTTTCGTTACAATGTCGGCACCGATCACTTCGTCATTCTTCCCTAATTTTATCGCTCGCACCCCCATGGCCGTGCGACCCATCTCCCGAATATCAGCTTCTTTAAACCGAATAGATTGACCCAATTTGGTACCGATAATAATCGTACTACCCTTGGGCGCCAGCAGAGCCGATAAAAGCTCATCATTAGAATCAAGTTTAATCGCCATAATCCCCGAGCGCCGCACATCGTGGAAGCTCGAAGCCTTCACCTTCTTAATCGTCCCCTGTTTGGTAATCATCACCAAACCCACATCAACCTTTTTGTTTTCTTTAGACAAGGGAAGAATGGAGGTGGTTTTCTCGGTATCAGCAAAAGACAAAAAGTTCATCACTGATTTACCCCGCGTCGCCCGTTTTCCCTCTGGGATATCATACATTTTAATTTGATAGGCCTTGCCGCGATCAGAGAAAAAGAGTAAATCATCGTGCGTATTAGCATTGAGGAGCAAGTTTACAAAATCTTCTTCTTTAACATCAAGATCAATTACGCCCACGCCGCCGCGCTTCTGGGCGCGATACTCCAGCGGATCAGTGCGCTTCACATAACCACCGCGCGTCAGCACCAGCACATTCTCTTTTTCTGGCACGAGGTCAGCATCGCTAATCTCGCGCACGCCACTCTTCACCACCTTGGTGCGGCGTTCATCGCCATATTTATCGCGAATTTCGGTAAACTCTTTCTTCACCACCGCGAGAATTTTCTTCTTGTCGGCCAACAAAGCCTTAAGCTCTTTAATCAGGGCCTGCTTCTCTTTAAGCTCATCTTCAATCTTCTGCCGTTCCAAACCAGCGAGCTTCTGCAGTTTCATTTCGAGAATCGCCTCGGCTTGGCGATCAGACAGTTCAAACTTCTTCACCAAATTCTTATGCGCCGTCGGCGTATCGGCCGAACCCCTAATCGTTTTGATCACTTCATCAATGTGATCAAGCGCAATCTTGAGACCGAGCAAAATATGTTCGCGTTCTTCAGCCTTGCGGAGATCGAAGCGCGTCCGCCGCTCCACAATGATCTGCCGATGACTAATGAACTCGGTCAGCATTCCCTTCAGCGATAAGAGTCGCGGCACGCCATCGACGAGCGCCAACATATTGTAGTGGAACATCGTCTCGAGCTCGGTATGTTTGTAGAGCGCATTCTTCACCTTCTCGGGATAAGCACCGCCCTTGAGCTCAATCACCACGCGCGTGTCGGAAAGCGTTGTTGATTCATCACGAATATCTTTAATCCCTTCAATCTTTTTCTCCCGCACCAAGTCGGCAATTTTCTCTTGCAATTCGGCTTTATTAATCTGATAGGGCAAAGACTTGATGATGAGTTGGGCCGAACCAGCCTTGGTTTCGGCTATTTCTACCTCGCCACGACAGAGCACGCCGCCGCGACCAGTCGAGAGGGCATGAGCAATATCTTCTTGTTTAAAAATAAGACCACCAGTCGGGAAGTCCGGCCCCTTCACATGTTCCATGAGGTCCGCCGTGGTGAGATCGGCATTATCGGCTAGGGCAATGAGCGCATTCATAATCTCGGTGAGATTGTGCGGCGCAATCTTGGTCGCCATACCCACCGCAATCCCCATCGAGCCATTGAGCAGTAAATTGGGAATCGCTACCGGGAGCAAGGTTGGTTCTTGCCGCGTGCCATCATAATTAGGTCTAAAATCAACCGTTTCGCGATCAATGTCGCGCAAAATTTCATCCGCGAGGGACGCCATTTTAACCTCGGTATAACGCATCGCCGCCGCTGAGTCGCCGTCGACTGAACCGAAGTTACCTTGACCCGTCACCAAAGGATAGCGCATCGAAAAATCTTGGGCCAAACGCACCAGGGCGCCATAACAAGCCGAGTCACCATGTGGGTGATATTTACCCAACACATCACCCACCACGAGAGCTGATTTGCGAAAACGCGAACCAGCATAAAGCCCGAGTTCATGCATAGCAAAAAGTAAGCGCCGATGCACCGGCTTGAGGCCATCGCGAACATCCGGCAAGGCTCGGTCCACAATTACGCTCATCGCATAATCGAGATACGAGTCCCTCATCTCCCTCACAATATCAATCGGAATAACTTTATTGCCGGTTTCTGACATGTTTTTGAGTTATTGACGAATCACATTGGCGGTCAGATCGCGCGCGGTTTGCGCCATAATTTGCCAACCAGACTTCACCCTTTGCCACATCCCAACTTCTGGCACCACTTCCGCCACCGCTACCAAGGAAGCTGATTCTTCCTCTTTAGCCGCCAATACCGGTTGACGCAAAGAGTAACGCAAATTGGTAAGCCAAGCGCCAGTAATCGCCAAGGTCAAGACCAAAGAAAAAGCAAAGGCTAGACGCCGCCGCGAGCCTTCTGATTTCGCTCTTAATTTATCTAAATAAATCTTCATGATACTTTCAACACCACCGTTTTTACCTCATCGGTGAGCAAATCTTTCTTTTTAAGGGTCAACTTTTCTAGTTCCTCGGAATTATTACCAATTTCTTTCAAAAAATCTTTTAACCACTTGGTTTCGCCACTATAATCGATCGGAATAATAATCTTGGGGGAGAAAGAGAGCGCTAGCTTAGCCGCCTCCGCTGGTGCCAAGCGCCCCGCCCCCACCGGCACAAACAGAATCTCAACCACCCCAATCGCTTCACGAATTTTATCATCAAGCTTTGGCTCCACCAAAGCGCCTAAATGCACCAAGCGAATGTCTTCGAAAAGTACGGAGTAAATCGTATTAATCTTCCCCTCTGGGCCAGAAGAAGGTAGTCCCCGCACAAACACTTCATCGGCCTCATACTCCCCCGGACCATCAATAACTAGGGGTGTTTTCGAGCCATGAGCCATAAATTCCGCCCCGTTATAAAGTGGGTGATTGAGCGAAATCAACACCAAATTAGCCCCAAAACGCACCGGCTTCTCTTCGGCGTCTTTGCCAATCGGATTAAAGGCCACCACCTTATCTGCCAGCTGGGCCTTAATCAGACCCCCGCCGTGGTAAGTAATAATCATTTTATGCCCCCAGTTTAGCAGAAAAATTATCCCAACGCCAGCCTATTTCGGATGATTTTTGATCTCGAGTAAAACATAAGTCTCGTCATCAATCAGGAAGTAAAAGCGGACGCTTTTATCTACTCGCGCTTGCCAAACCCCTTCGGTTTCATCGTATTTCTTAGCGTGGAGTGAAGGATGACGAAGGTTTTGAATTAGAAATTGAATCTGTTTATTAAATTTTCGCCGCACTAACTCAGGAAAAGATTTAAGTTGGGTTTTAAAACTCGGCGAGTAATACGCCTTCATTTTACTTAGAACGAAGGGAGCGAATCAGGTCTCGAGCATTAGAAAATGGCCCAATAGCCTTACCTTCTCGATACTCTTTAATCGCCTGACGCAACCCAACATCCAATAATTTGGACGGCTTAACTTCTGAACTCTTTTTCTCCCGCAAAAGTCCCTCGTACTCTTCGCGAGAAATCAAAATCAAATCCCCAGCCTTAGCTAGTTTTTTAGGGATGGTTAATGTGGCTATCATACGCCCCAGTTTAGCAGAAAATGAACTCAATTTCAACCCCCGCGCTTGCCAAAGTTTGCTTCATGGATATAATTACCCCACCAATGATTGTGATGGAAAATAAGGGTTCAGCCATGGACGAAGTGCTCAAGGGCACCTTTTTGTTGCCGGCGCCGGGATCGCTCGTCGAGGGCACCGTGATCGCCAAAGACAAAATGGCCCTCTACATCGATGTGCCACCTTTTGGCACCGGTTTAATCTTCGGTCGCGAATACCTTAATGCTCGAGAGTTGATTAAAGAGATTAATCCGGGTGATTTGGTCACCGCCAAAGTAATTGAGTCAGAAGGAGAAAATGGCTATATCGAACTCTCGCTCAAAGAAGCCAAACAGGCGATGGTCTGGAGTGAGGCCAAACGCGCCGCCGAAAGTCACGAACTCTTCGACCTCGTGGTCAAAAGCGCTAATAAGGGTGGTTTGATTGTTTCTTGGCAAAATCTTGATGGCTTCATCCCCACTTCCCAATTAAAACCAGAACATTATCCCAAAGTCACCGATGGCAATAAAGATAAAATTGGTGAGGAACTAAAAAAGCTCGTGGGTGAGAAGCTCCAAGCTTTTGTGATTGGGGCTGATCCTAAAGAAGGCAAGCTCATCTTTTCTGAAAAAGTTTTGGGTAATAAGAGTCGGAAGGAGATTGTGGCCAAGTATAATATCGGCGATGTGGTGGAGGGAGAGATTAGTGGCGCGGTAGACTTTGGTGTTTTCGTAAAACTAGAAGAGGGTTTTGAGGGTTTGGTTCATATTTCCGAAATTGCTTGGTCCCTAGTCGAGAATCCTCGCGACCACTTCAAAATTGGCGACAAAATTAGAGCCAAAGTGATCGAAATCAAAGACGATAAAGTCTCGCTCTCAATCAAGGCGCTCAAACCTAATCCTTGGGAAGAAGCCAGCACTAAATACAAAAAGAGTGATCGCGTAAAAGGTATTATTATCAAATACAATAAATATGGCGCCCTCGCCTCGATTGAAGAGGGGGTAGCCGGCCTCGTGCATATCTCCGAGTTTGGCGGTAATGAAGAAACTTTGAAAAAGGCCCTAGAACTGGGCAAGGGTTACCTCTTTACCATCACCGTTTTTGATCCCAAAAGCCAAAAGCTAATTCTCGCCTTCCACGAGAAAAAGGCGCCAGCAGAAGTAAAGCCAGAAATTACGAGTTAAACTCGGTCATCGCTGGTGCTAGGCCGCGCGCGAGCCAGAGCTCGAGCGCGGCAATTACTTTTTTCTCTTCTTTTTTCAACACCGCGAGCTCGGCGGGGGTAAATTTGCCCAAAATAAAATCCACCACGCGCTCAGCGGGAACTTTTTTCTTTTTGCCAATGCCAATTCTCATGCGAGCAAATTCTCTGGTCTTAAGCATTTTGATAATTGATTCTAAACCACGATGGCCACCCGAACCGCGATTAAAACTAATTTTTGCTAGACCGAGAGGCAAATCAAGTTCGTCATAAATGACCATTAGATTTTTGGTCGCTGGCACGGCTTTACCAGAATTATTCATCATCGTTTCAGGCAAAAGAAGGGTAACCTTCGCCTTCTCAATTTTCCCCTCACTCACCAGCGCATTTAACTTCTGATCCTTTTCCCAGTCGGGAAAATCGTGGTTTTTACGAAAAGCGTCCACAAAAATCCGCCCGGTATTATGCCGTGTTTTCTCATACTCCGCCCCGGGATTCCCTAACCCCACAATGATAAATTGACTATTTTTTTTCATAACCTAAAAGCAAGCGAGATACCAGATCAAAGATCTTCTGCAGATCATTTTTATTTACTAGACCAATTTTGTGACTAAAACGAGTTTTATCTATTGCTCGAATTTGAAAAGCCAAAACCACAGAAGTCGTGTCTAAGCCAACTTCTTTACTGGGATCAAGTTGGATAGTGTGCGGAAATTTCAAGGCCTTTAGATTAGATGTTAGGGGCAAAACCACACAAACATTTGCTGGAGTATCCGCCATAATCACAACCGGTCGCAAACCGCTTTGCTCTCGACCAACAGTTTCTAAAAGCGAAGCCAGCCAAATTTCCCCCTGTTTCATAGAGACTGCTCAAACTTAACTAGAGCCTCATCGCTTAGTTTGTCCCAAGCTTGAAGTTCCGTCTTAAGCTCCAGATAAGGAGCAATGCTGGAAAGATAGAAAGTGAGGGCGTTTTTTAGCAAATCATCTTCCTTTACCCCAAGTTTTTGAGAGGCAAACTTTACTTGACTATTAAGTGTTTTGGGCCACAGCGTTTTCATTGTTTAATTCTAGCATTTTCCAGCCAAAAGAAAACCCCCGTCAGAAAAACCAACGGGGTTTTTCTGACGGGGGGATAGAGCTAACACAACACGGCGCGCAAGTGTCCAGCGATCGCCTCCAACGGAACCGGCTGATCGGCGGAAGCAAGTTGCTCAATCAGCTCGCCAACCAAAATTAGGCCAGCGCCACACCCAGAGACCGGACGCTCCGGATCGATCGACACCAGCCACGTGTCGCCGTCACAAACACATTCCGACAGGCGAGGACGAATGATAAACCCCCTTTCCCACCCGTCCGGACGATAGTGTCCCTGCATCAATTTCCGAGGGGAAGTTTCCCCTCGATTTTTCCGCGGAGGAACTGTTTCCAGATAAAACACGACTGGAATTTGCTTGGTCGCCATCGATTTTCTCCTTGTTTTGA
>ERZ1292632.2756-Hain-H43-01um-R2-2756-length-14237-cov-6_pt2 | contig 13680 bp, 10 predicted proteins | sample MGYA00564407_ERZ1292632 | MGnify/ENA primary metagenome ERZ1292632 (study PRJEB36523, sample SAMEA6512637) | groundwater metagenome | collected 2019-01-08 | study: AquaDiva: Metagenomics assemblies of 32 groundwater samples
GGACATAATGCCGTAATACACGGAGCCACTTTTGCCACAGACCAAAACGGCGCAACCTCATCTTGTCTTTACTTTAATGGAAAAGACAACTACGTTGATATTGGAAGTTTTGAATTGGGGAACCCAATTACAATTTGCGTATGGGTAAAATACAAAGAATTCACAAAAGAAGCATCAAGAATAATAGATTTTGGGAATTCTATAGAAAACGATAACATTAGATTGTGTAATCAACCCGGAAACAAATTCATATGCTTCGACGCATTTAATAACACCAATATACCATCATTCTCTATTGTTGATCAATTATTACCATGCGAAAAACAATGGTTATTTTTATCGGTTTCTATTTCAAAAAATAAAGAAGTAAAATTATACCAAAATTCAGAGCTACATGTTATCTCTTTTAATAATATAGACATTCCAATTGAATATAGAAAAATACAAAGATTAGGATGTTCTTCGGAAACAAATCCAATTGGCTGGCTTAACGGATATATAGACAATATAAGAATTTACAATAGAGATCTAGATAAAAAAGAAATAGAATATATATATAAAATAAAATAAAATAAAATTACAGTAAAGATCTTTTGTTATTTTGTTTTACTGTAATTTTATTGGTTGAATTATCCATGTTTTTACTTATAGAATCTTTATAATTAATATTTTTTCTAACTTGACATATATTTAGGCTATTTGCACATGCTTCTGGTAAAATTCCAAAAATCATCTCCTCTCTCATTTTTTTCATTTTATCACCAAACCATATTTCTTCAAACGTATAATCCAGTAACGACCCAGCACTATCGCACTGATGACAACAAACCTGGACATTTCCCCTACAATCTATCCAAACAGTTCTCCACGGCCTATTACACATAACATCACACGGAACTATTTTGTTATCTTGATATAAAATATTTTTACTAATATCGCCAAACAACGTATTATTAGTATCTACTTTCCTTTCAATATATCCATCATAAGTATATTGATCGTAAATTTCTTTAAACAGATCTTTATTGTATATATTTCCTACATTTACAGATATATTACCTAAAATATATGCTAATTTAGCTGCCTTCGCCAATTCAATATCATGCTTGTCTTTAATGTGTTTTGTCTTTTGTTGCTCATAATCAAAAAGAAAGTTATTTTTAGTTACAATAAAAGATAAAGAATCTATTAATTCTACAAAATCAAAATGCGTTGCTCCTAATTCCCAAGCAAGTTTAATCATATCGGCGCATTCATTGATATTTTCCTTCATAACAACGGCATTCATTTTCAATAAAGGATATTTTGTGTTTGATTTTTTTTTGTAATTTTGCAATAATAAGATATTTTCTATTATTTTATCAAATCCAGTTCCTCTTATTTTATCGTGAGTTTCTTTTTTTGAAGAATCGATAGAAATTGATATAAAATTTAATTTAGAATCAACTATTAATTTTATTTTTTCTTCCGAAAATAGATGTCCACCAGTAGTAAAACCACAATAACTATTTTTAAATATTTTTATTAACTCTTCTATTTTTGGGTATAAAAGAGTTTCTCCTATGCCGTGAAAACTCACAGTATGTATATACTTAGATATTTCTTTAATCTTCGACAATACGGTATCACTTAAGTTATCTGGATCATTCCACACGTTTCTACAACACATTACACAAGGTGGATTTACATTGCAAAATCTTGTGCTTTCCAAATCCATAACAATAGGATACGGAACGATTAATGAATGATTATTTCTATATGGGTGTATGGCATAATATTTTTCTTCCGGCGTTGGCAATATACTTACTTTTGGTTTTTCCTCCCAAACAATACGGGATAAAAATTTGCTATTATATATTTTTCCTCCACAATATTGCGTTAAAACGGAAATATTCTGATCTTCTTGAAATTCAAAATAACTATTTCCAGAACAAATAGTTTCATCATAAGATGTTTCCCAACACTTTATCATATTTTCTATTAGTGGTATATTATTTTTTATAAAATATCCTCCACCAAAAATACCAACAAATCCTTGTAAATTTAAATCGTTTGAAACCAAGTGCCTGGAATATGATTTTTTAGATATTCCATTATTTACATTGCCACAAATATCCGGTAACCCAATTAAAATTTTTTCATGTTCTTTAGATAGAACTCTAGTGTCTGTATCCATTTTAAATATATAATCTATGTCGTATTTTTCAAATATATATTTAAAATTATACATTTCATATAGCAATAAATAATATCCACTCCATCCCATTTTTTTTTCTTTTTTATCCAACAAAATTAAATTTTTATTTTTTTCTGTCAGTTTTTTTAAAAAAAACAGATTATTATCATTACTGTGGTCGTCAAATATAAATATTAAATTGTCCTGATAATACAACAATATTTGTTGTATTGATTCGGATAATCTCTCCATATCGTTATAGGTGTTTATATAAAAACAAAGTTTAATCATTTAGTTATACCAAAAATGACATATTTTTAAATCTTAATCTGTAATCATTTTTACTTATTACTGAAAACGATGGATTCAAAAGACAGGAGTGAGCGTAATGATTTTTTTCTTCTACTGGTATGGTTTGTATAATTATAGTATTATTTCCTGGTGGGAAATATCTACATACCATATAGGGAGTATCTTCCGCTCCACTTACAACAACGTTTTCGCTTTCCTTATCTATATTTGTCTGAATAGAATATATTATTTTCTTATCAGATGTAGAGTTTATAAAAAAAGAAGTAGAGAATTTAACATATATTTCCGAAAAAAACTTAAAAACTAATACGCTGGAAGCGTGTATTCCTATGCTTTTTTCTGTATTAATATTTCTAAAAAATGGTTCAATTTTACATCTATCTTCAGAATACATATATCCATTTCTTCCACAAGACTCATATTCACTAATCGAATCAAATTTCAAATCAGATAAATAGCAATCTCTATCTATATGTGATATATCGCCATTATAATTGCCAATATCTTTATAATATTTACTGAATATTTCAGAATAATATTCGTCTATTTTATGATATATAGATATTTCTTTTGAAAAAAAATCCACTATAAATCTTTTTCCTGGCCATGCACACTTAGACAAATAATTCAACATAACAACGGGTACGTTTTTTTCCTCGCAAAAACTATGTAATAATAAATCGCAAGATCCTTTCCAAGAATCTATTATATCGTTATTGTCTATAAAAAATGCATATAACTCTTCTATGCATTTTTTATTAATTATATAAAAACAACCGCCTATATAATCTTTATGTTTCGCATATGGATAATTAACAAACCAATTGTTTCCTTCCCACATTGTGCCCCATACAGATGGAAATAAATTATGACAACTATGTGACACATTTTCTATTTTATTAGCATTAGAAACAAAACAATCGTGCTCTATAAATACATATTGTTCATATTCTAAAAATTCATTATATATTTTTTTAATAAGATTAACAAACTTTATATGATTATTTTCATATTTATAGTCCACATCAATTATATTTTTTGTTCTGTCTTTATTATAATAAGTAATAGATTTGTATTCTATGGGGTGTGTTATAATGTCGGACAAAGTATATTTATATATCGGTAAAAAAACATTATTAAAACTATTTTCAATATTTCCATTATAGTTTTGTATCACAAAACACGTTTTAGTATTATTTGTTTTGACATCCATATATCTTTCCTTTTTTAAAAAATCACACAATCCGGATAAAGAATTACCGCTAAAAATATAATTGAATTCATCTTCTTTTAATAAATCAAAATTTATATACCAATATAAATGTTTAGCGTTATATGGATATCCAACACGTATAGATTTGTTTAAGTTTTTAAAAACAAAATTCGACCTATACATACCGAAAGTTGTATCGATATACGACTCTATAGCATTTATTGTTTTATTTTCATATGAAAAATTTATATCTTTTATTTTTATATGGTTGTAATTTTCTATTACTATTTTTTTTTGTAAAAATTTATCTGATATATCATCGGTTATAAGATCTGGGCCAACTACATTTATATCAGAATTGTGTTCCAATAAATATCTATAAACATCTAAACATTTTCCATCTGATTTTTCTATCCTAATGTCATTATCTGTCACTATATAATACTTAATATTTTTATTTTTTTCCAAATATGGATTAATTACATTTGTATAAATATCATCACACAATTCGGACATATTATATATTCTTTTTTTATTATAATATACAAAACAACCAGATTGTTCTTTTTTTTCTAAATAAGACAAACAAGGGCTATAATCCGATCCATTATCATATATTATTATTTCTATAGGTGTTCCTATGTTATTAACATAGGAACACATACTTTCTTCCATACACGAAACTCTATTGAATGATATAATAAAAATAGGAATTACAGAAAAATTTCTTTCCGTTGCTTTGAAATTAGAACATACGTTAGATATTATATCTTGCCTTTTTGTTATAACAGAAGTTTTTGGATGAAAGTTTTCTATATCGTACCACTTCCATTCTTTTGGCAATCTAACTAAATTCCATCTATATGCCTCGGACTCAGTATCGTGAACCACTATTAAATCCGATATATCAAACGAACTGTTTATTTGTTGCCATCTATTATCCCCATGTCCGTCTATAAAAATTAGATCATATCTGTCTTTTATGCTAGATAAATATTCACACGCTCCTATAGTTCCTATCATTTTTAATGGTAAAAAATTTTTGCTGTCTTTGTATTCGAAACATATCTTATCAAACCACTCATCGCTTTGCATTTCTATACTTATAATTTTATCGCAATTATCAATAAATAATTTAGTGCTAAAAAACCCCATGCCAGTTTCAACAACGGTTTTGATATCAAAATTATTAATTATTTGTTCAAGTATTGGCAAATGTGTTGAATATAAATCCATATAAAGCCTATTGGCCAGTTAATTTTACTTTATCTTTTTCTTTTCTCTACTAATCGCAGCTGCCAACGCACCAACAGCAGTAGCGGACAATGGATCTTGAGCCCTACGAACACCCTTTATATCAAATGGCCAACTAACTTCCTTAATAACCTGCTCAACTAATTTTTCAAAACCATTTGGCTTAGATGTTCCGCCAGATACGCAATATTCTATTGGATCAGAAAACTGAGTACCATTACGTATAAATTCATCTTTAAATTGCTTCACAACCGTTGTAACAAGATTGTGATAATAAATATAAAGTCCGCTAAGGATATCACTATCATAACAAGGTGCAGACAAATCCAATTTGCCATCCTTGGAAAGCTTCTCCTTAGACACCATAACCTCAGAAGAAGTCATGTTGCAAATCATAGAAGTCTGTTGATCGATCCAGTCACCTCCCCTATCTAATGCGAATCTAATGGTATCGGCTCCCTTGTAGGCAAGACATCCGTTTGTTCCACCCGCTCCCCACGAAGTCGAAATAGCGGTCATCGGCAATTCGTCTCCTTCTTCGGACGTACAAGAAGGTGCCATAGCATACACTATAGAAAGAGCTTCGTTAACTGGGTATACTTCATATCCCAACTCAGCAATAAAACTTTGACAAAGATTGGAGTGAAATATATTGTTAAACTCACCAGAAATTGGATCTGCTGGAATAGAAATAACAGCTACTTCGCCCTCATACTTTGGAGGACCAATTACGGATTGAGAAAGGTACTTAAGTATTTGAATGGCTTTCTTCTCACTCTTGGAATTAATAACCATATTTTGCATTGGCCTGCGAAGACCAGTTTTTCTTTCGCCATGAACGTCATTTTTTGCATATAAGTTACTAATTTTCAAGGCATCTCTACCCAATATGAATAATTTTTCTTCACCATTTTCAATATCTCTTATAAACTTAAATCCTGAAGAATCCGCTATATCTTCAAAATCTGCACTAACCGCAAAGAAACAATTTCTTTCACTATTAATTAAAGTCTTGCCCTCTTCGTTTTTTCTTGCCGAAACAATGAAGTTCGTACCAAAATCAAAGCCAACTGCCATTTTAAATTACCTCCATATTCTTTTTATCAATATAGTTTCCACTGTATAGATTTTTCTTACTCGCATTTTGAATAAACCACATTGGTTGTAAATTTCCAAGGCTCCATGATTTAACAAATTCCTCATCATCCATAGATGTATATTTAAACCAACTATCTGGAACAATGTGATCTATAGACCACTTCCCAATGCCGAATCCATAATTATCCCAAGACATGCCTTCTCTAAACAATTTTTCCAAATGACTTTTTAGTTCTTCTGGACCATATCCCAATTTTTCCCATATAAATGAAATATGCTTCATATTTGAATCGGTTATTCTTCTGTACATTTTTGATCTTACTCTACACGATATAAGTTTTTGAGGATCTCTTTTGATAATATTTTCATAATGCTCTCTTGCACGTTTCCTTAATTTTTCTATATTTTTTTGTCGATATTGACGACTCTTAACTTTCCTGACATCTATATTATCAAAATATCTTTTGCTATTATTCGCCGCAACCTTTTCCTTATTATTTATTGCATACTCTCTAGATTTTTCTATTTTTTCCTTTTGATGTCCATAATAATTGTTTCTTTTGTTTATTTTAACTTTTTCTGGATTATTTTTATTGTATTTTATTCTACTTTTTCTTTCTAATTCTATCGTCTCCGTCCTACTTCTGTATTCTTTTTTATACGAACTTATTTTTTCTTTATTTAATTTATTGTATATCTTTTTATTTTGTTTGATCTTTTCTGAATTTTTTCCCCTATATTTTAAAGTAGATATTTTTTGACATTCTTTACAATGTCCAGACAATCCATCCTTTGTGCCTTTATTTCTATAAAATAAATCTATAGTTTTTATTTCTCCACACATATCGCACTTTTTTGTCAATATCTCCGAACTCATCATAACAATCTCTTATATGTCTATTAGATCTTCATTCCCGTCTGCTTCGTTATCTATTACTCTGTCTTTGCCTATTTTGTTAAAATTACTATCTATCTTCTTCTGATTATTTACCAATTTCTGAAGAGCTAGTTCCCTCATCCGTTGTTCTTCCTTCTCAGTCAAAGACAATGAATTTCCAGGCAAATGCATCTTTGAAATTTGTTCCCTGATTACCTCGGCAATACTCTCTTTCAAATCACTATCTATCGAGACTCTTTCCTGATCGGTAATATTGCCATTTGATTCGGCCTTTGGCATATTTGATAACATAGACATCAAGCTATCTATTTTCAGGGATAGGGATTGTTCTTCCGTTACATTCTTTTGTTTTTCAATTGTTATTAGATTGTTTTGATCAAAATGAAGAGATAGTTCTTGATTCTCCTCAAGATCGGCAACTTTTTTCCCTGTTCTAAACACAAGATCAACTCTATCGGTAGATCTTTTAAGAACTATGTTGTGCCCATCTATTGTCAAGACAAGAACACCACCAGAATTATTTTCAACTATCCAATGTTCTTGCATATCCTATCCCTCTATTGTACCGATTCCAATCTGTCATAACATTTGTCAACAAGATGGTCCCAAGTAAAACCATCTACAAGATCTTTTCGTAAAATCTTAGCACGTTCCTTTGCCTCGGAGTAATTATCCATAACGTGTCGCATGGTTTCTTTCAATTGCCTATTTGTTTTATCGCCCAAACTGGCGAATGGCATTCCACCATAATAAGACGATATTTCGGTAATCTCTTTATTGGTCGCCCAACCCTCAATATCAACAAGGTAGCTATTATCATCATTAAGAAAGTCCATTTGCCCTCCACATCTTGTGGCAATAACTGGTATCTCACATGCGCCAGCTTCGCAATTATGATTAGAAAAACCATTAGCCACATATGTAGACTCTCCATCGGTATCTAAATTATATACATATCCACTATAATCAGATATTTCTTTTATGTCGCCAACAATGGAAAATAAAACATCGTCCACAAACCAGCTAAATGTTTGATTCCTTTCTGGTCTCTCCACCCTTTCAGACAAGCCTATTTTTTCAAGAAAAATATTGGCATCTGTATATATGTGAATTTGATACTGATCCAATCTGTTTTTTCCGCAATCATTAACACTGCATCTTATTTTATTTGATATTAAAATATCCCTTATTTGCATACATAAAATTCTAGAAGATGTAGAAAACGATACTGAATTTTTATATATACAGCCATCGCCCTCAAATATTCCACGAACAAGAGGCAATAATAAGTTTGGCTTATATTTAATTATAAAATCTGGTATTATTTTATTTTTAGCATTATTTCCGAACAGATGAAATAAATTTTCAGCATTTGGCAGAGTAAAGCTAACTTCACATTTATTTCCCCTATAATTAAAATTAGATTCTCTCCAAAATTTATTTCTAATTATTTTATTCTCAAACTCTTGAATTTCCCTCTCAGAAGAATGAGACGCAAAACTAACAGAATTGTTGCTAGTACTGCCCTCTGCTATATACAAACCAAAAAATCTCATTAAATCTTCTGTTATTTCAAGATGTTTTGGCACTTCTAGTATTTCTTTATCGTAAATATACCCTATTTCATTTAACTTATCTTTAATTCTATTCCTATTTTTCAACGAAATATGGTCTAGATCAAGAACTGTTCTTTTTATCATCATGCTGTGTTCGCCAATTTCATCAGATATTTTTTTCCAAGAACTGTTAGATTTAATTCCCTTATTAGAAAATTTACTAGTTTCTATTCCGATATCAACTAGACACATAGTGTCGTAAACTTCTCTGCCAATTTTTCTAACAGGAGAGACAAGAAAATCACCAACCGATATGCTTTTAGATTCCGCATATTCTATTCTTTTCCTCAAATCTTTATTAATATCGTTTTTTGTTTTTCTTTTTACAACGGCTATTGGATGTTCTGGAGTACACTCTAGCCAAAATCCGCTTTGTGATTTTATTTTTATAACATTACCAGTATATTTTCTTTTAATATCGGTTATAACATTACATGTTTTTCCATCGCCAGAAAGCACCTTGTCGCCACCAGTCACATCCTCTATGTTTTTATAAGTTCCGTTGTCCAAAGAAACCAATGTTTGTGGCAAAAAACAATACGGAAGTCCAAACCCCTCGCCTCTAGAAGGCAAAACAAAACAATGAGACATGTTAAAAAGAATTGGAATATACTCCTCTGGAATAGATTGCCCAACATGAACGATATGAGGAGGTCTATCTGGAGTTCGACAATAACGCTGAATATATTTCTTAATATCTCCCCTTATTTTGGCTATACTGTCTTGATTGGCATTGCCGAAATATCTTGAAGCTATTACCAAGCTCACATCATCATCCCTTGTGAATTCCTCAAGATAAGAGCGAAGCATTAGATCAACGCCCTTCCTAAGGCTCCATCCAAAAAGACTAACAAAAGTAAAAGATTTTGTTTGGATCTTAAAAACTCCCTTCTCTCTCTCAGTTAATTTTTTTGGCTTATATAAATCAGTATTAACACCAAGTGGCATGTGTTTTAAAATTGGCTTTACTTTCGCATCTTCGAATATCTGCATATTCCATCGAGATGGCAACCATAGTTCATCAGCATTATTGCACTTGTCTATAAAGGATTGACAGACTCCATTGGACTCCATCATTGTAAAAAGTATCTTATATCCTGCTCTTGGAAGAAACTTGGGTGGCATTATAGCCCACACAGATGGAACGTCTTCCCTGACTTGATTTTTCATCATTTCATTCATTGATTCGGTTATAGAAACACTAGAGCGAAAATCTGGAATCTTAAACATGTCTAGTTGTATCTTTGCTCCTCTGCGATGAAGACCAAGAACACATTCCCTATTCATCTTTCCGTACCCACCCATATCATTAGCCGGTCCAGTCCACCATGCCTCAACGGAAGATGCGTATTTGTTGTTTTTTGTTTCATATCTATCCTGATGCTCTTTTGAATCTGTTTCCAAATCTCCAAAAGAGTATATATCGTCCCCTATTTCTGACCCCCGATTGGAAGAATTCTTTTTAATAGATTCCATTGGAGGTAACGAAACAGAACTAAACCCCTCTTCGTCACACTCTAAAATCATTCCATTTTGCACCAAGCCAGACAACATAGAAGATTTGGCTACATCATCATCTGTTAAAACAATTATCTTATCTGGATCGGCAGATATGAACTTATTTTTTATCTCAGAAATAATATAATTTTGGCCACTTATATTTTTATATTTCTTCGTTTTATTTTCCATCAATATTTTCTCCGTCTTCTCCATAGTACCAATCGTCTAGATATTTAGACACTTTGTCTATATTGGAGCAAAGTCTTTCCTTTATTTCTTCTTTTGTTCCAAACATATGCACCGTTTTGCCAATTGGTATTTCTATTGCCTTCTCTTCTCTTTCTGGAATACCATGAGCAAATTTAGGATCAATTGTCATTTCCATTTTATAGGTCACTTTATATCTTAACATATTGCCTCCATGTCTATCTTCAAAGTACAATACGACAAAAAATATTTTTTTCTCAAAAAAAGGGGTTTCAGAATTAAATATCGTATTATTTAACCAGAGGGTTAAAATATGATTCAGAAAACCATAAAAATAAAACTTGGAACACTTACAGAATCTAAAAATCAGATTCTGCAACAATCATTTGATTGGTCTAATGAAGTGTCTCGATATTATATTGATATCTTTAACGGCTCTGCCGTAATTAACAAAAAAAAGATTCACGCCGAAACTTACAGTTATCTCAGAGAGCAATTTCCTGAATTAAATTCTAAATGTCTTCAATGGGTTCGTGATAAATGTATAGCAGGGTATAGATCTCAGAAGACCAAAACAGTTAGAGTAGGCGTGATGGCAGATTATCAATCTTTCAGTATCTTTTTTAATGAGCAGATTCAGATTAAATATTTTGAAGGTATCCTGAGACTTTGGCGTACTGATTTTCCTCTTGTTATTTCCAAATATCAAATAGAACAATTGAAAAGTTCTGTTAAGTTTAGATTTGTTGAGCTTTGGAAGAAAGATAAAGTTTGGTACTGTCATCTTGTTTGTGATTTTGAAGAGAAGCAAAAAGTAGTCAGTGACAAACAAATGGGTATTGATTGTGGAATTAAAAATATAGCAGTTATTTCTGTTGGTAATGAGTTTTCCAGATTTTTCTCTGGAAGAGAAGCAATTCATAAGAAGAAAGAATTTAGAAAACACAAAAGACAGCAATTGGGTAATAGATTGCGAAATTATATGAAAGATGTAAACCATAAGATTTCCAGAAGGATAGTTGATGAAGCAGTTTCTCAAGGTGTTTCCGTGATTCAATTTGAGAGATTGAAACATATCCGAGAAAAGAAATCTCAGGGTAAAACTCTCAATTATATGAGGAATGGTTGGTCTTTCTATCAACTACAACAATTTGTTATGTATAAAGCGGCTCTTGAAGGAATTGAAGTTCAATTTATGAAACCTGCTTATACTTCTCAAACTTGTAGTAGATGTGGTAAAATCGGCTTGAGAGTTAAAGATGAATTCAGTTGTGAATGTGGTCATAATCTGCATTCCGATTTGAATGGGTCAAGAAACATTTCGAAGGGTACTGCTTTTCGAAATGGGCTGTTTGAATCCAGCCCACCTATGGACCTTTCTGCATAGGGAATCCTCACCCTTTATGGGCGAGGTCGTTCAAATCGCAGCATAGTATACCTCCAATACCTTTGATTAGATACGACAATCATCAAATAATTATTATGAAATATGTTATGCTGGTATCAATATCTTTTCAAGTTCTCTAACAATATCGGTTGGCCCGTCATCAGTAGATGCCCTAAGCAATGCTCTTCTTTGATCGTCTGTTACTATACTCGTTGCCTTGTATGCAAAATATGTTGCCCCATAAGCCCTTACGGCATCATAATAAATCTGTGCCGCCAAAGCTCCACGTTTTTTCTTGCCAGTTATCCAACCCCACCAAGACTCTCCTCTTTTCTCTGCTCTGCGAATAATGCCATATTTAAGAAGTTCGTCTGCCTTTTGTCTATCTTCTTCCGTTCCGCCAATAGTATAGAGAAGATCATGAGCATCCCCGCATTCTCTAATCTCTCCAGCCGATGGAAGCCAATTAGGGCCAATGGTAATGCCATTGGCTATTCCCTTTGCTTCTAAATCAGCAAAAGCACTATCAATTGCCCTTAAATGTACAAAATGACCTAATTTAACATATGTGTGAAATTTTGTTTTATTAGACATTGTTTAACTTCCAAATCTTACCAAAAAACAATAAAATCCCACCAATGCTTTACTGGAGCCGGTTTTGGCTCTGGAGTAGGAATTGGACCTGGAACATCGGTTGAAACCAACCGAACAGTCCAAAAATCAGATGCCAAATCAGAATCTGTCAGATAATCATATGGCATAAAACAATATCCACCCTTACCCCAACCCTCTCCCCAAGAATTACGAACTTTCCACATCTTAGTAGAATCATCATAGCCGACTATGACCATGCAATGTCCGCCAATTTCAGAATCTCTTTTACCTGGCATCGGAACAATGCCAGTTCGAGACACTTCTTCGGATTCGAAAGATTCAAAAACGCTGCATCCAAAAATAATTGGAAACCCTTCCGCCAAACAGGTTTTCATAGCATCTAACGTCTGATCTACTCTATAGTAATTGACGGCACGATTCTTAATGGCTTCTTTATAGCATTTATCGGTTGGCTTTTGAGCAAATCTCTCAACATCGTATGGCCATTCTGTCTCTGGACATAATCCATAAGTTGCTGCGCCTTTAATTCCATCTCTTATTTGAGCTCCGCTGTCTTCGTCTACTGTGCCCTCAATCTCACGAGCAAGATAATAAGACATCAATCTTGATGGATTCCCAAAATCTGGCAATTTCTGTTTAATCCTGCCGAAATGAATAGTTCCAGTTGTTCCTTGACCAACACAATTATGAACAAATACACCTGCTCTTAATCCAAAATTATGATATTTCTCAACCTCAAGACAATAAGTATCGAATTTCTCTTCTACTTTTTCTATTTTTACTATTTTATGATTGTAATTTTCAGCAGCTAACTTCAAATCATCCGTAGATGAAAAATAATTAAATATAGTTTCGAATTTACAAAAATTATGCAACCCACTATTTTTTCTTTTTTCTTCCCACAATGGTTTACTTATTTCAGATACTTCAGACAACAATTCTTTGGCCCACAAAATAATTTTATATTTAGCTGAATTAGATCCTAAAAATATTCCTTTATCTTTAAACCTTTCCTTTGTTTCTTCAGAAACATTTTTCCAATTATTTTTGATCCTATCAGAATGCTCTTTTCTTTTTTCTGGATTGTTTGTATAAAACTGTTTTATTGATTCCCCAGCTTTTTTTCTTATCTCTGGGTCGTTTCTTCCAATCTCCAACCCCTTTTGTAAAGCTTTATATTTTTCAGAATCATTTTGTGCATTTAGCCAAGCTTGTTTTCCGCCTTTGCTGTGTGCCCCCTTATTCCAATCTGGATTATCTTGATATTGTTTTAATATAGCTCTTCTAGAATCTTCGCTTTGCTTCTTGGTGCCCTGATATACACGCATATGTTTCATTAAACTAAGATGCAATTTGGCGTGATCTTCCCAGCCCATAACTTTTAAATTTTCTGGATTATTATTG
>ERZ1292632.2922-Hain-H43-01um-R2-2922-length-13679-cov-9_pt1 | contig 13679 bp, 13 predicted proteins | sample MGYA00564407_ERZ1292632 | MGnify/ENA primary metagenome ERZ1292632 (study PRJEB36523, sample SAMEA6512637) | groundwater metagenome | collected 2019-01-08 | study: AquaDiva: Metagenomics assemblies of 32 groundwater samples
GCAAGAGCTGGTACAGGCATACCAGTCACCGCAGCGAGGAGTGCAAGCAGGCGCGGGGGGCGGGCCGCCGCCGCCATCGCATCCCCCCGAATACAAAGTAAACTGGCAGGGCATAACTGATATACCTAAAAGGGGATTCAAGCGCCAGTTAGTTGGATCAAAAGGATTCCAGCTAGAACTACCAGCTCTTGCGGCATTAACCGGGAAAAACAGTCCAAACGCTATAATTAAGAAAATGAGGGATAATTTTTTATATTTTTTGTATGTATTCATATATTTATTTTAAGAAAAAAATTATTACTTGGCTCAAAATTAAGAAGACTGCAGATAAGCCGAGTGCTTTATAATTTTTGTAATCGCCACTCAAGAATTTTCGCGAGAAATAAGCGAAGAGGAAAAGCGCGCCGAAAACAATAAAGGCCGAGAGCACCTGATTCATTCTTTGCATACCCCTAATGATATTTATGACATTAAAGATTGCCACAAGAAGAATGGTGCCTCCCAAGAGCGGCACAATCCATTTTCTCATTTTCCAGAGCCCGTATGCTAATATTCCGTTGAGACCGACATAAGATATAAACACCAAGGCAGAAGCAAAAAATTGGTGCGAAAGAGCCGAGATAACGGATAAAAAAGTCAAAAGCGCAATCAGACCAAAAACAACCCCCAGTATCCGATATGGAAGCCGAATTTTCAAAGGTATCGGTTGTGTTTCCATATAAATTTCATTTGTTTCCACTTTAGATAAAAAATTTATTAGTTAATAATGTTAATATTATACTACAATGTCTAGTCAACTCTCAAGGGTAAAAACAGTGGATAAGCAATATGGTATGATTAGCCCATGATTTTGCCGATTCTTTCCGCTATTTTAGGCATCATAGTTTTTCTACCGACTAATTTTTATCCGCTGGCTTTTGTCTGGCTAGTTCCGCTTTTTGTTTTCTTTTGGAAAGAACAAAAACTCTGGCGGCTTATCTTGGGCACTGCGTTATTTCAGCTTATTTTCCTTTCTGGAACTGTTTATTTTACACTGGACCCCATATTATGGACTGAAGTCATTCTTATTTTTCTTGGTCTGCCGATCGCAGTATGGATAATTAAAAAATTCTCCGCCCGCTTCTTATCTCCGGCTCTTGCTTCTTATTTTCTCTTGATTCTTCTACCGTTCGCTTTCACTTTTTTTGACCATATGCAAGCGCGTTTTGCCCTAATTCCAACTTATATTATGACCGCCGGTAACGCGCTCGGCTCATCTCCTTTCGTTGGATTAGCCAGCGCCGGCGGATTGATTGCGCTTTCGTTTTTTGTTGCCATTATTAATATGCTGATAACTACGATCATCTTACAGCGAAAAAACCGCAGGAATATTATTTCTTTAACAATTGCAATTGTATTACTTCTTTTTTCCGCTTGGATTTTTTCCGGCCTCGAACTTCGCAAAAATTCTTTCGCTTATGATAACTTGGCAAACTCATTTACCGTCGCCGTCGTTTCTACGAATAACACATTATCTTCCGATTCGTTCGCAGAACTCGCGCAGAAACTTAAAAGCCGGAAAACTGATTTAGTTGTGTTCCCTGAGGATATTTTTGATCGGCAGACATCTTCTCTCGTATTTCAAAATGTCGCAAAAGACTTGAACGCAAATGTGCTTGCTGCTTACGACACGTTTCAAAATGAAAACACGCTAAAATATAATTCAGCAATTTTATTCGACAATCAAGGAAATATTGCCGGCATCCATAATAAAAATCGCCTAACTTTTATGGGCGAATATTGGCCTTTGGGTAATTGGCGTCCGTCATTTTATCTCTGGCTCAGGGGAAAAATGCCGCAAACAGCGGATTACGCGATATTTAGTCAGGAGAATGCTTACAAACCGGGACAACGAAATCTTTTATCCGCCAACTTTTCTTCCGGTCAAGTTCTTTTCGCCGCGCCAATCTGTTTGGAAATTCAGTATCCTGGCGACCTTGAAAAATACAAAAATTCCGGAGCCAGATTTATTATCAACGAATCAAGTAACCGATGGGTCGGTTTAGGAACTAATCATTTTATCTATCTGACTAATAATTTAAGAAAAATAGAGGCGGTTTGGCTCGACCTGCCAATTATTTCCAGCGGCGTCAAAGATTTTGCCGGCATAATTCTGCCGAACGGCCAAAATAATTCAATTGATTACGAAAATAATATTAAAAATTATTCGATTTATTTTGGAGAAGTAAAATATTAAACGAAAAATGCCCAGTCCACATAGTGGAATTGGGCATTTCGTCGATATAAAACCGACGATAGACGATATTGTTACTTACTGGCAGCAAGGAGAGCCTTAACTGCTTCCCTTTTAGCCAACTCTTTCTCCATGATCTCTTTGGCCCAGCTATTTACTTGCTGGATAACCCTTGGGTCTTTAAAGAGATCAAGATGTTTGACATTAGGAAAAATCTTCCGATCTGTAACTCTTCTCTTCCCTAAGTCATTAACGGCCTCCACGTCAAGAATGCCATCATTCAGGCGACTCGCCATCCAGAATCGTTTAGGTAACGACTCATCGAACCCCGCTATCACATACAGCGGGGTCTCGCTGTCTTCATCTCCAGTCCCAAAAAGGACGGAGTTGACCAGCGACGGATACCCACCTGCCGGAGATCCAACAGTAATGATTCCCGCCACCAAGCCACGATTCTTGGCGTCAATAATCCGAGAAGGGAGTCCAGCCCAGGATCCCGCAACCAGAATTATCCTACCAGTTATCTCCTCGTCCTCCGTTATCTGGCGGTACAACTCCGCCGCCGCAGTTGACAACGGCAACCTCCTGTTAGGAAAGACTGGGATTGATCCAAGAATACCTTTTCCGAAGGATTCCAGAAGCGCCCTGTCTCTTTCGTTCCACCCCCCCACCACTATTATACTGATGGAGGCGGTGTCGTCGTACAACTTACCGTCGCCCATCGTTATTGTTCTTGTCGCCGTGCATCCCGTAAAAAGGGAAAGCATAACGACAACCATTGCCGCACGAACTAAATTCTCCATATACACCTCCCCTTTAAGTAATCTATAGCAAGTAAAATATGACTGCTCTAGTGTAAATGTAAAAGAGCCTCTTTTTTATTCTGATTGTATTGTATCATAACATTTATGAAAATGCCAATTAAGCATACCCTGCATTCAACCTCTTAGTGCAACACCCAGGAGTTATTGTGACTCGCTTTTTTTTTATTTTAGAAAAATCATTCATTGTTACGGCAAAACAACCATAACAAACCAGATGCTTTTTTTCAAGACTTTTTTAATTGAAATAGTGGGGTTATTTATTGTATTATATAATTTATATGATAACTTTTCGTCCTCATATTAGAGAAGGCGTATCTCTCAGGGTAGCTTGGCTTAATAACAAAAAAGCGACCCAATACGCTTTAGATGATTCCGACCGCAAAACCACCATTATTTACTGTATTTTAACTGTGCCCGCAGTATACGCCAATTTACCAAATTTGTCAAGCTAAAATATCATCCTATTTCTTCTTTTTCCGTGAAAGGCCTGGTGGACTTCGCGGAGTTGTTTGTCGGTAATATGGGTATAAATTTGCGTTGTTGTGATATTTGAATGTCCCAATAGCGCCTGAACCGAACGGATGTCGGCGCCGTTCATCAGTAAATCGGTTGCAAAAGAATGCCTTATGCTGTGCGGGGTCACTTTTTTTGAAAGCCCCGCTTTGGCGGAATAATGTTTCACAAGCCGCTCGATACTGCGGGAAGTTAGGCGTAAATTGTCGGATTTTGCGGGATTTTTAACATCACGGGCAAATAATGCCGGGTCAATATCTTGTCGTTTTTCAAGATAATTTTTTAAAGCCGTTTTGGCGGTTTCCGAAATATAAACCAAACGGATTTTATCGCCCTTGCCGCGCACGGCAAATTCTCCGGATTTCATATTTATTGAATCGCGATTGAGGGCGCAAAGTTCCGAAACGCGGAGACCGGTGGAAAATAAAAGTTCCAAAATAGCGCGGTCGCGCAAAACATTTGAAGAAGTTCCTTCCGGCGCGTTTAGTAATCTTTCCAATTCATTGTTTTCCAAAAAAATAACCTGCCGTTCCGATTGCTTGCCGAGTTCAATTTTATCCGCAGATAGAATTTTTATGTCGCGTTTCGCCGAATATTTTAAGAGATTTCGCAGAGCGATAAGATGATAGTTTTGCGTGTTTTTCTTTATAGATTGCCGGTTCAGCCACAAGCGATATTGGCGGACTAAATCCTGGGAAATTTGTTCCGGCTTGGAAATTTTGGCGAATCCCAAAAATCGCTTCAGATACCGTTCGTAATTTATCCGCGTTTTCACGGAGCGGTTTTTCTCTATTTCCAGATAGTCCAGATAATCTTTTAACAGTATTTTAATATCCATTAGTTAAAGTATAAATTATTTTGCGACATTGAACAATCTGGACATTTTGATTTAATTGCGTTATAAGAGTGAGAATGATGGTTGTTTGAAAATTAACCCAGAAACTGCGGCTTCGCCGCAAGGAGGTCAGACATGAACGAGAAGATTAAAAGGCTTTTACTGGATGCGACTAGGGGAATCTCCAATTTTCCAGAATTCCTTACTGCTTTCATTTTCGCTGGAGGTTCCAGCATATCAAGACCGGATTTTCTGGAATATTTGTGCGATTTGTTTTTTTTAGCGGTTGAAATCAGAAAAGACGATTTGGCATTGGCTGCACTTGAAAAAGTGCGAGTCGGTTATCATATTGTGGAGGAGGAGATTGAAGAGAAAAAAGAATGGGGGCGAAGACATCTCGGAAATGCCGGAAAAAGAGCTGATGACAATTTTTTTGAATTCATCGCCTCCGCATATCCTAAAATTCCTTATAAGATAACCGATAGGCTTGACGGCACTCGCATACTGATGCCAAAAACAAGATTCCAGATGCTGGAATGCGTATCTCAGCGATGGACACAAGAAATGACCGACGAAAGCCGTGTCGCGTTCCACTTTCTCATTGGAGCACTTAACTCTCTGGAAAAAAAGGAAATGTTGGATAAAATTTTCCGACCGAGAGTTGAAAAATTTTTTACGAAAGTCGAGCTTATTGAAAAATGGCTTTTGCATATGCCGATTCCTGTTCCTTATGAAATCCAGCAATTGTTTGTAATGGCGCGCGCCAAAGCGGGCGGGCCGGAGCTCGCCAAGCGAGACATCGCCAATTCACTTAAGGTAAAAGAGGTAAATAAAAAATAAACACAGAATAAAATGATTCTACGGCTCCGCCTTGGCGGGGCCGTTTTTAATTTTCCTATTTTAATTTCCCCCAAAATATCAAAATGTAGTTATTATTCCGATCGGAATTATGACTGCATTTCATGTTTGAAGTTTTCGAGATTTTTGAGCTTTACTTTGCCGCGATTATGTGATATCGTTGCCTTACAATGCTGAAAATCAAAGCAAAAACTAAAATAATCAAAGAACACAAGGTTCATGATACCGACACCGGTTCGGTTGAAGTTCAGGTGGCTATTTTAAGCGAGGAAATAGAGCAACTTGCCAAACATTTGAAAAAACACGCCAAAGACAATCATTCCCGCCGGGGCCTTTTGGGCATGGTTTCAAAAAGAAAGCGACTTCTAAACTATCTGGCCAAAGAAGATGAAAAAAGATACAATAGTTTAATTAAAAAGATAGGATTAAAGAAATAAGTGCCGACTATAAAACACAAAGACCAGCGCGTCGCCGTTTTGCTTGACGTGCAAAATCTGTACCACTCCGCCAAGAATTTGTACAACGCGAGGGTTAATTTTAATGAAATTTTGAAAGTAGCTCTAAGCGACCGCAAATTGGTCCGCGCTATCGGTTATGTTATAAAAACGGAAACCGGCGAAGAGACGGCTTTTTTTGAAGCGCTAATAAAAATGGGAATTGAAACCAAAATGAAGGACTTACAGATTTTTCCCGGCGGTATAAAAAAGGGCGACTGGGATGTGGGAATCACTGTTGACGCCATACGGCTTGGCGAATCATCGGTTGACTCCTTGGTGCTTGGCACCGGCGATGGCGATTTTGTTCCTCTGGTTGAATACTTAAAAAATCGCGGCCGGCAAGTTGAAGTTATCGCTTTCGGCCGTTCAACTTCCGCCAAGTTAAAAGAAGTGGCAGATGAATTTATTGATATGTCAACCAATCCAAAAAAATTTACCATTCCAATAAAAAAATTAAAAAAACCTAGAACTAAACTCAATGTCGGAAATTAAAAACTACTCGTTAGATATCGCAGGGCAGACATTAAAAATAGAAATTGGAAAATTAGCAAAACAGGCAAACGGCGCCGTCACCGCCCAACTGGGGGAGTCTGTTGTTTTAGCAACGGCCGTTATGTCCAGAGACACCAGAATCGGAGGCGATTTTTTCCCGCTTACCGTTGACTATGAAGAAAAATTTTATGCCCGCGGAAAAATTCTCGGCTCGCGGTTTATGAGGCGCGAAGGGCGTCCGTCAGAAGAGGCGGTTTTGAACGCCCGGCTTATAGACAGGGCTATTCGTCCGCTTTTTGATCAAAACATAAGAAATGAGACCCAAATTGTTACAACCGTTTTGTCGCTTGACGAGAAAAACGACCCCGATGTTTTGGCGATGAATGCCGCTTCGATCGCTTTGCTCGTCTCCGACATTCCATGGAACGGTCCCATCGCCGCCGTAAGAATCGGCCGAATCGGAGACAAATGGGTGATCAATCCTTCTTTTTCCGAGCGCGAAGGCAGTGTGGCCGATTTAGTTGTTTCCATTTCTTCCGATGGGAAAATAAACATGATTGAAGCCGGCCCATTAGCGGAAATAAGCGAGAACGATATGGTTGAAGCAATAGAATTCGCGCAAGAAACATTAAAAGATTTAATAAAATTCAATAAAAAAATAGCCGACGATTTCAAAACTCCGAAAACAGCTGTGACCATCGCTAAAGTTGACACCGATTTGAGAAATGAAGTCATTAAATTTCTCAATACCGATGACGCATTGGAAAAAGCGGTCTACGAAAAAGACAAAACACAGCGCGAAAATAATTTGAGCGACCTGAAATCCAAACTTGTAGAGCATGTTTCGGCAATTGACGCGACAAAAGTGGGAGAAGCGGAAACATTTCTTGAAGAAGCGATTGATGGAATCGTCCATAAAAATATTTTGGAAAAAGAAAAACGGCCGGACGGAAGAAAGCCGGACGAGCTCCGAAATCTTTCTTCAGAAATCGGAATCTTGCCGCGGACTCACGGCAGCGGACTTTTCCAAAGAGGGGAAACACAGGTTTTATCCGCGTTGACTTTGGGTTCGCCATCCGATGAACTGCTTATTGAGGGGATGGTTATTTCCACTAAAAAGCATTTTATGCATCAATATAATTTTCCTCCGTTTGCGGTAAGAGAAACAGGCCGGATGGGCGCGCCGGGAAGAAGAGAAATCGGTCACGGATCCTTAGCCGAAAGAGCGCTTTTGCCGGTTGTCCCCGGAAAAGAAACATTCCCATACGCCATCAGAATCGTTTCCGAAGTTCTGTCTTCAAATGGCTCATCATCGATGGGTTCGGTTTGCGGTTCAACCTTGGCGTTGATGGATGCAGGAGTTCCAATCACAAAACCAGTGGCCGGCATCGCTATGGGATTGATGTCCAATGAAAAAGGCGACTATAAAATTCTCACCGACATTCAAGGGCCGGAAGACCACTACGGCGATATGGATTTCAAAGTCGCCGGCACCAGAGACGGTATCACCGCGATGCAAATGGACGTTAAAATAAACGGCATTGACGCCAAAATCCTTAAAGAAGTTTTGGAACAGACAAAAAAAGCCCGGCTGGAAATTTTGGACAACATTTCAAAAACAATAGATAAGCCGCGGCCAGAGTTGTCGCCACTAGCGCCGAGAATAATCACAATTCAGATTCCAGTTGATAAAATCAGAGAAGTTATCGGCCCTGGAGGCAAAATCATTAATGAAATTATCGCCACAACCGGCGCCGCGATTGATATTGAAGAATCGGGGCTTGTATTCATTACCGCTGAAAACGAAGAGGGCGGGCTCAAGGCCCAAGAAATTATCAAGGGTATAATAAAAGAATATAAAGTCGGCGAAATTGTTACCGGCAAAGTAGTTAACATTCTTGATTTCGGCGCCATTGTCGAATTTGGAAAGGGAAGAGACGGAATGATCCATATTTCAGAACTGGCAAACCGCCGAGTGGAAAAAGTCACCGATGTCGTCAGCATTGGCGACGAAGTGAAAGTAAAAATAAAGAGAATTGAGGGAAGCAAAATCAGTTTATCCCTCAAAGACGCGCTATAAATAACTTGTGTGGATAACCGCCCCCGCTTAGCGGGGGCGGTTTTGTGTTAAAATACAATTCATGACAGAACCGAATCAAAAACAAACGGAAGATATTATAATAAGAACCATGAAAGACGACCTTGATGGAAAGCCGAAGCTGAAGCCGGCGGCGGCTATAGCCCCTTCTTCGCTCACTCCGATTTCCAAAGAAGCAGAGTATAAAGCGTCTCCGGCGCCGATAACCCCCATCGCGCCGCCACCACCTCCTCCACCGCCAAAAATCGAATTTAAGCCGACACCCGCCCCCATTCCAAACAAACCACCTGTTTTAATCGTGCCGCCGAAAATAATACCGCCAAAAGAGATTCCGGAAATACCGGTAAAGCCGCTATATAAGGTAACGCCGGCGTGGATAAAATTGGGAATTATCGGATTAATAACCATCTGCGTTACACTTTCCGGGCTTTACGGTTATTGGAAAATTTTTATACAAAACGCGACGCCCATAAGCCCCCCTGTTTCAACATCAACAATTCCGATATTGCCTATAGCGCCGGCGGCGACGAGTACTGCTCCGATAGAATTTTTCAGCAAGCTTCCAAATAAATCAACAACTATCGATTTGCCGGCAAAAACGCCAGTAGCGCTGATACAAGCGTTGAAATCCGAAGCGAAAATCGAGGAAACTAGAGCTTCAGTTAAGCAACTTAAAATAACATATCAAGGAACCCCACTAACAACGGAAGAATTTTTGAATTTGTTTTCAATTTTTACCCCCAAAGATTTTCTGCTGAATTATGATGATGAACTCGCTTTTGCCTTTTTCGCCCAAAAAGAAGGAGTGAGGCCTATTTTAATTCTTAAAGCAAAAGATAAAGCGCTCGCCAATACTCAAATGGCGGGCTGGGAAAAAGCCACATTGGCGAGTGACATTTTGCCGTTATTTTTGAATAACATTAAGTTGCCGAAATATTTGCCATCGTTCAGAACGTATCTTTTTGTAAATCAGCCCGTGCGTTTTCTAAATATCAGCGCTTCTTTCGCTTCGCTAAATTATTCTATTTACAATAACTATTTGGTTTTCGCCACTTCAAGCGCCGGGATGTTTATTATTTTGCAGGATTTAACAGGTCAAAGCGTTTCCCAAAATTATCTGGAAAATCTTAACGCGTCGATCAATGAGTTTTTTAAGTAAAACATTTAACGCTTTATTTGTATCGGCGTTTGTATTCTTGCTTCCATTCATAGCCTCGGCGGAAGTTATCAATAATTTCGCTCTATATGAACGTAATTTTTTGTACGCGTTTTTGTTTACTCAAATTGTCGAAATATCCGTTGTTTTCATTTTAATCAGGCGCATATATAAACATGAGGAAATAAATGTTTCAAAAATTATATTTATAGGTTTTATAGCTTCCGCGTTAACTTTGCCGTATCTTTGGTTTATTCTGCCCTTTTATATCTTTAACAAAACCATTTATGTAATTATCGGCGAGTCCTTGGTTGTTCTCGTGGAAACAATCATTTACAATCAACTGCTAAAGATAAAACTATCAGAATCATTTAAAATATCCTTGGCGGCAAATGCTTCATCATTTCTTTTTGGATTATTTATTTTATGATATAGTTAAAAAACCATAATGGAATCGCCTATTGAAAAAAATTTGGAAAGATTGAAGCTCGCTCTGGAAAAAGAGCGGGATTTGCTTACAAAAGAACTGGAGACCATTGCCACGCCAGATCCGAATGTTAAAGGCGACTGGGATATCAAACATTCCGAGTGGGGAGAAAATCAGATAACCAGCCAAGAAGAGCTTGAGAGCGGCGAAAGTGTCAACGAAATTGATGAAGATATGAAAAACAAAGCCCTTTCTGATAGTTTGGAATTGCGTTTAAGAGATGTTAACGACGCCTTAGAAAGAATGAAAGACGGAACTTATGGAATATGTGATTTTTGCAAAAAAGAAATACCTATTGAACGACTAGAGGCCAACCCGGCGGCAAAAACCGACATAGAACATGCCGGCTAAACTTTATTCGGCCGCCCTGCGCGGCATAAACGCGAAAATTGTGGAGGTCGAGTGCGATCTGGCGCCCGGCCTTTTTAATTTCTCCATCGTCGGTCTACCCGACGCCGCAGTTAAAGAATCAAAAGACCGCGTTTCGGCGGCTTTGAAAAATTCCGGCGCTTCGCCGCCGTCAAGGCGCAACAAAAGAGTGACTGTCAATCTGGCGCCGGCCGATTTGAAAAAAGAAGGCCCGGCTTACGACCTGCCGATCGCCCTGGGCTATCTTTTGGTTTCGGAACAAACAAAATTTGACGCGGAGAAAAAACTTTTCGCCGGAGAATTGGCGCTGGATGGCAACTTGAGACCCATAGCAGGCGTTCTTTCAATTGCTATTGAAGCGAAAAATCGCGGTTTCAAGACATTGTTTGTGCCCAAAACCAACGCCGCCGAAGCGGCGTTGGTTGAAAATCTTGAAATTATCGGCGCGAATAATTTAACCGAAATTTTAGATCATTTGGAAAATAAAAAACCTATAACTCCTCACAAAAATTCGGAATTCGGCAAAGAATTAATGAAAAGCATTGAAGAAGAGCCGGAAATTGACATGGCTCTGATTCGCGGACAGGAAAAAGCCAAACGAGTTTTGGAAATCGCCGCCAGCGGCGGCCATAATATTATTTTTTCCGGCCCGCCGGGCTCGGGCAAAACCCTTCTAGCCAAAGCACTGGCATCAATTTTACCGAAATTATGCCTTGAAGAAGCGATTGAAGTAGCAAGAATTTGGAGCGCTGCCGGACTTTTGAAAGAGGGAGGAGCGTTTTTATCGCAAAGGCCATTCCGGGCTCCGCACCATACGGCTTCAGGCGTGTCTTTGGTTGGCGGCGGCGCATGGCCACGGCCGGGAGAAATTTCATTAGCCCATAGGGGCGTTCTTTTTCTTGACGAGTTCCCCGAGTTTTCCCGCGATGTTTTGGAAAATTTAAGACAGCCGCTTGAGGAAAATGTTGTTACTATCTCCCGCGCCCAGGGCAGTTTAACTTTTCCGGCGCAGTTTCTTATGGTCGCCGCGATGAACCCGTGCCCTTGCGGCTACCTAAACGACACGCAAAAAGAGTGTATTTGCGCTCCGGGACAGATTATAAAATATAAGAGAAAATTATCGGGCCCGCTTTTGGACAGAATAGACCTCCATGTTGAGGCGCCTCGGTTAAAATACGAGGAAATGTCTAAAGAAAGTTACGGCGAATCCAGTGGCGCGGTCAGAAAAAGAGTGGAAAAAGCGCGTGAAATCCAGACCGCGCGGTTTAAGAATGAAGGAATTTTAACCAACCGCGAAATGTCGATTCGCCATATCAAAAAATATTGCGCTTTAGATGAAACCGCGGAAAAAATGATGAAAAGCGCGGTCAGCTCAATGGGTTTCTCAACAAGAACTTATCATCGTCTGTTAAAAATCTCCCGGACCATCGCCGATTTGGAAAATTCCATCAACATAAAACCCCAGCACTTGGCTGAGGCGTTGCAATACAGACCGCGAGAGGAGGTTTGATTAATATCTTATAAGTGGGTTTTTGGCGCCACGAACTTCGTAGTGTAAATGACAGCCGGTTGAATTTCCGCTTCCCGGCTGATAAGGGTACCCACCCATGTAGGCGATTATACTGCCCTGATTAACATACTGGCCAACCGTTACTAAAACGCTTTTTAGATGGGCATATCTAGTAGCAACGCCGTTCGGATGAAGAATTGTTATGTTATTTCCATAACCGCCGGCGGCGTAACGGTTAATATTTTCTGTCGTATAAGCCGCGCTTATGACTCCCGAAGCCGTCGCATAAACAGGAATATTTTCATTAACACAAAGGTCTCCCATTGAAATATCAACCGCGTTGTACGCGTGAAGCACGCCGCGATTGTATCCGGTGGTCGGAGAAATAAAATAGCCGTCGAGATATGGCCCGGCGGCATAGTATGGTAAAGCTGGTTTTACAGGTGTTACTGGTTTAGGATCCGGAAGCACGGTAGTCGTTGGATTTTGATTTTGTAAAATAGAGTCGTTTCCGGTAATTAACGGATATCTGTCTTCATAAAAAGCGCCCTCAAGACCGATATCCGGCCCGGCGCTTATTTCAAACGCTAAAACTGTTGACACTGATTGTGAAACTAAATTTTCTATTAAAACCGCTTTCGGCGCCGATACAATTTCTGTTATTTCTCCACCAATAGTTTTTCCTCCATTAAAACTAATTGAGTCGCCAAAAAATGCGTCCGGACTGACTAAATTTGCAATGGAAATCAGAGAAAAAACCAAAAACAAAGAAGTCCCCAGGGGGAACCTTTTTCCTATCACCAGAAATTGTCTTAAAACGGTATAAATAAGCCAAAATTAAGAGTAAAATCGATAGCAAAATGAACACTATTTTAAGCCTAGCAGGATGGCCCAAAATGGTCAAGAGACTTGTCCACATGCTATTATGTTGCGGATATGAAAATTTTTGACGGATTAAATGATAAACAAATAGAAGCTGTGAAGGCGATTGACGGTCCTGTTTTGATTTTGGCGGGCGCCGGCAGCGGAAAAACAAAAACTCTCACTCATCGCATCGCGCATCTTCTTTCGCAAGGTGTAAGCCCCGAAAATATACTGGCTGTTACCTTCACAAATAAAGCCGCTGAAGAGATGAAAACCCGCGTCCAAAAACTTCTTGGCCTGAATATCACAAATTTATTCATCGGGACATTCCATTCTTTGGGCGCGAAAATTTTAAGAGAAGAAATTGAATGCTTGGGCTATAAAAAAACTTTTGTTATTTATGACGAAGACGATTCATTTTCTTTGGCCAAAGATATTTTGAGTGAAATGAACCTGTCCCGCGACAGATTCAAGCCCGGCCCTTTTTTAAATTTGATTTCTAAAATTAAAAGTGAATTGGCCGATTCCGGGTCTTTGGGCGCCGATGATTTTTATAAAAAGCAATTAGCCAGTTTTTACAATATTTATAACCGGCGTTTGAAATCGGCCAACGCAGTTGATTTTGATGATTTAATAATGCTGCCGGTAAAAATTTATGAATCGCGCCCGGAAATTCTGAAAAAATATCAGGAACAATACAAATATATTCTGGTTGATGAATATCAGGACACCAATCGCGCCCAATATGTTTTGATAAATCTGTTGGCGCGAAAAAATAAAAATATTTTTGCGATTGGCGACCCGGACCAGGCGATTTATGGCTGGCGGCACGCTGATTTCAGAAATATTTTAAACTTTGAAAAGGACTATCCGGAGGCAAAAGTCGTAAAACTTGAACAGAATTACCGCTCCAGCCAAAACATTTTAAGCGCCGCCCATGAAA
>ERZ1292632.2923-Hain-H43-01um-R2-2923-length-13677-cov-27_pt1 | contig 13677 bp, 16 predicted proteins | sample MGYA00564407_ERZ1292632 | MGnify/ENA primary metagenome ERZ1292632 (study PRJEB36523, sample SAMEA6512637) | groundwater metagenome | collected 2019-01-08 | study: AquaDiva: Metagenomics assemblies of 32 groundwater samples
GGTGTCCCCCTTGATAGCGATATCAAGGTGCGCATCTAGCTGTATCGGGGAAACCCTAATTTCGTTATAATTAATAGCAAAATGGGTAATCCCGAGGGAAGTCCCGCCTTGGCGGGACCCCGTAGAGACTTAGTCGTAAGACTAATGGAGATTAGTAATTATTGTAAAGAAATTGTTTTAGGTTCACTTCTTGGAGACGGTTCTCTTATTATTTCCAAGAATTACAGAAGGGCTCGGTTTGAGTTTCGACACTCTATTGTTCAAAAAGAATACTTTTTCTGGAAAGTGAAAGAATTAAATGAAATTTCCAGGGAAAAATCTTTTAGGCTACAGCCTGCCGATGGATGGAGTAAGAATAAAAAGCTTCATTTTGGTAGTGCCGTGAGTGATTTCCTAACAGATATCCATCGCCTTACCCATCAGGGAAACATTTTTGTTATCAGAAGAAAATGGCTAAGTAATTTATCAGCCGTTTCTCTTCTTGTATGGTGGTTAGACGACGGCTCGTTAGTTAAAAATTCTCGTCAGGGTGTTTTTTGTACCGAAGGTTTTAAACGGCATAGCATTGTAAAACTTTCCAAGTACATGAAACAAACATGGGATATCGAGACTCATGTTGCGCGAAGAGGTAAATACTATCAGTTGAGGATATATTCCACAGAAGAACTTAAAAAGTTTCTCAGAATTATCCTTCCTCATTTCAGGGTAAAAAGTATGTTGCCCAAGGTAATCCTTCTTTACAAAGATTTGCGGCTCCAAAAACGCTGGATCTCTGAAGTTGTTAAATTAACAAATTTTTCCGAAAAAGTTGTAAATAAATATTACAGACAAAAAAGAAATAGATGGAAAAGTTTCAGAGAATGATATAGTCCATGCTCATAGTAATATGAGAATAATACATAACCCTTGTAGTCCACGCCCTAAACGATACACACTAGCTATTGGGAGCATCGACCCTTCCAGTGGCGAAGCTAACGCGTTAAGTGTGTCGCCTGGGAAGTACGATCGCAAGATTAAAACTCAAAGAAATAGCCGGGAATTTGCACAAGCGGTGGATCATGTGGTTCAATTCGATACTGAGCGAGGAACCTCACCAAGGCTTGAAATCCAGCTGCAAGCTCCAGAAACGGAGTCGCCTTCGAGGGTGCTGGACAGGTGCTGCACGGCTGAAATAGCTTACTAGCTAATTAGCTTCTTAGCTTATTAGTAAAAAGCAAAACCAATCGGCCAGTCATGGAGTAATCTGTGATAAAAAAGACCAACTCATATCGGTGAAGCCCAGAACGGGTAATACCGAGGGAAGTTATTTATTCAAATGACCCCGTAGAGACTTTGTTCGCCGGAGGGCGGACAGGATGGCAGACATATAAAAAATAAACTGCCATAAAACGTTGGCCCCCGCCAAGGCGGGGTGAAAGTATAGTCCGTACCATTAGGAATAGTGGATAAATACGGTCGTCAGCTCGTCATGTGAATGGTTTCCTTAAGTGGATTAACGAGCGCAACCCCCATCGTGTGTTATATGTGTCACACGAAACTGCTTTCGTAAGAAAGAGGAAGGTGGGGATGACGTCAAGTCAGCGTGGCCCTCTGATGCCTTGGGCTACACGCATGATACAATGGTTGTTACAATGGGTCGCCAACCCGCGAGGGGGAGCTAATCCCATCAAAAGCAACCTCAGTTCGGATAGGAGGCTGAAACTTGCCTCCTTGAAGCCGGAATCGCTAGTAATCGCGGATCAGAACGCCGCGGTGAATACGTTCTCAAATTTTGGACTCACAATGAAAGCGCCTGGCAGGTTATTTTTCTAAGCGGTTAAAATCCGCTCCCTCATGGCTAATGAGGTGTAGTTGAAGATTAGGTCCGACGCCGCGAGGATCGGACCGAAGGAATCGGAGACAAATGATAGCTTCTCAATAAAAATGTCGTATCGACCCATGGTTGGGCAGTGAGCATGGGGAAGATGTTTAAAAAAGACACGAGAAGATGTCAGGAAAAGAAATATAACTAACCCAGGGAGATCTGTCGGGGATAATCACAAAATGATTTGACGCCCCGTCAGAAGTCAGCTAGACTATAGTAATACGAGCGCGTGCGCTCTATGAAGGGTCTACTCTAAAATGTTAAATCCTGAATATATAATTGGTCTCGTTGATGGCGAAGGAAGTTTTACTGCCTATATTCGCGACCCGAATAGTAGCAGTGTTAGAAAGCGTCGAGTAGTAGTCGAACCAAGATTCTATATTAAGTTAATTGAGAGAGATAAAGATATTCTCTATCAACTTAAAGAATATTTTGGTTGTGGCAGTGTCTACTTTCAACGCGACAAACGACCGAATCATCAGCAATGCTACCGATATGAAGTATTCAATTGGAAGGAGTTACGGAAAATTATTATTCCTTTCTTCCAGAAGCATCAGTTACGGTTTGCCTCCAAGAAAAACGATTTTATAATATTTTGCGATATTATGAATCGAATTGAAAAAGGCGAACATAAAACCGAAGCGGGATTGAAAAATCTTTGTCAGATAAAAGCAAAGATGCACTAGGAGCTCGTCGCATGCGGGAAATCCGCAGGTGCGATGGGAACGTCAATTCTGAAATCACAGAAGACAATTGCCCGTCAACTCAAGGGAGCCGGGAATACCCGAAGACCCGTATTATATATGGGGACACGGTAGGCTCGGTAACAAGGAGTAAGTCGTAACAAGGCAAGGCTAGCGGAAGCTGGTCTTGGATCACCTCCTTTCTATTTTTGAACATTATGTTCTTAAACCTAGAAAGGTTAGTAGTAGGAGATGAGAAAAGGGAAATTAGATTTCTAATTTGTCATATCACACTCTGACCTACATAAAGATGTCGATTCAGGCACTTTCTAATCAAAATAGAAAGTGCATGGGAGGGGTCCGACCTCAAAATCGGAGTTCGATTGTGCTGGAACAAAAAGCGCACATAGCTGGTCCCGATGTTACAGTCGGGGAGCCGATCCCGCGTTAGCGAGCGTCGGCTTTAACTATATGAAATTGATTGTGTTTATCAAAAGCCCCGCCGTGGCGGGGCTTTTGATTTGAGAAAATCTGTTGTATCATTTATACATGAATATCGTTCCCGCGGACATATTAAATTCGATTCCATTTTTTGGGATTGCGATTGTATTCATATCCCTAGTTTATTGGATTCCGGCGTTTTTTATTGTTTACCATTTGACTCGTTTCGGTATCGGGTCTCGGCCGAAATTTATTGCCCTTGTGTTTCTTGTCGGTTCGGTTATTCTCTTTAGCCTTTTTATTATCGGTGCCAGCCAGTTTGATTTATCGGTACTGGCGCAACAGGCGGGGGATTATATCAAATCTTCATTATGAAATTTTTATCTGTCTTTACGGAAACTCATAATACTTTTGAAGGCCAACGGCCCTACGAACATACCATCGTGTTGCTTCATCGGCATTGGTTTGTTCTGGCGATTAAACTTGCCGGGTATTTATTAATTGCGCTTATACCAATTGTTGTGTATTCAGGTCTTTTAAACTTCGCGGGCTTTGTATATTTTCAAGGCTTGTATTTAGTTTTTACCACGGGCTTTTATTTGATCTGGTGGTACTCGCTTTTTTATGTGATCACGATGTATCTTTTGGATACTTGGATTATTACCAATCATCGAGTTATTGATAGCGAACAGCACGGTTTTTTCAATCGGACCGTGGCCGAATTAAGTCTGGCCAAAATTCAAGACGTGAGTACAAGAATTGAAGGTCCCCTGGCGACATGGCTGAAATTTGGGTATCTTGACGTTCAAACCGCCGGTACCAGTCCCAAGTTTTCCTTCAAACAAATTCCAAATCCGCTTGCCGTGAAAGATGAACTGATGCGGGCCCATAATGAATATATTGCCGAACACCCCGAAGGAATAGAGATTCACGAAGAACAAGGTTTATAAAACCGTCCCGCCATGGCGGGACGGTTTTATAACGACTCACAAACAAGGGCTACTTAATCTGATAGGTGAGAGTCACGTTTATAACAACGTCATTTTCGCCGGTGGAAATGGTCGGTTCTGGTCCGCCTCCGCCCATACCGACGGCCTTTGTATCATAATACATGGGGACGGGATAGCCACCGGAATCTTCAGAAAAATTTACTATTTTACCAAGACGGACGCCGACTTGCTTTTGTAATTCCTGGGCCTTTTTCTTGGCGTCATCAATGGCCAATTGACGAGCCTGTGATTTCAAGGCATCCGGGTTTTCGATCTGCAGGCCAAGGTTATTAACTTGATTCGCGCCGGCAGAAACTAATCCACTCAATATCGTGCTAATCTTTGTCAGATCGCGAACTTTAATTTCGTATGATTGAGTGACTTGGTAGCCGGTGATAGTGGCCTGACCGCCATATGGGGGATACTTATATTGGGGAGTCACATTATAACCACTGGTTTTAATGTCTTTCTCGGCGATGCCTTGCTTCTTTAAAAAACTATCAACGGCATTTGATTTTGTGCTGTTGCTGTCTTGGGCCGATTTAGAATCAATTGCTTGAGTAACAATGCTGGCCGAGATAACAGCAATATCGGGTTTGGCTGTAACTTTGCCCTCACCGCTGAATGAAACAGTATTAGTGGTCGTGGCGGTATTGGAGACTTGATTAATTTCGACCAAGAGGAAAAGAGCTAGGATTACTAATGCGAGACTGCCTGACCAAACAAGGGGTTTTAAATTAACCATTAGTAGTTAGCCATTAGAACTTAGTTGTTGGAACTAAATCATAAATGACTTATTAAACTATCATAATTAGTGTATTATACGGGATATGAAAAATAAAGATATAGTAGTAATTCTGGACAATATTCGAAGCCGAGAAAATGTCGGTTCTATTTTTCGGACCGCCGATGCCGCCGGAGTTTCTAAAATTTACCTTTGTGGAATCACACCAACACCAAGTGCTGAAAAACAATCATTGCTATCTGAATACGATCGTATCAAAATAGCAACGGATAAAATCGCAAAGACGGCATTGGGAGCGGAAAAATGGGTGCCTTGGGAATACTACAAGCAGACATGGCAATTGATGGAAAAACTAAAAAAAGATGGCTATCAAGTATTAGCTTTAGAAAAAGTGAACCGCCCCTTTGACGGGTTCAGGGCAAGCAAGGATATCTTCAAATTTAGGGTCAAAGATGGGCCTCTAGTCCTAGTGGTGGGTAATGAGGTTTCGGGGTTATCCCCGAGGGTTCTAAGACGGTCAAGTGAGGTAGTGAGTATCCCTATGTATGGCCGGAAGGAGTCCCTAAATGTTGCGGTTGCTTTTGGAATTGCGGTCTATGCGCTCATTGGGGCATAGTTTAAAAGACCAGTATAAAGGTATATAAAAAGTGAAATTATTTTGTAATCTTTAGGTATGTTATTAACAGAATATATACTAGATAAGTATGACCTAGGATAAGTTATAGTTATTCATTTTGGGCTATCTGATATAATAAGGACAGGCTATGAAAACACCAACCAAAACCCTAGAACGGAAATTGCTTAAATCTGGCTATGATTGTGTAATTGGGGTGGATGAGGTGGGAGTGGGGTGTTTGGCTGGACCAGTCGTGGTTTGCGCCACGTGTTTTTCGAAAGATTTTTACAAAAAAGAGCATTATAATTTTGCTGGCCTTAAGGAGTCAAAGCTTCTTTCGGCTAGTCAACGGGAGTTATTTGTAAAGGAATTTTTGAAGGAAAAAAAACTAACATACGCAATCTCACTTTGCTATCCAAAAAAGATTGATGCGGTAAATATTTACCAAGCGACTCGAACGGCGATGCGAAGAGCGATTAAAAATGTCTCTTCAAAAAATTCTCGAACGGTTGTTCTTATTGACGGTAACAAAAAAATTAAAAACTTGGAATTTGACCAACGGGCGATTATAAAAGGGGACCAAAAAGTTTTCATCATTGCTTGCGCCTCGATTATCGCTAAAGTCTATCGCGACAAGATGATGAAACGGTACGCGAAGCAATTTCCCGCATATGGATTTGAACAACACAAGGGTTATAGCACTAAAATACATCAGAATGCTCTAAATAAGTACGGTCCTTGTCCCGTTCATCGGCGTTCTTTCAGGCTTATTTATTAATATCCACTGGTGCTTACCGGTCTATTTGTTAAACTAATATCACGATGGTAAAAATAGCAATAAATGGATTTGGAAGGATTGGACGGGGCTTTTTTAAATTAGTCCTTCGACAGGCTCAGGATAAACTTGAAATAGTGGCGATTAATGACCTCGGAGGTTTAAATGATTTAGCGTACCTTCTTCAACACGATTCCGTTTATGGAAATTATCGTGGAGATGTAAAAACTAAAATCGAAAATCTAAAAAACTACCTGATCGTCGATGAAAAAGATTACCTTTTTTTGAACGAAAAAGACGCTACTAAACTTCCTTGGGCGAATCTCGGCGTGGATATTGTCGTTGAATCATCGGGTGCATTTGAAAGTTATGAAAAAGCGGCGGTTCATAAAAAAGCTGGTGCCAAGCGCGTGGTGATTACGGCACCGGCGGAAGATGAAGATGGACCCGATGGCCGGACAGTTTTGATGGGCATTAATGAAGAAGATTTAAAAACCTGCACAATTTCTTCAAATGGCTCTTGTACGACTAATTCCGCTGCTTCAATAATGCAAATCTTTTCCGATAAATTGGGTATCAAAAAAGCTTTTTTAAATACCGCCCATGCTTATACCGCCAGCCAAGCATCAGTTAAAAATCCAAGTATAATACCTTCCGCAACCGGCGCTGAAATCGCTGTTACTCGTGTCATTCCGGAATTAAAAGACAAGTTTGACGGCATGGCGATGCGAGTTCCGGTTCAGGACGGCTCAATTTCGGCAATTACGTTTGTCTCGGCCCGGCCGACGACAACGGAAGAGATTAATTCAATCTTGAAAACAGCCGAAGCCGAACCGCGCTGGCAAGGGATTTTTAAAACAATTTCCGGTTCTGTTGTTTCATCCGATATAGTTGGCGATCCCTATCCAGCCATTGCCGATCTCTCCCTTACCAAAGTCGTTGATGGCGACCTTTGCTGTGTCTATTCCTGGTATGACAATGAGTTTGGATATGCGAATAGCCTTGTTGTCCATGTATTAAAAGTAGCAGGGAATCTATAATGTCCGAATTACATATAATTAAACAACCTATTTCTCATGATGAGCTTAAAAGAATCGCCTCGGAGCGTTATGGCGACTTAGTAAAAGGTGCGGTTGATATAGAAAAAGGGATTATGGTTTTGGGCGGTGAGTTACATATTGATGAAGCCCTGAAATTAATTGAGAAGTTCCAATCCAAGGGCAAGGATATTTGGGGCATAAATCTCTATCCGGAAAAGACGGGGGATGATATGATTGAGTTGGATTCCATGATTAACTTAAAACCCGATCTTGGGAATCGTAGTCGGGGCGTGGATTCTTTAGAAATACAGGAGAAAATAAAAAATATCGTCCATAAACTTATCGTATGAGCAATGTATCTGATAATCGTTGGCACACGCTTCCATTGGCCGAACAGATGGCCAATATTGGTTCGGAGGTCGGGCGGGCGGCAAAATGGCAAGGGAAAGACGACGCTCGTTTTGATGGTGCGATTAGTCGCGCTATGGAATTGATTGATCTGACGCTGGAAGATCCCCGTTGGCATAATCGGCTATTAGAACTTAGCCGTTTCAAAGAATTTTTCTGTGATGCGGTGCTAGGAGGCCATGAATACGACACAACATTTGCTAGCTTGGAAAAATATCTCACGCCTTTTATGAATGTAACCACTCGAACATACTCAACAATTTAATGTTGTCCCAATACATCGACGACTCACCTTTGCTAATGCTACGGCGAGGTAAACAAAAAAGTGAGTAATTATATTTCCGAAAATAAAATTGAAGAGCTGGAAATCAAGGCGAATAAGGCGCGGGAGCTTGTGATTGAGATGTTAACGGAGGCGGGGTCGGGGCATACGGCCGGGCCGATGGGGATGGCCGATATTTTTACGGCTTTATATTTTCATGTTTTAAATCACGACCCCAAAAATCCCGATTGGGCCGAGCGAGACCGATTAATTCTTTCCAACGGTCACATCTGTCCAATTCGATATGTTTCCATGGCGATGTCAGGATATTTTCCGATTGAAGAATTAAAAACGTTACGAAAATTCGGCTCACGGTTACAGGGTCATCCGGAGCGAGAAAGATTGCCGGGGCTAGAAACAACCTCTGGACCATTGGGTGAAGGGCTAGGCCAAGCGGCTGGTATCGCTTATGGCGCGAGGATGTCCGTCAAAGGCGGATCCGCCTCTGGCGGAGACAAATTTAGAGTATATGTCATAATGGGTGATGGCGAACAAGATGAAGGCAATGTGTGGGAATCGGCCATGTTTGTAGGAAAAAATAAATTAAGCAACCTCACGGCCATTATTGACCGCAATAACATTCAGATTGATGGGATGACTGAAGACATCATGCCTTTGGAAAGTTTGCGGGCGAAATATGAAGCTTTCAATTGGCACGTTTTAGAAGTTGATGGCCATAATATAGAAGCGTTCGTCGATGCGATTGAAGAGGCCAAAGCCATTTATGAAAAACCAACTGTGATTATCGCCCACACTATTCCGGGTAAAGGAATCCCTGAAATTGAGTTTGATTATACCTGGCACGGTAAGCCGCCTAAACCAGAGGAGGCTAAAAAGTTTCTTCACGAGCTTCGAACGTTGGGTGGTAAAATTAAATCTGAACATCAGTGAACAGAATATTAAATCTAAAATCTAAAATCTCAAATATTTCTAATTTTTTATTTTTTAGATTCTTTGAAGGGGGGTGTTGTTGTATGATGAGTAGCGAAAGATGCCGATGTCCGCACCATCTGGTCATGAAAATTTTGGTAGTGCTCGCCTGGATTTCGGGTATTTTGTTTTTCTGGTCCAGCTTGGGGACGAGAGTATTTTGGGGATTTGACGCCGGTTATTGGGCTTGGGTAGTCGTAATTTTAGTTTTGTTATCCAAAACTACGGGATGCTGTAAGTGTTGCTGTGGCGACAGACACTGCAGTACGTGTCCAGTACAGAAGTAGTTATTAGGACTTAGCCATTAGAACTTAGGAGTACTAAAATCTAATGGCTAACGACTAATGGCTGGTTCAACTATTTCATGATTAATTCCGACGCAAAACTAATTACCGACTTATCGAACCCGGAAATGATGCCGACCCGCGACGGCTATGGGAAAGGTTTGGTTGCGGCGGGGGAGAAAGACGAACGAGTTGTTGTCTTGTGCGCGGATTTAACGGAGTCAACCCGCGTGGAAGCTTTCAAAGATAAATTTCCGGAACGATTCATTGAAGTTGGCGTGGCCGAACAGAGTTTAGTAACTGTCGCTTCGGGTCTGGCTAATTACGGCAAAATTCCGTTTATCTCTTCATACGCTGTGTTTAGTCCGGGCCGGAACTGGGAACAAATTCGAACGACGGTGGCTTTGAATAATGTGCCTGTAAAAATTGCCGGTCATCATGCCGGTATTTCAGTCGGGCCGGACGGCGCGACCCATCAAGCTTTAGAAGATATTGCTTTGATGCGAGTTTTGCCTAATATGATTGTGGTCGTGCCTTGTGACGCGATTGAAGCCGAGAAAGCGACACTGGCCGCCGCGTTTAACAGTCAACCAACATATCTGCGATTTGGTCGAGATAAATCGGCCGTCTTTACTACCCCAGAAACGCCGTTTGAAATCGGGAAGGCTATTGTATTGCGAGACCCCGCCTCGGCGGGGCAGGTGGCAAATGACGTGGCCATTGTCGGTTGTGGGATGTTACTTTATAACGCCCTGGTTGCGGCCGAGGAATTATCCAGAGAAGGTATTGAATGTATGGTCATCAATTCTCACACCGTGAAACCATTGGATGGAAAAACCATAATCGAAGCGGCTCAAAAAACCGGCGCGGTAGTATCCGTGGAAGAGCATCAAATCGCCGGCGGTTTAGGTTCAGCCATAGCCGAACTCTTGGCCAAAAACTATCCCGTGCCCCAAGAGTTTATCGGTTTGCAAGATCGATTCGGCGAGTCTGGTACCACGGAAGAGCTTATCAAAGCTTGTGGGTTGGGTGTTACTCATATTAAAGACGCGGTGAAAAAAGTAATCGCCAGAAAAAATAAATAATTTATTTATGTTCAAAATGTACGCAATTGCGTACATTTTGAACAATACTTTTTATTAGACTGTTCCGTCTGCGGGTTTCTTGAGGAGTTCTTTGAGTTTGGCCAAATCGTTGGTCATGCGGAGTTTAACTTGAGGGTCATTCACGGCGTGATTAGGATGGAAAGTGGGAATCAATTCATAACTGCCAAAATTAAAGATTCGGCCGTGGACATTATCAAGCGGTTGGCGCAAACCGATTCCATTTAAAGCGGCCATGCCGAGGGTGACAACCACTTGTGGGTTGATGGCCTTGATTTCTTCTTTAAGGAAAGGAATATGAGATTTAATCTCTTTGGGTGAAAGAATCTTGCCGGGTTGAGCCGAGTATTTTACCACGCTAGTGACGTAAATATGTTTTTTATCGATGCCGACTGATTTCAAGACCTGATGGAGCATTTTTTCGGAGAGGCCGGTGAGGGGGCGAGATTCGCGCATTTCGTCGGGTCCCGGAATTTCGGTTACAAAAACAACTTTGGCGGGCACGGAACCGCTCCCGAAGATCAGTTTTTTGTTTAGGAATTTTTTCTTCAGAGCTTTATTGACTCTGTCCAATTCCTGTGGGGTTGTAGTGGCGGTTGCTTTCATGGAAACGAATTAACCAATCCACTTGGGATTTACTTATCTTAGCATGATGAGAGTAATTTGGCAAGAGCTTTTCTTTTTGCTATTATTTCAGAACTACGTTGGGTGCGTAGTTAAGTGGTATAACGCCGTCCTGATAAGACGGAGGCCGGAGGTTCGATCCCTCCCGCACCCACAGGCATTGCTTATCGGGCCCTTAGCTCAGTTGGTAGAGTGCCTCATTTGCAATGAGGAGGTCACCAGTTCGAATCTGGTAGGGTCCACAGAAAATAATGGTACTATTAGGTTGTGAATAATTCCCTTGTTGTTTTAGCGGTGATTGTTTCTCTGGCCACTTTGGTCATGCTTGGCATTAATTTATATATGATGATGCAGGGGCGTAAAAAGTCGGCGGAACCGGATGAAAAATATCTGGTTCTTCATCAGCGATTTGATGCCCTGTCGCAGATTGTAAGCACGCAACTGACCCAGAGTCGAGAAGCATCCGATCGAGCCAGCACAACGATAACGCAACTTATCAATGAACAGCTGGAACGTTCGCGGCAGGCCTCGGAGCGAGCGACCTTGACGGTCAGCCAGCAGGTCCAGAGCTTTACCAAGAACATGACCCAGATTCAGGAGGGTATGAAACAGATGCATGAATCGGTCAAAAGCGTTTCATCATTCCAAGATATTTTTAAATCGCCGAAACTGCGTGGTATCTGGGGCGAGTCGTCGCTCGAAGCGGCGTTGAATCAGTATTTTTCCAAAGACATGTATGAACTCCAGCATTACTTTAAATCCGGCGAAGCCGTGGACGCGGTACTGAATCTGCCCAACGGTCTGCTCTTACCGATTGACTCCAAATTTAATTGGGAGAATTTTGAAAAGATGGTCAATGCCGAAAACGATATCCAGAAAGATATCTATCGCAAATCCTTTTATAGTGACGTGAAGAAGAAAATAGACGAAATTGCGACTAAGTATCTCTTGCCATCCGAGGGGACGACCGATTTAGCCATTATGTATATTCCGGCCGAGACGGTTTATTATGAAGTAATCAATAATCTCAAAGACGTCGATATCGCGAATTACGCTCGTACCAAAAAAGTTTTTCTTGTTTCGCCCAACACCTTTGCCTTATCCGTTTCCGCTATTCGTCACTGGTTTAAAGATGTTGAATTTTCCAAACAAACTAAGGAAATTATCAAACGCCTCGAACGCATTTCCACTGATGGCGGGAAGTTGGCTGAAGATTTTCAGCGCTTAGGCAAACATATTACCAATACTAAGTCGGCCTATGACGACTCCGAAAAGCGTCTCTCACTTATGGTTGATCGCGTCAAAAACGTCATCGAAATCGGTGAATCATCGGCCGCTGAAGAGATCCAAAAACTTGAAACACCACCGATCGTCTAGGAGATATCAACACAATTGGCCCATTGCCCAGTTAAAAATGTTACAATTACTCCAGACCAACAACCGACAACTTACAACTGGTAACAAGATTGAGTTGTAGGTTATTAGTCGTTAGTTGTGGGTTAATTCTATGAATGGAGGTGTTGTATGTTAGAAGTATTACAAGCATCGGATATAGTGCAAGGTTCTTTGCTTACGCTTTGGACTGGTGTGGCGGGTTTTATACCTCGCTTCATCGCGGCCTTAGTCGTATTTTTGATTGGCTGGCTCGTGGCCATTTTGCTCGGCAAGCTGGTTTATCATGTTGTTCGGATTCTACATCTTGATAGCGCCTTAACGAGAGTGGGTTTTCGACGTGCTTGGGAGCGGAGCGGTTTTCGTCTGGATACGCCGAAACTATTTTACGAACTCGTAAAATGGTTCTTCGTCATCGTGTTCCTTATGGCTGCCACTAATATTTTGGGGTTGACCGAGGTTACGAATTTCCTCCAGAGCGTCGTCTATTACATTCCGAACGTCATTATTGCCGCTATCATTTTGCTTATCGGTATTTTGGTGGCGAAATTCTTAGAGGGTCTGGTTCAAGGTTCAGTAAGAGCCGCCGGTCTCGCTTCGGCGAATTTTCTCGGCGCTTTGACCAAGTGGGCCGTCTTTGTTTTCAGTTTGCTCATTGCTTTGAGTCAGTTGAAAGTGGCCGATGACATCATCAAGATTGTCATCACCGGTTTGATTGCCGCGACGGCCTTGGCTTTAGGTTTAGCCTTTGGTCTAGGTGGCGCTCGTCACGCCGAAGAGATGGTTGGACAGCTCAAAAAGAGAATCAATGACTAAATAATGATCAGTGAGCATAGTCAAAAGTAAAACGGCCGCCTGGCCGTTTTACTTTTGGTGGTCACTGTTCCTTGCTCATTGTTTACTGTTTCAGAAGCATCAGGAGGCGGTCGTAAATTTTTGGGAACATTTTTTTGATAACGTCTTGTTCTTTGGGGGAAAATTTGGCGAGAACAAAGTCTACCACGAAGGCGTCTCGTTTCTTGTCCGATTGGAGGCGAGCTTTTTCGAGGGCGCGCACGGAAGTGCCAATCCGGAGACGATGGAATTTATTGGTTTTTAGGGCTTTGATGACTGATTCGATACCTTTATGTCCGCCCGAATTTTTCTCAAATGAATTTTTGAACGAGCCAAATTCGATATCTAAGTCGTCCTGAACAACAATGACATCTTTTGGTTTGACCTTATAAAATCTAGCCAGCTTACCGACAACCTCACCCGATTTATTTACATAACAAAGTGGTTTGGCGAGAATAACGGGAGTTTTCTCGATTTTGGATTTGGAAACTAGTGCGTTGAGCTTTTTGTCCTCCGTAAAATCACCTGCCCCGACCGAAGCGTCGGGGTTGGCTTTCACCTTTTTTGCCAAATAATCCAAAAACATAAACCCGACATTATGCCGTGTCTGCTGGTACTGTGGATCCG
>ERZ1292632.2924-Hain-H43-01um-R2-2924-length-13677-cov-7_pt1 | contig 13677 bp, 14 predicted proteins | sample MGYA00564407_ERZ1292632 | MGnify/ENA primary metagenome ERZ1292632 (study PRJEB36523, sample SAMEA6512637) | groundwater metagenome | collected 2019-01-08 | study: AquaDiva: Metagenomics assemblies of 32 groundwater samples
CTCACGAAACCTACACAGCTGAATATGCCGAGCGCATCATCCGTCTGCGCGACGGCCGGATTGAATCGGATGTGCAAGTAAAAAACCGCCGCGCCGATCAGGTGTTGTTTAATAAATAATTTATGACTTGGCCCAATCTTTTTCGCACCGCTCGCCGCAATCTGCTCGCTAATCGCTCGCGCAGTCTGTTAACGTTGTTGGGCATCGTCATCGGCATTACCGCCATTATTTTGGTGATGTCGGTCGGCCACGGCGCGGAGGAATTAATTCTCAATCAAATCCGCGGTTTGGGTTCGCGCACGATTATCGTTGAACCGGGACGCGAACCTAGCGGCCCGTCCAGTTTTGCCGAAATCTTCACTGACTCGCTCAAGCCGAAAGATTTAGCGGCGCTGAAAAATCCGGCCAAAGTGCCGGGCCTGATCGGCATCACGCCGAATGTGATTCAGGTCGTTCCCATCGCCTCGCGCGATGAGTCAATCCGGACGAGCGTGATCGGCTCGGCCGATCTCTTGGTAGAGATTCTTGATGTTTATCCGGCTAAGGGGAATTTCTTCACTAAGGAAGACATTAGGCAAAAAACCGCCGTCGCCGTCATCGGCGTTGAGGTGGAGAAAAAATTATTCGGTAACGATTCGGCTCTAGGTCAGAAATTGCGGATCAAGGATCGGACTTTTCGGGTGATTGGCCTCTTCCCCGCGAAGGGCCAAGTGGCGTTGTTTAATGTGGACGATCTCGTCGTGGTGCCCTACAGCACGGCCCAAGAATATTTGTTCGGTATCAGTCATTTCAATTCGTTCATCATTCAGGCGGCCAGCGAAGCACTGGTGTCACGGACAGTCAATGACATAAAATTGACCCTGCGGGAAAATCACGGCATCACTGATCCGGCGAAAGATGATTTTCATGTGATGACTCAAGCCGATGTGGTTGACCGAGTGGGGACGATTACCGGCGTGTTGACGGCCTTGCTCGTGTCGGTGGCGGCGATTTCGCTGTTGGTCGGCGGCATCGGCATTATGAATATTATGTTGGTCGCGGTTACGGAGCGGACGCGGGAAATCGGTTTGCGCAAGGCGCTCGGCGCCACCAACCGCGACATCCTCTATCAATTTTTACTGGAAGCGGTTTTACTGACGGCGCTCGGCGGCCTCATCGGCATCATTCTTGGCGCTCTGCTGGCGCTGGCGGCGGCGCTGATTTTAAATCAAATTGTTTCCCTCGGCTGGCAATTCGCCTTTCCGGTTTCGGCGGCGGTTTTGGGTTTGGTCGTTTCCGGTTTGGTGGGATTAACCTTCGGCATTTATCCGGCGCGCCGCGCGGCGCAAAAAAATCCGATTGAGGCCTTGCGTTACGAATAAGATTTAAGTTACAATCGGCCAATGAAAAAAATAACCATTTACACGACCCCATCTTGCACCTATTGTCGGCAGGCCAAAGAATTTTTTAAAGAAAAGAATATTAGTTATGAAGAACATAATGTCCTGACCGATGTCATCAAGCGACAGGAAATGGTGGATAAAAGCGGGCAGATGGGCGTGCCGGTGATCATTGTCAGCGACCTTGACGGCGCGGCGGAAGAAATCATCATTGGTTTTGATCGGCCGCATTTGACTAAATTGCTTAACGCCTAGTCGTGCTATACTGAACATAATGTATGGGGAAGAGCGACCGACACTGCAAAAAATTTTAGATTTGGCGGAGGAGAATAATCAGATGTTGCGCCGCCTCCAGCGCGCGCGGCGTTGGGCGGGCTTTCTGTCGGCAATGAAATGGCTCGTGTTGATCGCCGCCTCAGCTGGCGTCTATTATTATCTTCAACCGCTATTGGAACGTTGGCCGGCGATTTGGACGCAATTTCAAACCCTGATGGACAATCTGAATCTGCTTGATCAAGTCCCGAAATAATTTCTCCCTATCGTGTTTTCCCGCCCCCGTAGTTCAATGGATAGAACAACTCCGTCCTAAGGAGTAAATGTGAGTTCGATTCTCCCCGGGGGCAAAATCGGTTTTTCTAATTCTAAACTGGCGTTTTTGATGATTTTCCGTTAAAGTAAATCTGGTTATCTCGCCCAGATAGCTCAGGTAGTAGAGCGTCCGCCTGAAGAGCGGTCGGTCGTCAGTGCAAGTCTGACTCTGGGCACTTACATTGACTTGACTTTCAGTTTTTGGATTTTTTGGCGGTCAATTTTCGGCAAACGAATCGTCAGCAAACCGTGCCGTTCAATCGCCTCGGCCTCTTCCGGTTCCACTTCCGCCGGTAGTAAAATAGTTTTGGAAAACGCGCCCCAATATAATTCTCGTTGAAAATAATCGCCGTCGCTGATAATCTCGGTTTCCTCCCGCTTGCCGCGAATTGTCACCATCTCGCGCGCGATGGAAATACTCAAATCTTCCGGCTTGACGCCCGAGATCATGGCTTTAACCACAATCTCCGTCGCCGTTTGATAAACATCCACTGACAGTTCGCCTTCTTCCGCGTTCTCGCGTAGCCATTCGTGATTCGCGTTGGTGCCGGTCTCCACCGGCCGCCGATCCGAAACCGGATTAGCTTCCGGATTAAAAGCCGGCACGCTACCGGTTAACCGTTCAAAGAATGATCGCTTATTTTTAAACATCGGACTGTTTTAACTTTTTCAAAAAATAAAATGATGAACAAGACGAAGAGCCAGAGCAAAGCCAGAATTTTAAACAACTGTTTGCCATTATCAATAATTATAAGAAAATTAAACAAGGCGTGCAAGAGAATCGCCACGGCCAAACCAATTATAGCATAACTAAATCGTTGCCAACGGCGAAAACAGAAAGCCAACGCCATCATCCCGCCGACCAGTGCCGAAGCAATGATGTGAATTAGATTGGCGCCGAGAAAACGAAGATTGCCGGTGAGGAGAAAAACCGCGCCGGAACCGGTTTCCGTCAGAGTGGTGAAAAGAAAAATGGAATTTTCCAACGCGGCGAAACCGAGGGCGGCGGTAATCATATAAATCATGGAATCCACCGGTTCATCAAAGGCCGACTGGCGAAAAATAACAAGATAAGCCGCCAAAAATTTGAAAATTTCTTCAATACTTGCCCAGATCAGAATTAAAATTTTAGTCTGCCAGTTGGCAATCAGCAAAGCGCTGTCGCTGAGGCCGAAGCAGGCGACTTTAAACCAATTAAAATCGCACACCGCGCGTTCAAAAAAATAAGCGATGACGACGCCGACGGCGCCGGCCAAAAACACGCGGGCAATCAACCGCGCCGGTTCCGGTTTAGCACGGTCTTCTTTGAGCCAGAACCAGAGCCAAATTAAAATCGGAATTAACCCGCCGCCAAGCGAATATAAAATCGTGTTTAAAATATCGGGATTTAGAAGGTCGGCCATGGCGCGTTGATTAACAAAGTGTCCGTTGGCGGTTTCGGTAAGAATGACCACAATTCTTCAGTGATAAACGGACTGAAGGGGTGCAATAGCCGTAGTGAACGTTCAAACGCGGTATATAAGAGCCAGAGCGATTGTTCTTTCGTTTTCACCCGCTCAATTATTTTATCAGCCAAAGTGTGCCAAATATAATGATAAAGTTTTTCCGCCGCCAGATGAAAATTATAATTATCCAAATCGGTAGTCACTTCTTTAGTCAAAATGTTCAATTCAGTCAGTGCGGCTTGATCGGCGGCGGAAATTTCCGCCGTCGGCGGCGGTGCTGTTTCGCCGATCGCGGTCAAAGTAAAACGGCCGATGTTCCAAAGTTTATTGGAAAAATGTTTGTAGCCGCGAATCCGGTCTTCCGAAATTTTTAAATCATGGCCGGGGCTAGTGCCGATAATTAACGCCAGCCGCAGGGCGTCGGCGCCATATTTTTCAACCATCACTGAAGGGTCAATACTGTTGTCCTTGGACTTGCTCATTTTTTTCCCGCCCTCGTCGCGCACCAGACCGTGAAGATAAACGGTGTGGAAGGGGATTTGTTGCAAAAGAAAACCGCTCATTAAAATCATCCGCGCGACCCAGAAGAAGAGAATATCGTAACCAGTTTCCAGCACGGTTGTCGGATGAAAAGTCTCTAAATCGGTTGGTGAATTGGGCTTGCCCGCCGCTGAGGCGGGCCAGCCGAGCGTGGAAAAAGTCCAGAGGCCGGAAGAAAACCAGGTGTCCAAAGTATCCGGATCTTGTTGCCAATCGTCATCGGCCGGCGGTTCTATTCCCACATATATTTCTTGACCGGCCCGAGACTGGTCCGCCCGCCCATCGTCGGGCGCGGCCTTGGGCCGATACCACACCGGAATCCGGTGGCCGTACCAAATTTGTCGGCTGATGCACCAATCGCGCAGGTGGTCAAGCCAATGAAAATAAACTTTCTGGAATCGTTCGGGAATAATTTTAATCCGGCCGTCGGCTACTGGCTGGCGCATCAATTCCTTCAGGGTCATTTGTTTCTCGCCGAACGGTTTATTCACGGCCACGAACCATTGTTCAAGGACTTGCGGTTCAATCAAACCGCCGCCGCGGCTGTTTTTGGCAATTTGATGTTGGTAGTCCGGTTCAATTTTTTCCAGCAAACCTTTGGCCCGTAATTTTTCAATAATCAGCGGCCGCGCTTTTTTCCAATGCTGGCCGGCCAAGTCGCCGGCCACCGGCAAAAGTTTGCCCCGCAAATCAATAATTTGTTCAAAAGCCAATTGGTGCCGTGCGGCAATATCGTAATCGGTTTGGTCGTGGGCAGGCGTGATGGTCATCGCGCCGGTACCAAAAGTCGGATCAATAATTTCATCTTTAATCACCGTCGCCGTAATCGGCCCGGTCAGCCACTCCACGGTAATTTTTTCACCGTCTTTAAATTGTTGGTAACGCTCATCAGTCGGATGAACGACCACATACTTGTCGCCGAACTTAGTTTCCGGCCGGGCGGTGGCGATGACAAACGGGCCATATTTCAAATAATAAAGCGGAGTGGCTTCATTCTCCCATTCAATTTCGTCGTCAGAAACTGTTGTTTGCAATTTGGGATCCCAATTAACCAATCGCCGGCCGCGGTAAATCAAGCCGGCGTCATAAAATTGTTTAAACGCCGCGCGCCCGGCCCGACTGCGCGTTTCGTCCAAAGTAAAGGCCTCGCGCGACCAATCCACCGAAGCGCCCATTTTTTTAATTTGAGCAACAATCTCGTCATGTTTTTCGGCCGCAAAAATTTCTACCCGTTTCAAAAATTCCTCCCGGCCCAACTCGGCGCGCGTTTGCCCTTCGGTTTTATGAATCAATTCTTCTACTTTAACTTGCGTGGCGATGGCGGCATGATCGGTGCCCGGCAACCAGAGAGTTTTATCGCCCCTCATTCGCGCGTAACGAACCATAATATCTTCAATCGCGAGCATGGTCGCGTGACACAAATGGAGCGCGCCGGTAACGTTCGGCGGCGGCAAAACCATGGAAAAAATTTTGCCGCTTCGCGCGACGGCGGCCGGCGCGAAAGCTTTCGCCGTCTCCCATTGTTTGGCGATTCGGTCTTCGGTGGCGTTTGGATCGTAGGGTTTCAACAACCGTTCGTTAATTGGCATGCGCCTAATATAGCAAAAAAGGCATTATTTTAGAACGAGCCGACCGCGCGCCCGGAGTCTTTTCCGAATGGGATATTTTTGTTTCAGCCGCAAGTAACCCGCCAACGCAATCATCGTGGCGTTATCAATGGAGAGTGCCGGCGCCGGCAAAAGTAATTTGATTTCCGGATAATCCGCGGCTAGGCGGGCGGCGAATTGTTGCCGCAACAATTGGTTGGCCGAAACGCCGCCGGCGATCATTAAAGTTTTTGGCTGATATTTTTCAATCGCTTTGACGGTCTTGGCAATCAATACATCAACCACGGCTTGCTGAAATTCGCGGGCCATCTGGCTTTTCAAGAACTGTCCCTGAACTCCGTCAAGGACCGTCCTTGGAATTTTCCGTAATAAGTAAAGCACCGCGGTTTTCAAACCAGAAAAAGAAAAATCAAAATCGGGGCTATTAATCATTGGCCGCGGAAGCATCAGCGGCACTTGCCCCGCTTGCTCCTTCGGATCCCGCCGGTGGCGGGATGGCCAGTTGTGGCGCGAGGCCAGTGCCGCTTCTGCCAGCCGGCTGATTTCCGGTCCGCCAGGATAAGGAAGACCAAGCAAGCGGGCGACCTTATCAAAAGCTTCGCCGGCCGCGTCATCGCGCGTTTGCCCGATGATTTTATATTTCAACCAATCTTTCATTATCACCAATTCGGTGTGTCCGCCGGAAATAATTAGCGCCAAGGCGGGGAATTTAATAATAGAATCTGCCAGCACTGATACGATGTGACCCTCCAGATGATTGACCGGTATAATCGGTTTTTTCCAAACCAAAGCCAGTGCCCGCGCCAGATTAATGCCGGTCCAGAGCGCCGGTTCCAATCCCGGTCCGACGGTCACGGCAATCGCGTCAATCTTCGGCGTTGCGATAGTCGGAACAAACGCCAAAAACTGTTCCAGTAATTCCGGCTCCCGTTCCAGAATTTTCCTGATGGTATTTAAGGCAACGCCTTTAGACCCCCAAGGCGTTGCCTTGGCGATTTTAACTAATTTTACTTTTCTTAATGCTTCCCTTAATACCGGAATCAAGTTTCGCGCGTGCTCGCGCTTGGCTAGATTCGGCACCACGCCGCCCCACGGCGCGTGCACGGCGATTTGTGAACTGACCACTTGCGCGAGTACTCGAAAACGCGGCCGTCTCAACCCGCCGCGGCCTTCAACCACGCTCACCGCCGTGTCGTCACAGCTCGTTTCAATACCGAGAATAGTCATGGAAATAATGGCAATGAACCAATCATATCATTTCATTCGCGCGCTTGCCCGCCTAACGGCTGACCGGCGGCACCAGGAAAAGATTTGAGTAAGAAAAAAGAGACCTTGGTGAGGGTCTCTGGTGAGAGATTTTACAACTAGCAAGGGGAGTCTTTACCAGTTGGCCACGCGGGTTTTGCTCATTAGGCCAGCTATCAAGCAAACCAGAAACATGGGACTTGCTGTCGCATTACTCCAACACTACATACAAAAGTGGTAGAACAGGAGCATCACCATAGCCTCACACGCCAATACCGCTCGTATTCTCCCTCCTGGTCTTCAAGCCGAGCTTCACGCAATGTTTCTCCACAATATCCCTCACATCATCACGGGAGCAAGCGTTGGTGTCCGTACGCCCACTATCGTACGTGGGATATACCAGGACTATCTTTGCGCCAACGCTGGCGGCCTGTTCCACTCTGTACTGCAAGTAGCCAATGAACTCCTCTGCGAGTTCTATCGCCCTTGCCATCCTTTTCTGCTCTTTCGCCGAGTGCCTGCTATCCTCCTCTTCCGCTAACCTAGCACGCACTGCTTTGCTCGTTGCATTCGCACGCTCGACCCAATCTTTATCTTTCGGTTTCGACATAACAACCATTCTCCTTTCTGTTAAAGAGCTACTTACATTTTGCTCTTTTTCTGTCTGCGTTAAGCATAGCATAATGCAAGACAAAAATCAAGCATTTTTGTTGTGCCGAAATAGCCTTATTTGAAGCCATATTCCCGCCTCCTTGGCAGACAAGTTTGACCCCTTGACGCCGTCTTGGTATTTGATAGTATAAAAACACAGTTGGCTTCGGCCTTGCCCCGCTTCGGCGGGGAGAATGTGAAAAGCCGTCAAAGTAGATTCTTGACGGCTTTTCTTAATTCCACAAATACTCCTTTTTCCAAAAATCCAATCTTTTGCTCCAGGCGTCGAGTATCAATCACCCGAATCTGCGAGAAATTGGCGCGAGCCGCGCGGCCGTTTACTAATCCGACTGACATCCTAAGTTTATGTTCTCGCAACGAAGTGGTTAACGGTATGATCATACAAGCACTCGGTCCAAAACCGCGAACAATTACGCCGGGGCGCACATACCAATCACCGCTACCGTCTTGTTCAGTGCCGACATTAACGCCAAACCGGCACCACCAAATTTCTCGTACTGTATATAAACGCGGTTGCTCGGCGTGAGTTTTCTTTTTCACCTCGTTCCAGCCGTTAAAATCTTTTACCATTATCGTGATATTGTAACACAATAATTTCCCGCCGCCCCGCGCCCGCTTTATGGTCAACAGATCTTTTTCTGGTGAAAAAGTCCGCGACCCCGCCTCTCCGCCAGCTGGCGGATGCCGCGCTCCGGCCGTCATAAAGCTCCAGGTCTTCGCTTTATGACCCCACCGGGAATCTTTCCTTACAGGAACGGTACAGGTCTCGCATTTCTCAGCAGAAATATGCTCGACCTTTTCGCTTCCCGGACGCGAGTGAAGCAGTTCACTCGCTTGGAGTCAAAGCTTGTCGCTTCGCTCCCAACTTTGAACTAATTGTATCATTCGCTCGAATTTTGCACGAACGGAAACAAAACGAATGAACGCCCCGCCCGCCTCCGCTAACGCTCCGGCGGACACCTCGGCAAAATTTCCTTTACAATTTCGGATTTGCGCGCGACTAATTTTTTCAATTAAGGAAAAGGAAATTTTGCCTCGGTGTTCCGCCCTCAAGGATTCGGGCGGGCGGGGCGGAATTAGAATTGAGAAGCAAATTTTGCCTTTTTAATAATTGAGTTGATAAATTCTGTTTTTCCATTATTGTATTTATCAAAATCATTGATGTGTTAATCGGTCCAAAATTTTTTTAAATTCTCGTATTCGTTTCTATCCTCGGAATGAGTCCGTAAATAATCACGGAACAAAATGCGTTTAACCAATAGTTACTGATCGGTTCGCTAAATGAGAACAGAAAAGAAAAACCTGTACATTTCTGTACAGGTTTCAGTCGAACGCGACTGGGCGTTTTTCTACTGGCCGTGGATCGATTTGGCGGATAGCCATCGATCCTCCTCGAAGAACCACCACTTCTGCGCCATCAGACGGTAGGGTTCGCGCAACAGCGCAAACCAGTTATTGAGCAGGTTTGTTTGACGAACCGGCAACAACAACTGAATCTCTCCTGACAACCTTTCATCCAGCTTCTCATTCACACCAAGATCATACTCCAACGCTTTCTGTAATCTTTGAAGCATTTCTGAATCGTTGTCAGCTGCGTAGTATGCTTCCTCTGTTGCTTCGCGTACCGCCACCAGTGCCAGTCGTCGCTCCATAATCTGAATTGCCGCTTCGTTCGCGTAGATTTGACTAGACTCTTGCTTGAGTGGATCGTCAGAAACTTTTTGCGTGTCCATCCGATCTTTTAGTTCTTCCAAGTCGCGAAGGAGAGACTGTGCCTCTCTCGTTGCTTCTTGAACAGCCACTAGTGCCATCGGTATCGGAAGCGTCCCGTCCAACCTTGGATCGACATCGGTGTCGAATAAGCGGATTTTTCCTATTGCCTCTGCAACATGCAAAAAAGCAACGCGTGCCTTGTTATCAAGACGATCAGGATTAGCGAACTCTTGCGGAATCGCTGGGTTTGTCAACGCCAACGTGAGTCGTCTGTTCAATCCCAAACTGTCAACCGCCATTTCATTCTGTGTCATCGTGGGTCTCCCTTCGGCCAGTTGGCCCAAAATAGATTATTTTGTTGTCAAAATGCCTACACTGGCATTTGCAATTTACTGTCATAAGGTTAGCATAATAGGCGGCACCTGTCAAGCATTTTTAGACACATCAAATAATCCTTATTTTAAGCCACATTCTGACCCCTTGACGCCGTTTGTGTATTTGCTAGTATGGGAACACAAACGGCTTCGGCCTCATCCCCGCAAGGGGATAGAAAACGCAAAAGCGGTTATCACTGACAGAGCCTGATGACCGCTTTTTGTATTTTGGCGTAATCCTCGGTTTTCAAGACAGTTAATTTGTCGAGTAAACGTTTGGCGTCAACCAAGCGCAGTTGAGAAATAATGGCCGAGCGTTCCTCACCATCACCCAAATTTACTGGCACATAAAATTTACCGCTTTTGCGTTTTCTAGTCAGAGGAATAGACCAAAAGATTTCATTATTGAACTTTTTGAAAATAACTATCGGGCGCGCGAAGTTGTAACCCTTGCCGTCTTGCTCAAAACCAACATTGTAACCCAATGAACACCACCAAACTTCACGCTCGTGGAAAAACACCCGCGCGCCTTCGTTATGCAACCTTTCTTTCTTTTTGTGCCATTTCAAAAAGTCTTTTTCCATGATTTGATGATAGCAAAATTTGCTTCTCAATTCTAATTCCGCCCCGCCCGCCCGAATCCTTGAGGGCGGAACACCGAGGCAAAATTTCCTTTTCCTTAATTGAAAAAATTAGTCGCGCGCAAATCCGAAATTGTAAAGGAAATTTTGCCGAGGTGTCCGCCGGAGCGTTAGCGGAGGCGGGCGGGGCGTTCATTCGTTTTGTTTCCGTTCGTGCAAAATTCGAGCGAATGATATAATTAGTTCACCAAGAGAAACATTGTCGGAATTACAATAGCGGAGCGATTTTGCGGAAGCCAAAATCGCGCTCTCAATTTCTTTTCCGCCGTAGGCGGAAGCCGTGAATTCCCAAAGTTCGCCCCAGCCGATTATGAAAGAACTCAAACCAAAATATTTTCTCTACGCTCGCAAGAGTACGGAGGACGACGACAAACAAGTGATGTCTATTGAAGCACAGCTTTTTGAACTGCGAGAATATGCATGTAGAGAAAACCTTGAAATTCTCCGTGAATTTCAAGAAGCGAAAAGCGCAAAGAGTCCGGGACGAGAAGTGTTCGGCGAAATGATGATGTGTCTCGAACGCGACGAGGCAACCGGAATTCTTGCGTGGCACCCTGACCGTTTGGCGAGAAATAGTATTGATGGAGGACGCATCATTTACGCCGTAGACACTTCTAAAATTGTCTCTTTGCGCTTTCCGCAATTTTGGTTTGAGCCAACTCCGCAAGGGAAATTCATGTTGCAAGTGGCGTTCGGACAGAGTAAATATTTCTCGGATAATCTCGTTGAAAATGTAAAACGGGGGTTTCGCCAAAAACTTCGCCGGGGCGAGTGGCTAACAAAAGCCCCGTACGGCTATGTGAATAATTTGAAAACTCGCAACATTGAACCTCATCCAACATATTCAAAAATTGTTGCACGGGCTTTTGTAGAATACGCCACCGCCACTTACACCATCGAATCATTGGCGAAGTTTTTGGCTGAACTCGGTCTGACAACCCACACCGGAACGCCACTTGGCAAAGCTTCCATTGTTCGTCTACTCACCAATCGTGCTTATCTCGGCTTCATCAAACATCACGACGAATGGTATCAAGGAAACTTTGCGCCAATTCTTTCTCCGACACGGTTTGAAGCGGTGCAGAAAGTTTTGCAATCGAAACGGCGACCTCGACATAGCAAGGTACGTTACGACTTTCCATTTGTGCAATTCGCGCGTTGTGGTGAATGTGGTGGCATGATCACGGCGCAGAATGCGACCAATCGTTTCGGTACAAAATATGTTTACTATCGTTGCACAAAAAAGCTAGGGACATGCCACCAACCGTATGTCGCCGCCGATTCGATTGCAAGTCAAATCAAATGTACGCTTCAATCAGTGTCGCTTCCGCTTGAAGAAATTGAGAAGATGGAAAAGCTGATTACCACGTGGAAAAGTGAGTCAATTTCTTCAAGCGGAACTGTTGTCCAAAATCTGAAGATCAAACTTGTCCTAATGCAGGAGAAGTTGGACAAGCTCGTATCCGTCTATCTCGACGGGGACATTGAACGCGCCGCATATCTTACGCACAAAGACCTTCTCCTGCGTCAAAAAGCCTCAGTTGAGGAAAGTTTGAGGGATTTTGGGCAACAGAGAAAGAATTGGATCGAACCCTTGCGGAGTTTCGTTTTGTCTTTGAGAGAGGCCGTGGAATTGGAAAAAACCGACAATCATCTTGAATGGAAGCGGTTTTTCCAAAAAATCGGCTCTAACCCTTCTCTCATAGACAAAACGCTTTCAATCGGTTGGGGCGAACTTTGGGAATTCACGGCTTCCGCCTACGGCGGAAAAGAAATTGAGAGCGCGATTTTGGCTTCCGCAAAATCGCTCCGCTATTGTAATTCCGACAATGTTTCTCTTGGTGACCCCACCGGGAATTGAACCCGGATTACCGGCTTGAAAAGCCGATGTCCTGACCGTTAGACGATAGGGCCTAAAACATTTGCCAAGCAAATGTTCGGCCGATCAATTTGTAAGGTAAATTGATCTAGGCCAGAAAAATCATAGCAAGATTTTGAAAAATTGACAAAAGTGTGATAACTTATCAGAAAGAAAAAATATGGAGGAGTGGCTGAGTGGTTGAAGGCACCGGTTTCGAAAACCGGCATTCGCGAAAGCGAATCGTGAGTTCAAATCTCACCTCCTCCGTTTTTGGACAGGGTAAAAATTTTGCAAAAAATAAAATTAATGAACCAGAAAACTAAATGCGCTTGGCCGGGGACGGATGAATTGATGATTAAATATCACGATGAAGAATGGGGCGTTCCCTGCCGCACCGATGAAAAATTATTTGAGTACATAGTCTTGGACACTTTCCAAGCTGGTTTGTCGTGGCGGATTATCCTCCATAAACGTGAGAATTTCCGCCGCGCGCTGGATAATTTTCAGGTTCGGAAAATCGCCCGTTATGGTGAACAAAAAATTAAATCACTACTCAATGATGTCAGCATCATTCGCAACCGAGCCAAAATTAGAGGCTTGATTAAAAACGCGCAAGCGACCCTAAAAATTCAGCGCGAGTTCGGTTCATTGGCTGATTATCTCTGGTCGTTCGTCAAAAGCCGAACGATTGTCCATCACCTGAAACAACAGTCAAAAATCGGAACACGGAGTCACGAATCGGACATAATGAGCCAAGACCTGAAAAATCGCGGTTTTACTTTCTGCGGTTCCACCGTCTGCTACGCTTTTATGCAAGGCGCTGGACTCGTCAACGACCATCTGGTTTCTTGCTTCCGGCACCGCGAATTAACCGCCAACCATCAAGGATAGTTTTTGATGAAGTTCCGCGCGACTAATTATTTCTCGTTCGTATTTTTCTGGACAGATATTTCTCCAGTGATTTTATGAGATACCCGCCGTCTTGGCTGTAAGTCCAAGCGAACAACTTTTCCTTTCCTGTTTTGGATAATCTTCGTATCGCTTCTAATAATAATTGTTTCGCCAATCCTCGATGTCTATTTTCTGGCAACACAAAGGTAGAGCAAAGATAGATTGCGTCAATTTGAGTGCTAAAGTCGGTCTGGTCAAACAATTCCTTTTCAGTGATTTTTTTATCTAAAAATTTATCCATCAATTCGGTTGTCGTAGGAAAAGCCACCGACCAACCCAACACTTTCCCATCTTTATCCGACTCATACAAAATGGTATCGGGATTATACAAATGCAGTTTAGCAAAGGAGTTTTTATTTATTGGTATCTGCCCCTGGTCAATAGTTGTGCCGTAATATTCTTCGGCAATTTGCAGGGTAAAATCCAAAACCTTTTCGTCAATAGGGGAGATCATTATTTTCGGTGAGATTATATCCTTTGCGCGAACTCACTTCAAACGCGCGGAGTAACCCTTTCAAATCGCGAAGTTTCTATTGGCGGTGTGCTTTCGAAAAAATTCGAACTGATTTCGCCCAAAATTTGTAGGGCGGGCGGAATTCCCCCCAGACCCCCCTTCCGCCCGCCCGCAGAAGCGACCCTTTCGGATTGAAAAACTGCCAAA
>ERZ1292632.2925-Hain-H43-01um-R2-2925-length-13672-cov-5_pt1 | contig 13672 bp, 14 predicted proteins | sample MGYA00564407_ERZ1292632 | MGnify/ENA primary metagenome ERZ1292632 (study PRJEB36523, sample SAMEA6512637) | groundwater metagenome | collected 2019-01-08 | study: AquaDiva: Metagenomics assemblies of 32 groundwater samples
ATAATTTAGAAAATATGTTTTAGCCGCCGCGTTTTTTGTCAGGACGGTTTTTGAGCCGGAATTTTGCCACAAAACGTCGCTGCCCGAAATTTTTTCTCCGTTGAGAAAAAGCGACTTTCCCGAATCAATTATAATTTGGTCATTGTCGGCCCAGAATCTTTTGGCCGTACCGACATAAACCAATTCGGATTTTTTAGGAATCAAAACCGCATATTTTATTTCTGAAACGAGAGAAGAGTTGACCTGCACGTGTTCGACCCAGTCGAGGTAGCCGTCTTCCGAAAGGGACAGATTGTAATTTTTGGGGAATAGATTCCCGATAAACCTGCCGCGGTCAAGCAGTCCCGGTTTTTTGTCGATAAACTCGCCGTTCAGAACTATTTTGGCGTTATCGGGAAAGCTTCTTACGTATATTCCTCCAACCTTCTTTAATCCGAACGTTTCGTAATCGAAACGCCAGCCTTGGGCGTAAAGAACGGCCGTGACCCCGGCCACGACGAAAACCGCGCAAAGCCCGTAAAAAACCGATTTTCTGGTCTTTTTATTCATTAATCTACTGATAATAAACGTATTTTTATGTTTTGAAAATGGCTTTTATGCCAGGCAGTGCCTGCCTGCCGGCAGGCAGGGAAATTCGATTAGTTAATTATGCAGTATAATTTTTCCGCCGGAGGCGGATCTGCCTGAGGCATGACACTGCCTGGTATGCTATAATACAAACAGTCCTGCTTAGAGTTCGGATCAAACAATTTTGTCAGGGAGGGCAACAGCGCTCCGATGTAACGTCGGAGTTGAGTCCACCCACTTGGTTTTAAAGCCGGGCAAAATCTAAGCGGGACCACAAAAATCGTCCGTTGAAGCGGACGATTTTTGTTTTATTTCGCCCCGCCACGGGCGGGGCACTGAATTTTCCAGCCAATCGCTTCGCTCTTGGGAAAAATTCGTGTCGGGGTGCGGAGAATCGAACTCCGACTACAACCACCCCATGGTCGCGTACTACCGTTATACTACACCCCGGTAAAATTTAGGCTGGCAAGTGTCCTCGTACTGCCACTATACTACAGCCGCCAAGCGGCGCAAATTCAAAATCCGAAGCGCCAAATTACAAACAATATCTAAATCTCAAATTTCAAATGTTTGTGATTTGTAAATTTTGAATTTGTTTAGGATTTAGAAATTAGAATTTAGGATTTACGCTGCTTATGCAGCGTTCTAAGGCACTGGGTGCAGATAAGTTTGCGAACGCCGCCTGTTTTGGTCCACTGGAGATTCGGATACTTTCTCGATTTGGAAACGGGATTATAGTGGCCCCGGAGAAGTCTTCTTCTTCCTCCCATAATCGAGCCTTTCCCGCAAATTGAGCACTGTCTCATTGTTTAGAATCTAGAATCTAGAATTTAGAATTTAGAACATAATAACTTTCTACTACATTCTACATACTACTTTCTACATTCTCGTTTTTATTCGACTTTGACTTTAAGTTTTTTCGTCTTCTTTCTGGTAAATTTGGGGAGTTTTACTGTCAGAACGCCGTCTTTGAAGTTTACCGTGGCGCCGTCCGGGTCTACTTCTTCCGGAAGTATGACTGACCTTGAAAATCGCCCCCAGTAGCATTCCTGATAGAAATAGTCTTCTTCTTTGATTTTTTCGTTATGGCGGCGTTCGCCCCTGATGGTTATCGAATCACTGGAAACGTTTATATCCAGGTCTTCCGGTTTGACTCCGGCAATCGCGGATTCGACGACTATTTCCGTCGGCGTCTGGTAGACGTCAATGGTAAGTTTTCCCTCCGTTTCCGGAATGTTGTCCGTGAATTTAGGCGTTAACGCGATTTCTTCCGAATCGGCCTCGTCGTCGTTTTCTGGTGAAGCCGGCGGACTCGCCTCGCCGGAGCCTCGGCGAAGCGGGCGGCCGCCCTTGGTCAGATTTTCGAAAAATTGTTCTTCGGAGTTTGACATGCCAATTTTACCCAAGAGGGGTGATTAAAATTATAACACAGCCCGATTGGCTGTAAAATTGAGCACCGAGCACATAAATTTAAAACGATGACCGATTATAAATCGTACGTTGATGCCTGTAAATTCTTGATTATATGTTTTGATTGATTTCATAAATTTATGTGCTCGGTAAAGGTTTTGTCATCAAAAATTCTTCGGCGTTACCTCGAATTTTTGAACAAAGCCCTTTAAAGCCTTCTCCTTTTTAGCTTCTCGAAGTCGTTCAGCGTGAAGAAACCGACTATAGCCACGAAAATTATGGGGTAGAGGAGATTGCTGTAAATGAGTATAAGATAATTGAAAACGGCATGCAAGGCGGCGCCGAGAATCAGCCCGGAGATTATGAATTTCCCGCTCTTGAAATTCCTTATCTCAAGAGCCCAGAAATAGCCGACGATTGAAGCGGTCAGGGTATGAAGAAGAGTGGTCCCGACGAAACGGAAAGTCGCTATTTCGAATATATCGTTGAAAATTACCGGCGCTCCGTTGCCCAAGAGGGCTCCGATGTTTTCAACTGTGGCGAATCCCAAAGCCGCGACGGCCATGTAAATCATCGCTTCCACCGGTTCGTCGAAATATTTGCTTTTGGCCACGACCAAATAAGCGGCGCAAAATTTCGCCGTTTCTTCGACTATGGCGAAAATAAGTATCAAAAGAGGCGTGAGTTGTATTCCGTCTATGAATTTTTGGGAACATCCGTTTAGACGGTAAACAAAGGCGCAACTGATGAACAATTCGACCGCCAGCGCCGCGACCGCCGAAGCCGCTCCGGCGACAAACACGGTCGCTATCATTTTTTTCGGCTCGGGATGAACTTCTTCCTGGAGATAAAAAAGAAGCCACGTGAAACCGGGTAAAAATCCCAAAAAGATTATTACGAATGTCAGCATGCCAATGTTGTTGCGGTAATCTTACCACTCTTCCATCATCAAAAATCCGCCAGCGCGAATTTTTTGGAATATGGCTTCCGTGACGAACGGCATGAACGGATGAAGCATTTTCAGGCACTCAATAAGTATCGTTTCAAGCGTGGAGTAAGCCGCGGCGGCATCAGATTCTTCTTTAGCGCTCAAGCGCGCCTGCCCGCCGTAGCTTTGTCCGGCCTTCGCAGCCGAAGCGGCAGCTTCGGCGGAGTAGGCACGAAGGCGGGGCTTATAACTTTCTATTATTTTGTCGGCAAAATTGTGCCAGACATAGTGATAAACCGTTTCGGCGGCCAGATGGAATTCGTAGCGTTCAATGTGCCTGCCGACTTTCGCTTTTATTTTTTTGAGTTCGTTAATGTTTTTTTTGTCGGCTGCGGTTAATTTCACAATACTTCCGCCCGGTTTTTTCGAATTGTTTCGCCCCGGTTTATTCATAAGAATAAACCGGCTTATATTCCATATTTTTGTTGCGAAGTTTCTGTAGCCCCTTATTTTATCTTCCGAAATGACTATGTCTTTTCCGGCCGTGTTTCCTGCGACGAGCGCGATGCGAAGAGCGTCGCTTCCGTAAATTTCGGCGACACCGAGCGGGTCTATTACATTACCCTTGGACTTCGACATTTTTATCTTGTCTTTATCCAGAACCAGGCCGTGGAGATAAACGTTTTTGAAGGGAATCTTCCCAGTCGTGTAAAGTCCGAGCATTACCATCCGCGCAACCCAGAAGAAAAGAATATCGTATCCGGTTTCCATGACGTCGGTCGGATAGAATGTCTTAAAGTCGTTCGATGTTCGATGTTCGATGTTCGAACGCCAAACTTTTAACTTCGAACTTTGGCCGCTGGCCAAAAGCGTAGCGAATGGCCACTGCCCGGAAGAGAACCAGGTATCGAAAACATCACTATCCTGTTCATAGAAGTGATTTCCGCATTTCTTGCAAGGCTCAAGCATGTCGAGTTGTATTATCTCGGCGTTCTTTATGGAGGGCCTCGAAAGCGCTTCCTTTGGGTCAAGATTTTTTATTCGCTTATTGATCATGCGTATCGTTCCGCCATGCGTGACCAAAACAACGTTTTTGTGATTGTTTTTTAAATGATGTGAAGAAAAAGCTTTCCACGCGCGTTGTTCTACATCGTAATAACTTTCTCCGCCATTATATTTGTTTTCATACATATAAGGTTTGCGGCCGTGCTTGAATAGTTCTTCTCTATCCATTCCTTCGACTTCGCCGTAGGAACGCTCTCTTAAGTTCTCGTCGATTATAATCTCCGCTCCAGTTTCTTTTCGGATAACTTCGGCGGTTTGTTGGCAACGCGCTGAATCCGAGGTTATTACGAGGTCGATATTGTAAATTTTTAGCTTTTTAGCCGCATCTTTTGCCTGATCGAATCCTGTTTGGTTCAGAGAAATATCGGCATGTCCCATAACCCGGTTTTCTTTGTTCCAATCCGTTTCCCCGTGCCTGACCAGAAACCACCGCGATTTAACATCGGGGTTTATGCTTGGTTCGGAGCAGGAGAGGCAGTACCAGGCGGGGATTCTTATTCCCCAGACGATTTGCCGCGATATGTTCCAGTCGCGGATGTTTTTAAGCCAGTGGAGATAAACTTTTTTGCCGCTTTCCGGGCGGAAAGTTATTTTATTTGCGGCTTTTATGGCTTTTTCCGCGAGCGGTTTTGTTTTAACGAACCACTGCCGAAGAATTCTCGGTTCAAGAACATTTTGGCATTTATAACAGGTGGCTACGGAGTGTTTGTAATTCCGGTCTATTTTTGCGAGCAACCCTTCTTTTTCCATATCCTCTTCGATCAGTTTTCTGGCATCGGCTATTTTCAAACCGTGATATCTTTTAGATTTCTCGTTATCGGAAAACGCGCTTAAGTCCATGCGGCCGTATTGGTCGATTACTTTCTTGGGGGCGGGAATTTCGTTTTCATGCCTTTTCCATATTTCAAAGTCGTTCGGGTCATGTGCCGGAGTAACTTTGACCGCGCCGGTGCCGAATTTCATGTCGACTGCGTCGTCGGCGATAACTTTTATTTTCGCCGGTCCAAGAAGCGTTTTTATTTCTATTTCTTTGCCGACGTATTTCGAATATCTTTTATCTTTCGGATTAACCGCAACCGCCGTATCGCCGAATTTGGTTTCCGGGCGGACTGTTGCCAGCTCCAATGGGCCGTACTTTATATAATAGAGCGGGTCTTCTCTCTCGATATATTTGGTTTCAAGTTCCGAAAGTGTCGTCTGGTGTTTTGCGCACCAGTTGACTATGCGATTGTCGCGGTAGGCCAAGCCGTCCTTATAAAGTTTTTCGAATGTTTGGTAAACGATTTTGACTATATCCGGGTCGAGCGTGAATTTCTCGCGAGACCAGTCGCAGGAGGCGCCTAACTTGCGGAGCTGTTCCTCCATTATTTTTTTGTTGGATTGCGTGAATTCCCATATTTCTTTGAAAAGCTGTTCTCTCGGTATCTCGAACCTGTTTCTTCCTTCTTTGTCGAGTTTTTTGTCGAACACAACCTGCGTTTCGAATCCCGCGTGGTCGGCGCCCGGAAGCCACAAAGTTTTTCTGCCCTTCATCCGCCAGAAACGGATTAAAATATCCTGAAGAGTTATGAATACAGCGTGGCCGAGATGAAGCGAGCCGTTGGCGTTCGGCGGAGGCATTATTATGCAGAACGTTGATTTACGCGGATTTCTGCGCCGATTTGCGCTGATTTTATATCCGCGCTTATCTGCGTTTATATCTGCGCCCATCTGCGGCGAGTTGTCTGGATTAAAATACCCGGATTTTTCCCAGAGTTTGTATATTTCTCCCTCCGTTTTCCGGTGGTCGTATCTCGGTTCCAAAAGTTCAAGCATAAAACAATTCTATCGTGATTTCTGGTTTTATGTAAATCCATATGTGACTAGTGGAGCAATTGCGGATAATGCGGATGTAGGCAAAATAACGCAAGTAAGTGATAAGCGACAAAAGGCACGGAATACAGACGATGAACCATGAATTTTAAAAATCGAGCGGTAAAAACTAATTATATTATAGATGCTGTGACATATCACAGCACTTGTCTTTGTGTTAAACTATATTATATGAATAAAAAGTTTGTTGGTAAGAATAAATTACCAATCATGCCGAAAATTGGCGATTACAATTCCCGCGTCGAATGGGAAAATGCTTGTTGGCGCAAAATATCGGCGTCAAAAGATACACTTGAGTTACTTTCTACATCTAATGAAAGGCATAATTTAGTCATGCGCGTTACGGTTGTAAATGCTCTTGCTTCAGGTAAAAGCTATAGGCAAATCAGTAAGGAATTATGGCTTTCGTCGCAAACAATCAGCAGTATCAAAAAAGCATTAACTGAAAATAATTATAGAAGTTATCCGGAGCGCAGCAAAAAAGAACGGAAGAAAAAAATCTATAGCTATAGAACAAAAACTGGACGGTCTAAGCCAAGAGGCACGCCGCATCGGACAAAATATGGAATTTTATATATGCCATAATTGTGCCAATATATCCAAGATGCTGTGATATATCACAGCATCCAGTAATGCGGCGTTTTGTCCACTACTACATGTAGTAGTGGACAAAACTAACTGTTGCCATCAAATGTTTAAATATCCCTTTGCTTCGAGTTTGTATTTTTTCTTGCGTGAAAGACCAATATAAGCGGCGGCGGCTATCATGGCGGCGTTGTCGTTGTTGTATTCTAAATCCGAAACAATAAATTTTATTTCCTTGTCTCTTGCTCGCCTCGCTCCCGCTTCGCCGAATCGAGGCGAGTCGTTGGCGAAACGGGTCGCTTGCCGCAGGTTACTTCTTAATTTTTTGTTGGCGGCCACGCCTCCGCAGAGGATTATCGAGCGGGCGCCATATTCCTTTGCCGCGCGCATGGTTTTTACAACGAGAACTTCGATAACCGCCCGCTGGAACGAAGCGGCCACATCAGCGAATAACGAATCTTTTCCGAATTTACGAATTCGTATATTCGTATTAAATTCGTTATTCGTTGATAGTTTTTTATCTCGCAGATAATAGAACACAGAAGTTTTGAGTCCGGAAAAACTGAAATCATAATTTTTTTGGTTAAGCATCGGTTTCGGAAAATTTATTGAAGGTTTTTCTCCCTTCGGCATACTCAGGGCGAGACGCTCGATCTCCGGTCCGCCGGGATAGGGGAGTTCGAGCATTCTGGCTACCTTGTCGAAAGCTTCTCCTGCGGCATCATCCCTTGTTTCTCCGAGCTTTTTCCATACCCTTAGGCTTTTCATCGCAAGAAGAGCAGTATGCCCGCCGCTTACAAGCAGGGCGATTGCTGGGAACATGTTGGAGGTTCGAGATGTTGGAGGTTCGAGATGTTTGGAGTTCATAGTTTTACCCCGAACCCCGAACCTCGAACCTCGAACACTTTTTGGCAGTAAAAAACTGTAGAGATGTCCCTCAAGATGATTGGCGCCGAAAAGCGGCTTTTTATATTTTTTAGCCAATTCTTCCGCAAAATTTATTCCCGTCCAGAGCGCCGGTTCAAGCCCCGGTCCGACCGTTACCGTTATGAAATCTATGTTCTTCAAATTCGTTCCCGCAGTTTTTAGTTTTTTGAAAAGAATCGGAAGATTTTTCAAGTGCTCGCGCTTGGCAAGATTGGGAACGACTCCGCCGAACGGCCGGTGGATTTTTATCTGGGAGCTGACGAGATTTTCCAAAACTTTTATTTTGGGATTTGAAAATCCACCTCCTGCTTCGACAACCGCCAGCCCGGTTTCATCGCACGAAGTTTCGACTGCGAGTATGGTTTTTTTCATGTAATAACTGATGGCTTGCACTGAGCGAGCCTTCGACTTGACTCAGGTCAAGGCGGAACGAGTCGAAGTGCCCGCACTGAGCGAGTCGAAGTGTAGCCCCGACGGGATTCGAACCCGTGTACCAGGCTTGAAAAGCCTGTGTCCTAGGCCAGGCTAGACGACGGGGCCCTACTACGCTCCGATTTACATCGGAGCTTCGAAGGGCAGGCGGGCGTGATTGTTACCTACTTGTCCTTCCGAAGCCCTGATATAAAACAAAGGGGCGAAGGAGGAGACGACGGGGCCATGCGAAATATCTTTAAGTTTGGCTGAATATTACAATCAAACCCGGCTTTTTTCAAATTTGCATACTATACACTACTTACTACATACTATTTATCATCTGATAGTCGTCTTAATTATGAAAATGCACCGTTTCTTCGAAATACTTCCGGGAGCCCTTTCCTGGTTGACGCTGTTTTTGATTATTTTTCTTTCCTGGCGGCTGCCGGCGTTAGTTGCCGTCTTTATAATACTTTTCGACATTTACTGGCTTTTGAAAACGGTTTATCTCTCACTACACCTCAACTCGTCTTTTTCTGAAATGAAAAGAAATCTGAAAGTCGGCTGGCTCGGAAAACTGAAAGAAGAATTTCCAGAAGATTGGCAAAAAATTTATCACCTTGTCATCCTGCCAATGTACAAAGAGCCGTATGAAGTAGTCAAAGAAAGTTTTGAAAGCTTAATTAAGGCGAATTATCCCAAAGAAAAATTTATAGTCGTTCTTGCCGCCGAAAAAAGTTCCGGTGAAGAAGGCGCGCGCACTGCTGAAAAAATAAAGAACGATTTCGGCCAAGGTTTTTTCAAATTCATAATTACGTCCCATCCATACGGTCTCCCCGGCGAAATTCCCGGCAAGGGTTCGAACGAAACCTGGGCGGCCAGTGAAGCCAAGAAAGAAATACTGGACGAGCTCGGAATAAGTTACGACAACGTGATTGTTTCCGTTTTCGACGTGGACACCCAGATTTTCCCTGAATATTTCGGGCGGCTGGCTTACGTTTTTTTGAAATCTGAAAATCGTCAGCGTGCCATTTACCAGCCGATACCTCTTTTCACAAACAACATTTACCGTGCGCCCGCTCTGGCGCGGGTCATTTCTTTTTCAAGCACTTTCTGGCAAATGATGCAACAGTCGCGCCCCGAACGCCTAACTTCCTTTTCTTCGCAATCGATTCCGTTTCGCGCCCTTTTTGAGATCGGCTTCTGGCACACGGACGTCGTATCGGAAGATTCAAGAATTTTTTGGCAGTGTTATCTTCATTACCGGGGCGATTTCCGGGTGGAGCCGCTTTTTTATCCGGTTTCAATGGACGCCAATGTCGCCCCGACTTTTTGGGGAACATTGAAGAACAATTATCTGCAGAATCGCCGTTGGGCGTGGGGCTGCGAAAACATACCTTACCTTTTGAATGGATTCAGAAAGGACCCGCTCATACCAAAAATAAAAAAATTGTACTGGTCTTTTTATGCGGTTGAAGGCTTCCATTCTTGGGCGACGAACGCGCTGCTCATTTTCGCGCTCGGCTGGCTGCCGGTCGTTCTTGGGGGCAGCAATTTCAATGTCTCGCTTTTGTCTTACAGCCTGCCGTCCATTACCAAGTTCATCGTTGAGCTTTCGATGGTCGGCGTGGCGAGCGCCGCCTTCTTCAGCATTCTTCTTCTGCCGCCGCGTCCCGAACCGCTCCGCTGGCACGAATACATCTGGTATTTCGCGCAGTGGCTTCTTCTGCCTTTAACTCTTATCGTTTTCGGATGCTTCCCGGCGCTTGAATCGCAAACCCGAATGCTCCTCGGCGGCAAATGGCGCCTCGGTTTTTGGCCGACGCCCAAAAGTAGAGAATCTAGAATCTAGAATTCAGAATTTAGAATCCAGCAATGTAAAGACATGGTATAATAATTAATATGGTATAATAATTAATAATGTCCGGTGAAAAAATTAAATCGTTTCGTGATTTGATAGTTTGGCAAAAAGCCAAAGAATTTGCAGTTACTGTTTATAAAATAACTAAAGATTTCCCGCGGGAAGAAACCTATGGTCTTACAAGTCAAATAAGGAGGGCTTCAGTGTCAATTGTTTCAAATATAGCCGAAGGATTTCATCGCAAATATTCCAAGGAAAAGATTCAATTTTTACGGATAGCTTACGGTTCAGGGGCTGAGGTAGAGACACAGCTCGAAATTGCCAAAGATATTTCTTACATATCACCCGTTGTTTATGACAATTTAATCAGGCAGTTATCAGAGATTATGAAGATAATCAATGTTGTTATTAATAAGTTATAATATAAATACTATGAAAAAATATTTTTTTCGTTTGCTGGATTCTGGATTCTGGATTCTGAATTCTAGCCGCCTTCGGCGGCGGGGTTTTACCATCATCGAAATCCTGATTTTCTCCGCGCTGTTTTCGGTTATGGCGATTTCGTTCGTGGCGGCGCTGGTTTCGACAATTCAGGTTCAAACGAAACAGGTCGCAACAGCCGAGGTCAACCAGCAGAGCCAGCTTCTTTTGGACGCCATACAATACTACGTCCAGTTGGCCAGTTTGGTTGAATTGCCCGCGGACACCGCGACGACAACTTTGAAACTCAGAGTGTCGTCCTCAACCATCGACCCGATTTACATTTATGCGAGCGGAACGGTCGCTTATCTCAAACAGACCGACAGCGGAACTCCTCAGCCACTGACGTCGGACAAGGTCAACGTTTCCAATCTTACTTTCACAAAGCGCGCTAACACTCCCGGACACGACTTGGTCAGCGTGGCATTCACGGTCGCCTACAATTCTTCGAGCGTTCTCCAGTCGTTCCTGCAAAATTTGAGCATCTCGGTGGCGCGAGTCGGCGCGGTAACTTTCGATTCCAATGTCCTGCCGTCTGTAACCAATACCTACAATCTCGGTGTAACATCGCAAATCTGGCAATCAATCAACAGCACGATTTATTTCAGCGGCTCGAATGTCGGCATCGGGACATCAAATCCGAATTATGGTTTGGATGTCAACGGCACTATGCGTGTTTCGGCAACCTCTACCTTTTCAGGAAATGTCGGGATTGGAACAGATAGTCCCTCCAGTTCTTTGACAGTTGCGGGGGTCATCAGAAGTACGAGCGGCGGGTTCGCGTTTCCTGACAATACCACCCAAACGACCGCTGCGGCTTCGTCGACATCGGCGCCGTTCAATAATGTGCAAGTGTTTACAACCAGTTCAACCTTCACTGTGCCCTCGGGAATTACCAAGCTTTGGGCTGAGGTATACGGCGGCGGCGGTGGTGGCGGTGCTACTGGTGGTGGTTCCGGGACCAGTGGCGGCGGAGGCGGCGGAGGCGGCGGCGTTTCAATGGGATTTCTTACAGTGACGCCCAGTCAAAATATCACCGTTACTGTAGGTAGTGGTGGCGGAGCTGGTACCGCTGGCGCTACCTCTACATTTTCAACAATAGTTGCTAGTGGTGGTAGACAGGGTGGCGACGGTTCTGCCAACAGCGGCGGAGGAGGAGGCGGCGGCGGTATAGGCAGCGGCGGTAGTATTAATCAAACAGGCGGTAGTGGTGGTTCTGGCTCAGGTGGCGGTTTAGCCAATGGCTACCCTGGTGGTAATGGGGGTTCTAATACTCGAGGGGGCGGTGGAAATAGCGATAGAGCTGGTGCAAGCAATCCCAATGGCGGTGTTTTTGGCGGAGGTGGCGGTGGCGCAGGTAGCGGAGGCAGTAGTGCCGGCAGCGGCGGCGGAGGAGGTGTAATTGTTTGGTGGTAATGGCGCCCGCGGCGAAGTCCGGGTTTTTGTATGGTGATTCAAAAGCGCTGTTTAGTGATTTAAAAACATTGTCTGCACGGGCCCTGTTAAACTATGGAAGTTCAACTTCCATAGTTTCTCGCAACGCCTGTTGTAATTCATCGGCGCTATGACGCGTCATAGCGGCAATTATGATGAGTTGACTTTCTTTACGGCGTCGCTACCATAAGGGCATGACTACGGTAACGATTCCGAAAAAGATTACAAAAGGGGCCGAACTTGTGGTATTGTCGCGAAAAGAGTATGAACAATTACTCACCTCACGGCTTGTGCCCGAGTTTCACCCGAGCGCTGCGGAGAAAAAAGACCTTGCGCGCGCGAGAAAAAATCGATTGCGCGGCAATTTTTTAACTATTTATGAACTCAAACGAAAACTGGGTTTTACAAATTGACCCCGTTGTTCATAAATTCCTCAAGAAAATACCTCGCCGGGAGGTTGAGCGTATTTTAGTTGCAGTCAACGATTTGCCGAGAGACCCCTTTTACGGGGATATTCAAAAAATGGGCGGAGAGAAAAGTGTGTGGCGCCGACGGATAGGTTCATATCGCATTAAATACGAAGTAATTTCACGGGAAAGAGTGATACATGTATTTAGAGCTGAACGGCGCACTTCAAAAACCTATTGAATAAGTCCAGTGGTTCCCGGCGGCGCCGGCAATGGCGGCAGCAACGGCAACGGCCAGGTTGTCGTCGAGTGGCGCCAGTAACAAGATGTGCGGTCGCGCCACCTTTGTGTTTTGAGGTATTGTGCATAACTCCCTTTATTTTTATATCGCGGCAATTGTTATAAAATAATCGTAGAAAAGCGCGATTTTATTGATTTTAAGCAATGGACGAAAACAAGAAAAAAATATTGTTCTGGGTTGGGCTCGCGGTCGTTGCCGTCATTGTGATTTACGCCGTCTGGTCTTTGGGAGACAATTTGGGAGACAATAATGGAGGCGGCGGTCAAAACGCGGGAGGCGTTTCCGGAGGAGGAACGAAATCCACCACCAGACAGCCGGTTGCTTCTACGGTCGCCGTGCCCGATGCGACTTCTGCCGTGGCGGAAAACATAGCCAAGCCGACAAATGTTGTGCCGGCCGCTCCGGGTAGCTCGTCGAACTTGCGTAGTTTTACCATAAAAGTTTCAGCCGATAAATTCGCGCCAGACACGGTAATAGTGCGCGTAGGCGATATCGTGCATTTGAATATCACCGCCGTTGACAAGAACTATGATTTCACCCAGCCGGATTACGGCTTCAATAATATTCCTTTGCCAAAGGGGCAGAACAAGGTAGTGGAGTTCCAGGCCAGCGCCGCCGACAAGTACGCGTTTTATTGTAAAAGTTGCGGCGGTCCTGACAAAGGTCCTGTCGGATACGTAACCGTTGTGCCAAAATAAATGGTTCGATAATCTCACCACAAGATGGCTGAACAAGAAGGAATGACTTTGGACAGATTGGCGCAGATGACCCAGCGAGAGTTTCTGGGCGTTGGCGAGCGATTTGATAACATAGACAAGCGTCTTGAATCGCTTGATAATAAGTTCGATTCTAAATTTGATTCGCTTGAGGGAATTTTGCTCGTTATGGCCCAGGATTTGAAAACCATAAAATCGGATGTCGAAACCGTCAACCTCGATTATTCGGAGCTTCGTACTCGCGTTGAACGATTGGAGAAAAAGATGGGCTTATCGAAATAAAATTTTTACAAGCATTATGCTTTTTTACGCTTGCGATATTTGCAAAAAGAAAATAAAAGATTGGAATCAGGTCCTGAATTTCGCGCATGGTCTTAATAGGGCTTCATTGTGCGATAAATGCTCAAAACCAATAACTCTATTTCTTAAAAAACGTGGTTTAATTAGGCAGGAGGTTTCCATTACTGGAAGTTTAAAAAAGAAAGTCGCTCTTCGCAAATAAAAAATAATAACAAAAAATCCGCCCGTCGGCGGAAAATAATCAAAGAATGCCGAAAAAATTCTTGTTCATAGGCATTGCTCTTATAACTGTGGCCGTGTTCGTTCTCATCGCGCTTGGAATCTGGCTCGGCTCGTTTATCGGCGGTTCAAGCGGCGCCGGCCCCTCTCCTTATTCGTCGGTTCTGCTTTCTAGCGGCGACGTTT
>ERZ1292632.2932-Hain-H43-01um-R2-2932-length-13648-cov-8_pt1 | contig 13648 bp, 23 predicted proteins | sample MGYA00564407_ERZ1292632 | MGnify/ENA primary metagenome ERZ1292632 (study PRJEB36523, sample SAMEA6512637) | groundwater metagenome | collected 2019-01-08 | study: AquaDiva: Metagenomics assemblies of 32 groundwater samples
GAAAGACCGTGCCGCCCATGATGCCTCCGAATTACCTACGCGAGCGGCGGTTGCGACGGCGCTTCAGCCCGCCCAGCGGAGCAGTCACCGCCGGTGGCCCCCGCAGCAGAAACAAAAGCCCGATGACCGTGATGGCTGCCCCACCCAAAAGCCAGTAGCCAGTTGTCGACTCGTCTTTCGGCGACTCGTCTTTCGGCGACTTGTCGGAAAGCAACTTACCGGAAGGCTCTTCTCGCGCCTGTTGCTTCTTCCGCTCCCCCTTCACCCCTGCTCGAAACGCAGCGAGCATGAGTGCTTTTTGTTGCTCCGGCCCAAGGCCCTTGCGCTCAGCGTCTATTAGAGCACCTTCCGCCAAGTAGGCGCCTGTACGAATGGCGTCAACGTCTTTATCCGTCTTCCCGGCTGCTTGGGCCGCCCTCGCCGCGGCATTCGCGGCATTGCGTTGGGCGCCCATCTTGGTCAACTCTTCGGGTGTCACCGTCGCGGGCGGCGTTTCCGGGCGGACCAATTCCAAACTTGAAAATCCCTTGAACGAGGTCGTCACCTGTATTTCTCCTAGCGCCTACCTTTGCGGCTGTTGCGACGCTTGTTGCGGAGCCCTCTCAGCGCAGCCGCGGGTACGGGCGAACTGCGACGGGTCAGCATGTAGATGGCGCCGCCGCCTACCGCTGCCACTCCCAGCGCGATGAGGCCGATGGTGGCGAAGCTCGTGCCGCCGTCGCCGCCGCCACCCTTTCCACCGGAACCGTCGGGGAGCCCTTGATCTCCGCCACCACTACCTCCGCCCGAGTTGATGATGTCTTCGGCGCCCTTGGCGCCAACGTTGATGAGGGCGTCGGCACCCTTGGCAGCAACGTTCTTGGCAGCACCCACTACCTTCTTGCCCAACGTGCTCCCTGTGGCCTTTCCGAAAATAGTCCAGGGGGCAAATGGCCACGAAGAATCACATGCGCTGCGGCCAGGAGTACCCGGCTCAAACATGCAAGCGCAGTACGCCTCCCACGAGCCATCGGGGGGGCACTCCCGCCCATCTATCGTCGAGGCCGTCCCGAGGTTTCCCAGTCCCTGCAACGTTGCCTCCCATGGCTGGCGGAGAACGCGCGGCACAAATTCAGGAAACGCCGGAGCCGCCGCGGTCACTACCGGCAATTGCCGCCGCTGCACGCCGGCCCTGGTGAGCGTGGGCATCTTCTTCAACGTGCTTGTGTCGATCTGCCTCATTGGATTCTCCCGTGTGCCGAGCGCTGTCTCTCGATTCGATTATCCTACGCAAGTCCTCTACCTGCCTAGCCGGGCGGTGTTCCCTTGACGCTTGCGCGCTAGAATAGTTCTTGGTGGTAGGCCCATGCCTTTTTCTCGCGGTCCCATACCCAGCGCTCCATTCCGTACCCCTCCCCTTCGGGTATCCGGCGCACCCAAAAGTGTGGCTGCCCACCTGGGCGAACGCTTGCGGCTTTGACCCATCCGGCACCCTCGGGCTTCATACGAGGCGACCCGGAACCACCCAGACCCCGCCCCGCCTCGGCCCGAACCAGTGCGCCATCCGCGAGCGCGAACTCCGCCCGGCGCGGAGAGGGCGGGGCTCTTCGCCCCGAGGCCTGGTCCCGCCCCCAGTACCACCAAGCCCCGCCGGCCAGCGCGACGGCGCCGAGCCAGGTGTAGGGCGACTTGAGCATCTTCGAGAGGCCGGACTCGGGCTTCACGAGAGGAACTGGGTCAACGAAGGGCGCTTGCCCGGCGCCGCCCGCGTCGAGTCCCAGCATCTTCTGGTTGGCGCGGATGACCGAGGTGGAACTGGCGAGGTCAGCAACAATGGCGCTGCGCGTCTGGTTGCCGAACTTGCCGTCCGCTTCGATGCCCAGCCTGCCCTGAAGCGCCTTGACCGCCGCCTCGGTCTTCGGGCCGTACTTCCCGTCGACACCGCCCGGGTCGAATCCCCATACCCCGAGCTGCTCTTGCAGCTCCGTCACGTCCTTCCCCCTGGACCCCTTCGCCAGCGTTTGCCCCGGCTCCCTTACATCGGAGAGGGCCGTTGTGGGCATCTTGGGAAAGCTCAAGTCCGTCGCCATGGATTACCTCGCAGAACCGGGCAGGAATGTGCGCTTCGCGCGCGTGAGCGTATTGAGAGTGTAGAGGCCGGCGCCAACCGCAACCACCCCCGCTACGGCCTTGAGCCATGTTGGCCAGTTGGAGGGATTCAGGAGGCCATCCGTCGTCGGCGCCAACAGCTTGGCGGTCTCGACGACCGAATTCAGCGTGGCGACGAAAGAATTCGTGTTCCACGCCAGACTCGTCTGGTAGTTCACCTCGTTGGCGAGGCTCTTGCCGAAGGAGGTCCACTTCGCCCAAGAGTAGCCTCCGGTCGGCCGTTGAGCGGCATCCACGTGAAAGCCGCGGTCAGCGTCATCTCGAAGAGTGCCGCTCCACTGGAGGATGCGCTTGCCCAGCGTGCGGTAGTTGGCCAGCAACGCGCTTGTTACGTTGCCAGTGCCCATGGCCCACGTGAGGATGGCGGGCGACAACGCCGTGGCGACACCAATTCTCACTGCTCCACGCATGTACGCGCCCTGCAAGTCGGAAACGGCCCAGTTCGCCTGGGCGCGGAGCTGGACAAGCGCGTCCGTGTCAGTTTCCGTCACCCCCACCACGGCACCGAAGGAAGATGGGGCGTCCAGTAAGTCGATTTCTCGCCCCAGCCCGCTGAGGGTCTGCATCCCCGGCGGTCGCCGCTCTGGCACGTAGTACGCCACTTGTATTGGCCTGTAGGCCGTATAGGAGAAGCTCCGTTGACGCTCCATAACCGCTCGCACGGGCACGGGCCGTGCTGCCGAAACAAATGCTACACCGCGGGTCACGACCTCGGGCTCTATGCGTTTCAGCACTTCTTCGCAGTTCGACATGGGCTAACTCCCGAAGACGGCAGAACGACCACGGAGGGGCACCACGAACCACGTCACGTCGACAGCCGCGGAGGCCATTACCGCGTACCAGAGCGTCTTGTTCGGCAGCAGCAGGAAGGAAACCCCCTTGGCGATGTCGGCGTGGGACACCGATGCTCGAAGCGGAAGCGTGACGAAGTTGGCGTCCGTGTCAAGCAGGAGCACGGCGGCAGCTAACACCATCTCGCTCGGGGGCGACACCAGGCGCACCGGGCCGGCACGCATGAACACGACCACGGGCTGCAATGCTTTGTTTTCCCAGGCTTTCGCAGCCACCGCCGTGCTCTGGGGCGGCATGTCGGCAATTGCCACGTTCTTGGAGTTCTGCCCCGTTGCGATGTCCGCGAACGCCCCCGCGTTCTGGATTACGGCGGCGTTGTAGATGTCATCCCGGAGGCTGCCGAGTTCGGCGCAGAAGCCCCGGAGCACCTTGAGGGTATCGGCGTCCATGCGACACCTCCTCCCGCTACGAGGCTATTACGCGAACGAGAGCAACGTCGAGCACGACGCCGTATTCGGTGGCGGCGCCCACGTAGACGTTGGTGCCAGAGGTGACCAACGACACGTCGAGCTGAAGAGTGGCTCCGTTGAGCACGATGTGCGGGGCATCCCGCCAGTCGAGGGGCGCTCCGCCCGCCTCGCCACCCATGATGGAGCTGAGCGGCATCGCGTTGTTCTCGCCAAGAATCTTCTCGTTCGAGTCGGTGTTGGTCAGGGTGACACGGCAGTTCGAGGCCTTGAACGCCAGGCGATTGCCCGCGTGCGCAGTCGCCATGCCGGTCATCGGCTCCGTCTCGCCAGACGGGGTGACGATTACAACGTGTGGCCGAACGCCCATAATCAGGAGCTTGTGCGTGTTCGGCACCCGGTAGGTGTTACTGCCGCTTGCCGTTGACGAGGAAAGCTCCTCGCTGAGATCGACCATGTCGCGCCGGTAGTCGTCCGAGGAGAGTTGGCGACCGGCCCTGAGAAGTTGCTGGATGTAGGGCTCTGCCAGGACGGCTGCGGGAAGGTTCTGGGGAATCGGGGGCGAGTTCGGAGTCGGGGGCGAATTAGAGGGCATCGAGGAGGCTCCAGGGAAGTGGCTCGTTTCTGACGAGCTGATGAACTGCGGAGAACCATGGGTACTGCATCGGCAATTTCCAAAAACAGCAAAAGGCCACGGCGCATCTACGCGCCGCGGCCTCTCTCTTGGCCTCACGCCCTATGAGAGGCCGCGACCCGCCTAGCTGCCCTGTGCCTTCTTGATGAAGCCGTGCAGGTACAGCGTGAACACCATCCGGCCGGTCAGGACGGGCATCACCGAGGAGCCGGTGATCCACACGTCGTCGCGGAACTCAATCGTTCCGCCCAGGTCGTCGACTGCGGTGACGTTCTGCGCCACGAGCAGTTGCGGTGCGGCAGCGGCGGATGGCACCCCCGTCGTGAGGACGTGGGTGTTGTTCTCGGTGGTGAACCCCGTCACCCCGTAGCCGGTCTGATAGGTCACCAGCGGACCCTGGCTGACGAGCCGGTCGTTGATGTTGAAGGTGAGGTGGCCGGCGTAAGCCGCCTTCACCACGTCCGTGCCCGTGGCGATCGTGTTGCTGAATGCCTGGTTGATCAACACCCCGACCCGGTTCATGATGAACTCGGAGTTGCTCGGGATGCGCCGCGGAGTCTTCAGGTTGGAACTGGCGAGGTTCTTGTTCGCCAGGTCGCGGAACAACTCGAGCGAGACGCCCGCGGTGATGGCGCCCGAGGCGCGGGTGACGCTGTCGTAGAAGTCGCCCTCGCGCCATTCGATCAGCTTGATCGTCTTGCCGAGTGCGGGGAAAAACAACTCTCCGGGGTTGCCGGTTGGCTTCACGAAGGGAACGAGTTCAGGCATGGTGTTTCTCCGGTTGAAGGTTTGTTGTGGCTGTTGCGTGGAACTGCTGGTTCACTTCGTCATGTGGTAGGGGCCAGCCGCCATCGGCCAACCCCCTCGTTGCGCCCCGCGCCCGTTAGGCGGTCAGCGTCGCGGCCAGCCCGCTCAGGCCAATCTCCTCGATGGTGGAAGTCGCTGCACCCAGTCCGTTGACCTCCTCGATGCTGGCGTTGCTTCCCTGCGGCGTCCCTCTCGGGAAGAGCAACACGTTCTCGGCTGCGGTCAGTCCCAGTCCACCCACTCGCCCCGGGTTCGATGCCGACAACCCAGGGATGACGGGCTCGCCCTCGGCGTTCTTGAGGCTGCCGAGGATGCCCGCGATGCCCCGGGCGGCGAGCCCCACCGCGATGCCGGTGGCGAGGTTCTTGTTGACCTTCGCCATCGCCATGCCGCCGGCGACGCCGGTGACAATCGCGAGGACGTTCTGGGCAACCGGGGAATCCTTGACGAAGGGAATCTCGGGCAGCACCTTCTGCTCCACGTAACCCCAGGCCACCGTTGCGCCCACGGCGCCCAGTCCGGCAACGCCGAAGTCCATCAGGTCGTCCTTGAAACCGTCCATGTTGTCGAAGAGAGCCGCCAAGTCGTTGTCCATGTGCCTTGCTCCTGGGAAAAAGAAAAAGCCACGGCCCAGCACCCCGCTGGACCGTGGCCCCTTCCGAGCCTCTTGAAATTCGCGACGCCGCCCTTCCGGCGAACGTCTATGTAAAAAGGATGAAACGCTGGTCGAAAGAAAACGTCAAGAATGCCGCGAGGTGGTTAGCGTTAAGTGCTCCCGGCCGGAACCACCTTCGGGCTCACGCCTCTGGTTGTCTTGCGCATCTGCTCGGGCGGAACCACTCCCGCCAGCTCGGCCTTGATTCCGCAAGCCCCGTTGGTGAACGCGCTGATTGAGGCGCACACGTAGCAGACGAAGACTACCCGCCCGCCGGTGCAGGGAATGTGCATCGTCCCAAGCGTCGCTCGGCACCTCTCGTTCTGACAGAGCACGCGGTATGCCTGCTCGCCAGACTTGTCGCCAAAAAGGGCCATTGGACGCTGGCCGCTCAGCCCAGCCGCGGACGTTTCGAGAGTTTCTCGGCGGCCCGAAGCGCCGCAGCCCTGTTGATGAAGCACCCGTGCATCTGGATGGCCTTGAGCTTCACCCCGCGCACCGCGCTCCTTGGCGCCTTGTCGGTCTCCGCTGAGACGCAGAAGCGATGGCGCAGCTTCCCTGTCCCGGTTTTCACGGTAGCGCGACGCTTGTTCTTGAAGGTCTTCACGATCGACATGGGGGGATTCTCCGGGATGGTGGTGTCAACCAAGACGGTAACGCCTACCGCTGCACCGTCAAAGCATGTACCTTGGTGCTTGGCGTCAAGTGGTACGTGCCCAACCCCATCGCATTTACCGGAGGACCGAATGCAACCCCTGAAGCGCTTCGTCGCAAACCTCTTCGCGTCACTCTCCCCTGCCGTCGCTATCTGGATTGCGCTGCTCGCGTCGATCGCGCTCGCTCAACCAGAAGCGTCCCCCGTCGTTCCTGACGTAATCACGCCCCTCATCAACGACCCCCAGGTAATCGACGCCTCGAAGGCCATCTACAACGGCTTCGTCAACAAGCAATGGGGCTTCGTCGGCTTTGCCTTCTTGATTATCCTCGTCTCGATGGTGCGTCACTTTGGCCGCAGGGTCAGCCCGAAGCTGGGTGTTTTCCTTGACAACCCGATCGTGGCTTGGCTGCTACCCACCGCAATCAGTATGCTCGGTGCCGTTCTTGGCTCCCTGCTCGCAGGGCAGCCGATACAGGCCGCGCTGCTCGCTGGCGTGAACACGGCGGCCCTGGCCATCGCCACCTTCGTAGGCGTGAAGAAGGTTCAAGAGGCCAAGGCGAACGGGCGGGCCGCCGCGCTGGCCCAGGTGCTTGACAAGGCGGCGGCGCTCAGGGTGCTCGAGAGAGGTCCGTAGCTGCGGAGATGGAACACGACACCATCGCTTTCGTGGCGGGACTGCTCACTGGCATCGCAATCCTGTGGGTGGCCATTGCCTCCTCGACGCCTTCCGATGAGCCGCTGGCCCCGGAGTAAGAAATGCGCGCAATAGCGACCCTGCTGCTCGTGCTGCTCTGCTTCCCCGCCCGAGCCGATGACGGTGGCGTCCCGGACGGAGGCCCCCGGGGCTTCGACGTTCCGGGCGAGCCGAAGGCGGTAGACGTTGAGCGAGCAGTTCTCACCGTAACCGGAACCGACGGAGGCATCGTCCTGGTCCACGGCGGCTGTTGGCTGTCCACCGACACCTGCCTGGGCGCGGGTCGCCGTGAAGTCGCAGTTCACACCGAAGCCAGAGAGTTGGCCCACAACATCACGGCGAACGAGGTGCTGCTCGTCGCGGGTCTCATCGCCGGCGCGTTTCTTACGGGGTTGGCTGTCGAGCACCTTCGCCACGCCATCTCGCCGCCCGTTCAGCCGTAAATCACCTCCGCCCACGCAACAGGCGGTAGACCCCTACCCCGGAAGCGAGCAGCACCAAGCCGCCGACCACCCCCACCGCGACGGTAATCTTGGGCCAAATTGTAGGAGGAGGGTTGCCGTAGGGGGCCATCACGATAGGGGCGAAGCCCCGCACCCTCAAGGTAAGCCGGGGCCGGAGCTTTGCCAGAAAGGGGGCGATGGCGCTCGGCCCTTCGAGGGGCTTGTCAATCACGATGGTAGGCCCATAGGCCGACTCGAACTTGATTTGGTCGATAGGGAGCCGGAAGGAAAGCTCACCTAGTCCGCTCAAGTCGCACCGGCCAAAGCACCGCGGAACCATGGCGTTCACCGATGCCTCCGCGACGGCTTGCGGCCAACACCGCGCTTCGGGCCGCTGGGCGGACGGGGGGACGGGGGGACGGGAAGGAGGATTCTCACCTTGCCGCCCATCACGGTGCGAAAGGCGCCCCCGGTACGCCGTGGGGGAGGTGCTTGACCCACCATCTCGCCGCACTCGATTCGTGGCATGGCTCCTAACCCTTCTCCTGCGCCTTCTTCGCCGCCTCCGCCACTCGATCCGCCACGACGGCGAGCGCTACCCCAACTTTCTTGCGAAGCCCCCGGTCCGCTGCAAAGCGACCGAGCTGGGCACCCACCCGGGGGTTTGCCCCCACGAGCCGAGCAAGCAGGCCACCCCCGAGCGACCCGAGTTGGCTGAGCGAAGGCAGTTGAAAGAGAGGCGGCTTTTCAGCGCTCACGTCCACCCCCCTCGAACATGCGGCCCTTCGTGATGACTTCTTCGTTCGTGGGACACGTGGGTCCGCCGCCGCCCGCGCCGCTGGGTTGCGCGGCCGGAAGGCTGCCAGAAGTTCTAGCCATGATTCGATGATACCCTCACGCGCGGTGACGCCATAGCCCGAGACGATCTACTAGGCGTCAAGCCGCAGTCGAGTATCATCTTTCTCGTGGCCCGCCGATCTACCCTTGCCCGCCGTCGGGGCCTCAGTAACGTTCCCGTGGTCCCGGAACCGCCCCGGGCGATGTCTCTGCGCACGAAGCTGTTCATCGGCGGAGGACTCGCGGCAGTCATCATTGCCGCACTTGCCGCTTGGAAGCGAAAGGAGATTACGGCTATGGCAACCAGTCTGATGGACAAGGCTCAGTGGGCCAAACTCATCTACGACACGGCCGGAGCAGCCATCCCGGGCATCAGCGCCGCGGGACGGGTTCTGCTCGTGGCCCACGCAGCCTATGAGTCCGGCTGGGGCCAAGTCGCAACCGCTGCTCGACTGGCCAACAACATCTTCAACATCACCGCCGGGTCGGCCTGGAAGGGCACCAAGCTCGTTGAGAAAAACGCAGACTGGGAATACCCCCTCGGGGCGGCCACCACCGCGCCCCAGCCCCCTCCGCCGGCCACTACGCCCTGGCAGAAAGATGCGAAAGGGCGCTGGCGCCGACGAATCGACCAAGTGTGGCGGAAGTACCCTGACTACCGGGCCGCCATCCTTGACTACTGGGACTTCCTGGGTCCGAACCAGAACGGGGGACGGTACGTTGCTGCGCGAAATGCGCTCCAGGCCGGGAATGCTGCCGTCTTCGCCAGCGAACTCTCGAAGGCCCGCTACTTCACCCTTCCGCCAGCTCAGTACGCATCGGAAGTTGGCGCGGTCATGAGCACTGTTTCTCGCTTTCTCGCCAGTTGACCCCTGAGTCCGGGAGTTCACGGCCCGGGTACTCTCACCTCGACGCGCCGGTTCTGTTCCCAGGCCAACTCTTCGTGCCCCGCCGCTACCGGACGGCTTTCACCGAAGCCCACTGAACCAGCCACCCTTGCCCCCAAGGCGGCGAGGTAGCGGCTCACGACGTCCGCCCGGCGCTGGGACAGTTGGAGGTTGTACTCCTCGGTTCCGCGTTCGTCGGCATGGCCCTCGAGCGCCAGCGCGCCCATGCTGCACCGAGCCAGGAACTCAAGCTGGGCCTGTGTCAGCGGGTTGAGTTGGTCGCTGTCAAGGGCGAAGTACACGGGCTGGTAGTCGCATTGAAGAGGCGTCGCCGGCCGCGCTTGGCCCCGAAACACGGCGGGGCACGGGGGCGCGGCGGGACGCTGAATGCGCTCGCCGACGTTGGCGATGGGTGCGTGGACAACCGCGGCCGAGTGCCGGCAGCCGGCGAGGAGCAGTGCGACAAGGGCAAGTTGCTTCACTGGAGCACCAGCACGCTCAGGAGGTCACCGAGCTCTACCCAGACGGCCGGGGGTGTCACCACCGGCAGCGGGCGCACGGGGCTGCGCGACTCGGGCGGGTATAGATGCTCGCTCATGAGATGTCACCCGCAGCCGGTATGGTATGTCCTTCGCCGCGAGCGGATAGGGCCTCGAACCCGAACCCGTCCACCCAGGACGCCTCCGCTCGTAGTTCTCCCCTGGGCGTGCCGCGGGAGGCACCGTGAGGAAGATCTGTTCGACCCCAAATTGTGCTGAGCCCGCCCATGCTCGCGGACTGTGCAATCGCTGCTACTCCAGACACAGGAACGGTCTTCCGTTGTTCGCTAAGCCGACCTTCGAGGAACGCTTTTGGTCGAAGGTCAACAAGAACGGTCCAGTCCATCCGGTGCTCGGAACGCCGTGTTGGCTGTGGACCGGGGCGCGCGGTGGCCACGGCGGAGGGCACCCGAAAGATTGCGCCTATGGGCACGTGTGGGACGGGTGCGGAACCGCGCGTGCTCACGTTGTGGCCTGGGAGTTCGAGCACGGACGCGTTGCCGATGGTCTCGTTATCTGCCACCACTGCGACAACCCGCCGTGCGTGAACGTTGAGCACCTCTTCTCTGGAACCACCGCAGACAACATGCGCGACATGGCAACCAAGCGACGGGGTCCGATTGGCGATCGCAATGGCTCCCGCGCGCGGCCCGAGGCGCTTGCGCGGGGAGAACACATCTCGTGGTCCAGGCTCACCGATGAGCAGGTGAGGGAGATCCGACTCGCACATGCCAGCGGGACAGCCGACCGACCAGCGTTCGCCAGGCGATTCGGTGTTGGTAGATCGACCATCGACCACGTCGTCTGGAATAAGACCTGGAAGCATATCTCCGTGAGTCGTTAGCCACCACGGGGCGCGCTTCACGGCCCACCGTCCACGGGCGCCACGGGCGGCGGCGGGTGAACGCCCTGGAGCCGCAGCAGCATCCCGACCATAATTCCCGTGCGCGCGCCTTCGAGCTTCATCTCTGCCACGTCGCGCCTCATCTCTGCCACGTCCGCCTTGAGTTCTGCCACGTCCGCCTTGACAGGCGCCACCACCTCGGCGGCCTGCGCCCGCGCCTCGGGCGCGACGATGGCTGACACCGCCCAGCCAATCGGCGTACCGAGCAGAGCGCCGAGAGCCGCGATGGCCGTGACTGAGCCGGCCACTTTCGCCCAGGGGGACAGCCGGCGCAATGCGCGCTTCAGGGGCTCGGTCACGGCGTCCTCTCGTCGGCGCAGATGGGCGTTCCGTTTGCCGAGTAACCCACCAGCTCTCTGCCCGGACACGGCGCGTCAGGCCCCGAGAACGCCAAGCCGAGCAAGACCGCCACGACTAAGAGCACCACCACCCCCGCGGCCTCTGCGTAGTGCTCTCCGGGCGGGCTGCGTGTCCCCGACGTCACGGCGCGACCTCCTGGACCGTCTGTGGCCCGCACAGTAGCCGGCGCGTCTCGATGGTGTCGATCGCCACGTTGGGGTTGTGGCAGTAGTCGATGTCCGAGCCAGCGTCCCAGGGCTCGGTGCGCGTGCGGCCCGAGAGCAGGGGTACGCGCGCACAGCCACTAAGGAAGATGAGCGCGAGCAGCACCACGAACAGCGCGCCGCAGCACGCGCCGAGAACGAGCTGGAAATTGGCCTCCTCGGCGATAAGCGCCTGGCGAAATCTCATGGCGTGCCCCGGCGAAGTATTTTGAAGTTCGAGACCGCTCCGCCAAACTGATTGGCCGATCCGAGCGAGCCAATGGCGGCGCTCGTCGGCTGAGTCGTAATGATGCCAGTCCCGGCTCCTGAGCCGGTTTGCGCCGGCTTGGCGTCATCAACCCAAATCGTCAACGTGCCGGAATTCACGCACCCGTAGACGGTGTGCGCAGCCGCCGTGATGGCCGAATCCACGAGCATCTGCTTCGTCCCGCCCGAAGTGTCGTAGACGACGAACAGCGGTTTGCCCGTGGTGGTCTGCATCGAGAGCGAGGCGCTGTTGTTCGCTGCGGCGGTCGCGCCGATGTTCCCGATGCCCTGCCCGGAGGCGAGGTTCGCCCACGCGGAGGGTGGCGTCACCTTCGCTCCGATGCACCACGCACTCGGGTTCAGACTGAGGAGTGGATTTGCGACGGGACACGTCTCCGCGTCGCACGTGACGGCCGTGGCCTCGACGGGGCCGCAGTAGTCCGAGGCGGTAGGCACGCCCGTCTCAGACTGCCCGCCCCAGATGGATACCGAACCGCCGTCGCCGATGTAGGAGAACACGCCATCGCTGTTGGCCACGTAGATTGCGGTGTAGTTCGTTGAACTCGTGCGGTACGCCTGCACTCGGCACCAGCCGTCACCGACGGCGGTTGCTGCCGACGTGCTGACGTTGGCGCCTTTGGTCCCGACGACGCAGTTGGCAACGTCGAAGAATGCTGTATCAGCAGCAGTAGCCCCGGCCGTGTGGTCTAGGCCAATCCAGGTTTTCTCGCCCGCCTTCGCGTAGGTGCTAACTACACGGTTCGTCGCCGCCGCCGCGATGAAGTGGTACACGTCGTGGAAGCCGTTGACCGCGTTGTCTCGCATTACGTCGGCAGTCGCTGTTCCGTTGGGTGCCGTGACAGCGTCGCTCGTGACCGTGACGTTGTCGAGGCCCCAACTCCCCAACGTCTCGGATTGCGTCCGGTAGTTTGTGATGGCTGGTCGGACCCTTATGGCGCCACCCGATGCAGCCGGTTGCCCGGCGTCGAGCCACTGCAAGCCTCCGTCCGAGCGCGAGCAGTAGGAGCCCGAGGTTGCGCGGGTGAGCGGGACCGGCTCGTTGTAGTCACCCGTGACGGCGGCACCCGTACATTCATTCGCGCCCGTGACTACACCGCCATCAGCGTATGGCTGCACCTGGAGCACGGTCGCACACGTCGTGTCGGCCGACGAGCAGCGGTTGTAGAACTGCGTCGCGACGACCGCTCGTGTACCGGCCGCCCCCTTGGTTGGTGCGGCAGCTCGTGTTCCTGCGGCACCACGCTGGGCGAGTGCGGTTGACGACAAGAGCAGCACGAGCAGGAGCGTTTTCATGGGTCAGTACCCAAACGTTACGGCGGCGTTGCCTACGGGCAACGTCGTACACTCGGACGCGACATCCCAAAAGAATTGATGGTTGCTGCTTGCCGTAGAAGCAGCGCCACATGAGGCCGTATACAGGCCGCCGCCGGCTGCCGTGCAGGCAATGGTGAGAGAGCATATGACGCTGCCGGCGCCATTGCGTAATTCCAAAATACCATTGACGGCGGCTCCGACCCCGGCGGTCGTGGCAACGAACTGGATGGTTCCGCTCGTTGACGCACCGCGGACGAGAGCAGAACTCATCGCCTGCTCCTCGACATTGATGTTCAAGTAGGCCGAAATCGAGTTCTCGCCGTTGGTCAGTTTGCTGTTGAACGTCGTCCAGTCCGTTGAGGACAAACACCCCGCAACGGACCCCGAGGCCGCGACACATGATACGGTGTTGACCGAACGCGACAGCGGCGCGCTGAAGGTAAGCACCGACTCCTTGTCGTTGAACGTCGTCCAGTCCGTTGAGGACAGGCAGCCGGCCGCAGCGCCCGAGGCAGCCGTGCATGAGATTGCCGGCGTCGTGCCACCCGAGGAAGCGATGGGCGCCGTACCCGAGACGCTCGTCACCGTGCCCGAGCCCTTGTTGTTGAACGTCGTCCAGTCCGTTGAGGACAGGCAGCCGGCCGCAGCGCCCGAGGCAGCCGTGCATGAGATTGCCGGCGTCGTGCCACCCGAGGAAGCGATGGGCGCCGTACCCGAGACGCTCGTCACCGTGCCCGAGCCCTTGTTGTTGAACGTCGTCCAGTCCGCGGAGGCGAGGCACCCCGCCTGAGAACCAGACGCGGCTGCGCAGCTAACCGCATTCCCGGATCTGCTCAATGGGGTGCCGAAGCTCAGCGGGTCTTGCGACATAATCAGCGCGCCCAGAAACGGGTCTGCAATGAACGGCACTAGAAGCACGGCTGTAACGGCGGATAAGCGATGGAACACGCGACCTCCTACTTTATCTCCGTCACCACAACGGCGTTCCCGGTCACGAAGTCTGTTCCGCTGTTCTGGTAGCAGCCCACGACGATGGTGT
>ERZ1292632.1507-Hain-H43-01um-R2-1507-length-22334-cov-5_pt4 | contig 13637 bp, 17 predicted proteins | sample MGYA00564407_ERZ1292632 | MGnify/ENA primary metagenome ERZ1292632 (study PRJEB36523, sample SAMEA6512637) | groundwater metagenome | collected 2019-01-08 | study: AquaDiva: Metagenomics assemblies of 32 groundwater samples
GCGGTGCAAGCCGCGCTCACCGGCCACCTTGTGCTCACCACGCTCCATACCAATAGCACGGTTGGCGTTATTCCACGTCTCATTGATATGGGTGTGGATCCCTATCTCATTGCTCCCACGCTCATCATTGCCATTGCGCAACGTCTCGTCTCGGTGCTCTGTCCTGACAGTAAGGAGGCCGTGCCGGTGGATGGAGCGATACGCATGATGATCGATAAGCAGTTGAGCGACCTCCCCGAGGAGGTACGAGGGGATTTTGTTATTCCTGCTGAAGTGTATCGTGCCCGACCCTCACCCTCGTGTGCCGCGGGCACCAAGGGTCGCCAAGCAGTCTTTGAGGTCTTGAGCATGGATAGGGATGTTGAAAAACTTATTCTCACTAATCCCTCGGAGTCGGAGATTGCTCGTATTGCACGTGCAAAGGGAATGACCACAATGAAGGAGGATGCGCTCCGGAAAATTTTCCAAGGAGTGGTTCCCTTTGAAGAGCTTGCGAAGTTGTAGTACACTAGATGTATATGACACAAGGAGCACAACAAAAAATACTTCTCGTTGATGATGACAAATTCCTCCTTGATATGTATTCCACCAAGTTTGGGGAAGCGGGATTTGAGGTAACTGCTGTTCCTTCTGCCCAAGAGGCGCTCGCCGCGCTCCAAGGAGGATTTACTCCCGATATTTGCCTCCTCGACATTATTATGCCGACGATGGACGGCTTTCAGCTCCTCCAAGAGATGAAGGAAAAGAAGCTCTGTGGGGAAAAGGCGGTGTGCGTTATTCTCTCCAATCTCGGTCAACAGGAGGATATTGATCGCGGGATGAAACTCGGTGCCGATGGCTACATTATTAAAGCGAGCGCAACTCCTTCAGAGGTGGTAGCCAAGGTTGCTGATATTGCTGCGCACAAGAGAGGTTCATAACACGTAATGGATTATCGGAAACAGCTCGACGACCTCATCGCACTCGTTTCTAAAGAGGGCGGCTCCGACTTGCATCTCACCGTAGGGAGACACCCGACGATACGAGTGAACGGAGATCTCATCCCCATTGTTAAATTTACCCCGCTCTCTCCCGAGGACACTATGGGGCTGGTGCTTGAGCTTCTTAATGAAGAGAACAAAAAACGCTTCTTTGAACGCAAGGAGGTAGATTTTTCGTTCTCTCCGGGGGCGGGGCTCCGCTTCCGCGGAAATGCGTTTACCCAGCGCGGTTTTGTGGGGGTGGCTATGCGGCTCATCTCGCAGAATATTCGTACGCTTGAGGAACTCAATTTGCCGAGCCTCCTCTATGACTTTGCTCGGCGCGAGCAGGGGTTCTTCCTGGTAGTGGGGCCAACGGGGCACGGTAAATCAACAACGCTCGCCGCACTGGTAAATGCTATTAACCACGAGCGCGCCGAGCACGTTATTACAGTTGAGGATCCGATTGAGTACCTCTTTGAGAGTGACCGCTCTATTGTTGACCAGCGTGAGGTACGCTTTGATACGCGCGACTTCCACTCTGGTTTGCAAGCGATGTTTCGCGAGGATGTGAACGTGGCGATGATCGGGGAAATGCGTGATCCCGAGACTATCTCTACCGCAGTAACAGCCGCGGAGACGGGACATCTTGTTTTCTCAACCCTCCACACCAATAATGCCTCGCAGACCATTGACCGCATCATTGACTCCTTCCCGGGGAATCAGCAGAAGCAGATCCGCACGCAGCTTGCGGGTAACTTACTGGGCGTTTTTTCCCAGCGTCTCATCCCGCGCATATCGGGGGGTCTCATCCCTGCCTATGAGCTCCTCATTAACAACAGTGCGGTCTCTAATCTCATTCGTGAGGGGCGCACCGCGGAGATTGACGTGGTGATTGAGACGAGCTCCGAGGGTGGAATGGTGGATCTCAATCACGCACTGTCGGAGCTGGCTCGTCGTGGCGAGATTACACCAGAGAATGCCTACCGATTTTCTACCAATCCACAAGTGCTTGAACGTTTAATGTAAGCATGATTTTTACCTATCAGGCCAGAACTAAAGAGGGCACGGAACAAAAAGGGAATATTGACGCCTCCTCTATGGATGGCGCGATCGCGTCGCTCCAACGTCGCGAGCTTATTGTTATCTCCATCAATCCAGTAGACGAGGGGAACTTCCTCTCGCGTAACATTGCGCTCTTTGAGCGGGTAAAAATGCGCGACATCGTCATCCTCTCGCGCCAAATTTCTACTCTTTTTGAAGCAAAAGTGTCGGTGCTCTCCGCCTTCCGCCTCCTTGCTAGTGAGGCGGAAAATCCTGTTTTGAAACGCAAACTGGTGGAGATAACGGATGACATTAAAGGCGGTATGGCCATCTCGGCGGCGCTCTCGCGCCACCCGGACGTCTTCTCCGACTTTTTTATCAATATGATCAAGTCGGGTGAGGAGTCTGGTAAGCTCTCGGAGACCTTTCTCTATCTTGCCGACTACCTTGAGCGTTCCTACGCGGTGATGAGTAAGGCGAAGAATGCTCTCGTATACCCAATATTTGTTATTTGTTCGTTTGTGGTGGTGATGATACTTATGATGGTGCTTGTTATCCCGCGCCTCTCGCAGATCCTTTTAGAATCCGGGCAAGAGATCCCCATCTATACAAAAATTGTCATTGGGACGAGCAACTTCCTCGTGAATTATGGCATCTTCCTTCTGCTCCTCCTTGCCGCAGTGGGTGTCTTCCTCTGGAAGTACTCGCTCTCTTCCGCGGGCAAGCTCTCCTTCTCTCGCACCAAGCTTTCCATACCCTACATCGGTGTGCTCTACCGCAAGCTCTACCTCTCGCGCATTTCAGACAATCTCGCGACCTTGGTGGAGAGCGGCATCTCTATGGTGCGAGCGCTCGAGATTACCGCAGAGGTGGTGGATAACCAAGTGTATCAGGAGATTTTGAAGGAGGCGTCACTTAAGGTGAAAGGGGGTATGCCCGTTTCCGAGGCGCTCGCGCTTTACCCAGAGATCCCCGGCATTATCATCCAGATGATCAAGGTGGGGGAGGAGTCGGGCAAGTTTGGCTATGTGCTGGAGACTATGGCAAAGTTCTACGCGCGGGAGGTAAACAACGAGGTAGATACCATTGTGGGGCTCATTGAGCCGGCGATGATCGTGGTTTTGGGTATCGGGGTAGGGGTCCTCCTCACCTCGGTCTTGGTGCCTATCTACAATATTGCAAGCGGTATCTAGTGGCCGAAGTCTCTCTTCCCTTAGGAAGTGAGTCTTCGGCTTCCATCTCCTTATCCACAGAGCGATTTTGTATAGATTTGACAAGGGCATATACTACAGGGAGGATCATTAATTGGTCGAGAAAAACAAAAAAGGTCTTTGGATATTTATTAAACTCTTAAAAATGAAAAATATGTATAAAAAAGGTTTATCACGAGTAATGTCGAGTGGCTTTACCCTCATTGAACTCTTGGTGGTCATCGCCATCATCGGTATCTTGTCGGGTATTGTGTTGGCATCGTTGAATACAGCACGAGCAAAAGGAGCAGATGCTGCCGTTAAGGGAGATCTTGCTGGTGTGCGCACTACTGCGGAAGTTGAGTATGATACTCTTGGGCAAAAATATGGTAGTACTGTAGTTGCTGGAGGAGCTTGTTCAACGCTTACAACTGCAGGTACAATTTTCGCAAATACGAATATTCAATCAGCTTTAATTCATGCGAAAAACACCTCTACTGAGGGATATTGTAACCTTAACGCCGCTGGTACTGCTTATGCCATTGCTTATCCGCTTAAGTCCTCTGGTAAGTATTGGTGTATTGATAGTACTGGGGTTGCAAAAGGTACCCAAGGTACTGGATCTACTGATTATACGGCAGCAAGCGGTGTCGCTACAGCCGCGCTTACTGATGGCGCTGATGTGACGTGTAATTAGCGTTTGCCACATAGTACACAAAAATCCCCCAGATGGGGGATTTTTGTGTAAGAATACAGGATATTGTATACTAAAAAGCAATGAACAGGAGAAAAGGTTTTAGTCTCATTGAGCTTTTAGTTGTAATAGGGATTATCGCGCTTTTGGCAAGTCTTATCCTTGCCTCTTTAAGCACTACTCGCGACAAGGCGCGAGATGCCGCTATCAAGTCCGAGTTGGTCCAACTACGTAGCCAAGCGGAACTATATTTTTCAAAAAACGGCAACTATGGAGGTGGTGGTGGTCCCAACTGTGGAGCTGTTGGTTCTATGTTTGTCGACTCAGCCCTCCAGCCTCTTATAGAAAAAATTAATACAGATAGCGGCCTTACTGCAACTTGTCGTTCTAATGCTAGTCAATGGGCAGTGTCCTCTCCGCTTCGGACAAATTCCTTACTCCATTGGTGTGTAGATAGTACTGGTAAATCTAAACAACTATCAGACGCAATACCCGGCAGATTTTGTCCATAAAAGTGTAGTGAAGCTTGATTGAAGTTGAACTTCAATCAAAGGCAAGAGAACCGATTTCTTGAGCAGAATCTCCAGAGAGCCATGCTATGGTGTCGCGGTAGTGCCGCTCGGGAGTCTCAAAAAATTGATTGAGGAATGTTTGATCAAGGACATACGGGAAGTTTGGCTTCCCTATGTAATCATGGAAGCTTGACCACCGATATTCCTCCAGCTTTTTGATTGAAGTTGAACTTCGATCATCAGCGCCAAGCGGATTAGTGTGAATATAAAAAGGGAGGTAGATAAAATGTTGCTCTTCTAACACTGGTTTTGCCTTGTACCTTCCTTGGAATAAACTACCGACACGCTGATATTTAAGATTAAAATAATTAGTGTAGCCAGTACCTATCTTCCTCATAAATTCCTTGATCCCATCCGGGACAAGCCCTCTCAACATGAGGTGATAATGGTTTGACATTAAACAAAAAGCCATAATCTCAACTAATTTCTCTTGCCCCCTTGATTGAAGTTGAACTTCAATCAAGGGGGCGTTGAAAGTCCTCCCTGCATTTAAGGATGGTTGGGGGGTGTTAAAAAGGGCTAATCCGTATATAAAACGAAGTCGATCACGATCATCAAGAAAAATATCTCTTTTTTCAACTCCACGGTTATAAATATGGTAAATTTCTCCTTCTACTGTTTTAGACATCATCGTATATTACCTTGATTGAAGTTCAACTTCAATCAGATGGGGGAATAGTAGGGAGTACAATAGTGAAGTGGAATATATTGTTTTGATCACCACTTTTCTTTTTGGGCTTGTTGTGGGGAGTTTTTTGAACGTAGTGATTTTGCGCTATAACACGGGTAAGTCGCTCGCGGGGCGATCGGGGTGCTTTGTGTGTGGGCACAAACTTGCGTGGCATGAGCTTATACCGGTTCTAAGCTACTTCCTCCAGAGTGGTAAGTGTCGCTCATGCAAAAGCGAGATATCACTCCAGTATCCACTCGTTGAGTTACTCACGGGAGTGATTTTTGTTCTCATTACCCAGCAATTTGTCTCGGATGTTCCACTTCTCGTCTTCTTTTTAGTCGTGTGGGCACTCCTGATCGTTATCACGGTCTATGATCTCCGGCATAAAATCATCCCCGACGGGTTGGTGTACGCACTCGCCATCCTTGCTGGGTTAAAGGCTCTCGTGGCGGGGGACTACTATGCGCTTCTTGCAGGAGCGCTCGGTTTCCTCTTTTTTGCCTCACTGTGGTACTTCTCGGGAGGGAGGTGGATGGGGTTTGGCGATGCCAAACTAGCGCTCGGGCTTGGCTTCCTCCTCGGGCCCTCCCTTGGTCTTGCGGGGCTCGTGCTCTCCTTTTGGATTGGCGCGCTCTACGGGCTCATTGCATTGAGTTTGCCCCACTCCCGCGCTACACTAAGGAGTGAGGTGCCTTTTGCTCCCTTCCTCACCCTCGGCGCGGCACTCTCATTTTTTGCTCATGTTGACTTCTCAACAATCCTCCACTTCCTCTCCTTCTTCTAAGGGCTTTACCCTCGTGGAGATGATGGTGGTGGTGGCAATTTTCCTTATTGTTATGGGGGTTGTTCTTGCAAACCTCCCTACGCTCCGAGAACAAAAACTTCTAGAGCTTGTTGCGCAAGAGGTGGTAACTACCGTTCGACAAGCACAAATTTATGGGGTGAGTCGTAAAAAGGCTGATGCTACTAATTACTCCTCGTACGGCATCTATTTCAATCAAAGCACCAATAATCAATTCATTGTATTTGCAGACACATTTGTTCCTCTAAATAATGTATATGACCTTGGTGAAGCAATAGAAACATACACTTTTCCTGCGTCTATTCAAATCCTGTCTGTAAATCCAAATCCTTCAAGTATTGTATATACATCTCCAAACATTGATCCTACTATTTCGCCTGGTGCGGGTGAAGTAATCGTCGTCTTAAAATCCTTGCGTACTAATATGCAGAAAACTATTCATATATCAGGGTCAGGTATGGTCTATGCGCAATAGTATGCAAAGACGTGGGTTTACACTTATAGAAATGATGGTTGCAGTAGGACTTTTTGTTGTAGTGGCGTTGATCTCTACCGCTGCCCTTATTGCAATGAGCGCGGCGCTCCGTAGGGCACAAAATGTAAGAACGGTCATTGAAGCAACGGGTATTGCAATGGATAGCATGACGTTGCGTATGGTGACAAAATCATCAGGTTCGAAATTTTTATGCCCGCCGGCTTATGGAACAGGATCGTGTGTTGATTTTACGACGAAATATACAGGCATTCAGTTTTCATATGGTGGAACTACCTATCGATATGACTATGATTCAACTAATAAAAAGATTACGTTCATAAAGAATGCTTTGCTGTCGGTAGACTTAACGCCGCCGACAATCTCAGTTGATGACCTCGCCTTTTATGTACAAAACAATAACACTCCGAAGATCAGTAATGTTACCATCTTGATGCAAGCCTCAGCCAAAGCAGATCCAAGTGCGAGTGCGATTATCCAGACTAGCATCGTGGTTAAATAAGAGTATGTCTCGCAACCAAAAACAAGGTATAAGGCATCACGGCTTCACTCTCATTGAGACGCTGGTTGCTGTGCTTGTGCTCATGCTTGCTATCACCGGTCCGCTCTCTTTATATTCAAGATTTATCTCACAAACAGATCAATCACTACATACCTATGTGGCGTCGTATCTTGCCGAGGAGGGATATTACCTGATGTATCAAAAGTTATATCAGAATATGAACATTACTGGCTTGCCAGATCAAGATGCAGATCAGTTAACAGGACTTACTGGATGCGATAGCTCTATTGGGTGTGGTATCAATTTCGATGGGAGTATTACCAACCCCAGCAGTCCCTGTGGTACGGGGAATGAGGAGAATTGTCGTCTCTATATTGATGCGAGTACAAAACGATATACTCACGCAAGTAGTGGAAATACTCCTAGTATGTTCCAGAGAATCGTCACGTATCGAGTCATTCTCCAAGAGAACGCTATTACGCCAAGCTATTGTACGCTACCTACTATACTTCGTCCATCTGCATCCTATGCGGAAATACAGATAGTGTCTCGTGTTCGATGGCAAGAAGATGGCGTATGGACTCAAGTATCCCTATCGCGATCCATCTTTGATCCGGTGAGCCCAACAACTCGTTGCATATGATGAATAGGAAGAGAAGTTATTGTAAATCAATAAAAGGATTTGCACTCCTCTATGCTCTGTTGGTTACAACTATCACGCTTTCTGCTGGACTGCTGGTATCCAGTATTATTACCAGACAATTCAAAACTTCGAACATAGCTGCTCGCGGATTCACCGCGTTCGCGTCTTCTATTGATGGAAATACGTGTGCCCAATTTTGGGATAGGTGGTACAAGTCTGAACAAGGCAAGGCTAATGGCCTGCTTGATTTGCCGGAGGGCACTATTAATCAAAAATGTTCTGGGCAGGATATTGTACTTTCTACTCCTAGCTCTGGCATACTCGTGTGCGCTGGAAAGACTTCCATAAAAGAGTTTACTCTCTTTCTAAGTCCAACAAGCCGCGCTGCAGGAGGGGCGCTAAAAGACCCTTGGGTAAAAGTACAGGTTTGCTACACAGCTGGAGATCCAGGACGAAACTTTGCTTCGCAAGGATCCGATACCGGAGATGATACTAGTGTAGATCCAAGGCGGGTGAGAAAAAATGCACAAAATGTTCCACTGTAAGAATATCCATGTCTCCATCTGTCTTGTTACGTATCCAAAAGCTCCGCGAAGTGATCAATCGGCATCGGTACCTCTACCATGTTTTAGATAAACAGGAGTTGAGCGACGCCGCGCTGGACTCACTCAAGCGCGAACTCACAGAGCTTGAGGCGGCACATCCCGAGCTTATTACGCCAGACTCACCAACTCAACGTGTGGCAGGTGAGCCTTTGGATAAGTTTGCAAAAGTGACTCATACGGTGCCTCAATGGTCATTTAACGATGCGTTTACGGAAGAGGATATCCGCGCCTTTGACGAGCGAATAAAGAAGGGGGTCGGGAGTACTCGTTATTCCTATCTCTGCGAGCTAAAAATTGATGGTTTTAAGATAGTATTAACGTACAAAAAAGGAAAGCTCATTACTGCCGCCACTCGCGGTAACGGTACGGTGGGGGAGGATGTGACGGCAAACATACGCACTATTGAGTCGGTGCCGCTTATACTTGAGAAACCAGAGGATGTGATCGTTGAGGGAGAAGTGTGGCTCTCTAAAAAAGAATTTAAACGGATTAATCGGGAGCGCGCAAAAGCAGGGGAGGAGCTCTACGCTAATCCACGCAACGTTGCCGCGGGCACTATTCGTCAATTGGATCCGCGTATTGTCGCAAAACGAAAGTTGGATACCTTTATTTATGACATTGCACAGTGGGAGGCGGGTGAACTAAAAACTCAAGAGGAAGAATTAAAACTTCTCCAAACACTTGGCTTTAAGGTCAATACACATTTTGCACACAGTGTAGATATTGATGCCGTCATCTCTTTTTATAAAAAATGGATGAACCGAGCGAGGAGGGAACCTTATGGGATTGACGGGATTGTGGTAAAGGTAAATGAGCGAGCCCATCAGAAGACGCTCGGCTACACCGGCAAGGCGCCCCGTTTTGCCATTGCATATAAATTTCCTGCGCAACAAGCAACAACGATTGTGGAGGATATTATTCTTCAGGTAGGGCGTACTGGTGTGGTAACTCCAGTTGCGGTACTTAAGCCCGTACTGGTAGATGGCTCCACCGTCTCTCGTGCAACGCTCCACAATGAAGATGAAATTGAACGACTTGATGTGCGCGTAGGAGACACGGTTATCTTACAAAAAGCAGGAGATATTATCCCTGATATTGTATCGGTACTTACCGAACTCCGTACCGGAAAAGAGAAAAAATTTAAATTTCCTTCTTCCATACCAGAGTGTGGCAAAATAGAGCGTCTCCCTGGCGAAGCGGCATATCGCTGTGTTGAAAGGAACTCGGGTGTTGCACTGCGGCGCAAGCTTCACCACTTTGCGAGTAAGCATGCCTTTGATATTGAAGGACTTGGCCCCAAGATCATTGATCTCCTCATGGACCATGGGCTTGTCTCGCGTTTCCCCGATATTTTTACCCTCAAAGAAGGCGACATTGTTGATTTGCCAAAATTTGGTGAACTTTCTGCGAAAAATTTAATCACTGCTATTAATGAGAGGCGAAAAGTTTCACTCCCACGATTTTTGATTGCACTCTCTATCCCACAGGTGGGGGAGGAAACGGCGGAAGATATTGCTGAAGAGTTTGGCACGCTCTCGTATATTCAAAATGTAAGTGAGGAAGAGTTGCGCGCGGTTGTTGGTGTGGGAGAGGTGGTCGCGCATGAAATATATATCTGGTTCCGCGATGCACACAATGGGGCTCTTGTGCGGGACATTCTTAAAGAAGTCCATATTGAGGCACAAGCAAAAAAGAGGCAACTCGGCCCTCTCTCTGGAAAGATGTTTGTATTTACTGGTACTCTTGCAACTATTACGCGCGACAAAGCAAAAGCGCTTGTAAGAGATCATGGAGCGGAAGTGTCTGAATCGGTCTCGCGGAAGACGAGTTATGTAGTGACTGGGGATAATCCTGGCTCAAAACATACTCAAGCGCAGGAGCTTGGAGTTGCTATCCTCTCCGAAGAGCAATTTCTCAAGCTCGTCAAAAAGTGATAGGATGCCGCTATGGCGACGAGTATTTCACGCGAGGATATTGTGCGGCTTGCAGGACTCGCGCGCGTTGAACTCTCTTCCGAAGAGGTGAATATCCTTGAGCATGACTTTGCCTCTATCCTCAATTATGTGTCGGAACTCTCCACACTTGCGGAGCTTCCGGGTATTGATCGTACCTACAACAGCAACACGCTCCGCGCAGATGAGCACCCTCATGAGAGCGGGGAATATACGAGAGCACTCCTTGCTGAAGCGCCACAGAGAGATCGTGATTATGTTGTGGTAAAGCAAATCATTACTAAACACAATGACCATTGATCCGGCCACTCTCACTGCTCGCTCTGCACACGAACATCTTTCACACGGTGACTTTTCTGCACGAGAACTTACCGAAGCGTATCTCACGCGAGCGCATGAGCGTAATAGTACGCTTAATACCTACCTAGAGATTTTTGATGATGCGTTAGCAACAGCAGAGGAGGTAGACAGGCGGCGCGCGAGTGGTGAGGTCCTCGCACCGCTTGCGGGGATCCCTATTGCAGTAAAAGACAATATTCTTATCAAAGGAAAAATTGCTTCATCAGCGTCAAAAATTCTTGAACATTACCACGCGACTTATGATGCGAGTGTTATTGAAAAATTGAAACAAGCGGGAGCCATTATTATTGGGCGAACCAATATGGACGAGTTTGCAATGGGTGGCTCAACCGAAAATTCTGCCTACGGACCCACAAAAAATCCTCACGATCATACAAGAGTAGCGGGGGGCTCCTCCGGTGGCTCTGCTGTTGCCGTAGCAGATAATTGTGCGCTCCTTGCACTTGGGTCTGATACCGGCGGGTCTATACGACAGCCGGCGGCATTTTGCGGTGTGGTGGGGATGAAGCCTTCGTATGGGAGGGTCTCGCGGTATGGGCTAATGGCGATGGCCTCCTCTCTTGATCAGATCGGTCCATTTGCAAAAACAGTTGAAGATGCAGAACTTCTTTATCATGCGCTTGCTGGGCTTGACGAGCGCGATGCGACGACTGTTGATCCTACTCGTGTTCCTCAACACTCACCTTATCCGCCTAAAACAATAGGAGTACCGCGCGCTTTTATTGAAAAAGGGGTTCACCCAGAAATTATGCAATCTTTTGAACACACGCTTACTCAATTAAAAGAAAAGGGGTATACGGTAGTAGACATTCCATTACCAAACATCCACCACGCGCTCGCGGTGTACTATGTACTGATGTTTGCAGAAGTTTCAACAAACCTCGCTCGTTTTGATGGGGTGCGTTACGGACTCCATATTGATGGAGAGAATCTCCTCGGAGATTACGTAGAAACGCGCGGATATGGTTTTGGGCGAGAGGCAAAGCGGCGCATTATGTTGGGTACCTATGTTCTTTCCGCTGGCTATTATGATGCTTACTACGGGAAGGCGTGTGCTATACGACGAGTGATACGAAAAGATTTTGAAGATACGTTTGCGCAGGTGGACGCAATCGTGCTCCCCACCACGCCCTCTCCCGCGTTTACATTGAGGGAAAAGACGAGCGACCCACTCACTATGTACTTGGAGGATGTGTTTACTGTTCCTGCGAACATAGCAGAGTTACCAGCACTTTCCGTCCCTGTGGGATCCACAACGACAGGACTCCCTATCGGTTTTCAGATTATTGCTCCCTACTTTGCGGAAGACACACTCTTTGCCATAGCTAAAGATACCTATGGGAATTGATACGCTTTTTTATCTACTCTATAGACTCATTCATTCCTTTACTGGATTGATAACGGGAGAAGGGCCACTTGCGTTCTGGAAGACAGAAACGTTTGCAACAGTGCTTTGGTGGTATAAACTTTTCGCAGGAATTGTGAGCACCATCCTTTTTTGTGCGTTAGTGTACGTTGCCTATAAGATGATCACTCTTAGTATGAAGGTGAAGGAAGGCGAGGGAAATGTACTAGAACAAACAAAAACTACTCACGCGCTCTCTCCTGGGGAAGAACGATGGGTACGTATTACGGAGAAATTAAATTCGGAGCGCGAGGCTGATTGGAAGCTCGCCATTCTTGAAGCAGATGCCATCCTTGAAGATATTGTAGGGACTATGGGACTCCCAGGAATGAGTATGGGGGATAAGCTCAAGAATGTGGAGCGGAGCGATTTCCTTACTCTTGAGAGCGCGTGGGAGGCGCACAAAGCGCGCAATCGCATTGCGCATGATACAGATGGGGTTCCGCTCTCGCACCGCGAAGCACAACGTATCATCGCTCTTTATGAGAATGTTTTCCGGGAGTTTAAGTATCTCTAAAAAATATTGACGAGACAGAAACGAGTAGTATACTTGACTCGCGGGGTGGAGCAGTGGTAGCTCGTCAGGCTCATAACCTGAAGGTCGTTGGTTCAAATCCAACCCCCGCAACCGCGAAAAGTGCGAGACGCACCTCGCGGCACGCCACTTTGAGCGAGCCACGAGAAGAAAAGGCGACGGTGTCGCTTTTTCTTTTTTCGTGGCCACGTAATTTTTTTTCGTGAGCCCCGTGATGAATTTGCTCTTGCAAATTTATTTTACGGGGCCTAATCTGGACGTATGTATTATGTGTATGTCCTAAGAAATCAGGATATCAGTACGAGAAGTTTGTATATCGGTTTCAGTGAAAATCTAAAAAGAAGATTAGCAGAACATTTAGATGGAAGGGGAGGGCAGACAACTAGCAGGAAAAAGAATTGGAAATTAATCTATTACGAGGCGTATCTATTGAAGGAAGATGCTTTAGGAAGAGAAAAGTTCTTAAAAAGTGAATCTGGCCGACGGTATATGTATAAACAATTAGTCCATTATTTTAATAAGGGTTTGGATTGAAAAATGTGCTATTCCGTGTTACTTTTTTGACGTACGTCGGGGTAGCTCAGTTGGTAGAGCATAGGACTCATAAACCTAAGGTCGTGGGTTCGATTCCCACCCCCGACACCCGTTTTCTTTCCGAAGCAAATTTTGTTAGGATACGGACGTTTGCGGCTGTACCTGCCTGCCGGCAGGCAGGGCTCAACACAGAGAGGGTCTAGTATTGTTTTGGTCACGAAGGTTTGTCTCTAATTTGCGGCTGTAGCTCAACGGTAGAGCACTCGCCTGTCACGCGAGAGGTCGTGGGGTCAGCACCCATCAGCCGCGCATGGTTTTAGCCAAGATAGCTCAGTTGGTAGAGCACATCCATGGTAAGGATGAGGTCCCGAGTTCGATCCTCGGTCTTGGCTCTGGAAGCCAGTGTAGCTCAGTTGGTAGAGCAGCGCATTCGTAACGCGCAGGTCGTCGGTTCAATCCCGACCACTGGCTCCAGAATATGCCTTAGTATAGCCCTCAAAATGGTTCCAAGCTATTGAACCATTGCGAGGTATTGACATATATTAAGTTTAGGTGTATGATGATAGACATAGTTCTTTGATAAGACTTGCGATTGGTCATAGCGAAAAGTGGCTTAAAACTAGGCCATTCCTCGCTATGACCACACAGGCCATGGTTCCTCCTCGGATTAGAGG
>ERZ1292632.1055-Hain-H43-01um-R2-1055-length-28632-cov-5_pt2 | contig 13621 bp, 29 predicted proteins | sample MGYA00564407_ERZ1292632 | MGnify/ENA primary metagenome ERZ1292632 (study PRJEB36523, sample SAMEA6512637) | groundwater metagenome | collected 2019-01-08 | study: AquaDiva: Metagenomics assemblies of 32 groundwater samples
AGATTTCCTCGACCTTGCGACCGCAGAAGCGCGCGATGCGCAATGCGGTATCTACACGCGGGATATGATGACCCTTCGCGAGATGCGTGACGTAGCTCGCCGAGGTCTTGAGGTAGATCGCGAGCGCGCCCTTGAGACCGCGCTCGGAAAGGAGCTCGCCAAGGTTACTTCGCAGCTTTTCCACGCAGTTTCTCCTTTTTGCCCGACGGGAGCTCGGGGTCGCGCGTCTCGACCGCGACACGCTCTGGTAGACCTTGCGAGATGAGGCGTAGGTTCGACTCGACCTGCGCGGTCAACGCGTCAAGGCGCGCGTAGAGGCGCACGATGAGACGAAGCACGATCTCGAAGGAAGGCGTGCGCTCGAAGTTCTCGAAACCCTCGCGCTCCCAGCGCGTCCGTGTCGCTTGGTACGTAGACTCAAACGTGTTCTCAGAGCAGATCAACATCGCTTAGACCTCCTTCGACAAGCCTCCAGTAGCGGCGGACCTCCGCTTGGCTCTGAGGGCAGTACGGGCTGTAATCCTCCCCTCCCCACATGCCGCCGTGACGATACTTACGCTCTCGACGATGGCTCCCAGACCAGAACGTTCCCTCGAAGACCTCCGTAACGATCTGCGGGTGCGTTCCGTCGCATCCAAGCTCGGGTTCCATAGAGCAAAGGATCGTATCACCTACCTTGAACAGGGGCTTTGATCGCAAGGGCCGCTTGGTCGCCATTTTCTATACCTCCGCCCAAGAGTAACCCGACTTCACTTCGCATGGGATCACGAGCTTGTGTCCACCGACGACAATAGCGCGTTCCATCGTCTCGCGCAAGAGAGAAGAAACGAGTTCGGCCTGCTCGACGCGGCACTCGCAGAGGAGCGAATCGTGGAGCTGAAGCACGACGCTTGCTCCTTTCGGCAAGCGCTCGCAGAGTTCCAGGAGCGCTTCGTTCACGATACCGCCAACGGTTGCCTGCGGCTCGAAGTTGTACGCTTCTCGGAAGAGGTCGTTTCCCCATCGCGTGTGAAACGCGCGCTGGAAGCCAAAGAACGTTCGCATCGCGCGCGTCCGATACTCGGGCGACGTGCCACCGACGAGCACGCTCCCGTTTTCGCCCTCGCGTCCGAGCGCTCGGCGAACTCGCTGCTTCCAGCGAGCGATCGCGGGCCTTCGTCGCACGTCGTCCGCGATGTAACGCCTCGCTTCCGCGAAGGAAATGAACATCTCGGTCTTCGCGTTGATCTCCTCCATCAAGCGGTTCGGCCCGACGTCGTAGTTGAGCGCGTGCGTCATCGCTTTTCCGAACGCTCGCTGCTCGGGCGTCACGCTCTCCTCGGGGATGTCGAACAGGAGCGCGGCGGAGTAGCGGTGGATATCGCGACCCTCGGAGAAGACCTGGAGCATACCCTGGTCGCCTGCAAGACAGGCGACGATGCGCGCCTCCGCTTGCGAGAGATCGCCCGCCACGAAGACGTTTCCCTCATCGGGGATGATGCAGTCGCGGAGCGCATGCGGAAACTGTTGGAGCGCGCCACCGCGCCCGAAGAGGTCTCGCCCGCTGGAGAGGCGGCTTGTCGCGGTCCCATGTATCTTGTAGCTCGTACAAAACCGGTCCGCGAACGGCGAGAGGTAGGTTGAGGCGAACTTCCGCTCGTGGCGTAGGCGAAGGACGAGCGCGCTCTCCTCGCAACCGCGAGCGGCGAGCTTCTTGAGCTGCTTTTCGTCCGTAGAGCGCAGGGTCTTACGGTGCTTCGCTTCGAGGTAGAGCCTTACTTGCGAAGGCGAGTACGCGTTAAGGCCGTCCTTGTCGATGCGCGCGAGGACGCGCTGCGAGTCCACGTCGCCTGGCACGCGCTCGCGTGTGCGCGTTAAGGTCGCACTCGCCATCTCGCGTAGGCGCGCTTCGCCCACTTTGCGATCGCTCTCCAACGTGTCGAGAGCACGAACGCGACGCTCTGCGTGAAAGCGAAGACCGCGCGCGCCCATCTCCATGAGGGGCGCGAGAAGGCGCATCTGCGTCTGGAAGAAGAGCTTCTCGAACCCGAATCGCTCAAGGTCAACGAGCAGCGGACCCAATATCCGTTGTGTAGCGTCCACGTCTCGACAGTTGTACTCGGCGAGGAGGTTGTCCTGGGCTCGCATCTGCTTCCACTGGGGCATGTCCGCGTACGTGGACGTGATCGTGTAGAGGTCATGTGGAAGTTCCGGGTTTAGGACGTGGTGCGCGATCATCGTGTCGAACCAAAGGTTTCGCGTCTCCAAGCCGTTCTCGCGTAAGAGCGAGACGTCGAACATCGCGTTCTGCGCGACCTTCGGGTTCGGCGAGTCGAGCAGGCGCTCGATCCAGACGCGATGCTCAACGGGTATCGAGATGCCCTCGTACGGCGCGAGCGAGAAGCCGACGCACTTAATCGCGTGGCCTGCGGTCTCAATGTCGAAGGCGAGCGGCGCGCCAGAGTCAAGCGCGCGGACGTAGAACGCTTCGCAGTCTTCGTCGAGCGGCTCGGTCTCGTAGGAGACAGGAGGCAACGCGTCGAGCAAGAGGAAACGCTTAGCTTTCCAGACGTCCGAGCGGACGAGCGGCCAGTTACTCCAGTTCGGGAGGATGCCACCTTCGCACTTGTTAAGGTACGCGGGATGGAAGGTCGGGAGGAGCCAGAAGTGCTGCTGATCCCACATATCCGCCGTGACGAAAAGCGGAGAGCCGCGATAACCGAGTGGACCGCCCAGCGTCTTGCACTCGTCGCGCGTGAGAGCACGTAGCGCGTGGGAGCCGAGCGCGACAACGACCTTCGGCGAGACTTCGGCGAGCTCCTCCCAAAGACGCTCTCGGAAACCTGGAACGAGCGACTTGTCGAAGAGTTCGAACTTGTCGTTGGGCGCTCGCACGTCCGCCACGTTCGTGACAAAGCACTCGCGACGGTCGATCTCCGCTTCTTCAAGGATCGCGTTGAAGGTCTTGCCCGACGGCCCAACGAGCGGACGGCCCTCGATTACCTCGCGCGCCGCGGGAGCCTCGCCAACGAACGCGAGACCCGAGAACGGGAGAACCGGATGCTCGCAGGGGACACGCTCGCTCACGCCGCTTTCTCCTTCATGAGCCGCTTTCTAATGGCCGCGATGTCAGGTCGCTTCATTAGACCCCTCCATCTTGTTTGTGGGCCCGAACTCGGCGAGGAAACGCTTGATCCGCCCCACTGATGGGTTGTGCCCGACCTCGTGGTTGTAGATGGTATCCCGAAGCCAGCTCAGCGCCTCGTCCCGCTGCTTCTCCGCGGCCTCCAGCGCGTCGCAGAGGGCGGTTGCTGTGTCGAGAAGCTCTACCGGATAGGCCCCATCCTGATCGTCCTCCCAGTCGTGCAGGTCCTTCCTTGTGGCAACAATCTTCTGCCGAATCGCCTCGATGTCAGGGCGTTTCATCGTTCTCCTTCTCTATCTTCTCGCCAGACAGACGTTCTAAGAAAGCCCGCTGGTGTTTGGCACACCAGGAATAAGGGCCGTCTTCACAAATGTAAAACTCCTCCACGACGGGATCGGGACATCCCGGCACATCACATCTTTGCCACCACTGTTTATCAATCATCTCCTATATCCTCCCGTTTAGAAGCCCGGGCCATCTCTATGCGCTTGCACACCTTGCATAGAATCAAAAGGCCAGCAGGACCGACGAATTCCACCCCGGCATCGATGCAACTATCCCGAATCGCCCGCATCTCTCAACTCAACAAGTACACCTTCACCTGTGAGTTCGACCACAAGAGCTTCGTCGCATAGGTGCGGCTCCAGAAGGTCTCGGATGAAGTCGTCAATGTAATAACCTGTTTGCCTCGACCCATAGCGATCTCGGAGCCAACGACCCTCTACTTGCGCAAGTGCTGAGAGGATCAGGAACTCGGGACTGGTCTTATGAATAAGTGTTTTTGTGTTCACTGGACACTCCGCAATGCCCGAAGGCCCCACCACCTTCGAGAAGTTCCCGTCGCTACGAAGCGACCCGCTGCCAAACAGTGCCTACGCCTTGTGCGGAACGATGTTCGCGAAGCGCCTGCCGTCCGCGCTCGGCTTCGAGTGCTTCACGTCCGCCTTGAAGACGCGACCCGGGATGACCGCCTGGAGATGCTCCAGGGCCTCGGTCGGCGTGGCTGGGATGATCGCGTCGGCTCCGTCGATGCCCACCATCTTGTAGAGGTTCGCCCACGGGAAGCGCACGATGCGCTCGCTCTGCCCGTAGAACGAGAGGTTGTGCCACGCGATGAAGTTCTCGCCGTCGATGACCAGGTGGACCTCGACGCTGATGCCTTTGGCTTCCTCGTCGTCGTCCAGGCGGAAGGTAATCTTCTCCGCGCTCTCGACGATCGCGTCCGCGCCGACGGTCTCGGGGATGAGCTCGAACTCGCCCGCCTTCTCCACGTCTTCGTAGGAACTGCCAAGAGCTGTTGCCTCGTAGTTTGGCATGCTACTTCCTCCTGTGGGTTTCGATTCACTCTTACGCTTGCTCACTGCGGGACCTCCTTTCGTTCGGGTTGTTCGCTTCCTTCTTGCATCTCTGCGCGAAGAGCGTGAAGTTCCTCCCACACAGGGCGGACATCACGCTCGAAGTTCGGGTCTTTGATCGTCCCCAAGCCGAGGATCGTGCGCGCTGGGAACTGGCCCAGCATCTCGCCCTTCTTGTTGAAGAACGACTGCGGGGTCGGCACGAGCCGAGGCTGCACGACCTTTCCAAGCGTGCTCGCGGTGAAGCGCCACATCTCCGTGAAGAGCGCGGGGAAACGGTCGGATTCCCAGCCCGCGAGGAGCGGACCCCCACCGATGATGTTCCCCCCCTGGTCGCGCTCAAGCGACTCGTGGCAGATGAGCACGACGACCGGTGCCGCGTTGCAGAGCGAGACGACGTAGCGCTGCATCCAGGAATGTACCTGAGACCACTCGAACTTCTCGGGATCGTGGCCGTTCGCCTTGCGAAACTTCGCGACCGCCCAACCGGTGAGACGTGTCGCGCCATCACAAGCGAGCGCTGAGTACTCGCCCGCGCGGCAACGCTCGACAGCTTCGCGATGCAGTTCGCACGCGAGGTTGAAGCCTTCTTCCTCGGGAACGTCGCTCGGCAGCGAGACGAGACGCGTAGAGCGCAAGCGCTCGACCTCTTGCGCGTCGCCTCTCGCTTTCGCGTCACGGTAGAGGCGAGCAAGGAGCAGCGGCGCGTGGCCGTCGTAGTCTTCGATCTGAAGACCGCGAAGCCCGAGCGCGAAGGTGGTCTTGCCCGTTCCCGGGCCACCGTACGCGAGGATGCGCAGGTTCTCCGGGATGCGAAGTACGCGCTCTTTCATGCTGGGCTCCTCGGGTCCGACTTGATGCACGAGAGCAGGGCCAACACAAGACGTCGGATACGCTCGGTAACACCCGACCTCACGTCCGCTGGCATGGAGTAGGCGTAGCGAAGGCGAGCGACCAACGACTCGATCTCGTCGAGGAGGTCCGAAGGGAGTACGCAGGAAGGCCCCTCATTCTCAAGTAGCATGCTGACCTCCTGTTCTGCGTTGCGGAAAGCTGTCGGGATCGGCGAGCACGCGAAGAACGTGACGTCCTCGAACGCCCCCGCGGTCGTGCCGAGGGCCTTCACCAAAACGGCGAGAGCAGCTTGGATACGCGTGGTCATTCGTCTTTCTCCTTCTCTGCGGGTTTCCACGCGCGGCGTTCGAACTGCGTCTCGATGAGCAGGTCCGCGTCGCGGGGAGAAGCGCAGACGTCGTAGTAGGGACAGCGCGAGAAGTACTGGAAACAAGCACCGGTGTTGCCTCGCACGAGGAATGGATCGTCAAGCGTCCAGTCTACGCGTGCGATCTCCTCCTCGCACGAACGCGTGTTCCGAAAGAAGCGAGTGAAGTCGTCAGACGTCTTCAAAACCTCCACGCGCCAGGCGATATCTCTCGCGAGTGCGTCAGCTCGCGTGCCTACCTGCAAGACGTTCACGACGGCCCAAATCGGGCGACCCGCACGACCGCGGAGTTCGTTAAGCGCCCACGCGTAGCCGGTCATCTGATCGCTGATCGCGAACTGGCGTTCCGCGTCAAAGGAGCGCATCGAAGTCGTCTTCAGGTCCAGGAAGCAAAGCTCGCCGACGCGTCGCATGAGCGCGTTGTGGCGCGTGTCTCGGAAGCGACCGATAGCGTCGAGTACGCCTTCGCGCCTGTGGCCGCTCGGGAGGTCGAGCGTGAAATAGACCTCGAAGTCCTCCCACTCGATGCAGTCATCCGCGACCGGATAGACCTCGAAGTACGCATCGAGAATACGATCTACCTCGTAAGGCGTGCGCTTACGGTCCTCGTTGAACGGTGGGCACTTCCACGGCTGGCCGAGCATGCGCGTTCGCCACCCGACGTGCGCGAGCTTGCCCGCCGCGAGCGGAGCAGGCGCAGCGCCAGGAGAGCGCAGGCCCATCAGGTGACGGAAGGCGTACTTTTGCGGACACGTCTGCCAGTCCTGAAGCGCTGTGTAGTCGTGCGCCGCGGGGAAGATGTAGTAGCGGCTCATTTCGCCTCCTCGATAAGTGCGATGCTCTGGTCACACAACATCAGAACCTCCGAGTTGAGGGAACTCGCCGAGCGTTTCTTCAGAGAAAAGCCACTCGCGAACGTGGCGCTCTGCTGCGCCCCTCGGATAGAGTGGTTGCCCGTCCGTAGCGCGCAACGAGCGGTCGAGCCAGTAGAGCACAAGCGCCTCAGTCACGTTACGCGCGAGGCCCTCGTCTTCGAGGCGCGCGTAGAAACGAGAAGCGAGCTCCTGACGCCACCGCGAGGGAGGCTTAGCGAACACGGCGGTTCTCCCGAGTGCACCGCTCGATGTCCGCAAGCAGACCGTCAGCAATCGGCCCCAACGGGAGGTGGCAAGCGCGCTCGGTAAGCTCGATGAGACGAGCGAGCTTATCGAGATCGACTGGCGGTAGCTCCACCTGGAGTGCCGAGACGTCACGGCGCAGTTGGGCGAACACGCGGGTCACGTCGGGGCGGCACAGAGTGCCGAGCTGATTTACTCGCACGAGCAACCTGCCCTCCACTTGCCCCAAGAGGTAGCGTACGAACTCCGCGCTGACCTCCGTGGGAGCGATCGCCGCGCTGTACGCGTGGAGTTGGTCTGTTGCCGATTGACGTGTTGCCCAATCCGCCGACTTCGCGGCGAATTCCGATGCGCTCGGAGCGTCGAGAGCAGGACGCTCAACGAGGGTCCAGTCGCAGGCCACGATTTCCTCGCTGAGATTGCAATAAGGGCTCTCCGACCCGCCCCAGGTGCCATCGTGACGGAAGCGACCCGCGCTGGTAGAGATGACTGTGTGCCGTTCGCCGCGGCAGGACGACGCGGGCGTGCTGCTCGAAACGTAGCGACATTCGATGATGTCGCCGACGCGGAAGTCCGCCGCGAGCGTGAGCAGGCTTTCGCCCGCGAGCAGGTCGCCATTTGGCGTAGCGTGTCCGTATTGCCAACCGTCCGCTTCCTGCACCAGCCGGGTAATGCGCACCGGTTCCGCTGTAAGGCAGAGATCGCAGCGGACGAGATCGCCAACCTTGAACTTCGGCTCGGTGCTCATGGGGAATCCTCCGTTGTTTCGAGTTCTTCACAAGTCGCGCAGAGCGACACGTCGTCGTTTTCGAGTAACGCGCCGCAGCGTTCACATTGCGGAATACGCTCGGGAGGGAGTAGCGCGTCGTACGCGCGCTGTACGTCGCGGAAGGTCATACGCGCCCCCAGGGCTGGACATCGAAGCCGACCGCGCGGAGGCGCGAGATGAGCGCGGACGAGAGCACGTTCGAGATGTCGTAGAAGAGCCACGTCGCGCCGTGCTTGTCGCGCTTCGCCTTGACCTGTAGCTTGTTTGCAAGCGCGAGCTTCGAGAGCGCGTCCGCCTCGCGGTCCGAGGACGTGTGGAACGAGAAGAGACCCGCACGGTCTTTGTCCCAGCGGAAGGTAATCATTTCTCCACCACGCTCAACGCGAGCAGGAAGCGCGACACGAAGTCCGCGATGCTGAGACCAGGCGAGGGCGTAAGTACGATGAAGACAGAGCCTGTCCCGCCCGCGGGAGAGAGACGGAGGGTCGCGTCGATGTACTGGCCGGGTGCCGTCTGTCGGAGTGCGGAGAGAGCGCGAGGCGCTTCCGTCTCGCTGCACTGGACTTGGATACGCCAAGGGTCGTTGTCATACGTGCTGAGTAGGATGTTCATGTCGCGTGTCCCCCTGAAGTGGAGGAGCCGCGGCGCATCCCTCGTGATGCACGGGGGACTCGGGCAGGTAGGGAGATGCGCGTTGGCTCCATGTTTTTTTGCGTAGAATGCATTTGACCGTCCCCCGTGAGCGTTGAGAGCACCTTAGCGGATCGAGCGAGAGTTGTCAAGCTTTTTCTTCCGTCTCCTCGCTAAGACCTGCTTCGTGGAGGAAGCGGTAACGCTCGAAGCGCTCGTTCAGAAGCTCGCACGCGTTCGCGACAGCAAGGACGTCGCGCTCCCACTGGTTGCGCCGCGCGCTCGTATCGTAGGCGCTTGGCCGTGCCTCTCGCAGTACGCTTGCGAAGAGCTTAAAGCTCTTACGCGAGATCATTGAGAGACCTCCGTACGATAGGGGAACGCGAGCCCGCACTTGCCCTCGTCGCGCAGCGCTTGAGCGAGCGCTGCGAAACCCTCCGGCGCGTTAAGTGAGGTCGCGCCGCGCTGGAATTCGTCGAGGACGAGGCGAGAAGCACCAGCGCGGCGAGCGTCGTGCAGGACAACGGAGCGCAGGGCGAAGAAGTCCGCGCTTCCGAAGCAACTGAGGAAGATGAAAGCGAGCGCGAGTTTCATTCGACGACCTCCTGCTACATCAGGGATACCACCGCGGGCCGCCCGAGGCTTCTCGGTATTGCTCGGGAACCAGGACTGATGCCAGCGTTCCGAGTTAGCTGGCTTGACCTGTCGGCCCGCGCTGGCATCCTCATTTAAGCAAAGCGAACAAGGTCAACAAGCCGCCGGCGAGCGCGAGGTAGTGTTTCATAGCTCGTCCTCTCCGAGATAGCGGAGGAGCATGTTTGCTCTCTTTTTGCTGTTGGGTACGCAGGCGATGGTGGGGAACGGACAGCCCCTCGGACAGCGGAGATCGGGAAAGACGGCCCCCATGAGCGTATCAGGCGAGAGCTGCGCCACGACGAGACGTACCAGCCGCAACTGTCGGGCGGGGCGCTTGTGCTGTCGATCTGCGAGATGCTCGACGCTCTCCTCGACTTCGTAGAGGTCGCACGGTCCTTCGTTACGTGGTGCCCACCTACTCAGGCCGCGAGCGGAGCAGGAGTGGTAGCCGTTCCCGCAGTGATGCAGCGGACCCTCGACAGGTTCGGTCCACGTGCCAACCTCGGGGTACTGGAAGTCCTCCTGAAACGGCGCGTTACGGCCTGGAAAGAGCCACTTGTAGCGTTTCTCGTTGCTCATCGTGCTACCTCTAAGAGTGCGCCGTCCGGGCGACCGCTACGTACGGACGCGCGGAAGTCGGACCACGCGTCCGCGGTGAAGCGAGCGCGGATGCGGTCGTTCACGACCTCGCGGTCGCTTGAGGTCCAGTCTATCACGCCCGCGAGCGCCCGAGCAGCCTCGAACGCGGCGCGGCGGGTCGGCGTGTAGGAAACAATGCCACCTGTTGGGACGTGAGAGAGAGTCCAAGCTTTCGCGGGAGGTAGCTTACCGTGTCCCCATATCGTGCGGTGGATCGCGAACTCCTCCACAATCCACGCGAAGACGGGCGCAAGCGCTTGGAGGGAGTGGTCGCGAGGTATGAAGTGTGCGTGTTTCATTCGCCGTCCTCCGCGAATCGCCCGATGAGCCTGTCGGGACGATTACCGTTGGAGCCACGCGTGAGATAGACCGTAGCGACATCCTTGCCGTCCGCTTCGTGCATCGAAACGCGGATGCCAATGTTCCACCCACGGATGTGGCCGACAATGCCTGATTGGGCGGTGCCTTGGCGCGTGGCCTCGCCGCGGTTGCCGTGAATACTGGCGTAAAAGTGGCTCATTTGTGGTCCTCCTCGTATTCGATCTCGCAAAGACCTTCTCGCGCTTGTGCAGCAAGCCTCTGGGCGAACGAGGTCGGATTCTCGACCCGGAACGTGGACTCAAGCGGCTGGATGGTGGGAGGGTAGAACTCGCCGCCGCGAGTGTGCGGCTTGGGGTAGATCGTCAAGCGACACTCGCAACCGTTGAGTCGGATGGCGGAAAAGTCGTAGAATCGAGCGATCATTCGCCTACCTCCAGCGTGAGCGTGGAGGGGAATCCTTCCGACGCGGACGTATCGTCGTCCGAGTGCGCCGTGGGGAGGTCCGCAGCGCGAAGGTAGAAGCGCGACTGGTGCGGGACGGCGCGACGATACACGACCCAGTCCACGATGTTCACTGCATAGTCGTGCCATTCGATGCGGTCGAAGGTGAGTTCGATAGGCGTGCTCATTCGACGGTCCCCCGTTCGGTGGCGATGTTAAGCAGAATCTTTTTCGCCGTACGCGGCAGACGGATAACGATCTTCCACCGCCCGCCCAAGCCAGTGACACTTCGCCGTGGAGCATAGGTACCACGGCACCGTGTATCCGTGCGACTCGTAGAGACGGAGGCGCTTGTGGTGACACGCAGGACAGGTCTTGTCCTTCACGTAACCACCAACGGTCGGTGTTGTGCCATCGTCGCGGAATCGCATCGGTCAGGTCTCCTTAAGCCGAGAGCGAGCGTAGCAGAGTGAGTTGAAACTTGTCAAGCTTTTTCTTTCAGGACGTTCTTCGACGAACGAGAGACCTGCGCGGAACGAGCCCACCAGGAGGACCGTTCTTGAACGAACGGGGCGAGATGTAGTACGGCGCGTTCTTGCGGAGTACGTCCGCGATCTCGCGCAGGCGGGGAGAGACGCAGAGGAACAGAGGCGTACCCGTGCGGACGTTGTGGGCACCGTATGCGCGAAGGTGATAGAGTCGCTGCCCGCCTGTAGACTTCCCGCGACACTCGATGAGGGAAAAGTCCAGGGCTTCGCACCACGAATCGACAAGCGCCCGAAGGTTCATTTCAGAGCTCCCGAGTAGAGGTAACTTGAGAGCGTAGCAGGAGAAAGCGGGAAAGTCAAGAAAAGTTCAGACTACTTTCGTCAAGCGAGACGGGCGAAAACGTTACGCTTTGCCACTTTCGGGGTAGGCAGTTGTGATTTCGTCACCACTTTCGTCAAGCGAAGAGCGCGGAACTAAACGATTCGTCACTTTCGCGGCGAGATGGGGGGTGCGGGGGGTGGAGTGCAAGGGGCAAAGTAGTTATATATAATAATATATTTTACTAACTACCCCTCTCTCAATTAGCTGCCCGATACCCCCCACGGGGGGGGTTCCCGCGAAAGTGACGAAACGAGTAAATCCGCGAGCTCCTGTTGACGAAAGTGGTGACGAAAATACGCGGACCTTGCCGCTAATTGAGAAAGCGTAGAGAAATCGCATACCTCCGCCGTGAGTTTTCGTCAAGTGGGGGAAAGCGCGAAAATTCCAGCGAACGAGCGTTCGGAACGAGCGAGCGGAACGAGCGAACGTGAAGCGAAACGGCGCTTCTTTTTTACGAGCAGCGCGTACGGCGAGAGGACGGCGAGCGAGCGGGAAAGCGCCGAAGCGAAGGGAAAGCGAAGACGAACGAGCGTTCGGAAAGGTTGAGCAGAACGGTCAAGTATAGCGAAGGGAAAGCGAAAGTAGAAGTTGAGCGGAACGGTCAAGTATTCGAGCCGGGGAGATTGCAATTCGTCGCAAGAAAAGCGCTTGACTTCCTCGCCAAGCCGCGGTATACCTGACTTCGCAAGTCGGGTACTCAAACGGGGGAAAGCGAATGACACTAATCGAGAAACTACACGTTGCGTTGGGTTACGCGGTCGAGCGCAAGTGCGCCCGGCGGCAATGTCGGAGCGCCTTCGCCAGTGAGCGCGGCGAGCAGGTCTGCGGCGCGTGCCGGCGGTTCGAGAAAGCTGCGGGCAGACGCCATACCTACGAGACCGCGAAGGGAGGTACGCCGTGGGGATGAACCGGACGATCGGGATGTTGGACGCGGTCGCGGATGGTCTCATCGGCGTTGAAGATGCACTGCACGATCACGTCGCGAGCAACATCTATCCGCCGTTGCCCGCGCGTGTCGCCGCGCGAGCCGCGGAGGTCGTGATGGCAGTTCGCGCCGGTGAGCTCTCCCTGGACGACGAGAGCGGCGTGTTGCACCGCGATGGACGACCCTACACGGTCCGAGCCTTGATCAAAGCGTTGTACCTTGCGCCGTTTATCGAGGAGAACGACGGATGATGGAGCGATGGCTCGCGGTGAGCGGTACAGTGATACGCCGCGGACAGTGCGAGGCGGTCCCAGATGTCGCGTCGGGGGTGCGACACGTTTCCGTACTGTGTCCGCGGTGCGGCGCGGTAAGTATGGCGCAGGTCGAAGGTGGGCCTACGCGAACGTGGTGCGAGACGTGCGGCGCGCCCTACGCGGTGAGGCTCTACGCGGAGAGCGCGTCGTGAGCCTCGGCGCGGTGGTCGGGTACGTCGCGGCAGTAGTAATCTTGACGTTAGCGGTCTGGGGCGCGTTGAAGCGCTGAAAGGAACGTAATGAACGAGAAGGCAAAGAGCGAGAAGGTCCTGATCGTGATGGACTATGCGTGGACCGGGCGGCGCGTATCGAAGTACGTCGCCAAGGACGCGGATGCGATGGTCGATAACATCTACGTTGACGTGCCCGCGAGCGGAGGCAAATACCCGGCGCAGTTCATCCTGACCTTGGAGCCGAAGGGCGAGAGCGAGCGAAGGGAGAAACCCGCGAAATGAAGCACAGACGATACAAGGCGGACTACGAGCGACTGTACGACGACCCGACCGCGCTGTTCGGCTCGGGCGTCGAGACGATACTCTGGCCAAACGGCGCGTCGCAGATATGGATACGCGATACGCGGGGGAGCGGAGTACGTATCCAGGCGAGCGCGAGCCCGCAGGGAGTTTGCCTGTCCCTTCGCCGCTTCATTGGCGGCGCGCCGTTGACAGTGTTCCGACCGGTGGAAATGGGCAAGGATGGTAGGCCGAAGCCGGGGCGCGGGTACGATGAATATGACTGGCTCGACGTGGTGCAGTATCTCCCCGGAAGTGAGGCGTTCCGCGACTTGTTTGCGGGACTTGGCCCACCTCCGGGCAAGGGAGCGAGCGAAGGGAGAAACCCGTGAAACGCATCGGTGACAGCGCGCTCCGGGCGTACCGAGCGCAGATCCTGGCGCTTCAAGACGTCCAGGCGCTTCAAGCGCGTGAGGCGCGGTTCGAAGCGCCACTGGGCGACTGGATTGGTCGCCTCGCCGGCTTTGCGTTGGTGCTGCGGTTGCAAGGTGCGTTGCCTGCGCCCGTGCCTATCGTCAAGGGCGACCGATTTAACGCGCAAGGGCTGGAAGGGAAGATCGTGATCCAGACCAGCCTCGCGCAAGCAGTACTTATGTGGCACCTCGCCGCGCCGGGGAGGGCGCAAGTGTTCGCGTAGCTTGCCAGGTGCGTAGCCTGCCACGCGGTAATCCTACGCCGCGTACGTAGCCTACCAGGGAGGGCCACGGGTGAGAGCTCGTGGCCCTCGTCGCGTCCGGCAAGGCGG
>ERZ1292632.2939-Hain-H43-01um-R2-2939-length-13618-cov-5_pt1 | contig 13618 bp, 19 predicted proteins | sample MGYA00564407_ERZ1292632 | MGnify/ENA primary metagenome ERZ1292632 (study PRJEB36523, sample SAMEA6512637) | groundwater metagenome | collected 2019-01-08 | study: AquaDiva: Metagenomics assemblies of 32 groundwater samples
CGCATAGCGCGCAGTCTTGAACGCCAGAATCTTGAAGCCAGCCTTCAGTTCCTGCGTGTCGACATAGCGCTGCTGCGGTGTCTGCGAACCCTCGAATACCGCCTGCGTGGCCGAATCGCTGACCATACCAGTTGGCATCCGCTTCGAGCCAGAGCCTTTGGCGCAAGCGTTCCACACAGTCGTGAACGCGTTCTCGATGTCGGTGTCGTCCACATAGGTCGCGTTCTGCGAGCGCCACATGGTCTCGTCGGTGCTGTCGATGCCGCCGCACGAAGACTGGCCATTGTCGGGAATGAGTGTCTTGAGACCAAGGAAGCCGTTGGTCGACGTCTCGAAGAGTTTGTCTTCGATGAGGTCGTCATGCGACTCGATGCCGTTGGTCAGAATCTGTTCGACGAGGTCCACCTTCTGGTTCTCGGACGGGTTCATCACCTCATCCTTGGTGCTCCAGACGATGGGCGACACGAGTTCAGCGATGTCGTAGAGCGCCGACGTGATAACCTCTGTCTTCGACGTGCTGACCGTTTCGAGGTCAGTCGCGAGGAACTTGGTGCCGGGATTGCGCCGGTAGTCGAGCGGGACGTCGAGCTGGTTGCCGAAGTTGCTGACCTTGATAGCGCCCTGGCGTTCCAGTTCGCGCATAAAGGCCGACTCGGCCCATTGGTTTTCAGCCGCGCCCTTCATCGCCGCGAGCACGGCGTTGTAAGAGACAGCGACCTGTTGAGTTACGGAAAGAGCCATAATGGCATCTCCAAGGAAACAAACGGGTTATTGCGCTGACGGGTGCGCGGTAATACCGTCGGTAGATGCCTCGGAGAACGCCAGAGGTAGGGCGGGGTCGAGCGATATGCCGAGTTTAACGACCGGGCGGGTCGAGTATCGCTCTCAGCACAAGGTTACGTCAAAAAATTGACGCTGTCAAGTGCTGAGAGATTTGCTTGGCGAATCGTGAAAAAGCCACCTTGGTATTGCGCCGACTCATACAGCTGTTGAAAGCTGGGTGTTTGACGAGTCAGGATATATAACCTCAAATTATGTAGAGTATTATACCACCTATCACCATGCGTGAACGGCTAGAACTGGGGGTTGGGGGTCGGCTATCGGCCTGCGCCCGCGCGCATCGCGTCAGCCGTCGCCTTGCGAATGGCGTAGTGCGTGGCGCTCTCGCCGGGTGCCGGGCCTTCGCCAGACTTGGCCGTGGTCTCGCCAGAAGTCGATGTGCCCGCCGGAGCTGCCGCCATCTCGTCCATAATTCTGCGGCGCATTGCGTCCTCATTGGCTCGCAGCTTGTCTGGCACGACTTTGTCGTAAGCGACGCGCAATGCCTCCATCGCAGTATAGCGCCGGCCCGTCTCGGGGTTGACATCGGGGATGGTGGGTAGCACCTTCTCGATTTCGGTGAAACTCTCCTTGAAGCCGGGCCAGATGGTCGCCTGAGACAGCACATCAGTAGTGCGATTCTCCAGCTCGCCGCGTTCTTTTCTGGATTTCTGTGTCCGGTCAAACGCGTCCTTGATAGGCCCATACTGCTTTTCCATGCGGGCTAAAGCGCGGCGCTCGGCATCACGGGAAATCCAGTCGAGCAGCTTCTCATGGCCCTCAGGCGTGTAACCGGCTGGCTTGCCCGTCGTCGGGTCCATATAGTCAGGGCCGGGACGTGGGTCATTCGCCGCATCCGGCAGGTCGCCGGGAGCGGCCGATTTGCCTGTGGCAGCCGTGTTGCCCGTATTGGACAACAGCTCAGCGTAGCCGGGAATTGTCCGCAGAATCTCGATGAACCGTTTCTGGTCATTGAACAGAATGTGCTCGGTCTGCGCGATGTCCTCGACTTTGGCGCGCAGGCGGTCGCGCTCGGTCACGACGGGCTGTAGCTTTTCAGTCGTCCACGTCGCCTCAGCCTTTTTGACCGCATTCGGCACGATGCGGTCGCGCACAGCCGAGTAGGGAATGGGATTGTCACGGCCGTCAGCCTTCTTCGACTTGATGCCGTGTTCTTTGGCGAACTCGTCAACTTCGACGACAGGCTTGGCCGCCGGTTCGACTACTTTGGCAACGACAGGCTCGCCATCGGCAGGGGCGGCGACGACAGGCTCGGCTGCAACGGCGGTCTCGGCAACAACCATTTCGGTGGACGAACCAGTTTCGGTAGTGCTCTCACCAGCGGGCTCGCTGCCGGAACTGGGACTGGCGGACTCAGCGGCGGCGATGGAACTGCGGATAGCGTTCTGGACGGCTTCGGACACAGGTGACTCCTACGTTTACGCGTTAGGCTGCGGAATTAGCGGGATGGGTTTGTTCTTGTCGCAACGATTCGAGATGCTTGTCGAGCGCGGATTCGCCGGGTGGCACGATTTCGATGGTTAAAACGCGGTCGCTGCGAACCAACAAGTTGTGCTTGTAGACTGTGAACATCTCAGGCGGGGTGATTGACTTCTTGAGCACGACAAAACAGTCTGCCAGCTCTTTAACTTCGTCGCCCTGTGCCTCTCGTAGATTGTAGCTGAACGGCGCCTGCGTGCCCAGCATCAAAAAGTCGACTTCGTGAACTTGCTCGGTCTTCTTCACTGTGCGGACGTTGTCCATGCTGCTCCTCTAAATCCAACGACTCGTGAATTTGCTCCGGTCGCCGCCCTTAGTGCCTACGTGCTCGACGTAGCTGGTCCAGCCTGCTTCTTTCGCGGCACGTGCGATATCGGATTTGCTGTAGAACTTGCGCGGTGTGCCATCTTTCTCGCACAAGCCATTTTTGATTTCCAACCCGCCGGGTATCGAATCATCGATGACACTAGCCGGTTTCCCAAGATGCACACGCTCGGTCGGCTGGCCGCACTGCTCGCAAGCAGGGAGACTCGCACCCATATCGCGCTGCAGGAAGTCAATTTGCACAACTCCACAGGCAGTGCAACGAATGTCAACCATTCTCATGGGTGGGCCACAATTTCGACTGCAAGAATCGTGCCATGATAGCATTAACAGCATCACGAACGTGATTTATGATGCTATTGGCCGTCTTCTCGGCGCTTATTCACTCTCGATGCTTCATTCCAACCAGGGTGCCCTTCGACCACCGGAGGTGCTGTGCCCTCATTGGGTGGCATCATGCTCATTCCGGGCACACCAGCCATCGGCGGCGCAAGCGGCACATCAACAGCTCCAGGTGGCGGCATCTCACCACCGAGCCCGCCTGGAGGCTGTGGCGCAGCAGGCGGCGCGTTGATAGCGATGAGCAGTTTCTTCGCCGCTTCCAGAGTTTCCGGCTTAGGCATCTGGCCCGCTTCCATCAGCATGGCGACCATCAGCGGGTCGCGCATGTCCTCAGCCGTCAGTCGAATGGAGATGTTCGCCGGGTCGATACGCTTCTGTTCAGGAGCGCGCACTGAACTGACGTCTGCACCAGACAATTCAGCCATCTCACGAATAGTCGGCATAGGGTCCACGTAGCCCGACTTCACAGTCATATTGAGGAACCGCTCCAGCCGGTCGAGGCGCTGCGCCGCGTCGAGCAGCACCGTCGAGTCGGCGCGCACGGTGTAGACGTAGTAGTTTGCCAGCGTCTTGCGGTCCCATTTCGCGAGCGCCTGCTCCTCTTCAGGTGTCCACTGGCCGTAGAGTGCGAGCAGCCCTGCCGCCACTTCGGCGATGCCCACGAACAGCTTGACCATGAGCGAACGTTCGTAGCCCACGCGCGTCTGAAAGTTCGCCTGATGGATTTGTGCTTCAGACGCACTGCGGATAGCGGTGGCACCGACCTGATTGCCCTGCGTCGGCTCCGTCTGCGATGTCTGCGCGATATCGAGGCTGGCGACACGGTCGAACTCGAAGTCCTCGCGCGGATACGCCGCACGCGCTACTTCACCGATAGCGCGGCTGCCATCGCCGTTCATCGGAATCATGCCCTGCCACGTGCCACGGAGCAGTTGCGTCTGGACTTCCTGCGCGACAAGATTGGTGTTATACCAACGCACCGGCACCGACGCGCGCCGGTTGCGAATCATCTGCGAGCGCGACTCGTTCAGCTCGTTGACCTGCGGACGAATCATTTCACTATCAGACGGGGGAATCGCCTGATTGGAGATATGTGTGAGCGTTCCGATGCGAATAGGCAGTTTCACCGCGCCGATAATCGTTCCATTCGCGGTGCGACGCTGGCCCTTCCACTCTTCGTCGATGACCGGCTTGTCGAGCCCCTTGACGAAGACCATACGCTGGATGGCTTTGTAGTTGGGCTCGTCGGGATGGAACAGATAGCGCCAGTAGAAAATCTGGCGATACTCGACCATGTCGGACTCGGTCGATTCGCTATTGGTCGATTTCCCCTGAATGCGGTCATCCGAGCCACGCGAATCGCCACCGACGATGCGGTCGTAATCCTCCTGCTTCAGCTTGAACTCGCCTTTGGCCTCGGACCACGACTTGCGGCCCGCATTGCCCAGCCACGGCGAGTCGTCGAAGTCACTGCCGATGAACGTATCAGGCACGAGCACGTCGTCTGGCGGCAGATGTTCAATCCGCAGCCGCGAGTCGGTCATCATCGGAATGGTGCGCGTCGGCACTTCCTGCCCAGCCGCTTGCAGCATCGTCGCGGTCTGCTGACCGACCGAGGGCACCTTCTTCGGTGTCATGCGCGCCTGATACGATACCAGCACGGAGCCAAAGCCGGCCGCGTTGATAATGTCCGGCAAGCACTCGTCCATCGCGACGCCGACACGTGCCTCACCCAGCCACTCGTTCAGCTTTTTGCCGAACACGGGCACAGACTCCGCGAACTCCTTGTGCTTCTCCGTCAGTCGCACTTCCGGCACTTGGGAGAACAACTGCGCCTGCTTCGACTTGACAAGCTGCCAATCCTTCGGCACTTGGACGCGGTCGTGCTCGCTGACCGAGTCGAACGGCTTGCCGATGCGATAGTTGATGCTGTTGCGCCACGTCGGGATGCGGTCGCGCTTGACACGCTCGGACGCTTCGATACGTGCCAGCCAGAGCGCGATGCGGTTCGTCTTCTGCTCCTCGGGCGTGTTGGTCGGCTTGGTGTCGCTCGTGCCTTCAGCGACGGGCGGCGCGGTCTCAGTGATGCTGTCAGCCATGATGTCCTCGATTATGAACGTTAACGCTCATAATGTTCATAAATATGGTCGTTACGCACGCACGCCTTCGGTGCCAAGCACGTATCGGTCAGAGTCGGGCGTCATCCACGGTTTCGACGCCACGGAGTAGGGAATACGAGTCGGTGCCACCCCGGCCATGCAGAAGTAGCCCAGACAAATCGGCAGATGGTCCATCTTGTGGTCCGCGATACGGCCGGGACGCTTGCGGTCCACGCGCATCGCGTTGAGTGCACGCTTCAGGATGCGAACGCCATCGTGCTCGCCCTCGTAGAGAATCAACTTGGGCGAGTAGACGTCTGCATCCTCGACCACGCCAGACGCCGCGTTCTTGACCTTGGTCGTGCCAATCTTGACTTTGGCGTTCAGATGTTCTTGGATGGCGAGCCCGGCTGCCGTGCGGTCATTCTTCGCCTTGGTGAGCGACACGCCAAGATTCTCGAACTCGTCGGCGAGCGAATGGCCCATTTCCTTCTCGCCAGCCCACAGCGTCGGGTCAGCGAACGTTGTCACGATTTTCATACCAGAACTGTCGCGCACGATATCACGAGCAATTTGTTGCACAGGCGTCTGGACCCATGTGCGCTCCATGAACGGTAGCTCGCGTCCATCGGGTAGCACGGCAATCCACAGACACACGGTCGGGTCGTGCCAGCCATAGTCGATGATGCGGTAAATTTGAATCCACGGCCACGACAATGCTGGGCGTGACTCGTCGCTGGTCGTGACCACAGGCACTTTGTTGACAATGTGCTCGGGCCGTAGCGAGAAGTAAGCGCCCTCGACGCCCCACTCACCGAGCAGCCACGCTTTGCGATACGCTTCGGGCAGCCCTTGGAACTGCTTCAGATACTGGGTCTTGTCCAGCGATGGATTGTCGTCCATCGTCATGTGGAGCGAGCCCCAGTCGAGCGCGTCGTATTCCTCGTTCTCGTCGCGCGTGATATCGCGCAGGATGAAGTAGTGATTGACTTCCTCAGCCGACTCACCGAGCGGGTTGGTGCCGCCGCGAATCAGCGCAATAAGTCCCGAGTCTTCAGGCACGCGACAGCTCGGGCCGATACGCGTGACCATGTCCCACTCGAACGTCACGATTTCATCGAAGTCGATGAGATAGTAGTCACTCGACAGATACTTCTCGATGTCCTTCTCGGTCTCGCAGTGGCCGAACGTGCCGACACTACCATTCGGATAGAGTGCTTCCACATTGGTCTTGTGGAAGAAACCGCCCAGCAGCTCCATCTCGCGCGGCAGCAAGGTCGGATGCAAGTGCGACTTCCGCAGCTCGGGCATCGTTCGCCGCAGAATCAGATATTTGTAGCCGGGATAGGCGAGCGCCTTGAGATGGCAGTCCCAGCGCATCACGGTTGATTTACCCGTGCCGCGCTCGCCCTCCAGCAGATACTTTGGTGTCGTGACGCTGTGGTAGTAGACCTGTTTCGGCCACGCGCTATACAGCACTTTGTCAGTGCCGTTTGCATCAGTGATAGTGACGATGCGCTCAGGCACCGGCTTGTCGTTCTTGTCGCGCCAGAACTCGAAGTAGGGAGACCACGTGCGAGGCAAGTTGACCGCACCCGGTGGACGACGTGGCTCCTGTGCAGCGTATTCGAGCCCATCTGGCCCATCTACCACTTCAGAAAACGTTCGGCGCCAATCCATTACGGTGTTGCCTCAGTCACGTCCGCTTCAACAGTGACATCGTCTAGCGATACACCCGGTGGTAGACTGCGCTGAGGCACGCCGCCGACCGCTATGCCGATACGCAGCCCCAGCCCGGTTGGTCCAGTCTTGGGCGCATCGACCACACGCGCGCCGCCCTCGGCAATCCGCTCCAGCGCCCACTGCGCCGGGCTCGCATCACCCTTCAGTGCCGCCACTTCGGTTGCCAGCATGTGCAGCTCGACATAGGTCTCGGCCGCGCCAGCCAACGCTTGGCGTGCGACCTTGATAGCCTCGCGCACAGTTCGACCACTGGTCGATACGCCAACCTTCTTGGCTATTTCTGCTGGGGTCGCTGTTTCAGCTTGGGTCATCGCGGCGGCTACCAACTGCTCAGTCGTTTGTGTTGACATCGGCCCTGGTTTCCCAGGATAACGCTGCCTCCGGCGAACATCCGCGTGGACTTGTCTGCCCGACGGCACGGTCAGGCCGGGACTCGCCGGAGGCGCATGGCGGGTCGTGGGGCCAGTGGCGCGATTCGGCACACCAGCCGGCTGGGTCGAGTCCGGCAATTGTCCTCTCAGCACTACGGTAGCACGTCACCCCCATAGGACGTCAAGTTTTTGACGCTGTAGGCCGAAATAGTGCTTGACAGTCATCCCCAAAACCGCGAACATTGTAGTGATAGAGTGGCAGTGACATCGCGGGGAAACAGACACAGGCGCTCTAGCCGGTGGAGGTAGGGCACCCAGCCCGCCCCGGAGACGGATAGCAGCGCCGAAGGTTGGCGCGCTCACGGCAGCATCCCCCACACCCCCGGTTGTCCGACACACGTCACAGATATCGGACACTTCCTAGCTTCACCATCCTTTCGCTATACTCGGGCTGCTTGTTTTTCTGCTGTAGATGTTGACATTCCTGCAGAAGTGTGTTCCCATAAGTCTCGGCCGGCATTGGAGTTGTTGTTTTTCTGCCGCACTCGGCAGACACGGGCTCGCGCTTCGCGCTCGGCGCGCGGCCGGGCGGGTTGGCACGGGTATTGCCGGCCGGGGATTCGTAAAGTTGGATAAGCTAAATGGAGTGATTCATGCAGTAGCTCAAGTGTGCATCATCTGTGAGCTATGCGACCGACCTATCAACAAGCGGCGCCGTTATCCTGACCCGCTGAGCCTATCAAAAGACCATATCCGCCAGAAGTGCGTTGGGGGCTCTGACAGCGCAGAGAATCTACGCCCTGTTCACCTTGTCTGCAATCAGCGGCGAGAACGCTTGTTCAGACTCAAGGGGATAGCAGAGCGGCGCGAACTACCTGGATATCAATTGGTAGTCAATGCGCCGTCGTATCTCTACTATCTGCCGATGTAGCGGTGAGTTGCGTAATGAGGTGAGCGAGGTGGGACTGGCGCAGCATGGTGGACTGCGCCAGTCGAGCGGAGTGCTGGGGGATTACTCCGGCAGTAGTTCGATGCGCACATCGGGATGACCCGCGTGATAGCTATGCTCCTCGCTATCCTCCTCCTCGACATAGGCGTCGAGTGCATCGTCCTCGTTGTCAGCTTCAACAAACCAGACGCGCGTATGCAGTTCAGTTCTCTCTATACGATACTTTGGCATGCTATCCTCCCAATGTATAACTATTCACTGCGCCGCATACTTATGCAGCTCCGACTATCACGATTACGAGTAGCGCGACGATGAGCGCAAGTGCCACAATGCATACGTATGCAACCATGTTGCACATATTCGCAATGCGCGCGGAGGGTGAAGTTTCCCTTGCGAACACGACACACAGCAAGACGACAAGTAGTAGTATGCCGACGCTGAGGATACCGTGATTCGACTGCACGCTACTGTCTCACCTTGCGGCGCGCCTGGATATGGCCGGCGTCGATAAGTGCTGCAGCCATACGGCCGTATGAACCTTGCAGAGACCACGCAAGACCCATATCGACAAGATGCTGGAACAATTCGAGCGTAGCATCGTCGTCTAGGTCGCCTTGCTCGAATGCGATGATAGCGCCGACATAGTCGTAAGGTTTTGACACAGTATCCTCCCTACAATCGCGCCAGCTTCGCGGCAATGTCCGCCATTACTGACGCGCTTTCCTGCAACAGACGTATCACGTTTGGCGCACGTTTCTCCGATGCAAGCGCTTGCGCGGTTTCGATGCATTGCGCTTGATACATTTGAAGCGCTTGTAGCAGCGCTGAGCGCTCTGCCGGGGTCAAGGGCAGTAGCGGCATTACCGCGCAACCATCAACAAAAGCTCTTCAGCACCGTATACGGCAGACTTGCCGCATGTTTTGAACTGACAAAGATACTCGCGCGCGTCAGGCTCGCAATTCTGCTTAGCCTTACGCCCACATTCGATGCAGAATCCGGGGAACGTATCATTTCGCATACTGGCACGAACAACGCGCGCCAGCTTGTCCGCCGTTAAACTCGGATGAATAGTCATGTCAGTATTCTCCCAAATCGCCTGACCATTTCGTGACTACCGCGCGTTTCGCTGCGGCAGGATGTAGGCGCCTCCAAATCAGCCATACACTCGCTTGGAACGTGCTAGGCGGTAAACCAAACGACCGCGCGACGTCGCAATACGCTTGCACGAATAGAGCGTATTGCTTCCATCCGCGAATGACGTTGAATTGAACATCTGAGAGCGCAGCTTGTGCCGCATGCGTGTCAATGGTAACAACACTATCGGCGCCAGCTAGATTGCATGCAAACGAGTTCACTTTAGGTCCGTAAGGAAAGTATGCGAACATCCTATCCGCAAGCGTAGGATACTCGCGCGTATCGTCTAACAGCTGGCGCGCCTTGCGGATGTTTACTTGCAATGGTCCACCAACCGATATCGCGCGACGTGCGAGAACATCATCCGCCGCGATAAGGTTTCGAGGCCAGCTACATTGAGGCGATAGTGCGGCGGTCACTGCGGCGCAAGTCTCAACCGATACGCCGTAGCTTGCGCTCCAGTCTGCCATGATATGACGCGCAGCTGGATACCATGCCGCGCCGTTCACGATATCGGCGCGCGTCGCATGCCGACGATACAAGGTTCGCAAGTTTCGGCGCATCTCTGGCAACCGACGCGCAAGGTCTGAATAGGTCACTAGAATACCGTCTCCGTCTCCAGCGTATGACGTGTTTGCAATGGTGTCAGCGCTGGCGCGGTAACGTCGTATCGGTCTAGTCTACCGTCTGCCATCTGCAATACGACTATGACGCACGTTTGCGCGTTTGCATGGCAGATATCTTGCGCCAGCGCTGTTACGCTCGCGCGGATGCCGGCAGTATCATCGTCGACAATTTCGATGATAGTCGCGCGTTCCTGCAATCCGCCGTATAGGCCGGTAGCGGAATACAGGGTTGCGCCTGAGAAGTGACGCGCGACTAAGCGGGGGAGATTGTCGCGCGTTTCGGTGTAGAGTTTTGCTATCAACATGGTTCGTAGTCTCCAGACGACGCCTAGACTATGCTAGGCGTCAGTGCAGACGGCGAACTAGAGCGTATCCCGATGGCCCTGAATCGCGCGCAGATGCAGGATTGCGCTCCGTCCATGCGAATACATCGCATAGTCGACGGCGTCATACGTATCCCGCAAGGTGTGCAAACGTTCGAGACCGATACGAACCTTGCACGCGAAAGCTTCCTGCGAGTCAGCTAGTCGTGCAGTCAGATTGCTGCGATGTGGATTGTTTGGCATACCCAGCACCATTGCATACCGCGTGCCGTGCGTTTGCCTCAATACCGCATACCGCGTGCCAGTATTGCGTGCTCCGTTCTAACACACATATCCGCGCAAACTACTGACAGTGTAGAGTTTAACCGTCGTGTTCCGTTTCTCAATATGGAGCACATTGCGCTGGCACGTTCGCTGCATGCACTCTCGACTATGGCCGCTAGTGTCCCCCGCATGCACAATCCGCGCCAACGCGCTGCAAGCATACTCCATGCCAGCGTCACCCCGATGCAAGCGCCGTGCCAGTGCCAGGGCACCTGGGGCGCGTCACCGCCAGATGGGCGCGTCCCCGCCAGATGTCAGCTGTCCTCGAATCAGGAGGCGGATTTAGGACGTTGATTCAGGACGGTCAAATCAGGAAGTGTTATAAACGAATTGCCGCCTACTGGGAGGCTCAAAGGACGATGGCACGAGGGATGCAGTAGTGCCGAGCAGAACAATCAGGAGGGCAGACCAGTGAGATACGCCTATCTCGACAATTTTCTCGGTAAGCGCGACCATCGCACGGTGCCGAGCATTCGCGCCACGTCGGTCTGGCGCGACAACGGCGACAGCATCGCTGTGCAATATCACAACACGGTCGTCGTGCAAGTATGGCGCGATGGTTATTTCGTGCTGAACAGCGGCGGCTATCGCACGGCGACCACAAAAGAACGCATCAGGGCCTATTCGCCGGCTGTGCTCTATCAGAAGGCGCACCGCTGGTATCTCGCGCCGCGCAACCAGGACGGCACCATCAACTGGTCGAAGGATGCACAGGTCGAGTTCTACGACGGCATGCGGATTGATGCAGCCGGCAACGTGTCGGGATAGTTCGCCGCTTGCGTCTGCGCCCGTGACAGGAGCGCGGAGCGGAGGTTACGAACCATGAGCAAACGAGACGTTCACAATGGGCAGGATGTCATCGACAGCCGAGACGTCATCGCGCGTATCGAGGAACTCGAAGCGCAGCGCGACGACGACAGCGCCCCGTGCGCCTGCGGGCTCAGTCTGGTCGAGCACACGGACCCGGCAGTGGACCACAAACCGAACCCACTGGACGAGGACGAGCGCGAAGAACTGCGCGTGCTGCTCGCCCTGCAGGACGAGGCCAGCGGTTCACCCGACTGGCCGCACGGCGAAACACTCATCCGTGACAGCTACTTTGAGAGCTACGCGCAAGAGCTTGCTGAGGATATCGGCGCATACAAAGACTCTTCACAGTGGCCAGGCAACTGTATTGACTGGGGACAAGCGGCTGAACAACTCCAGCAGGACTACACATCGGTCGAGTTCGACGGCGTGACCTACTGGATTCGGAGCTAACGTGCTACCGAGAGAGTAAGACAAACAATGGACACAAGATATCCGCAACTAGACAAAGATGCGCCGCCTGTCCCGCCGGGTTTGGCTCCACGAATCGGAGTAGAATACGGCTGTGGCAATCCTGACTGTTCTGATTGTTACGGAACTGCTTGCCGGCAGTGTCAACAGATATCTTATCGCGAGCCGGGAGATATCTGTGCTTCCTGCGTAGACCACATCATTTCTAGCGTGTCTTCAGAGCAATGATGCTAGCTCTGCGCGAAGCCCTCGACGCTCTGACCACACGCCTCCGCGACTGGCGCCGCTGGCGCCAGGACGCGCGACAGGCGACAGAGTTGACCGTGCTTGATAGAATCAGGAGGCTGTGATGGCTCACAAGGTGGAAATCGAAATCGGCAAAGAGGTATATTGGCACGACCCCGACGATGGTGCATGCAGTTGCCACGGCACTATCGTTGATATCCGTGAAGATGGCACTGTCGTGCTCGGCACTGAGGATGGTGGTATCACAGAAGCACTGCCCGAAGAGCTGGACGAGCCGTGACGCACGAAGACCTCGACCTGCTGAGACGTGCTGTTCGCCCACTCGATTGCGGTGCCCACTACTGCCGGTATTGCGCTGCTGGTAGCCACAATAACTGGCAGCACGATACGAACTGCCCATATGAGCAAAGCGTGAAAGACTACCACGCGGCCTGTGCTGTTATTGACCGCGAGCGAAGGGGAATACAGTGATTGTCCGCTTCGCAACCCTCTGTGACCTCTGCGGGCGACGGTCAGCTGAATATACCAGCTGGCCGTCGTGCCGCGACTGCTACCAGGATATCTGTCCGGCGTGTGGCTGGGCGGCTGGCACGAAGATTGCTGCAGACCTCGACACGCCTGAAACGGTCATCTGCCGGGAGTGCTACAAGGACTATGACATGCACGAATACGACATCAGCGCCTACGCCCGACTGCGCCAGCGCCCCACGGGTCCGCTGTTCTACATCAGGACGGTGATTACCGCGACCGGGCTGAATCACGCGCGACTGCTGTTCTTCGAGCAGTATCAGGATGTGCGGGATGTGCGAGTGCTGCGGTGGCGCGAGGTCGGTAGTCGGGACTGGACGTATCCGAATCAGGAGGCAATGTGACCCTTGACGAAGCACGGCAGCATCTCGCGGGTTCTATTGATTCACGAGACGGCCGTCTCTTCTCACTAGGATGGTATCTCAGTTGGTTTCCTGGTGATGAGTATGCCTGTCTTGACGGAGATTTCACCGCTGACGATTTAGAGGCGATTGCCGTCAACATGCGTGCTACGGCAGTTCCAATGGAGAAGCAATGACCAAACCGCCAAACCGAATCACGCTCTGCAGTCTGGAAGTGATTGTCATGCCGAACGGAGAAGTGCTCTGTGCCGGCAAGACGATTGGCTGGGTCAGCACGCTAGGCCCGTATCTGACACCAAAACGGTGAGCTGATGCTCCTGACCCGGCTCTACCATCGCGACATCGGCATCCCCAGCTCTCTACCGCAGCCCGCGCCCGGCACACGGCTGGGCTACACCAACCACGCAATCGCAGCTGCAGCGCAGGACGGGCTACCACGCGGCTATCTGCCGGCGACACTGCCCACCGTGTTCGACCTCATCGAAGTCGAGGCGCTGGGCGACCGTCCAGTCAAGTGGGTCGTGCGGTTCCCCCTGTCGGACTTCAACGGCTGGAATATCGTGTTGGCGGTGAGCTGGGATGGCGTGGTCAGAACGGTCTGGTTCAACAGAAGCGACGACACGCACAAGACGCTGGACCACAGTCGATA